>ERZ761602.3335-NODE-3335-length-22905-cov-5.716455_pt1 | contig 22905 bp, 18 predicted proteins | sample MGYA00512165_ERZ761602 | MGnify/ENA primary metagenome ERZ761602 (study PRJEB28899, sample SAMN02445085) | bioreactor sludge metagenome | biome: EBPR sludge; isolation source: Thorneside wastewater treatment plant | place: Australia: Brisbane, Thorneside...
AGATCGGTGCGTCCGGACAGGCGATCGCCGAAAAGAAACACCGGCAGGCCCTGGCTGGCGTTGCCGGGTTTTTCGGTGAGCGCGGGTGTACCGGTGAGTCGCAACGGGGCCGCGACGTCTGCCGCCTGCGCCCAGACGAGTCCCTGCAACATGGCCACCATGGCCAGGACCACCGGGCGAACGGCACGCCGGGTGGGCATGGGGCATGGGGCGGGGTCGCGGGCGGGGATCAACATCCGGTCAGGGCAGCGGGGCGCGGAAAACGGCGGGTCGGCGGGCGGGCCGGCCGGCCAGGGACAGCCGGTCGGGTTTGTAGAATCGATTATCCATGGTGCGACAACCCCACTCCGATCCGGCCGACTTGGCCACGCCCCCGATGCAACCCGCAGCGGTCCCCTGGACCGATCCCGCGCGCGCCGCGGCTTTTGACCGGTGGCTGCAGGCGCTGGCACCGCAACACGGCCTGCATCCGGCCAGCGTGCGTCTGGCGTCGGCGGACGCGAGCTTTCGCCGCTACCTGCGGGTGGACTGCGCAGGCGGCGGCAGCCTGATCATCATGGACGCGCCGCCCACCCAGGAAAACTGCGAGCCCTTCGTGCGCATCGCCGCGCTGATGGCCGGCGCCGGGCTTCGGGTGCCCCAGGTGCTGGAGTGGGACGCCGCGGAGGGCTTCCTGCTGCTGACCGATCTCGGCAGCCGCACGATGATGGACGTCATCGACCGCGAACAGCCCGAAGCCAACCGCCCCCTGTATGTTGCGGCGCTGGATGCGCTGCTGGCGTGGCAGCAGGCGTCGGCACCGGCGGTGCTGCCGGCGTATGACGAGGCCTTGCTGCGCCGGGAACTGGCCCTGTTTCCGGACTGGTACCTGGCGCGGCACCGCAACGTTCCGCTGGCCGGCAAGGTGGCCGAGACCCTGGAGCGAACCTTTGCCCTGATCGTGCAGCGCAACCTGGCCGCGCCCCAGGTCTATGTGCACCGGGATTTCATGCCCAGGAACCTGATGGCCCCCACGCTCCCCGCCCAAGGACGGCCCGGCGGCGGCTCGGGGATGGCCTCCCCGGCGGGCGATGCCCGTCTCGGCGTGCTCGATTTCCAGGACGCCGTCTACGGCCCGCTGACTTACGACATCGCCAGCCTGATGCGCGACGCTTTCCTCAGCTGGGAAGAGGATTTCGTGCTCGACATCACCATCCGCTACTGGGAAAAAGCGCGCAAGGCGGGATTGATGGACTTCGAGGACTGGCACAGCGATTTCGGCGCGTTCTGGCGCGCGGTGGAATGGATGGGCCTGCAGCGGCACCTGAAGGTGGCCGGCATCTTTGCCCGGCTGACGCTGCGCGACGGCAAGCCCAGATACCTGGCCGATGCGCCGCGTTTCATCGGGTACATCCGCGCCACGGCAGCCCGCTACCGCGAGCTCACCCCGCTGCTGCGCCTGGTGGACGAGGTCGAGGGCCTGCAGGGCGCCTCCGGGTGGGCTTTTGGCCGGGTTTGAGGCGAAATTGGCCAATACCCAGCGTAAAAAGGTCTTCTTGTGCTACTGATATGTGAGTAACAGGTGCCCCGCTTTTTTTGCCCTGTCCCGCTGCACACCGGCCTGAACCTGGATCTGCCGGCGGGCGCCGCACGGCATGTGCAGGTGCTGCGGCTGCAGCCGGGCGCCACGGTGACGCTGTTCAATGGCGAAGGCGGGGAGTGGGACGCCAACGTCACCCGCATGGGCCGCGCGGACGTGGCCGTCTCGGTGGAGGGGCACCGCGCGGTGGAGCGCGAGGCCGCACGGGCCGTGCACCTGGTGGCCGGCATCACTGCCAATGAACGCATGGACTGGCTGGTCGAAAAAGCCGTCGAACTGGGCGCCGCCAGCCTCACCCCCCTGGAGGCCGCCCGCAGTGTGCTCAAGCTGCGCGGCGAACGTGCCGACAAGAAGCTGGCCCATTGGCAGGGTGTGGCGGTGGCCGCGTGCGAGCAGTGTGGCCGCAACCGTGTGCCGCCAGTGCATGCGGCGCAGACACTGGCCGCGTGGCTGGCCTCGCCCCAGGCCATGCAGGCGGCAGCCGGCGCGCGCCTGGTGCTGTCCCTGCACCCGCACGCGCGGCCACTGGCGGACGCGGTGGCCGGCGCGACCACGGTCACGCTGCTGTCCGGCCCCGAAGGTGGCCTCACGCCCGAGGAGGAAGCCGCCGCGCTGGGCGCCGGCTTCGTGCCGGTGACCCTGGGCCCGCGGGTGCTGCGGGCGGAAACCGCGCCGCTGGCGGTGTTGGCGGCGCTGACGCTGGGTTGAGCGCGCGCGCGGCGCGCCGGCCAGGCGGGACAGCGCCCATCGCCAACGGGACACGCCGCTCGGGGCGCTCTCTATAAACTGCGGCTGATGAATCGCCATCTGCTGCTGCTCACCCTCTGCCAGGGCCTGTTCCTGACCAACAACGTCACTTTCATCGCCATCAACGGCCTGGTGGGGCTGAGCCTGGCGCCGCTGGGCTGGATGGCCACGCTGCCGGTGATGGGCTATGTGGTGGGGGGCGCCCTGTCCACCGGACTGGTGGCGAAAACGCAGTCACGCTACGGGCGGCGCGGTTCGTTCCTGATCGGGCTGGCGGTCGCGGCGCTGTCGGCCCTGCTGGCGGCCTATGCCGTCGGGAGCCGCAACTTCCCGCTGCTGGTGGCGGCGACGGTGATTGCCGGCTACTACAGCGCCAACGGACAGCTGTACCGGTTTGCCGCCGCCGAACTGGCTGCGCCCGCCTTCCGCGAAAAGGCGGTGTCGCTGGTGCTGGCGGGCGGTTTGCTCGGCGCCGTGGTGGGCCCCAATCTGGCCTCACGCACCCGCGCCCTGGCAGAGACGCCGTTTGTCGGCGCCTATCTGGCCCTGGCGGTGGTGGCGGTGCTGGGCATGGCGGTGATGGCCTTCATCCGGTTCCCCGAGGTGGCCCGCAAAGCCGCCAGTGCCGATGCCGGCCGGCCGCTGGGAGAGATCATGCGCCAGCCGGTTTTCGTCGTGGCGGCCGCAGCGGCCGCGCTGGGGTATGGGGTGATGAACCTGCTGATGGCGGCCACCCCGCTGGCCATGCAGGTCTGTGGGTTTCCGTTCGACGACGCGGCGCTGGTGCTGGAGTGGCATGTCATCGGCATGTTTGCACCGGGGTTTTTCACCGGCCACCTGATCAAGCGCTTTGGCGTCCTGCCGGTCATGGGGGTGGGAGTGCTGCTCAATCTGGCGTGTATTGCCGTGGCGCTGTCGGGCGTGGACCTGCACCAGTTCCTGATCGCGCTGTTCCTGCTGGGGGTGGGGTGGAACTTCCTGTTTACGGGCAGCACCACGCTGTCGCTGCGCGCCTACAGGCCTGAGGAAAAAGACCGTGCGCAGGCGGCCATCAATTTCTGTGTGTTCGCGACCATGGCGGTGACGTCATTTGCCTCCGGGGCCCTGGTGACCACGCAGGGCTGGGCCTTGCTGAACTGGGGATCGCTGGTGCCCGTTTTGTTGACGGGATTTGCCCTGGCCTGGCTTGCCGCCCGCGAGCGGGGGACCCACAATCGGGCCGGTTCGTAAACTTTCTTCTACAGGAGATCGCAATGGGATTGCTGGATTCACTGGTAGGTGCTGCGGCACAGGCGATGAGCGGGCAACAGGGCAGCCAGGCGGCGGCCGGCGGGCTGGACCCGCAGATGATCGTGGGCGCCCTGGGCGCGCTGATGAACAACGCCGGCGGCCTGTCGGGCATTCTGGACAAGCTGCAGCAAGGGGGCCTGGCCGAAGCGGCGGCGTCGTGGGTCGGCACAGGCGAGAACCAGCCGGTTTCGGCCGAGGCGCTGGGCGGCGCGCTGGGCCCGGACCTGATGGGCATGATCGCCAGTCAGCTGGGTGGCAACAGCCAGCAGGCGGCCGGCACCCTGGCCGACGTCTTGCCGGGCCTGATCGACAAACTCACGCCGCAAGGCCAGTTGCCCGCCGACAACGGTCTGGGCGGGCTGGGCGCGTTGCTGGGCGGTGCTCAGGGTGGCCAGGGCCCGGACCTGGGCGCGCTGGCCGGCATGTTGGGCGGATTGCTCCGGAAATAAGAGCTGAAAACGACCTTTTTACGCTGGGTATTGCCAGTTTTCGCGTAAAAGCGGTCAGAACCGGGCGTCCAGCCAGGCTTGGAGTGCGTCCAGCACGGCTTCGCGCCCGGTTTCGTTGAATATCTCGTGGTAGTAGCCCTCGAAGCACTGGCTGCTGACCACCTGCGCCGGGGCGGCCTCGGCAAAGCGGCGGCTGCCTTCGGGGTTGACCAGCCGGTCGTCGCCCGCCCACAGCAACAGCGTTGGTACCGTCCAGTGGCTGGCGTGCGCAACCACCGCCGGGCCTTGCGTCGCAATGAAACGCGCCAGGCGGGCGCTGATGCGGTCATGCACCAGCGGATCGTTGCGGTAGGCCTGCACGACGACCGGATCGTGGGAAAGGTAAGTGGCGTCCAGGCCATTGCCGACGCGCAAGTCCGGTGCAATGCGCGGCAGCACCGCGACCAGCAGCTTCTGCACCGCGCTGAGCCCGGCGTCCAATGCCGGAGAGGACAACACCAGCGCGTCGACCCGGCGCATCGCCAGTGAAACCAGCCGCGACGCCACCAGTCCGCCCATGCTGTGACCGAGCAGGATCAGCGGCACGCCCGCGGGCAGGTGCACACGGGTGTGGTCGATCAGGTCGGCCAGATCGTCGAGCAGCTGGGTGTCGGTCGGCAGCGAACCCGGCTTGCCACTGGATTCGCCATGGCCGTGCTGGTCGTAGGAGCGCACGGCAAATCCCCATTGCACCAGACGGGCGGCCAGCGCGTCATAGCGGCCGGCATGCTCTCCCAGGCCGTGCACGATGATCACCAGGCCCCGCAGCGGCTGGTGGTCTTCCAGCGGCCAGTCCATCAGCGCCAGGTTGAAACCCTGGGCGTCGGTATAGGTCACCAGGGTGGAATCGGTCACGCCGGTCTCCTCAGGCGCCGTGGCCGGCCTGGGGCATGCGTGAGATCACTTGCGCCACGGCGGCCGTCAGCCGCCGGGCGTACGGCACATGCAGAAACTCATTGGGGCCGTGGGCGTTGCTGCGGGGCCCCAGGACGCCGCAGACCATCATCTGCGCGTTGGGGAAACCCCGGCTGAGCATGTTCATCAGCGGAATCGTGCCGCCCTGCCCGATGGTGCCGCAGGGCGCGCCGAAGTAGGCCTGGCTCGCCTCGTGCAGCGCCGCTTCGTACCATGGCACGGTGGACGGCGCGTTCCAGCCCGTGGCGGCACTGGCGCCCTCAAAGGTCACCTTGGCCTGGTAGGGGGCGTTGTCTTCCAGCAGCGCCTTGAGCTCCTGCACGGCGGCAGACGCATCCACCAGCGGTGGCAGGCGCAGGCTGAGTTTGAAGGCGGTGTAAGGCCGCAGCACGTTGCCGGCATCGCGAATCGGCGGAAAACCCTCGGCGCCGGTTACCGACAGGGTGGGCGCCCAGGTCCGGTTGAGCAGCGCCTGCACCGGATCGGTGGTGGTGGGCAGCGCAAAGCTCGTCGAGCCGCCGCAGTCGCTGTGCGCCCAGGGGAAGCGCTTGAAAATTTCATCACCCAGAATGGCCGCCGTGGCGCGCGCCTTCGCCAGCCGCTCGGCCGGCACTTCGCAATGGAAGCGGGCCGGCAACAGGCGGCCGGTGGCGCTGTCTTCGAGCCGGTCGAGCACCATGCGCATGATGCGAAAGCTTGACGGAACCAGACCGGACGCATCACCCGAATGGATGCCTTCGGTGAGGATCTCGACTTTCAGTGTGCCGCTGACCATGCCGCGCAGGCTGGTGGTGAGCCACAACTGGTCGTAGTTGCCCGCACCCGAATCGAGGCAGACCACCAGACCGACCGGGCCCAGCCGGGGCCGCAACGCATCGATGTACGGCAGCAGGTCGGCCGAACCCGATTCTTCGGAAGTTTCGATCAGTCCGACGATGCGGGGATGGGGCGTGTTCTGGCTTTTGAGTGCCTGGACGGCCGCGATGGCGGCGTACACCGCGTAGCCGTCATCGGCACCGCCGCGTCCGTAGAGCTTGCCCTCTTCATAAACCGGTGTCCACGGGCCCAGACCGGCCCGCCAGCCATTGAACTCGGGTTGCTTGTCCAGGTGCCCGTACATCAGCACGGTGTCCCCGCCGGCGGCGGCGGTGCCTGCCACCTCGAAGAACAGTACCGGCGTGCGTCCGGGCAAACGCACGATCTCCAGGCTCAGGCCGTCCACGTTCTGGGCCTTCACCCAGTCGGCCGCCTGACGCACCACCGCATCCAGCAGACCGTGGGTTTCCCAGTCGGTGTCGAACATCGGCGACTTGGCCGGAATGGCGATGTAGTCCGCCAGGCGGCGCACGATGTCGTTGTCCCAGCGGGCGCTGACTTCCTGCAGGGCCTGGGCCGGATCGAACAGCGGCTCGGCGATGCCGCGCGGCAAAGGGGCGTTCATGAGGAACCTCCGTGGGCGGGTGGGGCGATGGTCGTTGACTGTATAGCAGTGGCAGCCGAACTGTCGAACAGCGGCGCTACCCGCCAGATGGTGTCGGCGTACTCGTTGATCGTGCGGTCCGACGAAAAGCTGCCCATGCCGGCGATGTTCAGGATGGCCTGGCGGGTCCATTCCGACGGACGGCGGAACAGCTCGTCCACGCGGCGCTGGGTGGCCACGTAGTCGCCGAAGTCGGCGCACAGCTGGTAATGATCCGACTCCACCAGCGCGCGCACCAGGTCGGCGTAGCGATGCGGCTCCTGCGGGCTGAAGGCCCCGTCGCCGATGCGGTCCACCACGGCCTTGAGGGCGAAGTCCCGGGCCAGGTAGTCCCCCGGGCGGTACCCCTGCGCCCGCCGGGTCGCCACCTCGTCGGCCCGGCTGCCGAAGATGAAGATGTTGTCCAGGCCGACCTGCTGGGCGATTTCGATGTTGGCGCCGTCCCAGGTGCCGATGGTCAACGCACCGTTCAGGGCCAGTTTCATGTTGCCGGTGCCCGATGCTTCGGTGCCGGCCGTGGAAATCTGCTCGGACAGATCGGCCGCCGGAATGATGCGCTCGGCCAGGCTGACCCGGTAGTTCGGCAGGAAAACCAGCTTGAGCCGGTCACCGACATGGGGGTCGTGGTTGATGACCCGGGCCACGTCGTTGATGAGGCGGATCACCTGTTTGGCCATGTGGTAGGCCGACGCCGCCTTGCCGGCGAAAATCACGGTCCGTGGCACCCAGTTGGCCTGTGGGCGGGCCAGGATTTCGTGGTAGCGGGCGATCACATGCAGCAGGTTGAGCAACTGCCGTTTGTATTCGTGCACCCGCTTGACCTGCACGTCGAAGAGGCTGTCGGGGTCGACGGCGACACCGGTTTCGCGCAGGATCAGGCCTGCCAGACGGCGCTTGTTCTGGTGTTTGGCAAGCCGCACGGCATTGTTGAAGGCCGGTTCACTGGCCAGTTCGCGCAGCGCTGCGAGCTCGCCGAGGTTGCGGCGCCATCCCGGCCCGATGCGGTCGTCGATCAGGGCCGCCAGGGGCTGGTTGGCCTGCGCGAGCCAGCGCCGGGGGGTGATGCCGTTGGTTTTGTTGCAAAAGCGCTCGGGGAACAGCCGCGCCAGGTCGGCGAAGATGGTCTGGACCATCAGGTCGCTGTGCAGCGCCGAGACGCCGTTGACCTTGTGGCTGGCCAGCACACACAGGTAGGCCATGCGAACCCGCCGGCCGCCGTTTTCTTCGATCAGCGACACGCGGCGCAGCAGATCCTGGTCACCCGGATGCTTTTCGTTCAGCTCGGCCAGAAACCTGGCGTTCAGGTCATAGATGATGCGCAGGTGCCGCGGCAGCAGCCGCCCCAGCAGGTCGACCGACCAGGTCTCCAGGGCCTCCTGCATCAGGGTATGGTTGGTGTAGCTGAAGATGCGGGTGCACAGCGACCAGGCCTGGTCCCAGTCGATGCGGTGCTCGTCCACCAGCAGCCGCATCAGCTCGGGCACTGCCAGCGCGGGATGGGTGTCGTTGAGGTGGATCGCCACCTTGTCGGCCAGCTGGTCGAAGCTGCCGTGGTCCTTGAGGTAGCGGCGGATCAGGTCCTGCAGCGAGGCACTGACGAAGAAGAACTCCTGACGCAGTCGCAGCTCCCTGCCGTGGTCGGTACTGTCGTCCGGGTACAGCACCCGGGAGACGTTCTCCGACTGGTTCTTTTCTTCGACCGCGCGGAAATAGTCGCCCTTGTTGAAGGCGTCGAGGTTGATCGCCGCGCCGTCACGCGCCGACCACAGGCGCAGGGTGGCTACCGAGGTCATGCCATAGCCTGGCACCGCGCTGTCGTAGGCCGTGGCCACCACGTCGTCGGTGTCCACCCAGGCGACGGAAGGCCCGTCGGCGATCAGTCGCCCGCCGAAGCGGACGGTGTAGCCGAATTCCGGACGCATGAACTCCCAGGGGTTGCCGCCGACCAGCCAGCCGTCGGGTTCTTCGACCTGGCGGCCGTCGACGATCCGCTGGGCAAACATGCCGTAGTCGTAACGAATGCCGTAACCCATGGCCGGCAGGCCGACCGTGGCGATCGAGTCCAGGAAACAGGCCGCCAGCCGACCCAGGCCACCATTGCCCAGTCCGGGGTCGGCTTCCAGGTCGAGCAGGGTGTCGAAATCCGCGCCCAGCTGGCTGCAGGCGGTGCGCGTATCGTCGTAGATGCCCAGCGCCATCAGTGCGTTGGTCAGCAGCCGGCCGGGCAGGTATTCCATGGACAGGTAATAGACCCGCTTGACGTCCTGGTCCTGCGCCTCGTTGAGCGAATCGCGCCAGCGGTCCATGACCCGGTCCCTCACCGCGTGAAAGATCGCAAACAGCCAGTCACGCCGGGTGGCCGAACGCACATCCTTGCCGACGGCCTCGACCACGCGGTTGGCGATGGAACGCCGCAGCGCGTCGACCGAGTTGGTCGGGTGGTCGAAATAGAAAGACTGGACGGAGTTCATGGCGATCGGACGGGTGATGCCCCGGCTCGGGGCGTGGAAGCGGTGTCAGGATGGCGGTTCAGCAGGGTTTCGTAAAGATCCCGGTATGACCGGGCGGCCCGTGACCAGTCGAAACGCGCCGCCATGGCAGTGCGGCGGACCTGAGCCCAGTCGTCCGGGCGTTGCCGCAGCGCGAAGGCCCGGCGTACCGCCGCGGCGAGCGCCTGCGAAGTGAAGTCGCCAAAGCTGAAGCCGGTTGCGCTCGCGTCGGCGAGGTTTTCCAGCGCGCAGTCGGTGACGGTGTCGGCCAGCCCGCCGACGGCGTGGACCAGTGGCAGGGTGCCATAGCGCATCGCATACATCTGCGTCAGTCCGCAGGGCTCGAAGCGGGAGGGCATCAACAGCACATCGCTGGCCGCCATGATCTGGTGGGCGAGCGGTTCGTCGTGCCCGGTGCACAGCACACAGTCGCCAGGGTGCCGGTCCATGGCCGCCCGCAAGGCCGCTTCCTGCGCCGTGTCGCCGCTGCCCAGCACCACCAGTTGCCCCCCCTGGGCGACCAGGGCGTCCAGCACCGGCGGCAGCAGCTGCAAACCCTTCTGTTCGCTCAGGCGGGTGACCGCGCCGAACAGCAGCGCCTGCGGACGCTCGCGCAGGCCCAGGGCCTGACCCAGGCGCTGGCGGATCGCCAGTTTTCCCTGGGGGGAGTCGGCGTCATAGCGCAGCGGCAGCAGGGCGTCGGTAGCCGGATTCCAGATGTCGTAGTCGACACCGTTGAGAATGCCGGTCAGCTGGGCCTGGCGGGCCCGAAGCAGTCCATCCAGGCCACAGCCCTGCTCGGGCGAGGTGATCTCGCGCGCGTACCGGGGGCTGACGGTGGTCAGGGCATCGCTGTAGACCAGCGCGGCCTTCATGAACGACATCTGACCGTGAAACTCCACACCCTCCATATGGAACAGCGAACCGGGCAAGCCCAGCGCCGCCATCGCCGAGGCCGGAAACACGCCCTGAAACGCCAGGTTGTGGATGGTGAAAACCGACGCTGGCGGGCGCCGACCGGCCGCCAGCAAACGCAGGTACAGCGGCGTCAGGCCCGCGTGCCAGTCGTGGGCGTGCAGCAGTTGCGGTCGCCACGACGAATCCAGGCCCAGGCCGAGCAGGGCGGCCACCCGCCCCAACGCGCCGAAACGCAGGGCGTTGTCCGGCCAGGGGGTGCCGTCAGCGGCCAGGTACGGCCCGCCGTCACGGCGAAACCAGGCCGGTGACTCCAGCACATAGACCTTGTGCCCGGTGGCCCGCAGGGTTGCCGGAATCACCCGTACCGCTGGCTGGCGGTCGGGGCCGGCGGGGCAGTCGATGGCGGTGCCGCTGACCTGCACGCCCTCGCGCACCGCGTCATAGCCCGGCAGCAGCGTGCGGACCTCGCAACCCACCGACTGCAATGCCGCCGGCAAGGCGCCACAGACGTCGGCAAGTCCCCCGGTCTTGAGCAGGGGGACCATTTCCGCGCAGACCTGCAGCACTCTCAAGCCGTTTTCTCCTCGCCGAGGCGTTCAAGCATGTCCCGGGTCACCAGCACGACCCCGCCCGGGGTGCGGAAGAAGCGACGGGCATCGGCGTGGGCATCCTCGCCGATCACCGTACCGTCCGGGATGTGGCAGTCGGTGTCAACCACCACCCGTCGCAGCCGGCAGTGGCGTCCGACGTGGACGTCGGGCAGCAGCACACACTCGTCGACCCGGCTGTAGGAATTCAGCCGGACGCGGGAGAACAGCACCGAGCGGCGGGCATGCGAGCCCGAAATGATGCATCCCCCGGAAACCAGCGAATCCACCGCCATGCCGCGGCGCCCGTCGTCGTCGAAGACGAACTTGGCTGGCGCCAGTTGCTCCTGATAGGTCCAGATCGGCCAGCGCCGGTCGTACATGTCCAGCTCGGGGGTGGGGCTGGTGAGGTCGATGTTGGCGGCCCAGTAGGCGTCCACCGTGCCCACGTCACGCCAGTAGGCCGGCGCATCGGGGCTGCTGCTGACGCAGGACCGGCTGAACGGGTGGGCTTGCGCCTCGCCGCGCGCCACGGCGGCGGGAATCAGGTCCTTGCCGAAATCCCGGCTGGAGCCGGGCGCGCTGGCGTCGGCATCCAGCATCTGGTGCAGGTACTCGGCGTCAAACACGTACACGCCCATGCTGGCCAGCGCGGTGTTGGGTCGGCCGGGCATCGCGGCGGGCTGGGCGGGCTTTTCGTCGAAACGAACAATCCGCCCCTGCGCGTCCGTGGCCATCACCCCGAACGCACTGGCTTCGGCCAAGGGTACTTCGATGCAGGCGACGGTGCAGCGGGCGCCGCAGGCCACATGGTCGGCAATCAGGTTCGCGTAGTCCATCTTGTAGATGTGGTCGCCGGCCAGGATCAGGTAATACGACGGGCCATGGGCACGCAGGATGTCCAGGTTCTGGTAGACCGCGTCCGCCGTGCCCTGGTACCAGGAGTGTTCGTCGATCCGTTGCTGTGCCGGCAGCAGGTCGATGAATTCGTTGAACTCGTTGCGCAGGAAGGACCAGCCCCGCTGCAGATGGCGCAGCAGGCTGTGGGATTTGTACTGCGTGATCACACCAATGCGCCGCACGCCGGAATTGAGGCAGTTGGACAGCGCGAAATCGACGATGCGGAACTTGCCGCCGAAATACACCGCCGGTTTGGCCCGACGGTTCGTCAGCGCGTGCAGACGGGAGCCGCGGCCGCCGGCCAGCACCAGAGCGATGGTCTGGCGGGCAAGCTGGTGGGGATCGGGCGAAGGCGTCATGGGGTTTCCTTGAGGCGGGGAAAAATCGGGCGAGTGGGGGGTGTCAACCCCGGCCGTGGGCGCGGGTGAGCGCTCCCAGCCGGTTCGCGGGTGTGCCATCGACCTGGGACCAGTCAAAGCGCCAGGCCCAGCAACCCGTCGGCTGGCTGGGGGTGTTCATGCGGTGGCTGCCGTCCAGGCCCAGCACGTCCTGGAAGGGCACGATCAGGGTGTTGGCCACCGACTGCGACAGGGACTGGATCATGGCCCAGTGAATCTCCGCGCCCGCCATCGGGCCCAGATAGTCCAGCGCGGCATGCCGTTCGGTTTCGCCCGCCTGGTCCCACCAGCCGCAACTGGTGTTGTTGTCATGGGTGCCCGTATACGCCACCGTGGCCGGCTCGAAGTTGTGGGGCAGGTAGGGATTGCGGGCATCGTCGCCGAACGCGAACTGCATGATCCGCATGCCCGGAAACCCGCAGCGACGGCGCAAGTCGCGCACCGCATCGGTGATGATGCCCAGGTCTTCGGCAATGATCGGCAGCGAGCCGAAAGTCTGCGCCAGCGACTCGAAAAACGCCATGCCCGGCCCCGGGCGCCATTGGCCGGCGACCGCTGTCGGTTCGCTGGCCGCGATCTCCCAGTACGCCTCGAAACCGCGGAAATGGTCGACCCGCACCAGATCGACCAGTGACAGCAGATGGGCGAGCCGCCGTTTCCACCAGCGGTATCCGTTGCCGGCCATCACATCCCAGCGGTACAGCGGATTGCCCCAGCGCTGGCCGGTTTCGCTGAAATAGTCGGGCGGCACGCCCGCGACGACCAGCGGTTCGCCCGCCGCGTCCAGCTGGAACAGATCGGTATGCGCCCAGACGTCGGCGCTGTGGTGTGCGACAAAAATCGGCAGATCGCCGATCAGACGGATGCCGCGGCCATGCGCCTGCTGCCGCAGCCGCTGCCACTGGGCATGAAAGCGCCATTGAACAAACTGCCAGAAGCCGATTTCGGCAGCGTGGGATTGCCGCAGCCGGGCCAGGGCGAGCGGATCACGGCGGGCATAGGCCGTCGGCCATGCGGTCCAGGGCCCGCCATGCAGGCTTTCCAGCGTCATGAACAGGCAGTAGTCATCCAGCCAGTCGGCATGTTCGCCCGCAAAGGCCGCAAGCGCGCGGCGGTCGGCGTCCGCCCCCCGGACCTGGAAGCCCGACCAGGCCCGACGCAGATTGGCCATCCGCCAGGGCAGCACGCGGGCGAAGTCGGCATGGTCGCGGGGAAACCAGGGCAGATCGTCCCACTCCAGCCAGCCGCAACGCGCCAGATCGTCCAGGTCCACCAGCCAGGGGCTGCCGGCGAACGCCGACACGCTCTGGTAAGGCGAGTCGCCGGCGCCCGGTGGCGTAACCGGCAGGATCTGCCACAGCGACTGCCGGGCGGTCACGAGCCAGTCAAGAAAATGCCGCGCCTCGTCGCCCAGGCTCCCTGACCCGTAGCGGCCGGGCAGGCTGGTCAGGTGCAGCAGTACACCACTGCTGCGCCGCGACAGGATCGGGTGGGGCGCCAGGGAGGTCACAGGGTTTCCCCGCCGGCCAGTTGCCGCACCAGCAATGCGGTGGTGATGGGGCCGACCGTCCAGCGACCGGTGGTCACGGCGACCTCGGGCTCATCGTCGGCGGCGACGAAACCGCTGGCACTGTCCAGCGCCAGACGCCATTGCCCTTCCGGAAGACTGATCTCGGTGTCGTTTTCGCCGGCGTGCAGGACCAACATCAGCCGCTCCCGGGGGGGTTTGTGGCAGTGGCCCACCGTGATGACGCAGACCAGCAGGCGGCCATCGGGTTGTTCCCAGTCGGCGACCACGGGGGCGCCGCCCGAAGCCGTGCGCCATTCGATGTCGGGCCAGCCGCTGCTGCCCGGCGTGCCCCGGAACCATTGCGGGTGCCGCAGGCCCGGATACCTCTGGCGCAGCCGCACCAGGGCGGCGACGAACCGGGTGAGCGCCCGATCCGCGCCCGCCCAGTCCAGCCAGGTGATGGGGTTGTCCTGGCAGTAGGCGTTGTTGTTGCCCTGCTGGCTGTGGCCCAGTTCATCGCCGGCCAGCAACTGCGGGCTTCCCTGGGCGCACAGCAAGGTCGCCAGCAGCGCACGCCGCCACCGGCCCCGGCGCTCCAGGATCGCGGCCTCGGCGGTCGGGCCTTCATGGCCCCCGTTGGCGCTGAGGTTGTGGTTGTGGCCGTCGCGGTTGCCCTCGCCGTTGGCCTGGTTGTGTTTGTTGCGGTAGGACGTCAGGTCCGCCAGCGTGAAGCCGTCGTGTGCGGTAATCAGGTTGATACCGGCGGTCGGGCCCCTCCCGCCGGGCTGGAACACATCGCTGGAGCCGGCCAGCCGGCGGGCGATCAGGCCCCGGGTGCAGCCGTGCCCGAGCCACCAGGCGCGCGCCGTGTCGCGGAACTGGTCGTTCCATTCCTGCCAGCGGGGCCCGAAGGCGCCCAGACGGTAGCCGTCGGTGCCCAGATCCCAGGGTTCCGCGATCAGACGCACCCCGGCCAGGACCGGGTCCTGCGCGATCGCGGCGAACAGGGGCGCGCGGCTCTGGAAGCCGCCGCCAGCGGCCGGATCCCGGCCCAGGGCTACGGCCAGGTCGAAGCGGAAGCCATCGACCCCGTAGGCCTGTACCCACCACCGCAGGCTGTCCATGATCAGTTGCACCACGGCCGGATCGCCCATGTTGAAGGTATTGCCACAGCCGCTGGGGTTGAGGTGGCGCCCTTGCGAATCCAGCCTGTACCAGGCGGCATTCGACAGGCCGCGCCAGCACAAGGTCGGCCCCAGCGCATCGCCCTCGGCGGTGTGGTTGAACACCACGTCCAGCACCACTTCGAAGCCCTCGCGATGCAGCCGGTCGACCATCTGCCGGAACTCGGCGCGAACACCGTCATCGCCCGGCCCCGCTTCGCGGGCGCTGCGCGTGGCAAAACGTGGTTCGGGGACAAAGTACGACAGCGTGTTGTAACCCCAATGGTTGTGCAGGCCCTTGTCCAGCAGATGCCGCTCGTCGATGGCCCGGAACACCGGCAGCAGGCACAGCGTGGTGACGCCCAGCCGGCGCAGGTGACCGGTGACTGCCGCACTGGCCAGGCCGGCGTAGGTTCCGCGCAAATCCTCCGGCACGTCCGGGTGCAGCGCGGTGAGCGATTTGACATGCGCTTCGTACAGCACCATGCGGCCGGGGGCGACATGGGGTGCGCGGGCCACTGCCGCGCCAGCGCGGCGTTCGGCATCGCGGTCGATGAGGCGGGATTTCGGCACCCGTGACGCGTTGTCCGTGGTGTCCGCCTGCAGAGGGGAGCCCCAGCGGTAGCCCACTTCCCGGGCCAGGTGGGATACATCGCCCGGCAGGGAGCAGGTCCAGGGGTCGATCAGCAGCCGGGCCGGGTTGAAATGCTGTCCGCTCAAGGGCCGCCAGGGCCCTTCGGCGCGCAATCCGTAGCGTTGCCCCAGCGGCACGCCCGCCACAAAACCATGCCAGACACCATCGGTGTGGCCCGGCAGCCGCAGGCGCGCCGTTTCGGTCAGTCCGTCCTCGCTGAACAGGCACAGATCCACCGCGGTGGCATCGCGGGCGTGGACGGCGACATTGACGCCGGCTTCGCCGTCGACAAGCTCGGCGGTCAGCCCCGGCGGCCACGGGCGGCCGGGCCCGCGCAGGCAGACGGGCGGGCCGGGCTCAGTCGCTTCCATGGCCGGCTGCCTCAAGAATCAACACCGCCAGGGGCGGCAACGTCAGCCGCAGCGAGCAGGGCTGCCCCTGCGCGGCCACGGCCTCGGACAGGACACCACCGGCATTGCCGACGTTGCTGCCGCCGTAGTGGGTCGAATCGGTATTGAGCCGCTCGATCCAGCGGCCGGCGGCTGGCACGCCAACGCGCCAGTCGTGTCGCGGTACCGGGGTGAGGTTGGCGACCACCACCACCTGCGCCTGTGCCGCGCGGTCGCGGCGCAGAAAGCTGTAGACCGAGTGCTGCTCATCGTCGGCGTCCAGCCACTGGAAGCCCGACGGTTCATGGTCGGCATCGTGCAGGGCGGGGCGTGAGCGGTACAGGTGGTTGAGGTCGCCCACCAGGCGCTGCATGCCGGCATGCTGACCGTCGCCCAGCAGCCCCCAGTCGAGTTCGCCGTCGTGGTTCCACTCCCAGGGCGTGGCCAGCTCTGCGCCCATGAACAGCAGCTTGCCGCCGGGCAGGGCGTACATCAGGGCCAGCAGGCAACGCAGGTTGGCATGTTGTTGCCAGCGGTCGCCAGGCATCTTGCGCAGCAGCGAGCCTTTGCCGTGAACCACCTCGTCATGCGACAGCGGCAGCAGGAAACGTTCGCTCCAGGCATAGACCAGGCCAAAGGTGATGCGGTGATGGTGCCAGCGGCGATGCACCGGCTCCTGGGCAAAGTAGGCCAGCGTATCGGCCATCCAGCCCATGTTCCATTTGCCGTCGAAACCCAGCCCGCCCACCGCCGTGGGGTGCGAAATCCGCGGGAAGGCGGTCGACTCCTCGGCCAGCATCAGCACCCCGGGGGCCTCCTGGTGCACGGTGTCGTTGAGTTCACGCAGGAAGGCAATGGCTTCGTAGTTCTCCCGGCCGCCGTCGCAGTTGGGAACCCATTGCCCCGGCGGGCGACTGTAGTCGCGGTAGAGCATGGAGGCCACCGCATCGACCCGCAGCCCGTCGACGCCGAACTGCTCGATCCAGTACAGCGCGTTGCCGATCAGGAAGTTGCGCACCTCATGGCGACCGAAGTTGTAGATCAGCGTGTTCCAGTCGTGGTGAAAGCCTTCACGCGGGTCCGCGTGTTCATACAGTGCCGTGCCGTCGAAACGGGCCAGGCCGTGCACATCGGCCGGAAAATGGCCGGGCACCCAGTCGAGGATCACCCCCAGACCCGCCGCATGGGCCGCCGTGATGAAAGCGCGCAGCGACTCGGGTGAGCCGTAGCGTGCCGCCGGCGCGAACAGGCCGGTGGGCTGGTAGCCCCACGAGCCGTAGAACGGGTGCTCGGCCACCGGCAGCAGTTCCAGATGGGTGAAACCCATGTCCCGCACATACGGCACCAGCTCGCGCGTCAGATAGTCCCAGTCCGGGCAAAACCCACCCGGGCGGCGCCAGGAGCCGGCGTGCACCTCATAGATGCACATGGGGGACTGCGGCGAGTGCGGGGGCAGGCGCGGCTGCACATCCACCTGTGCGCAGACCCGCGAGGCGTTCCCGGGCGGGCCTTCGCTGGCGCGGGCGCAGGGATCGGCCTTCAGAACCCGCTCGCCGTGACCATCGGTGAGGTCGAACTTGTAGAGCGCGCCGGCAGTTGCACCCGGCACAAAGCGCTCCCAGACGCCACATTCGGGGCGCAGCCGCAACGGGTCACGGCGAGCGTCCCAGTCGTTGAAGTCGCCCACCACCGAAACCGCCCGGGCATGGGGCGCCCAGACCGCAAACGCGGTGCCGTCGACCCCGTTCCAGCACACCGGGTGGGCGCCCAGCTTCTGCCAGGGGCGGCGGTGGCGGCCTTCGGCCAGCAACCAGGCGTCCAGCTCGCCGATCCAGTCGGTCCCCGTGGCGGGTCCCGTCGCGGTGGACGGCAAATCGGCAGACGGCGAAGCAGTGGCAAAAGACATGGGGCTCGACAACGGACGGCAAGGCGCGGCAGACCCCATTCTGGCACCGAGTGGTGTCGCTACACTGCGCTGCATCATGTTCGCCGCATCTGCACCGTCCGCCGGGGCCCGCCTGCTGGCCGATATCGGCGGCACCAACGCCCGCTTTGCCCTGTCCGCCGGGCCGGGCCTGCCCCTGCGGGAGCTGGGCCGGGTGCCCACCGGCGCGTTCAGCTCGCCGGAGGCGGCGATCCGCGCCATGCTGGCCGCGCACCCGGCCGAACCGGTCACCGAGGCGGCGCTGGCAGTGGCCGGACCGGTACTGGGTGACACCGTGTCGCTGAGCAACCACCCCTGGTCCTGGTCGGTGGCGCAGCTGCGCCACGCGCTGGGTCTGCGCCGTCTTCGGGTGCTGAACGATTTCACCGCGCTGGCGCTGGCCGTGCCCGACCTGCCGCCCGCGGCCCTGCGCGCGGTCGGCGGCGGCGCGCCCCGGCCCGGCCAGGCCGTGGCCGTGCTCGGGCCTGGTACCGGGCTGGGCGTCTCGGGGCTGGTTCCGTCCGGTACCGGCTGGGTTCCGCTGGAGGGCGAGGGCGGGCATGTCACCCTGCCGGCCACCACCGCCCGCGAGGCCGCGGCGCTGGCCCGGCTGGCGCACCGGTTCGGGCATGTTTCTGCCGAACGGGTGCTGTCCGGGCCCGGTCTCGGGCTGCTGTATGACACGCTGGCCGCGCTCGACGGCGAAGCGCCCGATCCGGCGCTGGCCGGCGACATCGCCGCCCTGTCCGACGCCGGCATCCGCAATCGCAACGCCCACGCCCGCGAGGCGCTGGATCTGTTTTGCGCCTGGCTGGGCACCGTCGCGGGCAACCTGGCGCTGACCCTGGGCGCCCGAGGCGGCGTGTACCTGGGCGGTGGCATCCTGCCCCGCTGGGGTGACTACCTGATGCGATCGCCTTTTCGGGCCCGTTTTGAGGCCCATGGCCGCTTCGCGCCCTATCTGGCGGCGATTCCGGTCTGGCTGATCGAAACGCCCGGCTCACCCGCGCTGGCGGGCGCCGCGCGGGCGCTGGACTGGGGTGTGGGCGGCATCGAATCTGCTATTTTAAAGATAGCGTAGAAGCACCTTTTTGCGCTGGGTATGGGCCGATTTGCCGCAATATCCGGCGTCACCGGTCGCGCACGAACGGGTTGGTGCGCCGCTCGCGGCCAAAGCTGCTTTCCGGGCCGTGGCCGGGGATGAACACCGTCTCGTCGCCCATGGGCCACAGCCGGGTACGGATGCTGTCGAGCAGCTGCTCATGGTCGCCCTGGGGAAAATCGGTGCGCCCGATGCTGCCGGCAAACAGCACGTCACCGACAAAGGCGCGCTGGATGTCGGGTGAATGGAACACCACATGCCCCGGCGTGTGCCCCGGGCAGTGGCGCACCGCCAGCGTCTGCTGGCCGATGGAAACCGTGTCGCCGTCGTGCAGCCAGCGCGTGGGCGTGAACGGCTCACAGCGCGGAAACCCGAACATCAGCCCTTGCTGGGGCAGCCCGTCGATCCAGAACTGGTCGCCCGGATGCGGCCCTACGATGGGCAGCGACAGCCTTTTGGCCAGCTCAGCCGTACCGCCGGCATGGTCGATGTGGGCATGGGTCAGCCAGATCTGCCGCAGCGCCACCCCCAGACGCTCGGCCTCGGCGATCAGCACGTCCAGATCGCCCCCGGGGTCGATCACGGCGGCCTGCTTCGTCTCGTCGCACCAGACGATGGACGCGTTTTGCTGAAACGGGGTAACGGGGATGGTGTGATATCGCAGCATGCGCCGATGGTAGCGCCAGCGCACGCCCGCGTGCCGGCGCCGGCACCGCCGTGAACGCCCGGTCCGTGCCCCCGCTGAATAAATGTCGCGAAAACTGGCGATACCCAGCGCAAAAAGGTCGCTTTCAGCTATGAACAGCAGAGCGATTCGATTTACCGACTCAGCATCCGGGCGCGCAAGCGCATGAGGCGTGCGCGCATTTCCTGCACCTCTGCTCCGAGCATCTCTTTTCTCAATGCGGGCTCGGCAGCCGCCAAGGCCCGTTCTGCATCGTCACACATTGCGCGCAGGTTCGGGTGGTGCGCCAGTTCGGCGCACAACAGGCGCACCAGCGTCACGTAATCCACGCTCGCATGGGGCCCCTCGGCGAGTGTTCTGACACGCCACAGCTCAGGTACATGGGCTGGGTCAGCGCAATAAAGCTGTACATAGCCATCCAGGTTCTCCAGTGATGCCAGCAAAGCAGGCAGCACGTTCTGGGCGCGACGGCACAGGATGCCGATGGCCGGCTCAATCTGGCGCACATCGGTCAACGGGATGGCGTGAACGGGCCCGCCGCGAAAGGGAACCAGGGGCACCGGCCAGTCGCCCAGCCAATGGTGCCTGGGCTCGTAATAGGTGGCTGGGGGTTCGCTGGTGATGCGCGGGTTGTCGATGCGCATTTCATCGCACACCCATGTCGCAAGCGTGTCGAAGGTGCTGGACACCTCTAACGCCATGCCATACATCTTGGGGCGGTCATCCAGGGCTGACAGCACCAGGCAATGCTGGCCCCACGGCCCGGTCTTGATATAGCGGGCTTTCTCCTTGTAGAACGCATACTTGTCGCGGCTGAAGCCCTGCGACAGCAGCCAGGGCGCGAACTGCGCTTCCATCATCTGCAACAACGTGACATTGCTGGGCAGAGCCGCCTGGTGTTGCCATTCCCCGAAGCGGGCATCGAGCCATTGCGCAACCTTGGCGCAGTTGGCGGCTGAGTTTTCAACCGTGAACAGCGCCGCCGGGTCTTCCGTGTCCAGGGCAAACAGTGCCACATAGTCGGGCATGTATCTGGATTCGTAATAGCCTTGGGTAAAGGCGTTGCCACGTTCGTTCAGGTCTTGCGACGTCAGCTTGCCATCACAGCGGTCAAACAACAGGGCGCGACCTTGGGTGGGGTCTTGCAAAACGGCCGGTGCGTCAGCACTGAGCCTGTTTGCAAGCAAGCCGGTTTTGACGGCCCAGGCCAGGTAAAAGCCAATGTGGGTGCCTGACAGGAGGTCGATGTCTTCGACCTCGACCTCGCAATCCATGTAGATTTCAGCGTCGTCGTACTTCATGGGCGCTCATCTTTCGGGAGGTTGATCAACCGCATTTTGCCGACAGCCCAAGACGATTGATCAGCCCGGCACAGAGCCCGGTCGGATCAGCCCCTACCGCGCCCCCGCCAGCTCCGCCTCACCCGCACCAGCCACTCCCTGACCGACACCCGCCACCCCCACCGGTGACAGCCTGGTGCGCCAGGTTCGCATCGATGCGGCCACCGCTCAGAGTCCGGGACCGGTCCTCCAGGCCGATCTGCTGCCCCTGGCCGGCCACCAACGCCCCCGTCGGCGGCTGGCAGCAAAGCCATCCGTTTGCGGGGGCGTACTGGGATCAGGATGCGCAACTGCTGTACCTGCGCGCGCGCTGGTACGATCCGCAGATCGGGAGATTCATCTCTGCTGATCCGTTCGAAGGAAAGCAAGGCGATCCGCGATCACTGAACCGGTATACCTATGCCCATGGCGATCCGGTGCATGGGAGGGATCCGAGTGGGCGCATGAGCCTGGCAGAGACGTCTGCTGTATCGGACATCCAAGCCCTGATGTCTGTTGCTAGTCGCGTCGGGACGGTTCTCAACATCTACAGTAAGGTCAACTCGACAATCGAACTGGTGATGGGTATTCGGCAGTTGCTGGTTATGTTCGAGGGTGATCTGACGACAAGCACACCGCGCAGCATTCCAACAAGGATTGATATCTCTGAAGCTGCCGAGAAATTCGTGCGAGGAGCAACGAAGGCGATCAGCATTGGCAAGACGGACTGGGTGACTGGTTACGTTGCTGACTATGGGGCAGGTAAGCGGATGTCTGCCTATGTCATCTACTTGCCAGTGCTGGTGCCTCAGTTTCCTACTTTGGGGAGCACTGGCAGGTCGATTAACGGGAAACCCGTCAAGGTAGGCCTGGGTGCGCCTGGTGGAAAGATTGGATCGCTGGGTGGAGTTGGGGTCGTGATGGGCAAAGAGCGCCAACTGTTCCGGATGGATATTGGGCTCACGCCGACGGGGCACATCACGGGACGAGGGTTCGAACTCGACACCTTCAACGAGCCACCCTTTAGCTTTCACGTCTACAGGTGGCATGGAGGTCCGCGATGACTACCAGCGACAGCTACAGGATTGGTGTTGATGCTTTGCAGTTCTTCGGTGCGGAGCCCTCGGAGCAGCTAAGAAGCTATCGGAGGCTGAACGCCGTTTCTCAGCCGAACTTCTTTCCTCAGAAGCGCGACGAGGATCTTGGTTGCGATTATTTCTTTGGTGTGGCGTGCGTATTCAAGACGTTCGCGGGCTCGCTGTCTGACAAGTTTCTCTCGGCAGAAGATGCCGATCACCTTGAGGACTTCAATCATCGCTTGAATGTGTTCATGCAAGATGGAACCGCCGCCGAGTGGTCGGAGGCGGGTGTCGTAGAAGGGATCGTCTGGCAAGCCCTACGTGACAACGCAAGACAGGCGCTTGACCAGCTCGGCGAGCCTGTGGCGAGAGAGGCTGCGATCTTTGATATTGACGCGCTGATAGATCCAGATGAATTTCGAACGACCGCGGCGGCGAAGACGCTCTTGGCGACTCGAACGTCGTCCGATTAGCGGCGAACAATCGGAACAATCGGGGTCGGATTCCAATTTCCTGAGAGAGAACCCTTCCCCAACCCGCGCTGCGCGCGGGTGTGAGCTGCTAAGCCGAAGAAGAAGGGCCGCTGATCGCGGCCCTTCTTTTTGGTAAGCGTGACTGCTGGGCGAGCATGGCCTCGATCACGTCCATCACGGCGCGCTGGCGCGGCTTGGGCTGCTCGCCGATCAACTCCTCCACGCTCACGCCCAGGGTGCGCGCCAGCAGCGGCAGCATGGACACCGGCACGCGCCGCTGACCGCTTTCGTAGGCGGTGACAGCTCGAACGTGAGCTGCTACCCGTGCCTGCCGGCGTCGCCCAGGCCGGCCAGCCGCAAAGCCTGATCAGCGAATACCGCTACAACGCCGACGACCAGCTTCTGGCCATCGCCCACCTGCGCCGTATCGCCGGCGATGCGGCCACCGACCAGCTGCTGGCCGGCCAGGCGATCGACCGCGCCATCGGCGGTCAAGTCAACCGCATCAGCACCTGGCGCGGCAGCGCCAGCACCGGCGCACCCGCCCCGGCCCGCTGGGACAGCGCCAGCGGCGAATTCCTGGGCGCCAGCGACAGCCGTCACCACCTACGACTGGGACGCCAGCGGCAACCTGCACCGCAAGAGCGAGCCCGGCCGCACCACGCTGTACCGCTGGGATGCGGACAACCGCCTGATCGACCTGCTTGTGGGCGCCGACGCCACCAGCGCCGCCGCCGCCGCGCCGGCGCTCACCTACGGCTGGGACGCCAGCGGCCAGCGCGTGCGCAAAGTGCTGCGCAGCAGCGACGGCTCCCCCACCCGCACCAGCCACTACC
>ERZ761602.3336-NODE-3336-length-22905-cov-4.943151_pt1 | contig 22905 bp, 15 predicted proteins | sample MGYA00512165_ERZ761602 | MGnify/ENA primary metagenome ERZ761602 (study PRJEB28899, sample SAMN02445085) | bioreactor sludge metagenome | biome: EBPR sludge; isolation source: Thorneside wastewater treatment plant | place: Australia: Brisbane, Thorneside...
CGGTCGGCGGGGTCAGCCGCCGACGGAACGTCGATGAGCACGCGCCCACCGATCGTCGTCGTCGCGGGCCCCACCGCGAGCGGCAAGACCGCCGCCGCGCTCACCCTCGCCCGCGCGCTCGACGGCGAGCTGGTCGGCGCCGACAGCGTGCAGGTCTACCGCGGCTTCGACGTCGGCTCCGCGAAGCCCACGCGCGACGAGCTCGGCGCGATTCCCCACCACCTGATCGACGTGATCGATCCCGACGGCTTCATCGACGCCGTGATCTACGCCGAGCTCGCGGACGCTGCGATCGACGCCATTCACGCGCGCGGCCGACTTCCCATCGTCGTGGGCGGCACGGGGCTCTGGATCCGCGCGCTCGTGCGTGGGCTCCTCGACGTGCCACCGCCCGACCCCACGATCCGCGCTGCCCTCGAAGCCGAGGTCGCGACGCTCGGTGCTCCCGCGATGCACTCGCGCCTGCGCGCGCTCGATCCGCTCGCGGCCGACGCCATCCATCCGAACGACGCCTTCCGCATCGTCCGCGCGCTCGAGATCCACGCACAGACCGGACGCCCCGCGGGCGAGCTCCGCGCCGAGCACGCGCTCGGGATCCCCCGCGCGCCGACCTTCTTCGTGACCCTCGAGGTGCCGCCGGACGTGCTGCAGCCGCGTATCGACGCGCGCCTGACGGCGATGCTGGGCGCGGGCTTCGCGGACGAGGTGCGCCGCTTGCTCGAACGTTGGCCACGCACGACGCGCGCGTTCGGATCGGTCGGCTACAAAGAGATGGTCGCGCACGTGCTCGACGGCGTCCCTCTCGACGAGACGCTCGCGGCGATGCGCAAGTCGACCCGCGTGTACGCGCGACGCCAACGCACGTGGTTCGCGCGCGAGCCGCGCGTGGATCGTCATCCGCACGGAGTCGACTGGCGCGGAGACGCGACGCGGCTGGTGTCACCGGAGACGATCGCCGCGATTCGCGCGTGGCACGCGACCCTGTCGCCCTGAGCCCCCCGCCGTCCGCCGAGCGGACCCGCGAGCGACGACCTCCGACACGACGACCATGCGTGGGGAAAACACCTGCCTGCGGCCTCCGCGAAGGCTGCTACCATCGCGCCCGTGGCCAGACAGTGCCCCCGGTGCGCGACCGTCTACGGCGACGACATGTTCTTCTGCGGACATGACGGCGCCATCACGATTCAAGAGCAGGACGCGACCGACTTCGATCGCCGCCTCGGCACCCAGCTCGGCGACTACGTGCTCGCGGCGCGGGTCGCGGACGGTGCGATGGGCCGCGTCTACGAGGGGCGGCACGTCCAGTCCAAGCAGCGCGTCGCGGTGAAGGTGCTCCACGACGAGGTCGCGAAGGACCAGGTCGCGGTCGAGCGCTTCAAGCGCGAGCACGAGACCGCCGCGGAGATGGATCACCCGGGCATCGTGAAGGTGATCGACTTCGGCGAGACCGGCGACGGCTCGTGGTTCCTCACGATGGAGTACCTCGTCGGCGAGGAGCTCAGCCGCGCGCTCACGAAGTCGGGCCCCTTCCCGCTCCCCCGCCTCGTGCGGGTGATCTGCCAGCTCTGCGAGGCGCTCGATCACGCGCACTCGTACGGCTTCATCCACCGTGACCTCAAGCCGGACAACGTCTTCCTCGGGCGCGGCGAGCAGGATGGCGTAGGCGACGAGGTGAAGGTCCTCGACTTCGGATCCGTGAAGCTCCAGATGGAGACCGGCGCGAAGCTCACCGCCTTCGGCACCACGCTCGGCTCGCCCTATTACATGTCGCCCGAGCAGGCGATGGGGAAGCTCGACGTCGATCAGCGCACCGACGTGTTCGCGGCGGCCGCGATCGCGTGGGAGCTCGCGACGGGCAAGGTCGCGTTCGAAGGCGCGAACGTCGCCCAGATCCTGATGAAGATCGTCAACGAGGATCCGGCGCCCCCGAGCCAGCTCACGCGGGGTTTGTCCGCGAGCTTCGACGACGCGGTCCTGCGCGGCGTGCAGAAGGACAAGCTCAAGCGCCCCGCCTCCGCCGGTGAGCTGGCGAACGAGATCGTGAAGAGCCTCGGACTGCCCGGAAACGCGGCGACCTACGCGAAGATGCCGGAGTCGGAGATCGCGGCCGCGCTCGCGCAGGCGACCCCGCCGGCTGCCCAGCCCTTCGGCGCTCCCGCGACCCCGAACGTGACCGCGCCTGCGACCTCGAGCGCAGCGGACGGCGGCGAGCGCAGCCGCAAGACCGTCCCGACGATGGAGGCGGCCGAGCGCCCCCCGACCGTGCCGACCCAAGGCTCGAAGGCCGGCATCGCGATCGCAGCCGTCGCCGCGCTGGTCCTGCTCGGCGGCCTCATCGCGTTCTTCATGTTCCGCTGAGGCAGTCCGAAGCACTTCGCGAAGTGCTTCACGAAGCCGTCAGCCCGGGTCGAACGAGGGGTGCGTCGCCAGCGCCGAGCGCAGCGCAGCCACGCGGTCTTCGAGCAGCTCCTCCGCGTAGGCCTTCGGCTCGCCGCTCCCCCAGATGGGCCCTGGCCACGCGGGGTCGCCCGCGAAGCGCGCGACGTGGTGCACGTGAAGCTGCCGCACCACGTTCCCGAGCGCGGCCACGTTGAGCTTGTCGGGCCGGAAGAGGCGCTGCATCGCCTCCGCCACGAAGCACGACTCCTCCATGAACGCGTCGCGCTCCGGCGGCGTGAGCTCGTGGATCTCGCGGAGCCCCGCGCGCGCCGGCACGAGGATCACCCACGGAAATCGGGCGTCGCGGTGGAGCAGGACGAGGCAGAGCGGCAGGTGTCCGATGGAGACCGTGTCCGCAGCGAGCCGCTCGTCCAGCGAGAAGAGAGAGCCGTCCCCACGCATGTGCATCGCGAAGGATACCGCGGGTGACGCGAATCGATCGCGAGAAAAGACCAAGCACCCCATGCTTGCGGTGCGGGTGCGCCGAGCTCTGGCCAGCACCATTCCAAAGGGGACGACGTGCGCGCGAACGAGGGTTCGAAGGGGCGAAGCCCCTCGCCGCCGGAGGCCCGAAGGAGACCGACCGGAGCGAAGCGAAGGGAGGCCTCCGAGGAGGGAGGGGGCTGGGGAGATCACTCCCCAGAAGTCGGCGCAGCCGACCAGCAACAACGCCGGAAAATTGACCCCCGAGCCTCGGATGTTCGATCCGACGGTCGTGGCCTCTCGCGCACCGCTCCTCGTCGCGCTGCTGATCGCGCTCGTCGTCCCGGCCCGCGCCGACGACGACCGCGTCGAGCTCCGCACACCCCACGACGACCTCGACGAGCGCGACGCGCGCGACGACGCCGACGAAGCGCCCGCGCCGAGCCGGCGTCGCTTCGACTACTCGCGCTTCAGCGACGGCCCGCGCCGGGTGCCCGAAGCGCGTGGCAGCTCGAAGGCCCGCGCGGACGCGCTCGGTCTCGGCACCCTCGAGTGTGCGAGCCGCCTGCTCAACGGTCGCCCCGATCCCGCGTGGGTCGAGGCCGCGCAGGGCACCATGCCCGAGCACCTCCTCTGGCCAGTCGAGCTCGGTCGCTTCGGGCGCGGCTTCGGCTACGTGCGCCGCACGCGCCCCGACCTGCGCCACAACGGCGTCGACATCGTCGCCGAAGAAGGTCGCACCGTGCGCGCGGTGGCGGACGGCATCGTCGCCTACAGCGACAACGGCGTGCGCGGCTTCGGGAACCTCGTGCTCATCGTGCACCCGAACGGCTGGGTCAGCGCCTACGCCCACAACTACCGCACCACCGTGCCCGCGGGCTGGCGCGTGCGGCGTGGCGAGCGCATCGCCTTCGTCGGCAACACGGGGATCAGCCGCGGCGCGCACTTGCACTTCGAGATCCGGAGCAACGGCCACCCGATCGATCCGCTCGCGCACTTCGAGGGTCGCCCGTGGATCGACGCGTATCGACGCTGGTCCGACGCACGCGCCGACGGATCGCTCGTGACACCCACGGATCATCTCCGCGCCAACCTCCCGCCGGACCGCACCGAGAGCGCGGCACGACGCGAGGTGCCCCGCGAGCGCGCGGTCGGCGACGTGGCCCACGTGCGTCGACTGCTCGACGAAGGCGCACGCGAAGAAGAGCTCACGCAGGTCGAAGGGGAGGTCTTCCGCAACGCGCTCTGGCCCGTGCGCGGCGGCAGTGGGCTGCGACGCGACGGCGCGGGCTGGAACGTGCGCGCGAACGAAGGCGATCCGGTGCGCGCGATCGCCGACGGCCTCGTGGTCTACGTGGGCGACGGCCTCCGCGGCGTGGGCGACGCGGTCGTGATCCTGCACCGGAACGGATGGGTCTCGACCTACGGCCTGCTCGGCGAGATCCACGTGGAGGTCGGCCAGTCGATCCGCCGCGGCGAGTGGCTCGCTCGCGTCGCCCCCGGCGCGTCCCCGCCCCTGCACTTCCAGCTCCGCGAAGGTGGCCGCGTGATCGACGCGGAGCCGCTCTTCGTGCAGCGCCCGAGCTTCTGACTTCTGCGCGTCTACGCCGCGGACGACGCACACGGCGGACACGACAGCGTACGCACCACCTCGCGCGCCCCCTTCGCGCGCACGCACGACCCCGCTCAGCTCGGCAGCGCGTCGTCCGTGATCGCGCGGTAGTCCTTGCGATCCTTGAGCGCGCGCGTCGCAGCGAACACGTCGGCCGCCGTGTGCATCGGACGATCCGGCATCGCCGCCGCCACGCGCGCGCAGAGCGTGGGCGAGTGGTGGCGCAAGAACGGGTTCGTCGCGCGTTCGAGCGCGATCGTGCTCGGCACCGTCGAGCCGCCCTCCGCTCGGATCGCGCGCGACCGCCGGATGCGCTCCGCCAGCTCGGCGTCGTCGGGCTCGACGCTCCACGCGAACCGCAGGTTGTCGAGGGTGTACTCGTGCGCGCAGCACACCCGCGTCTCGGGCGGCAGCGCGGCGAGCTTCTCCAGGCTCGCGTGCATCTTCGTCGGCGGACCGTCGAAGAGGTACCCGCAGCCGGCGCCGAACATCGTGTCGCCGCAAAACACCACGTCGTCGAAGACGAACGACACGTGCCCGTCGACGTGTCCCTCGGTCAGCAGCACGCGCCCTTCGAGCGCGCCGACCCGCACGACGTCGCCCTCGTCGACCCCACGCGTGATGCCCGGGATCAGCGACGCCTTCTTCGCCGGACCACACACGCTGAGCCCCTCGAGCAGCCCCCGCTTCTTCAGGTCCGCGTTCACGCCGACGTGATCGCCGTGGTGGTGCGTGTTCAAGATCGCACGCAGCGTGATCCCCTTCACCTGCAGATACGGCAGCAGCTCGTTCGCGCTCGGTCCGTCGACCACCGCGGCGTCGCCCGTCTGCGCGCAGACGATCACCCACACCAAGTTGTCCTGCGCGGCCGGCACTTGGTGCACCTCGAAGCGATCGGTCGCGGTCCGGAACGGCGGCGTCGGCCGCGTCACGTCGTGGCTCATCGATGTCTCCTACGCGGGCGCCACGGCGGTGTGACGTCGTGGGTCGTCGTGCACGAGGCGCTCTGCGCCCAAGTCTTCACGGAAGCGGGTAGAGCCGCCCCTGCACGTCGCCGCCGCTGACGAAGCCGACGAACGCGAGCACGCGCCCGCTCGGACCGCCGACCGCGACCACCGGCTCGGTGCCGCTGCCGACCGTGAACGCGTCCGGCGTCGGAGGGCTCTCGCGGTTGCGGGCCGGCGCGCCGGTGCCGTCGTAGATGCGCGCGCGCACGGTGCCGCTCGCGTCCCACGCCACGAAGAAGCGCTCTGCGCCCGCGGCGGCCGAGGGGTTCGCGCCCGGCCCGAGCGTGACGACCGCTGCCGGGCTGCCCGACGACGCGAACGCACGACCGCGCACCGCGCCCATGCCTTCGTCGCGGAAGGCCACGAAGAAGCGTCCGTCCGCGAGCGCCGCGACCGTCGGCTGATCCTGCGTGCCGCCTGCGTCCGCGCCCTCGACCACCGCGATCGGTGTCGCATCCGTCGCGGCGCCGTCCGCGCCGAAGCGCTGCACGAACACGTCGCCCGCCGACGCGAACGCGACCACGAAGCCGTCGCTCGTCGCCGCCACCGCGGGCGCGGTGACCCCCGCGCTTCCAATCGCGACCGCAGCGTCCGGCGTGGTCGAGCCCGCCGCGAAGCGCACCGCGGAGGCGCCAGAGCTCGACGCGCCGTCCTCGAAGACCGCGAGCGTGGTGCCGTCCGCGAGCATCGCGAGCGCGGCATTGGTCTGCGCGCCCGCTTGCGGCACCGCGAGCGTGGCGTTGCCCGCCGGGACCCGATCGCGATCGAAGAAACGCACCAGCACGTCGCCGCCCATCGTCGAGGCGTCGCGGAAGTCGCCGAACGCGATCGCGACCCGCGCAGCCGAGAGCGCGGTCGCGGTCGTCGTCTGCACGCCTGGGATCGTCATCCCATCGTCGACGTCGAGGTCGATCGCGAGCGCAGCGGGGCTGGTGATCGCTTGGCCTTCCTCGGAGCGGAACATCGTCCGCACCCCGCGGGGCGTCGACGCCGCGGAGTCGAACGCGAGCACGAGGCGCTGCCCGCTCGCCCACGCGACCGACGGCTTGTCTTGCACGTTGTCGGTGGTGGTGTGCGCCACCACGGCCTGGGTCTGGCACGCGACGCAGGGCAGCGGTCCCGTCGCGTTCTCGCATTGTTCGTCGGGGCTGAGGATTCCGTCGTCGCACACGCCCGTGCCGACCACGTCCTGGATCTCGACCGTGATCTGGCTCGTCTCACCGCCGACGACGTTCACGTTCGGCGTGCAGCCCGTCGCGACGATCACGTCGGTGCGCCCGCTGACCGGATCGGTGCCGCGTCCGCGCACGTGCACGACGTAGACGCCTTCGTTCAGCGTGAGCTCGCGCGACTCGCCGACGGGCAGCGTGAGGTCGACGACCGCATCCTCGAACATCGCGTCGCGTGCGTCGGAGATCGCGGGGGTCACGGTGCCGTCGGCCGTGCAGCCGTAGGTGTCCCCCGGGAACACCACCAGGCGAAGGTCTCCCACCACGTCCATCAGGCCGTAGGGATCGTAGAGGTCGAGCGAGGGGCCCGAGGCCTCACCGCCTACCACGCAGCTTCCGAGCAGCAATACCAAGGGCGAAGCGAACCGAAGCGACGCACGCATACGGGCATACCCTACCCGTTCGGCCCCGCCGGTAGAAGCTCGGAGAAGCGCGGAGACGCTCGCCCCCGTGGAAGGCGTCGCATGCGTCGCGAACCCTTCGAGACCTGCTACCGTCCCGCGCGTGGAGTCGGAGCAGAGCATCCTCCTCGTCGAGGACGATCCCGCGCTCGCCCTCGGGCTCGTCGACGCGCTCGAGTTCGAGGGCTTCGCAGTGCACCACGCCAAGACCGGCGGCGAAGCGGTGCGCCTCGCGAGCGCGAAGAAGCCGACCGTGATCCTGCTGGACCTGATGTTGCCCGACATGAACGGCTACCAGGTCTGCGAGCAAGTGCGCCGCCTCGACGCGAACGTCCCCATCGTGATGCTCACCGCGCGCAGCCAAGAGGCGGACAAGATCCGCGGGCTCGACGCGGGCGCGGACGACTACGTCACCAAACCCTTCTCGCTCGGCGAGCTCGTCGCGCGCATCCGCGCGATCCTCCGCCGCGCCTCCCGCACCGTCGCGACGCCGGGCCCCTTCCGCATCGGCGACGCGGAGATCGACCCGGTGCGCCAGGTGCTCGTGCGCGACGGCGAAGAACAACAGCTCGGCTTCTACGAGGTCGAGCTGCTCCGTCTGTTGCACGCACGCGCCGGACAACCCGTCAGCCGCGACGAGATTCTCGACGCGATCTGGGGCCTCGAAGCGAGCCCCACCAACCGCACCGTCGACAACTTCGTCGTGAAGCTGCGCAAGAAGATCGAGCCGCAGCCCGACAAGCCGCGCCACATCCTCACGGTCTACGGCGTGGGCTACAAGCTCGTGGAGTGACGAGCTCACTCCCGGTCGCAGTACTCCGCCACGGAGATCCCGTGCCGCCCGGCTTCCCTCGCCCAGCGTGTGCACGTCGTTGAGAGCCGCGCGTCACGTCGTCCACACGCGAACTCGAAGCTGGGCACGTCGCACGGGTCGCAAACCCACGCTCCGTCGACGCACGACGCGGAGAAACCCACGTCGTCGCAGCAACTCCCGAGCTCGAGCGTGCAGGAGGGCGCCCCGGTGCACGACACGCCGCCCGCGTCGATCGAACCCGGCTCGGTCGCGGCACCACAGCCGATGACGAGCCACAGGAGGGTCGGGAAACGCATACCCGAGCGTAGGACTCGTGTCAGCTCGGCGGCAACGTCGAGGTCCGCGCCCTCGGTCTCGCCGCCTCGCGCTGACGCTCGGCTTCGGTCGGTACCGGGATCGCGAAGCCCACCACCGCGCCGCCCTCCGGATGGTTCGTGGCCCACGCGCGCCCACCGTGCGCGAGGGCGATGTGCTTCACGAGCGCGAGCCCGATGCCCGATCCACGCACGTGCGCGTCGCGTCGTGAGCGGTAGAAGCGCTCGAAGATCTGTCGCTCCGCGTCGGGTGGGATGCCCGGCCCCCGATCGCGCACCCGGAGCTGCACGAAGTCGCGCACGCGCTCGATCGTCACCGTCACCGGCGTGCGACCGCCGTACTTCACCGCGTTGTCGAGCAGGTTGATCACCGCGAGCACGATCGCCTGTTCGTCGAGCAGCACCTTCGGCACCGTACCGCGCCCGTCGGCGGTTGACCCCGCCGACCCTGCGATGACGTCGAGCTCGACCTCCACGCCCTCGCGCTCCACGCGGTAGCGGAAGGTCTCGAGCGCGTGGGCGACGACCTCCGCGAGATCGCCCTCGCGCAGCTCGTAGCGGCGCCGACCACGCTCGAGCGCGGAGAAGTCGAGCACGTTCTCGATCAACGACGACAGACGCTCCGACTCGCGCACGATGATCTCGAGGTACTGCTTTCGCTTCTCGTCGCTGCGCACGCGATCGGAGAGCAGCATCTCACCGAACATCCGCACCACCGAGAGCGGCGTCTTCAGCTCGTGCGAGACGTTGGCGATGAACTCGCCCTTCAGATCGTTGAGCCGCCGCTCCTTTTGCGCGGCGTACAGAAGGAAGCCGACCCCGACCAAGATCACGAGGAACGCGACCCCGATGAGCCCGAGATCGGTCGCACGTCGGCTGCGCCCCTGGCGCTCCAACATCGGCGCCTGCTTGGGCGCGACCTGCAAGCGCCAATTGTAGAGCGTCGACGGGAAACGATGTCCGACGAGGTAATCGCCCGCGTTCTGAAGGCTCGAGCCGTAGACGCGCCGGTTGTTCTCGTCGACCACGTTGTATTGGCGTTTGCCTTCGTCGGTCGCGAAGAGCGTCGGCAGCACGTCGCGCGCGATGAGCCCGGTGTCGTGGTGCAGCACGACGTAGCGCCGCTCACCGTCGATCTCTCGCGCGACGTAGCTCAGCAGATGACTCTGATCGCCCATGGTGCGGTGGAAGTGCTTCAAACGCTCGAGCGAGAGGCGCTCGAGGTCGAGCTCCACGAGCAAACGCTCTTCGAAGACTTTCCGAAGCTCCTCCGCGCCCCCCTCCACGCCGCGGTAGGCCTCGCCGATCGTGTTCCCCGTGTCGTCGAGCACCCGGATCGCGTAGACGCTCGGCGTGAGCTCGGGCGCGTTCGGCAACCACTTCGAAGTCACGCTGTTCGGATCGCTCACCTCGACGAGCCGAAGCGCCGCGTTGTCCTGCGTGATGACGTATTGCTCGACGGTCTCGACCTTCTCGCGCACGAGCAGGAGCGTGCTCTCCGCGATGGTCTGCTCGCCGAGCCGGTTGAAGCGTGAGGCCGTGACCCACGCGTAGTAGCCGAGGATGCCCGCGGCGACGGCGATCGCCGGGAGCAGCACGAAGAACACGACGCGCTGCCGCCACGTGGGCATACGCGGGCGGTTTAGCACGCGACCGGCGCGCGGCGTCTGCTGACGCGTCTCCGCCGCACGACGTCACCGCGCGCGACGTCGCGCACCGGTGCGGTCTGCCGACGTGCGTTCACGCCGTGAGCAGACGCCGCGCGTCGTCGCGCGCGCGAAGGTGACGTCGTCGGCGTTTTGGTAGGGTACGCCCATGACCGTGCAGAAACCGGTGGTCGCCGTCCTCGGCGCCGGCTCGTGGGGCACCGCGCTCGCGAAGCTGATGGCCGATCAGGGCTACGAGACGCGCCTTTGGTCGCGCCGCGCGGACCAAGCGGAAGCGATCGAGCGAACGCGGCAGAACCCCGACTACCTGCGCGGCATCGAGCTGCCACCGACCCTACACGCGACGAGCGATCTCGAAGCGGCGGTCGCGAACGCGGACCTCGTGCTCGTGGTCGTGCCGACGGAAGCGAACCGCGCGCTGCTCGCGCACCTCGTGGGGTTGGTCCCGCCCGGCGTGCCCGTCGTGAGCGCGACCAAGGGCATCGAGCAGGGCTCGCTCTTGCTGGTGTCCCAGGTCTTCGAGGAGATCTTCCCGAAAGAACGCCACCGCGATCTGCTCTACCTCGGCGGCCCTTCGTTCGCGAAGGAGGTCGCCCACGGCGTACCGACCGCGGTCAGCATCGCGGGTCACGACGCCGAGGTGCGCCAGCAGGCGCAGCGCTTCTTCAACACCGATCGTTTCCGCGTCTACACCACGGACGACGTGATCGGCGTGGAGGTCGGTGGCGCGCTCAAGAACGTGATCGCGATCGCGGCCGGCATCGCGGATGGCCTGCAGCTCGGACACAACTCGCGCGCCGCGCTCATCACGCGCGGGCTCGCGGAGCTCGGACGGCTCTCGATGAAGCTCGGCGCCAACCCGATGACCTTGGCTGGTCTCTCCGGCATGGGCGACCTCGTGCTCACCTGCACCGGCGACCTCTCGCGCAACCGCCGCGTCGGCATCGAGCTCGGTCAGGGCCGCACTCTGGACGAGATCTTGCGCGATCTCGGCATGGTCGCCGAGGGCGTTCAAACCGCGAAGAGCGCCAACGAGCTGGCGAAGAAGCTCGGCGTCGACATGCCGATCACCCAGCAGGTCCACGACGTGCTCTATGCCGGCAAGCCCGCGAAGGCCGCGCTCGTCGAGCTGATGACGCGGCCGCTGAAGGAAGAGCGCTCGTAGCGGAGCCCCGAAGCCGAGCGCGTTCGAACGCGGTGTCATTCCGAGCTCACGCGAGCGCTACGCGCGCTCTCCGGCGTGATCGAAGAGCCCCTTCGCTGCGCAGCTCGCCACGAGAATCACCCCGAAACGACGAAACCCCCGCCGAGGCGAGGGCTTCGTCGTTCACGCGAAGGTCGAAGGTCAGGCGTGGGCTTCGGCTTGCGCCTGGGCTTCGCCGCCGAGCTCGAGCTTGAGCTGGTCGGGCTCGGTGAGCGCGTTCGCGAGCACCTCGTCGACCTTCGAGACCGGCACGAACTCGAGCTCGTCGCGCACTTCCTGCGGGACCTCCTCGAGGTCGGCCACGTTGCGCTCCGGCAGGATCACGCGCTTGATGCCCGCGCGGTGCGCCGCGAGGATCTTCTCCTTGATGCCGCCGACCGGGAGCACGCGACCACGCAGCGTGATCTCGCCCGTCATCGCGACGTCGTGACGCACGCGGATGCCGGTCATGAGCGACACCAGCGCGGTCATCATCGTCACACCCGCGGACGGCCCGTCCTTCGGCATCGCGCCGGCCGGGATGTGGATGTGGAGATCGCTCTTCTCGAGGAAGTCCTCCGAGAGCCCGAAGTCCTTCGCGCGCGTGCGCACGTAGCTCATCGCCGCCTGGGCGGACTCCTTCATCACGTCGCCGAGCTGGCCGGTGAGCTGGAGCTTGCCCGTGCCGTGCATCTTCGTCGCTTCGATGAAGAGGATCTCGCCGCCGACCGAGGTCCACGCGAGGCCCGTCGAGACGCCCGTCTCGCTCGTGCGCTCCGCCACCTCGCTCGTGTAGCGCGGCGGCCCGAGGTACTCCTTCAGATCCGCGGCGTGCGAGATCGTGAACGGCCCCTCTTGGCCCTCCGCGACCTTCACCGCCACGCCACGCACGACCGTCGCGACCTTGCGCTCGAGGTTTCGGACGCCCGCCTCGCGCGTGTAGTCGTCGATGATCGCGGCGAGCGCGGAGTCGGTGATCACGATGTGCTCCGCCTTGAGCCCGTGATCCTCGATCTGCTTGGGCGCGAGGTGGTTCTTCGCGATGTCGAGCTTCTCGCGCCGCGTGTAGCCGGGGATCTCGATGATCTCCATGCGGTCGCGGAGCGGGGCCGGGATGGTGTCGCCGACGTTCGCGGTCGCGACGAACATCACCTTCGAGAGGTCGTAGGGGATCTCGAGGTAGTGATCGCTGAAGGTGTCGTTCTGCTCGGGATCGAGGACCTCGAGGAGCGCGGCCGAGGGGTCACCGCGGAAGTCGCGGCCGACCTTGTCGATCTCGTCGAGCATGAAGACCGGGTTGATCGTTCCGGCCTTCTTCATGCCCTGGATGAGCTGACCCGGGAGCGCGCCGACGTAGGTGCGGCGGTGTCCTCGGATGGCCGCCTCATCGTGCACGCCGCCGAGGCTGATGCGCACGAACTTGCGGTTCAGCGCCCGCGCGATCGAGCGACCGAGCGAGGTCTTGCCGACGCCCGGAGGCCCGACGAGGCAGAGGATCGGACCCTTCTTGTCCGTCTTCAGCTTCCGCACCGCGAGGTACTCGAGGATGCGCTTCTTCACCTTCTCGAGGCCCGCGTGATCCTCGTCGAGGACCCGACGCACCGCCGGGATGTCGAGGTTGTCCGGCGTCTCCTTCGACCACGGGATGTCGAGGATCCAGTCGATGTACGTGCGCACCACCGTGTACTCGGCGCTGCCCACCTGCATCGAGCGGAGCCGCTTGAGCTGCTTGCGCGCGACCTTGTCCGTCTCCTTCGGCAGCTCCGCCTTGTTCAGGCGCTCCTCGAGCACGTCCAGATCGCCCGAGTCACCGTCCTCTTCGCCGAGCTCTTCCTTGATCGCCTTGAGCTGCTGGCGGAGCACGTACTCGCGCTGGTTCTTGCCCATCTCCTCCTTGATCTGGGAGTTGATGCGCTCGCGCATCTTCAGGATCTCGAGCTGCCGCGTGAGCAGCCGGAGCACCTTGCGGATGCGGTCCTTGGCGTCGATCGTCTCGAGAAGCGCGGCCTTCTCGTCGACCGGCGCGTCGAGGTTCGCGGCCACGAGATCCGCGAGCTGCCCCGGCTCCTGGATGGAGTCGATGAGGCTCGACGCCTCGCGCGGCAGCTCCGGCATGAGCTGGATGACCTGCTTGGCGATGTCGCGCAGGCTCATCGAGAGCGCCTCGGCCTCCACGTCGTCGACCTTCGGCTCTTCGAGCTTCGAGACGCGCGACTTGAGGTACGGGTCCTCCATCGTCACGCCCTCGAGGCGCACACGCACGAGGCCCTGGAGGATGAGGCTGTAGTTGCCCGAGCTGTGCTTGAGCGCCTTGAGCACGCGCGCCGCGACGCCGACCGGGTAGAGGTCCTCGCCGTTCGGGTCGTCGGTCGAGGGATCCTTCTGAGCGAAGATCGCGATGACCGGCTGGTTGAGGTTCTCGATGTCCTCGACCAGCGCCACGCTCTTCTCGCGGCCTACGTCGAAGGGCGCCACTGCGCCGGGAAAGAGCACCGCGTTCCGGATCGGAAGGACGGGGAGCTCGTCATCGAAGTCGAGGTTCGAGTCGTCGTTTGCCATGAGCCGCCTGAGGCTCGCGTCGAAGGCCGGAGGCTACCCGGTCGCGCGTGAGCCAGTGTCGCGGAACATAGTCAGATGACCGTTCCGCTGCAATAGCCGTGTGAGAGCGGAATCATCGCGGATTTACGGAGAAATGCAGTTCTGGAGCCGCCATCCCGAACGCCTGCGCGTGGCCGCGTCCTCGTCGACGTGATCGCCGACGTGGTCGAGGTCGTGGTCGAGGTCGTGGTCGGCGACGTGAACGGCGACGCTCCACCCGAGGCGAACGCCCTGCGGCTCACGCGGAACGCCGAGTCTCATTCGGGCCGTCGTCGGTCCCCGAACGACCGACGCCGCCCTCAGCGCTCTTCGAACGCGATCTCGGCCAACGCGCCGCCGACGCGGTGGAAGCTCGTCACGTTCAGACGAAGGCGCTCGACGCCCTCTGCGGACACGGGCACGTCGACCCAGCTCGGGCTCTCGGAGAACGCGAGCTCGGCGCGGTGCTCGAAGACCTTCTGACCGCTCGCGTCGTAGAGCTCGAGGTGGAGCTCCTTCACGCCGCGATCGTTGAAGTGGCGGTTGTGGCCGTTGAGGATGCGGACCTTCGTGAGCGAGCGCCCGGGCGAGAGGCGCGCCTCGATCCAGCCGGTCTGCCCGTCGTTGAGCAGCCACTCGGTGTTCGGGTCGTCGTCGAAGACCTTGTCCGGCCCGAACTGCGGATCGTTGCGGAAGAAGCTGCTCGCGCTCGCGGTCACCATGCGCGGGGTGCGGAGCGCGAAGAAGAGACCGACCGCCACGAGCACCAGGGTGAGCACCGCGGTGGTCCAGCGCTGGATCACCTTGAGCTTCACCTGACCCGGCGTGAGGCTCGCGGGCGCGAGGGCGCGATCGACGTCGGCGCGCGCGCGGTAGAGCTCCTTGTAGAGCTCGGCGTGGGTAGCGCTGACGCTCGCGTCGAGCTCCGGAAGCGGCTGGCGAGCGTGGGACACCACGCGCTCGATCGCACGCACGCGGTCCGAGTCGAGGTCGCGCGCGGCGAGCACGGTCGACCAAGAAGGCGACTCGATTTCTCGGTCGGTGGCGGGGGCCGACGTCTCGTCCAGCACCGTGGGCGCCTCGGACGCGGCCGATGCGTCGGCTCCCTCGGCCGACGCCTCGTCTCCTTCGACGGCGGTCTCGGCCTTCGGCGCCTCGACCTTCGGCGCTGCAGCCTTCGGCGCGGCGAGCTCGGGCGCGAGCACCTCCGCCGCTTCGAGCGTTCGCTCCAACGCGTCGACCGCGAGCCGCAAACCCTCGGCGGCGTGTCCGTTCGACCAGAGCGCCTCCGCCGCTTCCGCGCGTTGGCGACCGAGCGTGAGCGCTTGGCCGATCGCTTCGCGCCGCGCGGCGGGGCGTCGCTGGGCCTCGGCGGCGGCCTGACGGAGGAAGAAGAAGTCGCGTGCTCGAGCGGCCAGGGCCATGACGCGCCGGTAGTTACCACAGCCCTCGCCGGAGTGCTCGCTTCCGGCCACGGAGCGCCGCGACGCGCGAAACCCCACGAGGAAGCGTCTCGAAGGCGGCGCGACGGGCCAGAACACCGTAGTCTCCGCGCCGCTCCGATGTCGGCCCGTGCTCAACCGCTCGCCTTCGTGCTCGCGATCGTCGGCGTCGCGTACGTCGCGCTCGCGATCGCGAACCCGATGCCGAGCGCGGTGCACGGCGACGGCTACTACACGTACCTCTGGGCGCGCACGATCGTCTTCGACGGCGACCTCTCGTTCCACGAGGACTACCGGATCTGTCCGGATCCGTGGGGCCTCGCGAACGCGCCCGTCGCGGACGACGTGAACTACTGGAACATGGGGCCGGCGCTCTTCTGGATCCCGCCGCTCGCGTGGGACCGCGTGGTCGGGCACCCGGCGCTCGAAGCGGGCACGCCCCACGAACGCGCGGCCTGCCTCGGTCCGGTCCCCGAGCGTGCGGTGATGGGCTCGATGGTCGCGGGTCTGCTCACCGTGCTGCTCGGCTTCTTCGGCGCGCGGCGCCTCGCGGGGCCGTGGCCCGCGGCCTTCGCGGCGATCGCAGGCGGGCTGCTCACGTCACTGCCCTACTACGCGACCACCATGCTCTCGTACGGGCACGCGGCCTCGTCTTTCGGTTGCGGCCTCTTCTTCGTCGTGTGGGATCGTTGGCGTCGTGATCCGCTCCGCCCACGCGGATGGCTCGCGATGGGCGCCGCGCTCGGGCTCGCGATGTTGATGCGCTCGCAGAACGCGATCCTGGTCGTGTTGCCCTTCGCGACGTGGTGCCTCGGCGCCGCGCGGATCGCGCGCACCACGAAGGAGACCCGCACGCGCATGCTCGGGCGCCACGTCCTCGCCGGCGTGCTCTTCGTGCTCTGCCTGCTCGCGGTCTTCTCGCCGCAGATGATCTATTTGCAGCTCGCGACCGGACAGCCTTTCGACGTCTCGCAGGGCGAGCACTACATGCGCTGGGACTCGCCGCGCATCGCGAGCGCGCTCTTCTCCACCGGCGCGGGCCTCTTCACGTGGTCGCCGATCATGTACCCCGCGCTCTTCGGGTGGATCGTGCTCCTCGCGAAGCGCAGCACCCGCGCGCTCGGCGTCGCGTTGCTGGTCGTGTTCGCGCTCGACACCTACGTGGTGGCGTCGGTGTACGACTGGTGGGCCTCCGTCGGGTTCCCAGGCCGACGCTTCGACATGCTGATCGTGCCGTCCATCTACGGACTGGCCGCGCTCGGGGCCGCGTTTCGTCGCGTTTCGTGGCGCAACCGCGGCTTCGGGTTGGCACTCGCCGGAGGCCTGCTCGTGGTCGTGCTCTTCGCATGGAACGCGGCGCTGGTCGCAGGGATCGCGAAAGCGGTCCGGATCGATCAGGCGCGCCCCGCTCCGATGCATTGGGGCGCGATCTTCCACGAGCTCTCGCACCCACCGTGGCGGAGCGTCGGCAATCCGCTCGCGTGGCCGGCGTCGATCCCCTTCGCGCTCGAGCACGACACGCACCCTCGTGCCTGGGACGTCGTCGGCGCGCAGGAGCTCTTCTACCACGACCACCAGACGCTCGAACGTCGGGAGCACGAGTCGACGCTCGAGCTCGGTGTCGATTGGACGGAGGGGTACACGGCCGGGACCTTCCAGCGCGAACCGACCCGACTGCACGGTCGCGACGTCCGCGTCGCGGGCGCAGGCCGTGCCAGGGTGTTGCTACCGCTGCACTGGCCCGACCTGGGAGCGATCACGATCGACGCGTCACCGCTGCACGAGGACGATCCGCCGACCGTGCGTTGTTTCCTCAACGGTGCGTCCTGTGGCCAAGACGTGCTGGATGCCGCGCGAAAGACCCTGCGATTCGAGGTCCCTCGAGGCGTGTCCTTCCACGGCATCAACGAGCTCGTGTTGGAGCTCGACGAGCCCGCCGCGTTCGGGCGCCTGCAACTGCTCGACCCCTCACCGCCGCCTTCGGTCGAACAGCGACGTCGCAACGACGAGCTTCTCGAACGCCGCCGGCGTGCCACCGGGAGAAGCCCGTGAGCATGCGCCATCGACGCGACTCGCTTCGTCGCGGCTGGCGCCGAGTCCGCGAGCTCTGGGTGGATCCCGTCGCCGAGCAAGTCGGCATCGGAGCCTTCGCGGGGCTGTCGTCGGCCTGCGTCGACCTCGTGGTGACGCGGGTGCGCGTCGATGACGCCCCTCCCCCGTGGTCGAGGCTCTTCGAGACGTTGCTCCACCTCGCGGCGACGAGCGTTCCGCTCGGGATCTGCGTAGGTCTCGCCGCCGGCCTCGCGCTCGCGTTCATGCGTGGCTCGCCTTGGCTGGCGCGGGCGCGCTTCGCGCTGGTCGCGCGGAGGTGGGTCGCGCCGGATCCCGCCACGTTCGGTCTGACCCTCGCGGTGCCCGTCACGCTCGCGACGCTCGCGTTCGCCGGTCGTCTCGCGTTCCTCTCGTTCTCCGAACGGTTCCACGACCGCAGCCTCGCCGCGTGGGCCATGGCGATCACGGTGCTGGCGCTCTTCGTCGGCTTCGTGCCTCTGCTGTCCGTGGCCTCCGCAGTCACACGGGCGATCGGACGCGTGCTCGGCTCGTTCGCGACCCCCGTCGGCGCGTGTGCGCTCATGCTCGGCGCCGGACTCGCGCTCGTGCCGTGGGCGACCGAGCTCGAACGCGACGTTCTGCAAGGCATCGACGTCGTCGCGTACCTGTGGGCGCCGGGTGTGCTCGCGACCTACGCCTTTCTGGCGGTCGTGGTGCGCCTCACCCTCTCGCTCCGTGCACGCCGCTGGACGGGCGGGTTCGCGACTGCGGCCGCCGCGATCCTGCTGCTCGTCTCCGCCACGTCGTACGGCGAGCGCGGGCGCGTCCGTGAGCTCGTCGAGCAACGGTCCATCACCGGTCAGCGGCTGATTCGCCTCTACCAGGGGCTCACCGACCGCGACGGGGACGGGCATTCGTACGCGTTCGGCGGCGCCGATTGCGACGACTCGAATCCCTACGTTCACCCCGGCGCGACGGATGCGCTCGGGGACGGGATCGACACCGACTGCTTCGGCGGGGACGGCACACCCGGGCTCGAAGAGTTCTTCGGGGACGGCGACTTCGCGCGGGCGCCGCCCGCGACGCGCGGCAAGAACGTGCTCTTCGTCTTGATCGACGCGCTCCGTCCCGATCACCTCGGCGCCCATGGGTATCCGCGGCCGACGTCGCCGACCATCGACGCGTTCGCGAGCGACGCGGTGGTCTTCGAGCGTGCGCGCGCAACGTCTTCGCGCTCCGTACGCTCGATCCCGTCGATGATGACCGGGCTCTACGCATCGCAGATCCGTTACGGCTCGGAGTACCTCTACCCGGGCGTCCGCGACGAGAACGAGCTGCTGGCCGAGACGCTCTCACGCCACGGGTACCGCAACTCCGCGAGCATCGGCACCGACTACTTCTCGCCCGTGCACGGCTTCTTTCAAGGCTTCGACGAGGTCGAGCAGCTCGATCGAACGGGTCCGCGAAACCTCCCGGTGGATCGCGCGCTGGAGATGCTCGAGCGGCTCGAAGCCCAGCCGCAGCCGTGGTTCCTCTGGGTCTACTTCTTCAACGTCCACTTGCCGTACCTACGCGACGGTCACCCGTCGTCGTTCGGCGCGGCGCCGATGGACGCCTACGACACCGAAATCCAGCTTGCGGACGCCCAGCTCGCGCGTCTGCTCGACGAGCTCGATCGCCGCGGCATCCGCGACGAAACGGTGGTCGTGCTCGTGTCCGACCACGGAGAAGCCTTCGACGAGCACGGCAACCAGGGGCACAGCTTCACGCTCTACGAAGAAGAGATCCGGTCGGTGCTCATGATCGACGCGCCCGGCCTCGCCCCGCGCCGAGTGCAGGAGCCCGTGCTGCTCCTCGACGTGGCGCCGACGCTGCAGAACCTCCTCGGCGTCCCGGCGCCTGCGCGAATCAACGGGCGAAGCCTGGTACCGCTCATGACGGGCGAAGAGGATCGGCCGCGGCGGTGGACCGAGCGGCCGCTCTTCGCCGAGCTGCTCCCGGACGGTCTCTTTCCCTTCGACCAGAAGTCCGTGATCCAGGGCGATCGGAAGCTCATCTGGTGGGTGCGCGAAGGACGCCGCGAGCTCTACGACCTCGCGCGGGATCCACGGGAGCGAAACGATCAAGCGGACGACCAGCCCGAACGCGTCACGCGGATGCACGGCTTGCTGCGCGCGTTCGTCGCGCAAGGGCGGATGGAGAACCGCCGTCAGGACGTGATCCGAACGAACCGCCTGGATCGCGTTCCCGCGATGCAACACCGCGTCGACGCCCGCTTTCCGGGGTTCACTCTCCTCGGATACGACTTCGATCCCTCACGCGAAGTTCGTCGCGGCGACGTGATTCCGATGACGTTCTACTACCGCGTCGACGGGCACATCGAAGACGACCTCTTCTTCTACGTGGATCTTCGTGGACCGGGTGGTCGACAAATCCCCGACTTCCACGCGCACCACTACCCTCTCAACGGCACGTACCGCACCGACGAATGGCGAACGGGGGAGCTGCTGCGTGACCCGGTCGAGATCGTCGTCCGCGACGTGGTGCCGACGAACGTGGAGTTCGAGGCCAGCCTGACGATATTGCAGTCGGACCGCCGCAACCCGGTGCCGTTCGTCCGTGACGGTCAGCAAGAGACGCTGGTCCCGCTCGGTCGGGTGCGCGTGGTGGACTGATCTTCTCGCGGTTCGCGTCCGTCAGGCGCGCTGGGGTCGACGACCGAGGGGCGACCTCAGCGATCGAAGTACACGTCGCGATCGAAGTTCTTGTACGTGTCGAAGAACGTCTCGTAGCGCACCACGAAATGCGCCGAGAGCGCGACGAAGGTCGCGAGCACGAGCGCGGTCGCGCCGCGGGCGATCGCGACCGTGGACGGCTGCCGCAGCACCTGCACGAGCCCGAACGGCGCGAAGAGGACTGCGATCGTGATCGCGATCCCGATCCGGAGTGGCGGCCAGCTCGACGGCTGCTTCATGAACGTCGGATCGAACACGAAGTTCATCGAGTAGAGGACGAGGAGCACGCAGACCACGAAGCCACGGAAGAAGTCCGGTTCGTCCCAGAGATCGGCGAGGAACCGTCCCGCGCCGAGGCAGAGCCACGGATAGAGCGGGACCGCGTACCAGCCGAACGTCCAGTTGCCCGTGCCGATGGTGATCGCGGAGAGATAGAGCAGCAGCGGAACGAGCACGACGCCGCTCAAAGCGACCTTTCGCCGCGCGTGCGACGCCGCGGTTCCGAGCCAGAGGAAGACCATCCAACCGCGCCCGATCACGCTGTGGTTGATGAGCGTGACGTCGAACCAGCGCAGGAAGATGTTGAAATGAAGCGGGCGCGTGCCCTGGTGCTGCTGCGCGAAGCGGAAGGTATCCCAGTCGATGATGGCGCCGTAGACGAGCAAGCCCGCGCTCACGAGCACGCCGACCCCGCCCGCGATGGCCGCGGCGCGGAAACGACGTTCGGTCATCAGCAACGCCACGACCGCCGGCACGAACGCGAAGCCCGTCACCTTCGCCCACGTCGCGAGCCCCGCGAGCAGGCCCGCGACGATCAGGAGCCGCAGGCTCTCGCGCTCGCGGTAGAGCAGCACCGCGTAGACCGCGCCGAGCCCGAGCGGCCCGAGGAGTGCTTCTTCCTTGATGACCCTCGTCTGCAGCGCGATCGTGGGCGTCACCGCGTAGAGCAGACACGCGAGCCACGGCCCCGCGCCACGCGGATCCACGCGGCGTCCGATCCCGAACATCAAGAGCAGCGTCGGGATCATCAGGAGAATCGGCACGAGGCGCGTGTGCGAGAGCTTCGCGTGCGCGAAGTGCTCGGCGCCTCCGAGGTGCGCGGCGGCTCCGACCAGCAAGTGCGTCAGCGGCGGATGCTCGAAGTACGGCTGGATGATCGCCCAATCCATGCCGAAGTAGTCCAGCGTCGAGTGCTGCACGCGCGCGCCGTAGACGTTCGCCCAGAGCGACCAGCCACGGGTCTCGCCGCTCTCGAGGAGCTGCCAGCCGTTCCACGTCGCGAAGAGCTCGTCGCCGTTCTCGCGGAAGTCCGGCATCACGTCGTAGTCGAAGAGCCGTACGCCGAGCCCGAGCGCGACGATCGCGACGAGCGCGACCCGCCCGAGCCAACGCGCGCGTGCGCCCGGTTCCAAGCCCGCGATCACGACCGCGCCGAGCGCGAGACCGAGCGCGAGCCCGACCGCGACGATCCAGAACGCGGCGGGCGAGTCGTCGACGGGCGTGAACGCGCGAAGCGGCGCAGGATCGCAGAACGGCGAGGTCGCAGGCGAAGGCGCGGGGCCGCGACAGAAGTACGTCGTCAGCTCGACACCGCGCGACTCGAAGTCGCCTTCCCAATCGATCTCGAGCGCGTGGGGGCCAGCGTCGACGCGCGTGCCGCTGCGGAAGATCGCGCCGTCGAGACGAACGGCACCCCGCGGGACCGGGCGCACGTGGAGCTCGCGACCTCCCGCCGGCACCTCGAGGGTGGTGCGGACCTCCGCCTCGAACGGAAAGAGCTCCGCGGGCACTCCGTCGCGCGCGAAGTCCCATCCCTGCACGTAGCGGGAGAGCGCGCGACGATCGTTCGGGAACTGCGCGCGCCGTTCGATCGTGCGCGCGACCTCGCGGGTCTCGCCGTCGATCTCCGCGCGCCACACCACGTTGGCGCCGCGGCCCGCGTAGACCGCGCGAAACGCGGCCGCGCCGCCCAGAACCGTGCCGAGCACCACGAGCCCGAGCGCGACCGGAATGGGGCGGGCCCAGCGCGGGGTTCGTCGCGCCTCACTCATCGCGCGCGCCTCCGAGACCCGGCAGGCCATCCCGGCTGGCAGCCATCGTCGAACGAGTAGGTCCGTCGAGCTTCATGTCTCAACGCGAACGTTCGCACACCGCCCACCAGGTGAGGCCCGGAAGTTCGAGGCCGACGCGGCTCGCGAGCGCGGAGAGCCCGTTGTCGGTCGCGAGGGCACCGAGAACGACGCGCGTCGGCGCCTCGGGCCAGCTCCAGTGCAGCGCGGGCACCTCGGTGGTGGTCGTGCCCGTCGTGAGACCCGCACGCACCGCCAAGCGCTGCACCACCCGCACGGGGAGCAGCGAGTGGAACAAGCCGCCTGCACGACGGATCGTGAAGCCGGCCCCGAGCACGAGCGCGCGCGCCTCCCGCGGTCGATAACGACGATGGTGCGCGAGCACTTCGTCGTGAGGCCCGTACAGCATCGGCCACGCGGGCACACTGACGAGGAGCGTGCCCCCCGGGCGCAGCCGTTCGTGCAACGTGGCGACGAATGCGACGTCGTCTTCGACGTGCTCGAGGACGTCGAAGGCCGTGATCAGATCGAAGGGACCGGGGGGCGCATCGCGTACGAAGTCCACCCCGGGCGCCGCTTGGCGAAGCTCGCCAATCTCCTCGTCGGCGTAGTTCGCATCCCAGCACGTCAGGCGCGCGCCGGGGGCCACGTTCGCGCGCAGCGTCCCCGCGAGCCAACCGTCGCCGGCGCCCGCGTCGAGCCAACGCACGTCGCGCGCGGGCCGCACGCTCGCGAGCGTCTCGCCGAAGAACGCCGCGCGCCGCCGCTCCCAAGGGTGGCGATGCAAGGCTTGGCCGCCACCGGCTCGTCGTTCGCGAAGATCCACGGCGGCGTGGTGCTAGCCGTTTTGCGCCGCCGTCGCCAGCCCTGCGCGGAGGATGGCGGAAAGTCGGCGGCTGACCCCGCCGACCCGGCCACGAAGTCGGCGGCTGACCCCGCCG
>ERZ761602.3337-NODE-3337-length-22901-cov-23.994003_pt1 | contig 22901 bp, 18 predicted proteins | sample MGYA00512165_ERZ761602 | MGnify/ENA primary metagenome ERZ761602 (study PRJEB28899, sample SAMN02445085) | bioreactor sludge metagenome | biome: EBPR sludge; isolation source: Thorneside wastewater treatment plant | place: Australia: Brisbane, Thorneside...
CGAGACCGTGCAGACCTGGAAATGGAAATACCCCGTGGTCGAAATCAGGAAGGCGGCATGATCGGGCGCCTGTTCAAGTTCCATGGCGGCATCAAGCCCGCTGCCCACAAGGATGAGTCGGCCAAGGCACCGATCCGGCGTGCGCCTCTGCCTGCGCGGCTGATCGTGCCCCTGCGCCAGAGCACGCGCGCCACCGCCACCTGTATCGTCGAGATCGGCCAGACGGTGCTCAAGGGGCAGTGTATCGGCGAGCCGGAAGGCTTCCTGGGCACGGCAGTGCATGCACCGACTTCGGGTACCGTGGTCGACATCGCACCCCACACCATGGCGCACGCCTCGGCCCTGCAGACCCGCTGCGTGGTCATCGAGCCCGACGGCGAGGAGCGCTGGATCGAGCACGCTCCCTTCGACTACCACGGCGCCAGCCGCGACGAGTCGCTCGCCTGGCTGCGCGCATGCGGCATCGTCGGCATGGGCGGCGCCACCTTCCCCAGCCACGTCAAGCTCGGCAAGGGCGCAGGCATCGAGACGCTGATCCTCAATGGCGGCGAATGCGAACCCTGGATCACCTGCGACGACCGCCTCATGCGCGAGCGCGCCGCCGACATCCTGGCCGGCGCCGTCATCCTGCGCGAGCTCATCGGCGCACGCGAAATGGTGGTCGGCATCGAGGACAACAAGCCCGAAGCCATCGCCGCCATGCAGGACGCCGCCGCCGCATCGGGGCACGGCGTGCGCATCGTGCCCATCCCCTCGCTGTATCCGGCGGGCGGCGAGAAGCAGCTCATCCGCGTACTCACAGGCATCGAGATTCCCTACGGCAAGCTGGGTGGTGACTACGGCGTGCAGTGCTTCAACGTCGGCACCGCACATGCCGTGTATCGCGCCATTGCCCATGGTGAGCCGCTGCTGAGCCGCATCGTCACGCTCACCGGCAACGTCGAGGACGCAGGCAACTGGGAGGTACTGATCGGCACCCCCATCGAGGAACTGCTCCAGCTGGCGCGCCCGAAGCCGGATACCGACCGCAGCATCATGGGCGGCCCCATGATGGGCTTCGCCCTGCCACGCCTGGATGTACCCATCGTCAAGGGCAGCAACTGCATCATCTCGGCCTCGCCCACGCTGTTCCCGCCGCCGCCGCCCGAGCAGCCCTGCATCCGCTGCACCGAATGCGCCAAGGCCTGCCCGGCCGAGCTGCAGCCCTTCGAGCTGTACTGGTTCGGACGCTCGAAGAACTTCGGCAAGGCGCAGGAATACAACCTATTCGACTGCATAGAATGCGGCTGCTGCGCCTACGTGTGCCCGTCGCACATCCCGCTGGTCGACTACTTCCGCTTCTCCAAGAGCGAGATCTGGGCGCGCGAGCGCGACAAGTCCGCCGCCGATCAGGCACGCGAACGTTTCGAGTTCCGCAACTTCCGCCAGGAACGCGAGAAGGCCGAGAAGGCCGCCAAGCTCGCTGCGAAGGCCGCGGAGACACGCGCCAAGCTTGCCGAAGGCGGCGAAGCGCCAGCGCCAAAGACGGCGGCCGAGCCCGGCGAAGACCCCAAGAAGGCCCTCATCGCTGCTGCACTGGCGCGCGCCCAGGCGCAGAAGGCCGAAGTCAAGCCGCAGAACACCGACAATCTCAGCGCCGACAAGCTGGCCGAGATAGCCGACATCGAAGCCCGCCGCCTGGCGGCAGCCGTCACCGCGCCGGCCGCCGATGCGACGCCGGGCGCGGACACGCCGGCCGCCACCGTGGCAGTGGACGCCGAGTCCAGGAACTGAGCCGTACATGATCCACTCCCCTTACGTCCGCAAACAGGTCAGCGTGCAGCGCACGATGGGCCTCGTACTGCTCGCGCTGCTGCCCGCCATCGCGCTCTACGCCTGGAAGATCGGCACCGGCATCCTGGTCAGCCTTGCGCTTGCCACCCTTACCGCGCTGGCGGCAGAAGCACTCGTGCTGGCGCTGCGCAAGCGGCCCGTCGGCATCGCGCTGGGCGACCTGTCCGCCGTGGTCACCGCCTGGCTGGTCGCCCTCAGCCTGCCCGCAATCGCCCCCTGGTGGCTCACCGTAGCGGCCGTGCTGGTGGCTATCGTCGCGGTCAAGCACATCTACGGCGGCCTCGGCCAGAACCCGTTCAACCCGGCCATGGTCGCCTACTGCACGATGATCGTCGCCTTCCCGGCACTGATGTCGCAGTGGCCGGCCGCGGGCGCGCTCGACTTCGACACCCAGTTGGGCCTGATCCTCGGCAGCGCGCGCGAGCTCGACGCCATCACCGGCGCCACCGCGCTCGACGCCCTCCGCACAGGGCTGCGCGCCGATGGTGCGAGCGTGCAGTCGGTGCTGCAGGGGCCGGCCTTCGGCATGGCCGGCGGGCGCGAATGGGAATGGGTCGGCCTCGGCTACCTCGCCGGCGGCGCGCTGCTGCTCGCCACGCGGATCATCACCTGGCACATGCCTGCCGCCTTCCTCGGCACGCTGGTGGTGGTGTCCGGCCTGTTCTGGCTGATCGCGCCCGGCCAGTTCGCCTCGCCGCTGTTCCACCTCGCCAGCGGCGGCACCCTGCTCGCCGCCTTCTTCATCATCACCGACCCCGTCTCGGGCGCCACCACGCCGCGCGGCAAGCTCGTGTTCGCGGCTGGCATCGCGCTCATCGTGTGGCTGATCCGCAGCTTCGGCGCCTACCCCGACGGCATCGCCTTCGCCGTGCTGCTGATGAACATGTGCGTGCCGCTGCTCGACATGAAGACGCAACCACGCGTGTTCGGCCACCGCAATGAGGCCGGGGAAAGCGTCCGGACCGGGGAGAGGCGTCCATGAGCGGCCGCTACACAGCCACCCGCACCTCGCTGCGCACCGGCGGCATCATGCTGCTGTTTACGCTCGCCTTCACCGCGCTCATGGCCTCCACCTTCCAGGTCACGCGGCCTGCGATCGAGGCCTCCCGCCAGGAGGCGCAGATGCGCCTGCTCGCCGAGGTGCTGCCGCCGGGCAGCTACGACAACGCCCTGCTCGACGACTACGTGCGCTTCGGGCCCGCGCCGCAGATCGGCATGGACGCCGGCGGACGGGTATGGCGCGCACGCAAGGCGGGCGAGCCGGTCGCTCTGATCATCGAGGGCGCCGCAAGCGACGGCTACGCCGGCCGGATCGGCCTGGTGGTCGCGGTGCATCGCGACGGCCGCCTGAGCGGCGTACGCGTCACCGAACACAAGGAAACCCCGGGCCTGGGCGACTACATCGACCCGCGCAAGGACCGCCGCAAGGACGCGCCCTGGATCGCCCAGTTCACCGGCGCGACCTGGGCCGAGGTCGACACCGCGGCATGGACGGTGCGCAAGGATGGCGGCAGCTTCGACTATCGCGCCGGCGCCACCATCAGCGCGCGTGCGGTCACGCGCGCCGCCGGCCGCAGCGCCGCCTTCGCCGCGCAGCGCATGGATGCGCTCTTCGCCGCCCCCGCAGGTGGCCTGCTCGGAGACACGCAATGAGCCCGCAACAGTTCCGCGACATTTCCTGGAACGGCCTGTGGAAGCAGAACCCAGGCCTCGCCCAGTTGCTCGGCCTGTGTCCGATCCTCGCCATCAGCACCACCATGGTCAACGCGGTGAGCCTGGGCATCGCCACCGTGCTGGTGATGACCGTCGCCAACCTCGCGGTGTCGGGGCTGCGCAATTTCGTACCCTACGAGATCCGCATCCCGGTCTTCATCCTCATCATCGCCGCCCTGGTGACGATGGTGGATCTCGCCTTCAACGCCTACTTCCACGACCTCTACCTGGTGCTGGGCATCTTCATCCCGCTCATCGTCACCAACTGCATCGTGCTCGCCCGCGTCGAGGCCTACGCGGCCAAGAACGACCCGCTCACGTCCACGGTGGACGGCATCATGATGGGCATCGGCCTGGTATGGGTGCTCGCCCTGCTCGGCGGCCTGCGCGAACTGCTCGGCGCCGGCACCCTGTTCTCGGGCATCGAGATGATCATCCCCGGCGCCAGCGCGTGGTCGGTGTTCGGCGACGACTACCCCGGCTTCCTGATCGCCATCCTGCCGCCTGGTGCCTTCTTCGCGCTCGGCGTGCTGATCGCCGTCTTCAACGTCATCAACGCCCGTCTCGCCGCCCGCGCACGGCGCCAGCCACCGCCCACCGCACCCGCGCCTGCAACCAGGGCAGAGGGCGACGGCGAGGCGGTTGCCGCAGGCTGAAGCGATGGCGCTGATGAAGCGCGAGGCGATCCGCGAGTTCTTCCGCCGCCTGCACGCCGCCAACCCCGAGCCACAGACCGAGCTCGAGTACGCCTCGCCCTACCAGCTGCTGGTGGCCGTGGTGCTGTCCGCCCAGGCCACCGACCGCAGCGTCAACATCGCCACCCGCAAGCTGTTCGCGCTCGCGCCGACGCCAGAGGCCATGGTCACGCTCGGCGAAGAAGGCATTGCCGACTGCATCAAGACCATCGGCCTGTTCCGCAACAAGGCGAAGAACACCCTCGCACTGTCGCGTCTGCTGCTGGAACGCCACGGTGGTGAGGTGCCAGCCGAGCGCGAAGCACTGGAGGCCCTGCCCGGCGTCGGCCGCAAGACCGCCAACGTGGTACTCAACACCGTCTTCCGCCAGCCGGTGATGGCGGTCGATACCCACATCTTCCGCCTCGCCAACCGCACCGGACTCGCCCCCGGCAAGGACGTCGTCGAGGTGGAGAAGGCCTTGATGCGGCGCGTACCAAAGGACTACCTGCTCGACGCTCACCACTGGCTGATCCTGCACGGCCGCTACGTATGCACCGCACGCAGCCCGCGCTGCGCCCAATGCAGCGTGCGCGACCTGTGCCTGTGCCGCGACAAGACCGACTGACCCGCCCCACCGGAGACGCTCCGCCATGTTCAACCCCAGCCGCGACCAGGTGCGCAGCTTCTTCATCGACACCTGGCGCAAGGCGCGCGCCAAGGAAGTGCTGACGCCGATGGAAACCATCGCCGCCGACATCATCGCGCTCCACCCCGAGTACCACGCCATCGTCGAGGACCCGGACGCGATCGACCGCGACTTCCCGCCCGAGGCCGGCCAGATCAACCCTTTCCTGCACCTGTCGCTGCACCTGGCGATCGAGGAGCAGCTCTCCATCGACCAGCCGCCGGGCATCCGCGCCGCCTTCGACGCCGCCTGCAAGCGCCGCGGCGAACGCCACGACGCCCTCCACGACGCCCTGGAGGCGCTCGGCGAGATGCTCTTCGAGGCCCAGCGCAAAGGCACCCCACCCGACGGCACCACCTATGTACGCAGCCTGCGTCGCAAGGCCGGGCTGGAGTGAATGCCGGGTGCCTCACCAAAAGCTCGCGGCAGGCGCCGCTCCTACCGGAAACCACCACGTGCATCGCCCGCCGTGGGAGCGGCGCCAGCCGCGAGGGGTTGAGGACGACATGGCCAAAGGCGCCTCACCAAAAGCTCGCGGCTGGCTCCGCTCCTACCGGAAACCACCGCGCGCATCGCCCGCCGTGGGAGCGGCGCCAGCCGCGAGGGGTTGAAGGCGACATGGCTGAAGGCCCCTTACCAAACGCTCGCGGCTGGCGCCGCGCCTGCCGAGAACCGTGGGTGGGCCGACACGCGCTGCGCATGAACCATTCACACAAATGTGCGTCCCATCGCTACATGCCACAAGCCCGCAACACCGGGAGATGCCCATGATCACCTCGCGCCAGCCCAGCGGCGAACGGACAGACCTGCTGCAGATCGCCAACCATGTCTTCTTCATGACCGCGCTGCTCTTCGTCGCCCACCAGAACGCGCTCACTACCGACGTGGTCCGCTCGCAGACGGCCTTCGTCGCGCAGGCGCTCAACCTGCAGCCGCGCACGCCGCCCCCGGGCTTCGACCCGGACGAGATGGTGCTGGACGGCCTCGACGCGGTGACGCCTGCGGACTGAGACTGTCCGGCCGCTGTAACTTGCCCCGCCGCCGTCCGTGATGGCCGCGGGGCTTTGTATGGGATTGCGGAGGCGTCCGCAGCAGCGAGCCGCTACAATCGCGCCTTGCTCCTCGACTCGCCCGCGCCACCGAGGCCAGGCTTTCAGGCCGTGCGCGCGAGCGGTTCGAGCCGATTTCCGACTTACCCGTATTGCTGGAGGCCCCATGCCCGCCCTGTTGCCCAACGTCGATCCCGATGGCCTGCTCGAGTACTCGGTGGTCTATACCGACCGCTCGCTCAACCACATGTCGCAGGCCTTCCAGGGCGTCATGCGCGAACTCTCGGCGACGCTGAAGAAGGTCTACCACGCCCACGCCGTCGCCATCGTCCCCGGCAGCGGCACCTTCGGCATGGAGGCGGTCGCGCGCCAGTTCGCCACCGGGAAAAAGACCCTGGTGATCCGCAACGGCTGGTTCAGCTACCGCTGGACGCAGATCTTCGAGATGGGGAACATCCCCGCCGAATCCGTGGTGCTCAAGGCCCGCCAGGTGCGCGACGAGGCGCAGGCGCCCTTCACCCCGGCGCCGATCGACGAGGTCGTCGCCGCCATCCGCAAGCACCGCCCCGACGTGGTGTTCGCGCCGCACGTCGAGACCTCGGCCGGCATGATGCTGCCCGACGACTACCTGCGCGCGGTGGCCGACGCCACCCACGCGGTCGGCGGCCTCTTCGTGCTCGACTGCATCGCCTCGGGCACGATCTGGGTGGACATGGACGCCACCGGCGTCGACGTGCTGGTGAGCGCGCCGCAGAAGGGCTGGAGCGCCTCGCCGTGCTGCGCGATGGTCATGCTGAGCGCCGCCGCGCGCGAGCGCATCGAGGGCACCACCAGCACCAGCTTCGCCTGCGACCTCAAGAAGTGGCTGCAGATCATGGAGACCTACGAGGGTGGCGCCCACGCCTACCACGCCACCATGCCCACCGACGGCCTGGTCACACTGCGTGACGTAATGCGCGAGACGGAGGCCTACGGCTTTGACAAGGTGAAGGGCGAGCAGCTCGAGCTCGGCGCCCGCGTGCGCACCCTGCTCGAGGCGCGCGGCTTCCCGAGCGTGGCCGCGCCCGGCTTCCAGGCCCCGGGCGTGGTGGTCAGCTACACCACCGACGACGGCATCAAGACCGGCGCCAAATTTGCCGCCGCCGGCCTGCAGGTGGCTGCAGGCGTGCCGCTGGCCTGCGACGAGCGCCCGGACTACAAGGCCTTCCGCATCGGCCTGTTCGGGCTCGACAAGCTGCACAACATCGAGCGCACGGTGGCCACGCTGGGCAAGGCGCTCGACGAGGTCGCCTGATCAGGCGCTGCGGGCGCGAGAGCGCCCGCAGTACCCCACCTGCTGATCAGCCCGTACGGTCGCATTGGCCACATTGGCCGCGCAGTCTCTCGACTGCCTCGGGCTCTCCGCGCAGCCTGAAGAACGCGCCTTCGTCCTCGGCCCTTTCCTCCAGCACCTCACAGTTCGCGTAGATCTCCTTGCGCAACTGCTGGGCGGACCAAGGCAGCAACAGCTCGGTCTCGACCAGATGCTGCTGGAAGAACGCCACGATCGTCCGCCGTAGCGCGGCCACCTCTTCGGGCCGGCGCGCGCTCATCACGATGCAGCCCGGGTACTTCGCGCGCAACGCCGCTTCGCATTCGGCCTGTGCGTCGGCGTCACCGACATGATCGATCTTGTTGAAGACGCGGATGCGAGGCACCTCGTCGGCGCTGATCTCGGCCAACACCGTATCGGTGACTTCAAGCTGGCGTTCGAAGCCCGGATCACTCGCGTCGATGACGTGCAGCAGCAAGGCCGCATCGAGCGCTTCGTCCAGGGTGGATTTGAACGAGGCCACCAGGCCATGAGGCAGGTTCTTGATGAAACCGACGGTATCACTGACGAGCACACGCGGCACGCTTTCGGGGTAAAGCGTACGCACGGTGGTGTCCAGCGTGGCGAAGAGCTTGTTGGCCACCAGCACCTCACTGCCGGTCAGCGCACGCATCAGCGTCGACTTGCCGGCATTGGTGTAGCCGACCAACGCCACATTGGCGAGGCTCTGCCGCCCCTGGCGGCGCGCGCGCTGGGTCTTGCGCTCGGCCTCCATCGCGACGATCTCGAGCTGCAGCTCGGCAATGCGGTCACGAATCTTGCGGCGGTCGAGTTCGGTGTGCGACTCGCCGGCACCGCGGCCTCCCACCCCGCTGCGCTGTCGCCCCTGCGGCCCGGCGAGCTTGGCCGCTTCGCGCAAACGCGGTGCCATGTAGCCCAGCCGGGCGATCTCAACCTGCGCCTTGGCAGCACGCGAGCGCGCGTTACGGTGAAAGATCTCGAGGATGACCATGGTGCGGTCCATGACCTCACAGCCCGTCTCCAGCTCGAGGTTGCGCGCCTGCGAGGGCGAGATCTCGTGATCGACCAACAGCGCCTCGATCGCGCCTGTGCGCGGCACCGTGGCCAGCGGCGCCGCTTCAAGGCCCGACTGGGCAGCGACGAAGTCGCGTACTTCCTGGCGCTTGCCAACGCCCAGGTAACCCGTGGTGTCAAAACCGGCGCGCTTCTGCGTAAAGGTTTGGACAACCCGGTAGCCCAGCGTCTTCGCCAGTTCGCGTAACTCGGCCAGCGAGGCTTCGAACTCGGCGTCGCTCACGTTCGGGCGTTGCACCGAGGCGACGATGGCGTTGCGGGGTTCGTCGGCGAGGTCTTTTTGCATTCGAGGGGGCTTCTATGAGCGATTCGGGGGTGTGATGGTAACCGGCAATCGCGTCTCCGCCGGGCTTGCTCGGCAAGAAGTCGCGTCTGCCGTCGGTCTGCCTGCGAACAGCTCGCCCCCTGGGCGGCAACGATGCCGCCAGATCCACGCCCCGGCATGTAGAGCCCCGGGAGCGGGATGCTAGACTGCGAACAGATTCACGCACGGAACCTTCGTGTCCCGGCTGCGGTCCCGAGTCGGGCGTTGTCTGCCGTTGTGAGCACGAGCCGCAAGCCCAAGTATCCGCCCCCCGCGCCACTGCCCACTGTAAAGACCATGACGAACTCACTGCTCATCGCCATCGTGACCGACGAAGTCTCGGACGCTGCCCTTGCCATCGCCGAGCGTGAAGGCATCCGCGGCGCCACCATCCTGCCCGCGAGCGGCATCAGCCAGTCGCCGCTGCGCACCTTCTTCGGCCTGACCTTCCAGAGCGCCATGACCATCCTGTTCTGGATCGCCGAAACCGACACCGCCAACCGCACTGCGCAGCGGCTGAACGAGGAACTCGACCTCGACTCGCCGCAACAGGGCCTGGCGCTGACACTCACCATCGACCAGCTGTTCGGGCTTGATCTGGGCAAAGCCGCAAACTGACCCGTTCATCTCCTCGGCAAAGGCGTTGGGCGTGCTTGATCGCAGCTGAACCCCCTACCCTCATGCATCTCCAAGGCCCTGAATGGACTGGATGTTCACCGCAATTCTCGTCGGCGCAGGGCTCATCACCCTGTCGATCCTGACGAGTGCCCTGGCCTTCCGCTTCGGGACGCCGCTGCTGCTGGTCTTCCTCGGCATCGGCCTGATTGCGGGCGAAGATGGGCTGGGGCTGCAGTTCGACCACGCCGAGACCGCCTTCTTCCTCGGCAGCGTGGCGCTCGCCGTGATCCTGTTCGATTCAGGCTTCGGCACCCGCGTGCAGACCTTGCGCCGCGCTGCCGCACCGGCCTTCGTCCTGGCGACGGTCGGCGTGTTCCTGACCACCCTGTTCGTGGGCGCGGCCGCACGCGTGTTGTTCGACCTGCCCTGGCTCTACGCCTTGCTGATGGGGGCCATCATCAGCTCGACCGATGCGGCGGCGGTGTTCTTCCTGCTGCGCTCGGGTGGCGTAAAGATCTACAAGCGCGTGCGCTCGATGCTGGAGGTGGAGTCCGGCTCGAACGACCCGATGGCGATCTTCCTTACCATCCTGTTCATCGAGATGATCCTCGCCGAGACACGCGGCAGCGTGATGACGAGCTTCCTGCACGGCTTCGGCATGCAGATGGGCCTGGGCCTGGCCCTCGGCGTGGCAGGTGGCTACCTCATCGTCGAGATCGTCAACCGCGTCCGCCTGGAGGAGGCGCTCTACCCCATCCTGGTGATGTCCTGCGGCCTTTGCGTGTTCGGCATCACCGCTTATCTAGGTGGTAGCGGCTTCCTCGCCATCTATGTCGCCGGCATCGTCGCCGGCAACCGCGACATGAAGGGGGCCTCGGCCCTGCGCCGCTACCAGCAAGGCATGACCTGGCTCGCACAGATCGTCATGTTCCTCGTGCTCGGCCTGTACGTGACGCCGTCGGAGTTCGGCACGGTGCTGATTCCTGCGCTTCTGCTCGGGCTCTTTCTCATCGTCATTGGTCGTCCCCTCGCGGTCGTGCTCTGCCTGCTGCCCTTCCGCTACGACCGCGAGACGGTCACCTTCACGGCCTGGGTCGGACTGCGCGGCGCGGTCTCCATCCTGCTCGGCATCCTGCCGGCGGTGATGGGCGTCGAGGGTGCAGAACTCTTCCTCAACGCGGCCTTCATCATGGTCGTCACCTCGCTGCTCGTGCAGGGCTGGACCATCAAGCCGGCGGCTGCCCGGCTCAAGCTCATCGTACCGGCAGGCATCGGCCCGCTCGAACGCATCGAACTCGAGCTGCCCGGCAATCCCAAGCACGAGTTGCTGATCTATCGCGTGCTCGACGACAGCCCGCTCATCATGGGTGGTGCGACCCTGCCGCGCTGGGCGCGCCCTTCGCTCGTGGTCCGCAACGGCCGCTCGATGCAACCGGAGCAGGCTGGCCACCTGCAGGCGGGCGACCTGGTCTACCTCTTCACACCGCCCGAATACACCACCCTGCTCGACCGCCTGTTCTCGCAGATCAAGGCGCCCGAGCAGGGCGATACCGAGTACTTCGGCCAGTTCATGGTCAACACCGACGCGCGCGTGGCCGACCTGGTCAGCGCCTACGACCTGCAGCTGCCCATCGAGATTCCGCCCGAGCTCAGCGTGGGCGACTTCCTGCACACCGAACTTGGCGGGCAACCCGTCATCGGCGACCGGGTACCGCTCGGCAGCTTCGACTTCGTCGTACGCCGCGTGCACCAGGGCAAGACCGTCACCGAGGTCGGCCTTGCCCTGCACGGCGAAGCCCGGCCATCAGCCTACGTGCGCAAGGCACGCCAGCCGCGGGGCGATTTCAGGGCGAGACTCAGGCGGATAATGAACCGCCAGTGAAGCGGCGCAGGCGCAGCGCGTTGCCGAGCACGAACACGCTCGACATCGACATCGCCGCCGCGGCGAAGACCGGCGACAGCAATAGCCCGAAGGCCGGGTAGAAGGCCCCCGCGGCGAGCGGGATCAGCGCGCTGTTGTAGGCGAAGGCCCAGAACAGGTTCTGGCCGATGTTGCGCATGGTGGCGCGCGACAGCGCGATCGCGCGCGGCACGCCCGTCAGGTCGCCCGACATCAGCACCACGTCGGCGCTCTCGATCGCCACGTCGGTACCGGTGCCGATCGCGATGCCGACGTCGGCCTCGGCAAGCGCGGGCGCATCGTTGATGCCGTCGCCGACGAAGGCCACGCGGCGGCCGGCCGCCTCCCCAGCCTCACCGCGCCCGGCCAGCCTGCGCAATGCCGCCACCTTGCCGTCGGGCAGCACCTCGGCGACGACCTCGTCGATCCCCGCCTGGCGCGCGATCGCGCGCGCGGTGCGTTCGTTGTCGCCGGTGATCATCGCCACCTTCAGGCCCAGCGCATGCAGCGCCTTCACCGCCGCCACCGAGGTCGGCTTGAGCGGGTCGGCCACGGCGATGATCGCAGCCAGGCGACCATCGATCGCCGCGTAGAGCGGCGACTTGCCCTCGTCGCCCAGGCGCGCGGCAGTGTCGGCAAAGACGCCCACATCCAGGCCGAGCCTGCGCATCAGGCGGTCGGCGCCGACCTCCACCCGCCGGCCCGCCACCGTCGCGCTCACGCCGTGACCGGCATCCGCCTCGAAACCTTCCGCCTCGTCGAGCGCCAGCCCTTCGGCTCGTGCGGCGACGACGATGGCCTCGGCGATCGGATGCTCGGAACGGCGCTCGACGGCGGCCACCGACGCGAGCACCTCTGCGCGCGCGAAGCCCTCGGCCACCACCAGGTCGGTGAGCTGCGGCTTGCCCACGGTGAGCGTGCCGGTCTTGTCCACCGCCACCACCGCCGCGTCGCGCAGCAGCTGCAGCGCGTCGCCCTTGCGGAACAGCACGCCCATCTGCGCCGCGCGCCCGGTCGCGACCATGATCGAGGTCGGCGTCGCCAGCCCCATCGCGCACGGGCAGGCGACGATCAGCACCGCCACCGCGCACACCAGCGCGAAGCTGAGCACCGGCACGTCGGCCGGCAGCGCGCCGCCACCGAACACCAGCCAGGCGAGGAAGGTCAGCGCCGCCACCGCCATCACCACCGGCACGAACACCATCGTCACCTTGTCCACCAGCGCCTGGATCGGCAACTTGGCGCCCTGCGCCGCCTCCACCATGCGGATGATCTGCGCCAGCACCGTGTCCGCCCCCACCCGAGTGGCGCGGAAGGCGAAGGCGCCGCGGGTGTTCAGCGTGCCGCCGACCACCGTCGCGCCCACGCCCTTCTCCACCGGCACCGGCTCGCCGGTGATCATCGACTCATCGACGAAGGATGCACCCTCCACCACCTCGCCATCGACCGCCACCTTCTCGCCCGGGCGCACCTCAACCACGTCGCCCACCGCCAACTCGGCGATCGGCAGCTCGACCACTTCGGTACCGCGGCGCACGCGCGCACTGCGCGGCTGGATGCGCATCAGGCTGCGGATGGCGTCGCTGGTGCGGCCGCGCGCACGCGTCTCGAGCAAGCGCCCGATCAGGATCAGCGTGATGATCACCGCCGCGGCCTCGAAATAGACATTGACCGTACCTTCGGGCAGCAAAGCGGGCGCGAACAGCGCCACCACCGAATACGCCCATGCCGCCGAGGTGCCCACCGCCACCAGTGCGTTCATGTCCGGCGCGCCGCGCAGCAGTGCCGGCACGCCCTTGCGGAAGAAACGCAGGCCCGGCCCGAACATCACCGCGCTGGTGAGCACGCACTGCAGCAGCCAGCTCTCGCGGTGGCCAATCGTGGCCATCACCCAGTCGTGCATGCCCGGAATCAGGTGCGAGCCCATCTCGAGCACGAACACCGGCAGGGTGAGCGCCACCGCCACCCACACCGCCCGCCGCAGCGCCGCCTCCTCGGCCGCGGCATCGGCCTCGCGCGCGCCGACGCTCACCTCGCTGGCCGGGCGGGCGCCAAAGCCGGCCTTTTGCACCGCGGCGACCAGCGCCGCCGTCGGTACGCTGCCGGCGAACTCCACATGCGCCTTGCGCGCCGCCAGGTTCACGTTTGCCGTCACTACCCCGGGCACGCGCTGCAGCACCTTCTCGACCCGGCCCACGCAGGCCGCGCAGCTCATGCCCTCGATGTCGAGCTCGAGCGCCTCGCGCCGCACCTCGTAGCCCGCCTTGGCCACCGCCTCGATCAGCGCCGACAGCGGCACCGAAGCCGGCGCCGTCACGCTCGCGGTCTCGGTGGCCAGATTGACGCTCGCCGCCTGCACGCCCTCGACCTTCAACAAGGCCTTCTCGACATGGGCCACGCATGAGGCGCAGGTCATGCCGGCGATATTGAGGCTGCGCGCGACAGCGCGGGGCGGAGGGGTTGTGCTGGTGTTCATGTTTCGTGGTTGTGCGAGGAATCAAAGGGCAAACCTTAGACCTCAACAGGCCACAAAGGTCAAGCCATGCTTGCCCAGTCACCACATGGTGCACCTGGCAGCCGCGGCGGGGTTCTGTAGGAGCGGCGCCAGCCGCGAGCTTTTCAGGGCCTGCGACACGCCCCGTCGCCTTCAACCCCTCGCGGCTCGCGCCGCTCCCACGGCGGGGCGCAAGCGCGGCGCGGTTTCCTTGTGGGCGATACGCGCGCAGCGAGTCAGGCAGTCTTACCTCGTTCCCGCCGCAGCTCCCACTGCTTGACCAGCGCATACAGCACCGGGATCACCGCCAGCGTCAGCACGGTGGAGGACACCATGCCGCCCACCATCGGCGCGGCGATGCGGCTCATGACCTCGCTGCCGGTGCCGGTGCCAAGCATGACCGGCAGCAGGCCGAGGATGATGGTGATCACGGTCATCATCTTGGGGCGCACGCGCTCGACGGCGCCTTCCATGACTGCGGCGTAGAGGTCGGCGATGCTGGGTATTTCACCGCGCGCGGCACGCTCGGCGCGGATGCGCTGCCAGGCGTGGTCGAGGTAGATGAGCATGATCACGCCGGTCTCGGCGGCGACGCCGGCGAGCGCGATGAAGCCCACCGCCACCGCCACGCTCATCTGGTAGCCCAGCCACCACATCAGCCACACCCCGCCCACCAGCGCGAAGGGCACCGACAGCATCACGATCAGCGTCTCGGCCAGGCGGCCGAAGTTGAGGTAGAGCAGCACGAAGATCAGCGCCAACGTGAAGGGCACGACGATCTTCATCTTCTCCTTGGCGCGCTCCATGTTCTCGAACTGGCCGCTCCAGGTGGCGTAGTAGCCCTGCGGGAATGCGACTTCCTCGGCCACCGCCTGCTGCGCGCGCTTGACGAAGGCGCCGAGGTCGGCCTCGCGGGTGTCGACATACACGTAGGCCGCCAGCAGCGCGTTCTCGGTGCGGATGCCGGGCGCGCCGCGTGTCAGCTTCACCTCGGCGAGCTGGCCAAGCGGGATCGGGCCGTTCATGGTGGGAACATAGACGTCGGCCGCGAGCCGCGCCGGATCGTCGCGCAGGCCGCGTGCGTAGCGTACCGACACGCCGTAGCGCTCCAGGCCCTCGACCGTGGTCGTCACCATCTCGCCGCCGAGCGCGGTGGCGATCACGTCCTGCACCATGTCGATGGTGAGCCCGTAGCGCGCGAGCTGGTCGCGGCGCGGCACGATGTCCACGTAGTAGCCACCGGCCACGCGCTCGGCGTAGGCGCTGCTCGCGCCCGGCAACTTGCGCACGGCCGCCTCCACCGCCTGCGCCACCTTCTCCAGCGTCTCCAGGTCCTTGCCGAAGACCTTCACCCCCACCGGCGTGCGGATGCCGGTGCTCAACATGTCGATGCGGGCCTTGATCGGCATGGTCCATGAGTTGGCCAGCCCCGGGAACTTGAGCGCAGCGTCCATCTCGGCGATCAGCTTGTCGGTGGTCATCCCAGGCCGCCACTGATCCTGCGGCTTCAGGTTGATCACCGTCTCGAACATCTCCAGCGGCGCCGGGTCGGTCGCGGTGTTGGCGCGGCCGGCCTTGCCGTAGACGGATTCCACCTCGGGGAAGGTCTTGATGATGCGGTTCGTCGTGGCGAGCAGGCGCCCGGCCTCGGTCACCGACATCCCCGGCAGCGCCGCCGGCATGTAGAACAGCGTGCCTTCGTTGAGCGTCGGCATGAACTCCGAGCCGATCTGGCGCGCGGGCACGATCGTGGCGGCCATCGCCAGCACCGCCAGCAGCAGCGTCACCAGCTTGAAGCGCAGCACGCCCTGGATGATCGGCCGGTACAGCCAGATCAGCAGCCGGTTCACCGGGTTCTTCGCCTCGGGCAGGATGCGCCCGCGCACGAAGAACAGCATCAGCACCGGCACCAGGGTCACCGACAGCAGCGCGGCGCCGGCCATGGCGAAGGTCTTGGTGAAGGCGAGCGGCGAGAACAGCCGGCCCTCCTGGCCTTCGAGCGCGAACACCGGCAGGAAGGACACGGTGATGATCAGCAGCGAGAAGAACAGCGCCGGCCCGACCTCCTTGCACGCCAGCACGATCGCGGCGCCGCGCGCCTTCTGGGTCGCGCCTGCGGGCAGGCGCTCGATGTGCTTGTGCGCGTTCTCGATCATCACGATCGCCGCATCCACCATCGCTCCGATCGCGATCGCGATGCCGCCCAGGCTCATGATGTTCGAGCCCAGGCCGAGCGAACGCATGGCGATGAAGGCGAACAGGATGCCGAGCGGCAGCGTGATGATGGCCACCAGCGCGCTGCGCACATGCAGCAGGAAGATCACGCACACGGCGGCGACGATCAGGCTCTCCTCGAGCAGCGTCCACTTGAGGTTGCCGATCGCGCGCTCGATGAGCTCGGAGCGGTCATAGACCGGCACGATCTCGGCGCCCGCCGGCAGCCCGGGCGTGATCTCGGCGATCTTGGCCTTGACGTTGGCGATCACGTCGAGCGCGTTCTGGCCGAAGCGCGCCATGACGATGCCGGAGGCGACCTCGCCCTCGCCGTTCAACTCGGCGATGCCGCGCCGCTCGGCCGGCACCAGTTCGACGCGGGCGACGTCGCCCACCCGCACCGGCGTGCCGCGTTCGGCCTTCAATACGATGTCGGCGATGTCCTGCACGCTGCGCAGATAGCCCCGGCCGCGCACCATGTATTCCTTCTCGGCGAGTTCGACCACCCGGCCGCCGACGTCGCGGTTGGAGGCGCGGATAGCCTGCGTGACCGCGTCGAGCGTGATGCCGTAGCCGGCCAGGCGCAGCGGATCGACAGTGACCTGGTACTCGCGCACGAAGCCGCCGATGCTGGCGACTTCGGATACGCCCTGCGCCTTGGTGAGCTGGTAGCGCACGTACCAGTCCTGCAGGCTGCGCGTGTCGGCCAGGCTCATGTCCTTGCCGAGCACGGCATATTGGTAGACCCAGCCCACGCCGGTCGCGTCCGGCCCGATCTGCGGCGCCACGCCCTGCGGCAGGCGGCTGGCGGCGGTGCTCAGGTACTCGAGCACGCGCGAGCGCGCCCAGTAGATGTCGGTGCCGTCCTCGAAGATCACGTACACATAGGACGCGCCGAACATCGAGAAGCCGCGCACCACCCGCGCCTGCGGCACGGCCAGCATCGCCGTGGTGAGCGGATAGGTGACCTGGTCCTCCACCACCTGCGGCGCCTGGCCGGGGTAGTCGGTGTAGATGATGACCTGCACGTCCGACAGGTCGGGCAGCGCATCGAGCGGCGTGTGCTTGACGGCGTAAAGGCCGGCGCCGATGAGGAGTACGGTGCCGAGCAGCACCAGGAAGACGTTGCGTGCCGACCACTCGATCAGGCGACTGAGCCAGCCACCCGCGGGCGCCACGTCAACATCCCGCTTCCCCTGCGCTGGCGCGCGCTGCGCATCCGTCATGTCAATGTCCGGCATGCTCGTCTTCCACCCGCTCGATGCGAGTCACCACGTACTCGCCCGGGCCACGATCCTCGAAGCTGAAGCGGATCGGCGTCCCTGGCGCCAGACCCTCGACCAGCGCCGGCTCGGCCAGACTGAAGTCCATCGTCATCTCCGGCCAGCCCAGCGCCGGGATGGCGTCGTGGCTGAGGCTGACGCCGCCGTCGAAAGCCTCCTCGAACACGCCGCGGGTGTCGTGGCTCGGGTAGTCCTGTGGTGGCACATCGCCCATGCCGGCGAGCGCAGCGCGCAGCTGGCTCTCCGAGTCAATCAGGAAGTTGGCCGAGACGACGACGCGATCGCCCTCGGCGACGCCGTCGAGCACCTCGACCTGCTCGCGGCCGCGCTCGCCGATGCGCACCGGCTGCGGCTGGAAGCGGCCTTCGCCGAGCGCGCGCAAAACCACCTGGCGCTCGCCATCCTCGATCAGCGCCGAAGCCGGCAGCAGCAGGCGCTCGCGCGCGGCGCCGGGCGCGAAGTCCACGGTGGCAAACATGCCCGGGCGCAGCTGGCCCGCGCGGTTGTCGAGTTCGATGCGCACCGGGGTGCTGCGGGTGCCGGCATCCAGGGTCGGATAGACGTAGCCGATCCGGCCCTCCAGGCGCTGGCCGGGCAGCGCATCCACGCTCACTGCCACCCGGTCACCCACCTGCACGCGGCCGAGGTCACGCTCGAACACATCCGCGATCACCCACACCCGCGACAGGTCGGCGATGCGGAACAGCGCCTCGCCCGCCATGAAGCGCGCGCCCTGGGTCGCCATGCGCTCGAGCACGATGCCGTCGGCCGGCGCATGCAGGGTCTGGCGCGGTGCCGCCTGGCCGGCAACCTGCAGGCTGGCCAGGCGCGCACGGGCGGCCTCGGCCAGGCGCGCGGCGGCGGCGCGGGCCTCGGGGTCGGCAGCGCTGGCGGTCACCAGGCGCTCGGCGATGCGGACCTCCTCGCCCGCCGACTGCAGCGCGGGGCTCCAGGCCGTAAGCAGCGGCTGGCCGCGGCGCACGACGTCACCCACCGCGCTCACATGCAGGCGCTCGATCCAGCCCTCGAAGCGCGGCGCCACCACCACCTGCGCGCGCTCGTCGATCTCCACCCGGCCGCTGGCACGCAGCACCGCATCGAGCGTGCCGCGCGCCACCGTTGCCGTACGCACGCCCAGGGTCTGCATGCGCGCCGGGCTCACCCGCACGGTGCCGGCGTCGTCGTTGGCCTCGTCGGCATAAACCGGGATGTAGTCCATGCCCATGGAGTCCTTCTTGGGTACCGGCGAGGTGTCGGGCAGGCCCATCGGGTTGCGGTAGTAGAGGATCTGGCGCTCGCCACTGGCTGGGGCGCCGGTATTCGTCACCGCAGCGACCACGCCGCTGTCGGCTTCCGTCCCGATCTGCGCAGCGCTGCCATGGACCGGACCCGCAGCGCGGCTGCCCGCCCAGTAGCCGGCGGCTCCCACTGCCGCCACCAGCGTCAACAGGGCGAGTACGCGCAGCGCGCCACGCCCGGCCTTGGCCTCGCCTGCCTCCACCGCAGATTGCCCCGCAGCGGGTTTCATGTAATCGGTCACTCAAGCTCTCCGGACAGTCGCTGCAGCTCGATCAGCGCCATGCGCGCCTCGATCTCCGCCTGCAGCAGGGCCAGCCGGGTGTCGAGCACCTGGCCTTCGGCCATCAATACCTCGCCAATACCGACCTGGTTGCCGACCAGGCCCGCGCGCGCTGCGTCGCGCCCGGCCTCGGCCTGGGGCAGCAAGGTGGAGCGCAGCAGCTGCAGGCTGTCACTGGCTGCCCGCCAGGATGACCACGCCGCACCCAACTCACCTGCGATGCGCGTCTCAGCCGCGCGCCGGCGGGCCTCGGCGGCCAGGCCGAGCGCCGCGGTCTCGCGCTGACGCGCGTCGCGCACGCCCTGCTGCAAGGGGATCATCACCTCGAACATCAGATCCCAGGACTCGCGGCCCTCGCGCGGGCGGTTGTAGGTAACGCCGACTGCGTAGTCGGGCTGGCGCTCGCGGCGCGCGCGTTCGCGCTCGATGCGCGCAGCGTCCACGCCGACCGCCTCGGCGCGCACCTCGGGGTGGGCCAAACGCGCACGCTCGACCAGGGCGGCGAACTCGAGCCGGGCAGGCAGCGGCGCCGGCGCCAGCGGCGCGGCCAGTGGCGCATCGGGCGCACGCCCGAGTAGGGCATTGAGCTGGGCGACCGCGGCCTGGCGGCGCTGCTCGATGGCGAGCACGCCCAGGCGCTGGGCGCTCGCCTCGCGCTGGGCCTGCAGCACATCCTGCTGGCTGCCCTCGCCGCTGCGGTAACGCGCGAGCGCCGCCGCCTCGAGGCTGCTCAGCAAGCCTTGCTGCTCACGGCTGAACTGCAGTTCGCGCTCGGCCTGGTAGTAGCGCAGCCAGGCCGAGCGCACGGCGGCTTCCAGTGTGCGCCAGGCGCCATCGCGTGCGGCTTCGGCCTGCGCGGCGCTGGCCACGGCGGCCTCGGTCTCGAGCGCGCGCTTGCCCCAGCCCGGCAGGGGCTGGACGATGCGGTAGCGGGTCTCGCCGACCCGGCCCGGCAGCACCGAAGGCGAGCCCCCGCTCATGGTGTTGGTGACATCCATCAGCTCGAGTGTGAAGCGCGGGTCGGGCAGCGCCCCCGCCGCGCCCACCCGCTCGCGCGCCGCATCGGTCTCGAAGCCCTCGGCAGCAAAGGCCGGGTTGTCCTGGCGGACGAGCGCGAGCAGGCTGTCGACGTCCGCACCCAGCACAATCGGCTGGGCAAGCGCGACGCCGCTGGTGGCGAGGCAGGCAAACACGCTCGCCAGGCGCATGAAGGCGCTCATTGGATCTTCCTGTGCCGCGTGCTTACTGCACGACCTCGACATCGCGCGCGGTGTAGCGGCGCCCTTCCTTGCCTGCGATGAAGCGGATGCGGTCGCCGACCTTGAGTGCATCGACCAGCGCAGCGTCCTCGACCTCGAAGGCCATGGTCATCGGTGGCATGCCGAGGTTCTCGAGCGGGCCATGGGCGATCGTCACTCTTTTGCCGGCCTTGTCGAGGCGCTTGACCTCGCCCTCGGAGGGCGCGAACTGGGCTGCATCCGCAGCCTTCGCCGCTGCCGGGGCGCCGTGGCCATGGTGGGCGTCATGCCCTTGCTGGGCCTGTACCGGTGCTGACGCGAGCCACAGCGCAATGATGGCGCCCGCAGCCAGGGTCGCGGTGGAGGCTCGGGTGAGTGTCGTGGTGTGAATCGTTGCCGGCTTGGTCTGCATCGTCGCTCTCCTTGTCGTGTCGTGCCGGCACACGCCGGCCCGCCCGCCACTGCTGGGGTTCGGTGCAGTATGGGTAGCGCCAGCCGACACCAGGCTGACGGGAGGATTACATTCCTGTCAGCTTTCCCCTGTCGCGATCGCGCGAGGCACAATGCCCGCCATGAAGATCCTCATCGTCGAAGACGAACCGAAAACCGGTGACTACCTGCGCCAGGGCCTGGCCGAGGCCGGCTTCGTCGTCGATCTCGCCCGCGACGGGCTGGACGGCCTGCACCTGGGACTGAATGGCGACTACGACCTGGTCGTGCTCGACGTCATGCTGCCCACGCTGGACGGCTGGGGCGTGCTGCAGACCCTGCGCCGCAGCGGGCGCGAGATGCCGGTGCTGTTCCTGACCGCACGCGACCAGGTGGAAGACCGCGTGCGCGGGCTCGAACTCGGCGCCGACGACTACCTGGTGAAGCCTTTCGCGTTCTCCGAGCTGCTCGCGCGTGTGCGCACCCTGCTGCGCCGCAGCCGCAACAAGGAGCCCGAGCTGCTGCGCGCCGCCGACCTCGAGCTCGACCTGCTGCGTCGCCGCGCCAGCCGCGCCGGCCAGCGCATCGAGCTCACCGCCAAGGAGTTCGCCCTGCTCGAGCTGCTGCTGCGCCGCCAGGGCGAGGTGCTGCCGCGCTCGCTGATCGCCTCCCAGGTGTGGGACATGAACTTCGACAGCGACACCAACGTCATCGAGGTCGCGGTACGCCGGCTGCGTGCCAAGGTGGACGACCCCTTCGAGCCCAAGCTCATCCGCACCGTGCGCGGCATGGGTTACGTGCTGGAGGCGGTGGAGGAAGCATGAGGCTGCCACCCGGCCTGTCGCTGACCGCCCGCCTCGCGCTGCTGTTCGCGGCGCTGACGGCAAGCCTGCTGATCACGGTCGGCGTCGTCATCGGCCGTGCGGTAGAGCACCACTTTCAGGAACTGGACGACCATGAGCTGGTGGGAAAACTCACCCTGGTCGCCAACCTGCTGCAGGGCGCAGATGCCGTGCTACCGCTGGCCGAACGCCTGTCGCGCCTTGACGACGCCTTCGCCGGGCACGACATGGTGGCGATGCTGTTGCTCGACGCAGAGGGTCGCGTATTACATGCAATCCAGCCAGGCTTCTTTACGCCTGCCCAGCTCGCCGGCAAGGACTTGCCTGCCGGCAGTGTGCCGTGGACACAAGGGGGCCACCAGGTCATCGGCCGCGCCGAACGCATCACGCTGCAGGCGGGCATGGAAGGACACGCCAGCAGCAGCGACGGTGCTGCGGACATGACGGCGCTGGTGGCACTCGACGTCTCGCACCACATCCACTTCCTCGACGAATTGCGCCGCGGCCTGTGGCTGGGCATCTCGCTCGCCGCCATCACCGCCGCCCTGCTCGGCTGGCTTGCAGCTCACCGCGGCCTGGCGCCGCTGCGCCGAGTCAGCGCCACCGCCCGCCAGCTGTCGGCCCAGCGTCTAGACGAGCGCCTGGTCGAGGACGACGCCCCCGCCGAAGTGCGCGAACTGGTCGAAGCCTTCAACGGCATGCTGGCGCGCCTGGAAGCGTCCTTCCGCCGCCTGTCGGACTTCTCCGCCGACATCGCCCACGAGCTGCGCACGCCGGTGTCGAACCTGATGACGCAGACCCAGGTCGCGCTGACACGCAGCCGCAGCACAGACGAATACCGCGAGGTGCTGGCCTCCAACATGGAGGAGTTCGAGCGCATCGCACGCATGGTCGCCGACATGCTCTTCCTCGCCCAGGCCGAGGACGGCCGTCTGCCCGGTGCGAGCGAAGCCGTCGCACTCGCCGACGAGGCCACGGCGCTGATCGAGTTCTACGACGCACTCGCCGAGGCGCAGGGGGTGCGCATCGTAGTCGAGGGTACGGCGAGCGTGCGCGGCGACCGCCTGATGCTGCGCCGGGCGCTCTCCAACCTGCTGTCGAACGCGCTGCGCCATACGCCGGCGGGCGGCAACATCCGCATCGGATTGCGGCACGACGGCGGCGAGGCGGAGGTCCGCATCGACAACGACGGCGAGCCGATCCCCCCCGAACAGATCGAGCGCATCTTCGACCGCTTCCACCGCGGCAGCGCCGACCGCCGCAGCCATGGCGAAGGCGCCGGTCTGGGCCTCGCGATCACGCGTTCGATCGTGCACGCGCACGGCGGCCGCATCTGGGCGGACAGCGCAATGGCAGCAGGCACGACGCGCGGCACCACCACCTTCACCCTGCGCCTGCCGGCCAACCTCAGCGCAGCGCGGCATACCGCCGCGCCCCATGGATCCACACTGGAGTCTGCACCATGAAACCATCCACCCCATCGACCCCATCGCCCGTACCGGGCCTGCGCAGCCTCGTCGCCGCCGGCCTGCTCAGCCTCGCCACTGTCGTCCCGGCCTTCGCAGCCGGGGACGAAGTCGTCATGTTCAAGGACCCCAACTGCGGCTGCTGCGGCAAGTGGGCCGAGCACATGCGC
>ERZ761602.3338-NODE-3338-length-22900-cov-4.767389_pt1 | contig 22900 bp, 13 predicted proteins | sample MGYA00512165_ERZ761602 | MGnify/ENA primary metagenome ERZ761602 (study PRJEB28899, sample SAMN02445085) | bioreactor sludge metagenome | biome: EBPR sludge; isolation source: Thorneside wastewater treatment plant | place: Australia: Brisbane, Thorneside...
GGCGTGAGAAGAGCTGTTGGCGCGGGAAATCCGGCGTTTTTCAGCAACCTGCTAGCGCTCGCTGCGCGCCGTCCGGTAGGGCGGCTTGCGTAATCGGCTGAGCTTCTTTTCAGGGCGAACGGACGTTCGACGCCGGGACCTCGCCACCGAGGAGTCGGCATTGATCGGCTTCGAGGGAGCGGGCGATCTCGGTTTGATCGACGATCGCGAGGTCGCAATGAGGCATCGGATCGAAGGGGTTGAGCTGGATCGCTGCCCGGGCCGCCTCCCGGGCACCGTTCACGTCGCCGCGCAGGCGGCGGCCACGCGCGAGGAGCGCTTGGGTCGGGGCGTGCTCGGCGTAGCGGACCGCGAGCGGCTCCAGCACCGCGATCGCGCGCTCCGCGTCGCCCGCTTCGATCGCCGCGCGGGCGAGCCGCGACGCGACGATCGGATCGTCGGGGGCGCGCTCGTGGGCGCGACCGTACTCGACCGCGGCGGCACCGAAGCGTCGGCGTGACCAGAGGAGATCGCCGAGCCGCAGCGAACGCCGCGCGGCCTCGGTGACCTCGCTCGTCTCCGCGACGTCGTCGGAGTCGCCGCCTCGCAGGCGGCGTGGGATCAGGCGAGGTGCGTCGCGCGCGGCGGGTGCGGAGCGGAGCGCTTCACGCCACCGATCCTCGAGGCGTTCGAACGGAGCTCCCGCGACGTCGGCCATCGCTTCGCGCGCGTCCGTGCCCTCGGCGATGCGCGCGACGGCGGCGCGTAGACCTTCCGCGCCGTGCTCTTCGTAGAAGCGAGCCACGAACGTCGCCACCTGCGCGAACGCGAGCGCGGCGTCTTCTTGGGAGGGCAGGAGCGCGATGGACGGATGGATGCGCTCGAAGGGGATGAGGCGTCCTTCGCGGGCCGCGCGGTGGAGGATCGCCTCCATCGCGGGGCCGAGGTGGGGGCGCGCGGCGGGCTCGCGCCAACGGCGCTCGAGGAACTTCGCCACGCCCTCCTGCAACCACACCGGCGCCTTGTCGCGCGAGGCTCGGCTGAGCACGAGGTGCACGTACTCGTGCGCGATGGTGTCCATCCAGGGGTAGCCGCGGAGCAGCGCGCGCGGCGACGTGACCATCAGCTTGTCCCACTTGCACAGGGCGATCGTGCCGGTGCGCGCGATCGCGTCCTCGGTCAGCGTGCTGACCTTCGCCAGCTCGGAGGCGCTCCCGAAGATCTCGAGCCGCACGGGGCCCGGCATGCGGAAGCCGAGCTCGGCCACGAGCGCGTCGTCGGCGCGGCGCATCGCCTCGAGGGCGTAGGGCACCAAGGTCTGATCGCGCCCCGGCGCGTGCAGGACGACGAAGCGTCCGTCGTCGCTCCGGGCCTCGACGAAGCCCTCGGTGGCGTCGCGGGTGGAGCGCGCGAGCTCCAGCAGGAAGCCGCGATCGTCGTCTTCTCCGAGCGGGCGCGCAGCGAGGCTGGCTTGGACCCGTCCCACCGCGCGTGCGTAGTCGCCCCGGTGGAAGCGCACGAGGCCCGCGAGCCGGAGCACGTCGGGATCGCGAGGGCGTCGACCGAGCAGGCTGCTCGCCGCGCGCTCGGCGTCCTCGACCCGCAGCTCGAGAAGCGCGCGCTCGGCGTCGGCGAGCTCGTCGGCGTGTACGCGCGAAGGCGGCGTCAGCAGGCATGCGACGCACGCGAGGACCCACGCGACGCGCCTCATCGAAGCAGCTCCTCGTAGTAGCGACGCACGCTCTCCTCGTAGCCGCGCGGGGCGGCGCGGCGCATTCCGTCGAGCACGCGGCGTCGACGATCCGCGAGCTCGGATCCGTCGCTCTGGCCGGGGATTTCGACCCGGCGTCCGTTCGACGGGCGACCGTCCGCGCCGCCACCGCCGCCCCCGCCACCGTCCGGCGGAGGGTCGGACTGACGCTCGAGCTCCTCTCGCAGCTCGGTGAGCCGACGCGCCGCTTCTTGTTGGGCGCGCGTCGCTTCCACGGGCTCGCCCTGTTCGAGCGCGCGGCGCGCGCGGTCCATCGCGGTGCGTGCTTCGTCGACCGCGTCCGCGCTCTCGGGAGAGAGCGGCTGTCCGTCCGGCTCGGCGCGGAACGCCTCCGCGAGCCGCTGTGCGGCTTCGTTGGTCGCCGTTTGGCGGGGCGCGTCGCCGCGGAGCTGCTGGCGCTCTTCGTCGGCGAGATGCTCCCCGAGCCGCGGGAGCACGTCCTCGAGGCGCTCGCTCAGCTCGCGGGTGCTCTGCGAGGCTCGCTGCGCGTTTCGGGCGGCGTCCGCGACCTGTCCGTCGCGCCCGGCAAACATCAGCGCGGAGAGCTCGAGGTCACGCGCGAGACCGGTCGCGTCGGCGTGGGCTTCGGCGGCCATGCGACGTGCTTCGCCGAGGTCGCCCGCACGCAGCGTGTCCTCGACGTCGGTCAGACGCTGGCGCACACGATCGAGCATCTCGCGGTCGTAGGGTCCGAGCGCGTCCTCGGGGATCGCGTCGAGCGCGTCGCGTGCGCGGCCCGCGCGCTCGGCGAGCCCGCGCGCGGCTTCGGCGGCTGCTGCGCCTGCCGCTTCGAGCGCGCGCTCGGCGGCGTCGCGTCGCAGACCTTCACTCCGCTCCGCGAGCCCACGCTGCTCCGTCTCCAGGCCTGCCAGCGCATCCATGGCTTCTGCCATCGCGCGCTCGCGCGGCCCGAAGCGCGCGTCCGCGAGCTCGCCCTCCGCGCCCGAGAGCGCTCCGGCCATCGCCTCGATCTGGCGTTCGAGATCGGCGAGCGCGCGCTCGGCGGCGTCGAGGTCGTCGTTCTCGATCGCATCCTGCATCGCGCGGAGCGCGTCCTGCGTCTCGCGCTGGGGGAGGGCGTCGGTGTTGAGGAACTCGCTCGGGACGTCGTTGCCCATGGCTGCGATGCGCTGCGCGAGCTCGGCGGCGCGGGCTTGGGCGCGACGAAGCGCGGCGAGCAACGCCGCGCGCGCCTCGGGGGAGTCCGTGCGCCGCAGCTCCGCGAGCAACGACGTCATCTCGCGGCGCAGCGCGTCGAGCTCGCGCGCGATGCTGGCGGCGTCGTCGATGCGCGCGCGCGCCAGCAGGTCGTCGAGGAAGAGGGTTTGATCTTCGAGCATCGTGACGAGCGACTCGTCGCTCGCACGGCGCGCGGCCTCGGGGCCGAGACGTGGTCCGTACGCGCGCGCTTCGTCCGCGAGCGCGCGCCCGAGCCGGCGTGCCATCGCCGCGAGCACCGAGGGATCCACCACGCCGGCGTCGAAGCCTTCGAGCGGCTCGCGACCGAGGGCGGCCAAGCGCTCCGCGAACGCCGTGGACGACGCGCTGGTCGCCCGATGACGCGCGCGCGCCGCTTCGTCGGGCGCACCTTCGGCCGTCGGCTCGGCGCTCGGCGGGAGCGTGACCGGAAGCTCGAGACGATCCGCGAGCGCGTCGAGGCCGGCGTCGCGTGCCCCTTCGAGATCCGCGAGCGCCTCCGCGCGTTCGGTGGACGCGGACGCGACCCGCAGCACGCGCGTCTCCGAGCGCCCGACGTTGGGGCCCGACACGTCGTCGAGATCGCTCGCCTCGATCCAATACGAGATCGTGTCGCCGGGGCGCGCGTCGAGCTCGACCGCGGAGAGCCGAACCACGCCGGGATGGCTCGGCCCCTCCGGGTGCGCGATCGAGCGGCGATCGATCGCACCTCCACCCGCGTCGATCACGAGCCAGAGCTCGGAGAGCCGATGATCGTCGACCGCGACGAACCCTTGCACCACCGGCTCGTCGAGCGCGACGGGCAGCTCGAGAGCCGGCTCGGTCCACGCGATCTCGGGCGTGAGATCGACCACCGCGAGCACCGAGCGGGCGAGCGCATCGCGGAGTGGGCGGCCTTCGTCGTCGCGCACGTCGACGCGGAGCGCGCCGCTCTCGCGCACGACGAAGCGCGCGCTCCAGCGATCGCCGTCGAGCTCGAGCGGCACGCGGGCTCCGGCGACGTCGAGGGTCGCACGCGAGAGGGGTAGCCGAGCGCGCGCCGACCAGTGCACGGTGGTGCCGCGGGGCGCGGTCAGCGTAGTCGGCTCGTCGGAGGTCTCGGCGTCGCGCGCGAGGTAGGTGGGGAACGCGAGCTCGGCGCGCACGTCGGTGACCACGTCCGCGAGGTGCACCCCTCCCACGTCGCGCGCGCCGGGATGCAGCAACGCGAACGCGCCCGCGGTCGCGCGATCGCTGGCGAGGGTGAGCGCGAGCGCGGTGACTCCCGACAGCACGGCACCGAGCACGATCGGGCTGCGGAGCTGGGCCCATGGGGTGACCGTCGCGGGCGGGATCTTCGCGATGCGCGACTCGACCTCGCGCAGGTGCGCCGCGATCAGCTCCGGTGCGCCGGACGGGGTCGCGCTCAGCTCGATCGCGCTGCGCGCCATCGACGCGAGGGCAGGATCGCGGCGCTCGAGCAGACGCGCAGCTCCAGCACCGAGCAACGCACGCGCCGGGCGGAGGGCGAAGGCGAGGGCGAACGTGAACGCGACGCCGACCGCGAGCCAAGCCGCCACGGCGGCGACGGTCGGGACCACGGGGCCGACCAGGAACGCGGCGAGGGTGAAACACACCGAGCCCGCGCCGAGCGAGAGCCCCACGCCACGCAGCCCGTGCACGAGCCAACCGCGGCGTCGGAGGCGCCCCAACGCGCGTCGAAGGTTGCGCTCGGCGTCGACCACGCGCGCACGATAGCGCGCGGCAGGCGTCGTGGCGCGGCAACCCGCGTCTGCGAGCCTGTGCCTCGGCGGCCGACGTGCTCTGGCTCTCCGCAAGGTGCCCGCGCGCAGCCTCTTCGTGAGCGCCGAGCGTCGGCGGCGGCACACCGCCCGCCACGTCGAGCGAGGGCGGCACGCGAGGGCCACCGAACCATCGAAATCGCGGAGGAATTCGCGTTGACCCTCCCGCGGGCCGCCGACTATAAAGCGGGTCGATTTCCCCGACCGTGCGACGGTCGGTCCTGTCGCGCAGCCGTGCGTCGCCGAGCGCCGCGCGGGTGGGCGTCGAGCCTTCGAATCTTCCACCCGAGCGGGTCCCCCGGACGCCTCGGGCGTCGAGCCCACCGATGACGCAGAGCCTCACCCAACGCCCGGCGGAACTCTCACTCGCCGTCTGGCTCGCGCCCTTCGCCGCCGGCCGCCGGGTGCTGTGGATCGGCGACGCGTCGAGCGGCGCGCCCGATCAGCTCGCGGCGACCGCCGAGTCGGTCCGCGTGCTCGACACCACCGGCCGGGGTCGTCGTCGCCGCGGGGGCGTCGTGCGGGTCTCGACCTTCCGACCCGGCCCCATCGATCTGCCGCCCGGCACCTTCGATCTCGCGATCGTCACCGAGGTCTCCGTGCTCGACGAGCTCGCGCTTCGGCTCCGCGAGCTCGCGCGCGCGGTGGGCGACGAAGGCGTGGTCGTCGCGGGGACGCTCGCGGACGACGGTCGCTACGACGCGCTCCGGGACGCGCTCGCCGACGCGTGCGGCACCGTGCGCGTGCTCGGCCAAGCGACGTTCCGCGGCGTCGCGCTCGCGGATCTCTCTTCGGAGAGCGCGGACGCGGTGGTGGTCGACGGAACGCTCGCGGGCGAGAGCGGCATCGATCGCATCTGGGCGCTCGGCGCGGACGAGCTGCCGGCGTTCGAGCCCTACCTCGTGGTGCAGCTCCCGAGCGAGCTCCCCGCGTCGGTGCTCACCACGGCGGTGGAGCTCGAGGCGCCGCGTGAAGAGAAGACCGAGAAGACGGCGATCCTCGAAGAGGCGCTCGTCGGGCGCTCGCGCGAAGCCGACGCGTTGCGCGAGGCGCTGGAGCGGGCGGAGAGCCGGCTCGAGCAGCTCCAAGGGCGGCTCGTCGGGACGGAGAGCGAGCTCTCCGAAGCGCGCGCGGCGCTACGCGAGATCGGGTCGGCGGAGTCCGACTCCGCGCAGGAGATCGCGGCGATCGAAGAGCGGCTGCGCGAGCGCGGCGCGCGTGTTCGCGAGCTGGAGGTCGAGCTCGATCATCGTGCGTTGCTGGTTCGCGACCTGACGGAGGAGCTGCGCGAGCATCAGCTCGGGCGGCGCGGCGGTGGGGCGAAGTGGCTCGACGCGGAGGCCGCGCGCACCGAAGCCGAGCTCGCGACCGACGAGCTGCGGGTGGCGCTCCTCGCGCGCGAAGAAGAGCTCGCGACGACGCGGGCCCGCGAAGCCGAGCTCGATGGCGTGGTGCGTGAGCTGCGCGCGCGGGCGGCGGAGCTCGCGGAGCTGCACGAGACGGCGGCTGCGCGCGTGCGGATGTTGGAGCTGGAGCTGCAGGATCGCGCGGAGGCGCACCGCGCGCTCGAAGCGAAGGTCGGCGAGCTCTCCGAGCAGCTCGAGCTCGCGTGGATTCAAGCGCGTGGGGCCGCTCGCGCGCCGACGGCTCCTGGTCCCGGCACCGAGCCCGATCCGCGGCTCGTCGAGCTCGAAGCGTCGGAGAGGAACCTCTCCGCGCGTGTCGGGGAGCTCTCGGGCCAGCTCGTGGCGGCGCGCGACCTGATCGATCGCCTCGAAGCCGAACGCGATCGTATGGAAGGGGGCTTGCTCACCCGCGAGCTCAGCGCTGCACGCGAGCTGGCAGAGCGGCTCGAGGACGAGCGCGATCGCGCGCGGGCGGAGACGTTGCGCTTGGCCGCCCAGCTCTCGGCCTTCGAGACACGCGTCGAAGGGCTTCGCCGCGGCTACGAGCACCGCATCGCGATGCTGGCGTCGGAGGTGGTGCCTGCGCCATCGAAGGCGACGGGTACCGACGAAGCGATCGAGCGCGAGCTGGCGCGGGTGCGCGAAGAGCTCGCGTCCTTGCGCGGCGAGCGTGAAGGGTTGCGGCTGCGTCTCCGGGATCGCGAAGCGGCGCTCGCGACGGCGCTGACGGCGCGCGCACCGGTCTTCGCGCCGGAGGAGCTCGATCGGCTTCGTGACGAGATCACGAGCCTCCGCGCGCAGAGCGACGCGTTCGAGCTGCGCTCGGTGGATCTCGCGGAGGCGAAGGAGCGCGCCGAGCAGCGCGCCGCGGATCTCGGGCAGAAGCTCGCCGGGCGCGACGCGTTGCTCACGCGACTTCAGATGGATCTCGCGGAGGAAGAGCAGACCGCGAAGATGCTCGACGAAAAGCTCGCTCGGGCGCGCGCGGAGGCGGTGCGGCTGCGCGAAGCGGTGGTCGATGCGTCCAGCGCGGTGGACGCGAAGGAGCGCGCGGAGAAACGACTGACCGACGCGGCCGAGGCGTTGCGCGACGCGGAGCGGCGGGCGGCCGAGGTCGACGTGTTGCGCGAGAAGCTCGCGCGCCTGGAAGAGGCCTCGCGCGCATCGACGGAGGAGGGCGCGCGCTGGCAGGAGCGTGCGGAGGCGGCGGACGCCGAACGACGGATCGCCCATGAGGATCTCGAGCGCCTCCGTGGCGAGCTCGCGCGCGCGGTGGAGGATGCGGAGCGCATCGCGCGTGAGCGTGCGGACGCGGCAGTCGCGGCGGTGAGAAGCGAGCTCGGCGCGCGGCTCGGCGCGAAGGATGGCGCGCTCGCGGATCTGCGTGTGGGGCTGACGGATCTGCGTCGCGTGCTCGACGGTTGGCGCGTCGAAGAGGGCGCAGGTCGTCGGCGGGCGGAGATCACGGAGGTCGGTCTCGAAGCGCCGGAGGGCGAGGACGGACGGGTCGTCCGGCTCGAGCGCGAGATCGACGACAAGGACACGTTGCTGCGTTCGTTGACCGCGCAGCTCGAGGAGCGCGACGACCGCCTCCGCGCGTTGGAGCGGCGGCTCGCGGAAGGTGGCCCGGCCGGCGACGGCGAGGACGTGCGGCGCGAGCTGCTCGAGCTGCAAGAGCGGGTGTCGCGGCTCCACGACGAGCTGGCGCAGGAACGCCAAGCGCGCGGTCTCGCGGAGGAGCAGGTCGGAGAGCTCAAGCGGCGACCGGCGGCGGACGAGGCGCTCGCGCGGCTCGAACGTTCGCTCCGCGAGCGCGAGGCCGCGTTGCGCGAGGCGACGTCGCGGGCGGGTGCGTTCGAGCGTGACGTGGAGAGCCTTCGTGGCGTGTGCGCGCAGGCGCGCGAGGGGCTCGAAGCGCTGCTCGGCACCGCGACCGATCGTGGCGATCCGCGGACCGCGGAGCGCATCGGCGAGCTGCTCGGCGTGCTCGGACGCTTCTCCTGAGCTTCCCCGAGGCGCGCCGTCCTCCGGCCCTTCCTTCGCGTGCGGCCCCACGTCGGCTCGCCCGGCGATCGCCGGACAGGCACGTGGAGTCGCGTTTCACTCCTGAGCGTGGAGTTTCAGCCGCGAAACCCCCGTTGCGCGCGGAGGGTGAAAATTGCGAACGAATTCGAGGTGGCCCGGTGCATGCTTTGCGTCGTGGCCATGGCGTCCCCTCGAACTCGCGTGCTGATCGTCGACGACGAAGACAACCACCGTCGCACGTTGGCCATCGGGCTGCGGCTCGAGGCCTTCGACGTTCAGGAGGCGCGCGACGGGGAAGCCGCGATCGAGCTCTGCGAGAGCGGCGCCGACTTCGACGTGGCGATCGTCGACCTCATGATGCCGGGCATCAACGGGCTCGACCTCGCGCGCCGGCTGCGGACCCGACGTCCGGACGTCCGGGTGGTGCTGACCAGCGCGTACCACCTGAGCGAGCGTCAGCTCGAGCGCGCGGACGTGGGCGCGATCGGCTTCGTGCCCAAGCCCTACCACCTCGACGAGCTCGTCGCGTTCCTGCGCGCGAAGGTCCCCGTCAGCGCGTGCGCGTGAGCGCGCGTTTCGTCGGGGCCACACGCAGCGCGCACGCAGGCGCCACCATCGGCATCGATCATTCTTCGAGACGCCAGAGCTCCTCGACGGTCTGCCGACGACGCACCACGCGGAAGCTCGCCCCTTCGACCAACACCTCGGGCGCGAGCGGCCGCGCGTTGTAGGTGCTCGACATCTCGCGGCCGTAGGCGCCCGCCCCGTAGATCGCGATCAAATCGCCTTCTTCGATCGGAGGCAACATCCGGCCGTGCGCGAAGAAGTCGCCGCTCTCGCAGATCGGACCGACGACGTCGGCCGGCGTGAGCGCGCCTTCGCGAGCTCGCACCGGCGCGATCGCGTGAAATGCCCCGTAGAGCGCGGGGCGGATGAGCTCCGTGATGCCGGCGTCGACGATCACGAAGCGTTTACCGCCTTGTGATTTTCGGTAGAGCGCGCGGGTGAGCAGGATCGCCGCGTCGGCCACGAGCGCACGCCCGGGCTCGGTCACGACGTCGAGATCGGTCGCGCCGCTCGCCTCGAGCCCGCGACGGATCGCGTCGGCGAACTCGTGCGCGGCGGGGTAGGGACGCGCCTCGTGGCCGTAGCCGAGCGGCCAGCCGCCACCGACGTCGATCGACGTGATCGGTGCGCCGGCTTCGCGGCACTCGAGCGCGAAGCGGCCGAGCAAGGTCACCGCTTCTTCGAGCGGCGCGGGCGAGTCGAGCTGAGAGCCGATGTGGCAGCTCACGCCGTGGAGCGCGAGGTGCGCATGCTCGATCGCGAAACGCACCGCGACGCGCGCGCGATCGAGCTCGAGCCCGAACTTCGTATCGTGCAGCCCGGTCGCGATGTACGGGTGCGTGCCTGCGTCGACGTTCGGGTTCACGCGCAGCGCGACCGGCGCTTGCAGGCCGAGCTTCGTCGCTTCCTCCGCGACCACCCGCAGCTCGCTCTCGCTCTCGACGTGGATCGCGCGCACGCGCTCGCGCAGCGCGTAGGCGATCTCCTCGCGCGTCTTGCCGACCCCGGAGAACACGATGCGTTCGGACGGGATGCCCGCGTGGAGCGCGCGCGCCAGCTCGCCCGCGCTGACGATGTCCGCGCCACAGCCGAGCGCGGCCAGGCGCCGCAGGATCGCGAGGTTGCCGTTGGCCTTCACCGCGTACGCGATCAGCACACGATCGCTCACGCGCGCCATCGCGTCCGCGATCGTTCGGTACGCGCGCTCGATCCGCGCGGCGGAGTAGATCCACGTCGGCGTGCCGACCTCGGTGGCGATGCGCTCGACGGGCACGTCCTCGCAGAAGAGCGCGCCGTCGCGCACGACGAACACGTCGCTCGGCGGCACCGCGCCCTGCGCGATCACCATCCGCTCTCCGCTCACGACCGCGCCTCCGCGCCGGCCGCCTGCGCGATCACGTCGACGTCGATCCCGCGCTCGCCGAGGCGCTCCCGCAGCTCCGCGATCGCCGCCTGGACCTGTCGGCGCGCCGGCCCGCCCGGAAGATCGCGGCGCTCGACCGCGGTCTCGAAATCGAGCGCGGCGTAGAGGCTCTCGTCGAAGAGGGGGTGCTCTTCGCGCAGCTCGGCGAGCGTGAGCTCCGAGAGCGACTTGCCGGCGGCCACGCAACGACCGACGAGCCGACCGGTGACGTGGTGCGCCTCGCGGAACGGGACCCCGCGCGCTGCGAGCCAGTCGGCGACCTCGGTGGCGTCCGCGAATCCGTCGCGCAGGGCGGCGCGCATGCGCTCGGGTCGGAAGCGCGCGGTCGCGATCGCGCCCGTGAGCACGTCGAGGGTGTCGTCGACGGTGTCGAAGGCATCGAAGACGGGTGCTTTGTCTTCTTGCATGTCGCGGTTGTAGGCGAGCGGCAGGCCCTTGAGCATCACGAGCAGGTTCACGAGATCGCCCACCACGCGCCCCGTCTTTCCGCGCGCGAGCTCGGCCATGTCGGGGTTCTTCTTCTGCGGCATGATCGACGAGCCCGTGGTGTAGGCGTCGCTCATCGTGACGAAGCCGAACTCCTGAGTGGACCAGAGCACGAGCTCCTCGCTGATGCGCGAGAGGTGCACGGCCGCGTTCGCGAGCGCGGCGACCGCTTCGACGAGGAAGTCGCGATCGCCGACCGCGTCGAGGCTGTTGCGCATCGGGCGATCGAAGCCGAGCGCGGCGGCGGTCATCGCGCGATCGAGCGGGAAGGTGGTGCCGGCGAGGGCGGCGCAGCCGAGCGGCGACTCGTTCATGCGGCGCGCCGCGTCGAGCAGGCGACCGCGATCACGATCGAGCATCTCGGACCACGCGAGCAGGTGATGCGCGAGGCGCACCGGCTGGGCGCGCTGCAAGTGCGTGTAGCCCGGCAGCAGCACGTCGACCGTGCCGGCCGCGCGCACCGCGAGCACCGAGAGGAAACGATCGATCCGCGCCGCGGTGCGCAGACACGCCTCGCGCGTCCACAGGCGCATGTCCGTGGCGACCTGATCGTTGCGGCTGCGCGCGGTGTGCAGCTTGCCGCCGATCGCGCCGACGCGTTCGGTCAGCACCGTCTCGACGTTCATGTGCACGTCCTCGCGCGCGGGATCCCAGACCATCTCGCCGCGCGCGATCTCCTCCGCGATGCGACCGAGCTCGGCCGCGATCTTCTCCGCCTCGTCGGAGCCGACGATGCCTCGTGCGGCCAGCATGCGAACGTGCGCGATCGAGCCACGGATGTCCTCGGGCGCGAGGCGTTTGTCGACGTCGACCGAGGCGCTGTAGCGGAGGGCGACCGCGTCGAGCGGCTCTTCGAAGCGGCCTCCCCACGTGGCTTGCGGCGTCTTCTCTCGGCGGCGTTCGTCGGTCATGGCGCGCGGAAGGTAGCAGCCTCCCGCGCGAGGGCAGGTGGACGCGGACGTCGCGTCGTGGTGTTCCGCGTCGAACGCACTGCCATGAGCGCCGTGCCGCTCCCCGCACACCGCCGTCCGCGCGGCGCCGACCCGATCAACGCACCGGCACACGCAGCTCGATGCGCCGCAGCAGACGACCGCCCGCGGGGAGCACGTACGCGTCGAGTCCGACCGCGACCACCGCGGCGAGCGCGGGACCGATCCAGCCGAGCGCCGCGCCGACCACCATCGGCGCGCCCACGACCACGGAGAGCGTCACCCCGCGCACCGCTTCTTGGCGCGCGGCCTGCGCGATCCAGAGCGCGGCCGCAGCGTCGCGAAGATCGTCCGTCGTGAGCGCCACCCCGCGATCGGCCTGTGGGCTCCCCGCCGCCCCGAGCACCACCGGCACGTCGGCCTTGTGCAGGATCGACTCGTCGTCGCCGAGGCAACCCACGGCGGCGACGACGCCCGTGGCGCTGCCGAGGCGCGCGACCTCTTCGCCACGCTCGTCCGGCGGCAGCTCGGCCTTCACGAGCGCGACGTCGAGGTGCTTCGCGATCGCCTCCACCGTCGCGCGGTGATCGCCGCTGACGAGCACGACGACTTGGCGTTGATCGAAGAAGCGCTGCATCGCCGCGCGCGATCCGACGCGCACGTCGTCGCGCAGCGCGAGCACCGCACGCACGCGCCCGCCGAGGCCGACGAACACGGTCGTGTGCCCCCGCTCTTCCGCGCGCGTGGCCTCCGCGTCGGCGAGGGCGACGCTGACGCCGTGATCGAGCAGCAGGGCGCGGTTGCCGACGAGGAGCGTCTCGCCTTCCGCGGTCGACGCGCTCAGGCCGCGACCGGGGTGGAGCTGCGCGCGCCGCACGGTCTTGGTGGGGAAACGGTGTTGCTGCGCGTAGCGGCGAATCGCGCGCCCGATCGGGTGCGGCTCGATCGCCGCTTCGGCGGCGGCGCAGAGCGAGAGCAGCGTGGGCTCGTCGCCTTCGCCGACCACGTGCACCTCGACCACCTCGGGGCGCCCCTCGGTCACGGTGCCGGAGGTCGCGATCGCGACCGCACCGACGCGGCCCGCGTCTTCGAGCACGCGACCGTCCGGGAAGACGATTCCACGCGAGGCTGCTGCCGCGGCGGCTGCGACCAGCGGGGCCTCCGCGCTCCGGCGCGCACCGAGGAGGGGGGCCGCGATCAACACCGCGGCGGCCGCGGAGAGCCGCCCCGCGAGGCTCGACACGTCACCGAGCACGAGGCCGAGCCCCGCGCTCGCGAGGACCGCGAAGCCACCGAACCGCGTCGCGCGCTCCGCGAGCTTCACGACGCGCGCGCCCGCGTCGCGTCGCGCGGAGCCGAAGCGACCGACGCGGACCAGCGCGCGGTCGTCGCCGACGCGGGTGACCAAGAGCCGCAACGCGCCTTCGGTCACGCGTGCGCCCGCGAGCACGGGATCGCCCGGCCCGCGACGGATGGGCGTCTGCGCGCCCGGGTGGGTGAGCACCCAGGCCTCGCCGGCGTCGACCAGACCGTCCACGCCGACGACCTCGCCCTCCACGGCGAGCACCTCTTCGCCGGTGCGTACGCGCGAGACGGGCACCTCTTCGTAGCGCGCGTCGTCGACCGCGACCTCGGCCGGCACACGAAGCCGCTTGGGCAGCGGCGCGACGAGACGTTGGACGAGCGCGTCGACGGGTGTGCGCGCGCGGGCGTCGAGCCATGCGCGCACCATCATCGCAGCCGCCGCCAACGCCCCGCCCGCGAGGGCCTTCCACGCGTCCGGCGTGCCGCCACGCGCGACGAGCCCGGCGACCGCCGCGAGCACCGCGCCGAGCGGTCCGACGAGCCAGGGCAAGAGGCCCACTTCGCGTCGGATCGTGGTGGCCTGCGAGAGCGCGAAGAGCGCGACGAGCGACGTCAGGGTCGCGCTCGCGGCGGCGGCCACGAAGTGTCGCGCGAGGAACGCGAGCACGAACGCGAGCCCGGCGAGCGCGAGGACGATGGCGGGGAAGGGCACCCGCGCGACCGCGAGCGACGCGAAGCTCGCGGTCTCGGTGGAGCGCGACGCGAGGTCGAGACTCGGGCGCGTGGCGTCGCGGACTCGCTCCGGGACGCTGCGCAGGCGCTCTTCGCGGATCGGCGCGGGCTCGTGGCGACGCTCGCCGCGCGCGAACGCGACGCGGCAGGGCTCGCTGCACAAGAAGCGCGGACCGTCGTCGAGCCAGATCACGCGGGGCGCGCGGAGCGTGTCGACCATCCGACCGCAGGCCGGACAGGGGCGTAGCTCTCCACGGGGACGGGCCGCGTGCACGCGCGGTGCGTACGGGGCGAGGGGCGCGTCGTCAAACGCGTCGCCGACGAGGTGTCGCTCAGTGGGGATCGGGCGATCGACGCCAGCTCCGGCTGCGACCCCCCAACGATCACGATCTCGCGTCTTCGAGCATCGCCTGGGCGAGGGGCTCGAGTCCTTCCTTGGACAGAGGTCGAAAACTGGACGCCTCGCGCGGGTGCATGCGACGGGGAGACATGCGCCGCGCGCTCTTCGTCTTCTGCTGCCTCGCACTCGCGTGTGGGCAGTCGATCACGGTCGAGCCTCCCGCGATCGAGAGTCCGGTCGCGACGGAGGAGGTCGTCGTCGAGCACGCGTCCCGAGTGGAGCGCGTGGACGCCGACGCGCGCCCTCCCGAGCGCCCGCCGGAACCCGAGCCGCCTCCGGTCGCCGATCCCGTCGAAGAAGCCCGCGCGGTCGCCGAAGCCGCGCGCGAAGCGTTCGAAGCCCGCTACCCACTCCACGGCGTGACCTTCCACTTCCTCGCGCGCGTCCGCGCCGAGCCGCGCACCGACGCCGCGGTGGTCGGCTACCTGCGCCGCGGCGCGCGCTTTCGAGCGAGCGAGCGCGTACCGGGCGTGGGGTGTGCGCGCGGCTGGCACGAGGTGCCCGGCTCGGGCTTCGTGTGTCGCGGCGAAGGGTTCCTCGTGGGCAGTGAGCCGCAGACCTTCGAACCCTCACCCGAGCCGCCCTCGCTCGAAGACGCGTTGCCGTATCCCTACGCCTACGCGGGTCGGGACGACGTCGCGCAGTATTGGCGATTGCCGACCGTCGAAGAAGAGCGTCGTGCCCGCGAGGCGTTCGCAGCGCTGAGCGCGCCTCCGCCGGTGACTCCCAGCGACGCGGGGGTGCCCGAGGTCGCGGCGGACGCGGACGGCGTCGCAGCCGACGTCGCGGACGAGGTCGAGGCTCCGCCCGCGCCCGGCACGGGTGCGAACGAAGCGCAGGAAGCGGCGGTCGTCGATGCGGCGCTCGTGGCCGCGGCGCGCGGGGTAGTCGAGCTCCCGAGCTACGTGCGGCTCCGCATGCGGCGCGGGTTCTACGTCAGCCTGGACGGCGAAGAGAGCGACGGATCGCGGACGTTCCTCCGCACCGTGCGCGGCGCCTACGTGCCGGCCGACACGCTCGTGCCGAACGAGCCGCCCGCGCACCGCGGTGTGGTGCTCGGCGAGAGCTGGCCGCTCCCCGTCGGCTTCGTCTTCCGCGGCGGTGCGCGTCGTCTCCGGCGGGAAGCTGCGACCGAACGATTTCGTGAGGACGGCGCGTTCGAGCGCCTCACCCCCTTCGTGGTCGCGGGTACGTTGCAGCGCGGCAACCACGGGTACTTGGTCACGAACGACGGCGCGGTGGTGCGTCGAAGCGCGGTGCGTGTGGCCCAGCGCCACCCACGGCCGAACGAGATCCCGGCGGAAGCGCGCTGGATCCACATCGACCTCGCGGAACAGACGCTCGTGGCGTACGAGGGTGATCGGCCAGTGTTCGCGACCGTGACCTCGACCGGACGCGTGGGCTTCGAGACCCCGACGGGCGTGTTTCGCATCCAGAGCAAACACGTCTCGACCACGATGGACGACCTCGACGCCGGGGATGAGGCCTACCTGATCGAAGACGTGCCCTGGACGATGTACTTCGAGGGCAACTACGCGATTCACGCCGCGTTCTGGCACTCGAGCTTCGGCCACGTTCGAAGCCACGGCTGCATCAACTTGGCCCCGGCGGACGCGCGCTGGGTCTTCGGCTTCTCGGGGCCGGAGCTGCCGGCATCCTGGCACGGAGTGTTCGCGTCGCGCGCGCGTCCGGGCGCGTGGGTGGTGATCACGGACGGCGGCGCGGACCTCGCGCTCTGAGCGACGTCTTCCTCGCAGCCCGTTGAAGAACTCTTCAAGTCCTTCAACGGACTGCCTCTTCTTTCTGGGGTCTTTCGAAAGACCCCCTCCAGTGGGCAAAGCCTCCCCAAAACACGCGCCTCCGTTGAAGAACGGGCTTCAACGGGCTGCTAGCGTCGTTTTGTCCGTGGTCGCCGCGCTCAAACGCGGTTCTCCGAGAGCACCCACGAAAAACACACCACAAAAAGAAACACCCCGTCTCCGAAGAGGCGGGGTGCTTCACCCTTGCGATCGGGAGGACGGTGCTTCACCGCCGCCGGGGGTCCGGCGGAGGGGCGACGTTCTCCAACGTCTGGTGGCTCCGGTACTCGAGGAGACCTTCGGAGCTGTTGAAGCCGGACGACGACACCAGCGCGAAGCGGCCGGTGACCTTGAGCTTGTTGCCGACGAGGAAGTCGGTCGGGATCGGGAGCAAGCCGCTCTCCGGATCGGGTGGCTCGTAGCGACCGCGACGGGCCTGCTCCATCGCCTCGTCGATCTGCTCCTGATTCTCGGCGTAGCCGACGATCATGATCTGCTTGCCGCGCTGCGCCTGCACCTGCTCGGGCGGGATGCGGGTGTCGGCGACCCAGATGTGCGGCGCGAGGACGCGGCAATCGGGCAAGCGGCGATCGCAATCCGGCGGCAGGTAGACGTCGACGACGTAGCCCGTCAGCGAGATCTCCTGATCCATCGTCTGGCTCATGCGCGCGCGCACGCCCCACACGCTGTAGGAGCTGTCCGGGTAGGTCGTCGGGTGCGGCGGCGACGGCAGGGTCGGCACCGGCGGGAGGCTCGGCTGGACCTCGGGCAGACGCTCGACGTTGAGCTTGGACTCGCTCCCGCAACCGAGCGCGGTGAGGAGAGCGACGCTGAGAAGTGCTCGAATCATGTGCGAATTCACCGTAGTGAGCGGCCGCTCGACGCGCGGCGGGCGCGACCCTACCACGCACCGTCGCCGGATCGCTACACACCTTTGGAAGCCGCGCGCGATGCCGCATGGGCGCCTCGGGTGAGCCCCGTTTGCGGCTCGTGGCCTCGCGATCGCCACCGCCGCCCACCTCGAAGAGCCGGTGCTACAAACCCCGCGATGGCCTCGATCCTCTTCGTGTCCAAGCCGGTCGAGCCGCCGTGGAACGACTCCAGCAAGAACCTCGTCCGCGATCTCGCGACGAGCCTCGAGCGTCATCGCGCGATCGTGCTCGGTCGTCGTGGCGGGCCGGGGCTGCGCGGCGTCGAGACGCGCGCGGTGCATCCCGGCGCCCACCAGGCAGGAGGCTTCGCGCCCGGGATCACCGATCAGCTCGGCGTCCTCGGTGAGCTCGCGCTCGAGCGCCGCGCCGATCTCTGGCACTTCTTCTTCGCGCCGAACCCGCGCACTTCGACCGCCGGCCGTTGGCTCACCCGCGCCCGCCGCAAGCCGACCGTCCACACCGTCTGCTCGGTCCCGCGCGAGGACGTCGGGCTGCGCGAGGTGCTCTTCGCCGATCGCACGGTGGTCCTCTCCGCCCACACCGAGAAGCGCTTCCGGATGGCCGGCGTGTCGACGGTGCGCATCCCGCCCTGCGTCGCGCCCCTCGCGCTCCCGAGCGAGGTCCAGCGCACCGAAGCGCGCCGCGCGCTCCAGCTCCCGATCGGTCCGCCGCTCGTGGTCTATCCGGGCGATCTCGAGTTCGGACGTGGCGCGCGCACGACCCTCGAAGCCTTCGCGCGCCTCCCCGAAGGACCGATCCTCGCGATCGCCTGCCGCGCGAAGACCCCCGCCGCGCGCGCCGCCGAGGTCGAGCTCCGCGAGCTCGCGCTCCGTCGCGCCCCCGGTCGCGTGCACTTCCTCGGCGAGACGCGGCGAATTCTCGAGCTCCTCGGCGCGGCCGACGTGGTCGCGCTCCCGAGCGAGACCCTCTACGCGAAGATGGACTACCCGCTCGTGCTGCTCGAGTCGATGGCGCTCGGTCGACCCGTGATCGTCGCCGAAGGCACCGCCGCCGCCGAGCTCGGCGCGCACGGAGCGGTGGTCGTGCCCGCGCACGTCGAGCCGCTCACCCTCGCGCTCCAGCGCTTCCTCGCGAGCCCGGAGCACGCGTCTCGATCAGGCGCGGCGGGACGAGCCGCGGCGCTCGAGACCTTCTCTCCCGCCGCGATGGCGCGCGCCTACGAACGCGTCTACGACGCGTTGCTCTGACCTTCGGACACGCGCGATCACGATGACGAGCGACAACCAGACCTACTACGACGACTTCGCGGCGGGCTACGAGCGCGAGCGCGGCCGCGGCTACCACGCGCTGCTCGACGAGCTCGAAGCGGGCGTGGTGCTCCCACGCGTCCGGGGCCGCGACGCGCTCGAGGTCGGCTGCGGGACCGGGCTCGTGCTCTCGCGGGTCGCGCCCGTCGCGCGCTCGCTGCACGGCGTCGATCTCTCGCCCGGCATGATCCGCAAGGCGCGCGATCGAGGCTTCGACGTCTCGGTCGCCTCGGCGACCTCGCTGCCTTTCGCGGACGCGAGCTTCGACGTGGCGTTCAGCTTCAAGGTGCTCGCCCACGTCCCGGATCTCCCGCGCGCGTTGAGCGAAATGGCGCGCGTGGTGCGGCCGGGCGGTCACGTGATCGCCGAGCTCTACAACCCGTACAGCCTGCGCTACCTCGCCAAGCGGCTCGCCGGTCCGGGCGCGATCTCCGACGCGCGCACCGAGGCCGACGTGTACACGCGTTGGGATCCGCCGAGCGTCCTGCGTCGCGCGTCGCCCGCGTCGCTCGAGCTCGTGGAGGTCGTCGGCGTCCGCGTGCTCACGCCGGCTGCGTTCGTCCATCGTGTGCCCGTGCTCGGCGAGGCGCTGCGTCGCGCGGAGCACCTCGCGGCGCGCTCGCCGTTGCGTTGGCTCGGTGGGTTCTTGGTCGGCGTGTACGAGAAGCGCTGAGAGCTCGACGTGTCGCCTCGGTCTCGATCGCGGCGAGCGCGTCCAAGACCGCAAACGGCCACCGTTGGCGCCCCGGGCGGGGTTTGTCATGGTGCGCCCCCATGCAGGCACCGACGACTCTCCTCCTCGCGCTCGCGGCGACCTTCGCATTCGCCGACGCCGCGAACGCCCAGCCGCGTTGCTTCGGCGGCACCGAGCCCGCGTCCGCGCCGCTCACGCTCGGCGACCGCGTCCGCCTCGACGCCGCGTGCGAGTACGCCCTCGGTCCCGACGGCCCGTGGCGCCGCTTGAATGGCCGCGACACCGTCGTCGACGTCCTCGCCGGCCTCGGCTGGCGCGAAGGCCTCCAGGCGACCGCCTACGCGCGCCGCGACGACGCGCCCACCGAGGTCTCCAGCGTCTTCGTCGATCACTGCACCGACTACGTCCTCCAGGCCGGCGGTGCCTTCCGCGTGCGGCCCGGCGCGCAGACCGACGCCCTCGTCGTCGAGCGCCCGCAAGGCGCGAACGCCTGCGGCGTCGATCGCATCGCGCTCTCCTTTCGCTGCGAAGGTGGCCGCGCCGTCTCGGCGTCGCTCCCGACCGGCGCGCTCTCCGTCGAGCTCCCCGCGTGCGCCGCAGGCTGGCGCGTCGAAGCCGCCGCCCAGGGCGAGCCCACGTATCCCCTCGGTCGCCTCGCCGCCGGCGGCGAGACGCCGCTCCAGCGACGCCTCCGCGACGGCGGCGCGCTCATGCGCCCCGACTGGGAAGGCGAGCGCGGGCTTCGCTTCACGCCGATCGAGAGCGACGCCGACGCCTGGGCCGAGCTCCGCACCGCGTTCGCGGCCGGCCACGCGCGCATCGTCCGTCGCCGCGGCGCGACCGCCGCGACCGCGTGCCACGAAGCGGGCGCCGAAGAGGTCCCCGTCGTCGTGATGGGCGGCGGCATCGCCTTCGACGAAGGCTGGCTCGCGCGCGCGATGCGCGACCTCTACGGCGACGACGGCGTCCGCTTCGCGCCGAGCCTCGGCATGCTCCGCGAGCTCGCGGACGAGCTCCACCTCTGCCTCGCCGGCACCTACGGCGCGCGCGGTGCCCGCGAAGGCACCGGCCTCGGCTTCGCGCAGGTCGCGAGCGCACAGGAGCTCGTCACCCGCTACGCGACCCAGGAGATCTGCGTCACCCACGCCGTCCACGACGTCACGCCCGAGGGCCTCGTCGCGCGCGAGGGCGTGCGCCAGTGCGCCACCGTGGGGGAGGGCGTGCTCTTCGCAGCGAGCGTCGGCGCGGTGCTCGAGCTCCCCGAAGGCGCGGTCGCCTGCAACGGCAACACGCCGATCGAAGCGAGCGAAGGCCGCGTCACGCTCGCGCGCGGCCTCGTGGACGTGCGCGTCGGCACCCGCGGCGGCTGCGCGACCTTCGAGACCGCGTCTCTCGCGCGCGTCGGCGTCGTCGAAGCCGGCCGCGACTGGATCCCGGCCGGTCTCGAGCGCGGCGGCCGCGAGGCCCCCGAGAGCGTGCGCGCCTGGAGCGGCGTCGAGATCGACGATCCGCGCACCTTCGCGTTCGTGCGACGCCGCGACGATCTCCGCTTCCGCATGACGAGCCCCGAAGGCTTCGCGTCCGCGTGGAATCACCCCGCGCGCGGCGCTTCGACCGCGGTCGGCCAACACGCACCGGTGGTCGGCGACGAAGCGGGCGCCTTCGGACACGCGCGCCCGAGCGCGTTCGTCACGCGGCTCACGCGCTCCGCGGAGTGCCCCGTCGGCGTCGAGGACGTGAAGGTCGCCGTTCCCGCCGAGACGATCGTCGACGGCGTGGTGCACGCGCACCTCGTGCTCGACGACGGTCGCGCGCCGCGCTGTCTCGCGCACGCCGCCTTCCGCGCACACGAGCCGCGCGTCGTGACCACCCTCGGCCGCAGCGAGCGCCGCCAGTTGCGCGTCGGCTTCCTCGGCGACGCGCGGCTCGGCGTCTTCTTCTCGGAGCCGCAGCCCGCCGCGATCGGCGCGCTCTTGCCGATCTTCTACACGGATCTGCATTTGAAGGCGGGCTTCATGTTCGAGGTGTCCGTGCCGATCACCTCGGCGATCGCGTGGGAGGACGGCCGCGCCAGTCGTGTGAGCCCCGCGCTCATGGTCGCGATGAATTGGGGATATCCCGAGATCGCGCCGCGGCTCTTCACCTTCGGTTTCTTGGTGCACGCGCCCTGGCCGCACCCCGACGACACCGTCTGGAGCTTCTTCGGCGGCATCAACCTCACGTCGCTCGTCGACCTGCTCGGAGGCCGCTGATGCGCGTCGCGCTCCTCCTCGCGCTCGCGGTGCCGTGCGGGGGCACCGCGTACGAAGGCGCAGCCGGCCCGACCACCCCCGAGATCGTCGTCGCGCCCGCGCCCTCCGATCCGCCGCCCACCGAGCGCATGCGCGCGCTCGAGCAGCAATGCCGTGAGACGATCCCTGGCACGACCTTCCAAGAAGCCGCGCGCGTGCTCTCACAGGTGCGCGCGAGCATCGGCCGCTACTGCAGCGTCGCGCTGGTCGGCGAGACCCCGCTCGAGTGGCGCGTGAGCTGCGGCGCGGACGCGCTCTTCGAGAGCGGCCGCTACGCGCTGAGCGGCGACGCCGAGGGCAGCACGCCCGTGGTCACCTGCGACGGCGGCCGCAACGCGTTCGCATGCCTCGGACGCGGTCTGCGCTCGATGTTGCCGCACGTCGCACGCGTCGACGTCGCGGTGGTCGGTCACGTCGACCAGCAGCTCCCCGCGAACCCGCGGCTCGACTGCCCCGAGCTCACGAGCGGCTGGCAGGCCGCGCCGTGGTCGCGCGCGCAGCAGACCCGCGAGGCCGCGAACGAGCGGCTCGCGTGGTGTCGCGCCGCGCGTTCGTCGCGTGCGCTGGCGGAGGGTCTCGGCTCGAGCGTGAACGTGACCGCGATCGGCAACGCGAGCGGCTGGCTCGACGCGCGCCTCGATCGCCCGGCGGCGGTGGCGCACGCTCGCGCGCTCGAGCGCCTGCGCGAAGGTGATCCGGTGCCGGAGGCCGCGCCGCGCGCGTTCTGCCCGACGCCGGGCAGCGCGAGCGACGAGCCCGCGGCGGGCAAGTGCCAGAGCGCGCGCCGCGTGGACGTGCTCGTGCGCCTCGAGGCGCGGCCGACCGGCACGGACACGGGATGCTCGCGTCCCGGAGCCACGCCAGAGGACGTCCTCTTCTGCCTCGAAGAGTGCGCCGCGCGTCCCGCGCAGAGCCAGTCCGCGCTCGCGAACCCGCACGCGTTCTTCGGCTCGGGCTCGACGGAGACGCGGGTGGGCAATCGTTTCGTCACCCGTTCGCCCGGCGCGGGCGCGGTGGACGTCGCGCGCATCGAGGAACGGCTCGGTCTCGGCGCTCGCTGATCCGTCTGGCTCGCGTGTCCGAGACGGAGACGGTGTCCGAGACGGAGACGCTCAGTGTGCGCGGGCGAGACGACCGAACCGGCCGTCGCGCGGGACCTCGAAGGCCACCCCGCGGCGCACCACCGCGACGTGGTCTTCTTGCCAGAGCGGGAGCACGGGCAGCGTCGCGTGTAGACGTCGCTGCGCCTGCGCGTACGCCTCGACGCGGGTCGCGCGGTCGGAGGACACGCGCCCTCGCTCGAGCGCCGCGTCGAGCTCCGCGTCGCGCAGCCGCCAGCGGTTCGCGCCTCCCACGCCTTCGCCGGGGACTCGATCGGAGCCGAAGAACCAGCTCAGCACGTGCGGCTCGATCACTTCGGGGACTTGGAGAAGGCAGAGATCGAAACGCCCCTCGTCGAGATCGGCGATCAGCGTGCCGGGCTCGCTCGGGCGCACGTCGACGTTCAGTCCCACGTCCGCGAGCATCGCGGCGATCGCGCGCGCGAGCGACACACGGAACCGATCGGAGCTGACGCGGAGCACGTAGCGCCGGGCTCGGAGATCGTCGTCGAGCGCCGCGATCGCCGCGCGCGCGCGCGCCGCGTCGAACGCCCGCGCAGGGATCTCGATCGACGCCCAATGATTCGCGGGTACCCACGAGTCGGTCACGCGCGCCCGACCGTCTAGCTTCGCGTCCACGAGCGACGCGCGATCGATCCCGTGGGCGATCGCCTCGCGTAGCGCGAGCGGGATGCGCTCGGTGTGGAAGCCGAGGTAGGTGGTGCCGATGCCCGCCGCGGTGCGCACCTCGAAGCGGGGATCCTCGTCGAAGAGCGGCACCAGGATCGGCGGGATCGCGTTGAGCGCGACGTCGG
>ERZ761602.3339-NODE-3339-length-22898-cov-3.749026_pt1 | contig 22898 bp, 20 predicted proteins | sample MGYA00512165_ERZ761602 | MGnify/ENA primary metagenome ERZ761602 (study PRJEB28899, sample SAMN02445085) | bioreactor sludge metagenome | biome: EBPR sludge; isolation source: Thorneside wastewater treatment plant | place: Australia: Brisbane, Thorneside...
GGCGAGGTGCGGACGAGGCCCGAGCCGATCGCCTCTTTGGTGGGAGCGACCGCGGCGAGCCCCGCGAACCCGGTCATCAGGATGCAGCTCGCGATCTCGAGCCGGCGCACGCGCCCCGGATCACCATCGATGGCGCGCCGCGCGAGCCACGAGAGCCCGCCGGCGAAGAGCGCCGAGAGGAACAGGAGCGGTAGCAGGTAGCCTAGATACTGAGCCGTCACCGCGCCCGCGATGTGCTCGCTCGAGTTCAAGAAGAACGCCAGCCCCGAGCTCGTGAGGTGCGAGCCGAAGAGGACGTGCAGCGCCACCCCGAGCCCGTGCAGGCAGAGGACGAGCGTCGCGATGAGTGCGGTCGAGGTCACGGCCGCCCAACGGCGCGAGCGCCGCGCCGCCCGGCGCGTGAGCGCCAGGGCCGCGAACGACGCGAGGAAGAGCAGCGCGCCGAAGACCGACGCGGTGACGGCGGCGCCGAGGAAACGCTCGGGCCAGGTGGGCCCGGCGCGGTCGGCCTCGCCCGCGAAGCGCGCCACGACGCCCTGTCCGATCGTGCCCACCACCAGCCCGGCTGCGGCGCCCAGCACGCCCACCCGGGAGCCGCTCCGGACGCAGGCGCGCAGGTCGAGGGGCCTACTGGACGAAGTGACGGAGGTCGGCACGTAGAAACCGGGGGAGCCCACCAGTCTACACGCTGGCTTCAGAACGGCGACAACTTGGTCACGAAAGAGTGTCGGGATGCCGCGCACGCTTTTGTGGTCAAGCGGATTGCCCTGGGCGATCAGACCGACGACGCTTCGTGCCGTGCCGGAGCGAAGCCGTCTCACTCGCTACCTCGAGAGGGCGCCGACCGCGGTGTTCACGCTTTACGCGGTTGTGGCCGCGTTCGGCGCCTACTTTTGCATGTACGCCTACCGCAAGGCGTTCGCCGCCGGCACGTTCGCGGGCTCGGTCGACCTCTTGGGCCTCGCGCTGGATCGGAAGACGGTGCTCGTGCTCTCCCAGGTCGCGGGGTACTGCGCGTCCAAGTTCCTCGGCATCAAGATCGTCTCCGAGCTCCGCCCCGAGCGCCGCGCCGTCGCCATCGTCGGTTGCATTTCGATCGCGGAGGGCGCCCTCCTCCTCTTGCCGCTCCTGCCGCCCTCGCTCGAGGGTTTCGCGCTGCTCTTGAACGGCCTCCCGCTCGGGCTCGTTTGGGGGCTCGTCTTCGGCTTTCTGGAGGGGCGGCGCACGAGCGAGATCCTCGGCGCGGGGCTCTGCGCCAGCTTCATCGTGGCGAGCGGCGCGGTGAAGAGCGTCGGGAAATGGCTCCTCGACAGCGGCGTCGCCGAGGACTGGATGCCGGCGGCCACGGGCGCGCTCTTCTTTCCGCCGCTGCTCGTCTGCGCGTTGCTTCTCCGCTACATGCCGCCCCCGTCGCCCGCCGACGAGGCCGCGCGGTCGAAGCGGGCGCCCATGGACGCAGCCGCCCGCGCCGCTTTCGCGCGCCGGTTCGCGCCCGGGCTCTTTCTCCTGGTGGGGCTGTACATCCTGCTGACGGCGGTCCGGGACTTTCGCGACAATTTCGCGCGCGAGATCTGGGACGCCCTCGGCTACTCGGAGGCACCCAGCGTGCTCGCCACCGCCGAGGTGCCCGTCGCCGTCTTGGCGCTGCTGACGGTCGCGGTGATGATCGCGATCCGCGACAACCGGCGAGCCCTCCTCGCGGTGCACGGGGCCATGTTGATCGGCGTCCTCGTCGCGGCAGGGGCGACGCTCTTGTTCCGCGCCGGATCCATCGGTCCGGCCGCGTGGATGATCGCGATCGGCAGCGGTCTGTACATCGCGTACGTGCCGTACAACTGCGTGCTCTTCGACCGGTTGGTCGCCGCCACCAGCTCGATCGCCACCGCGGGCTTTCTCATCTACGTCGCCGATGCGTTCGGCTACCTCGGCAGCTCGGCGCTCTTGCTCTACAAGAACCTCGGCCACCCGAGCCTGCCCTGGGTCGATTTCCTGGCCTCGACGACCCTCGTAACGGGGGCCGCGGGTGCGGGGGTGTACGTGGTCAGCGCGGCCTACTTCTGGAAGAAGACGAGAACTGGTGACGTCAAGTCTCCCGCTCCCGCGCCTTCTCCGGTAAGCCGTTCGCCGGCATCGTGAGCGCAGCATCCGGGCTCAACCCCTCCCAACAGCGAGCCGTCGACCACGGCACGGGCCCCCTCTTGGTCCTGGCGGGCGCCGGCTCCGGCAAGACCCGCGTCGTCACGACCCGCATCGCGCGCCTGCTCGATCACGGCGTCCTCGCGCGATCGATCCTCGCGATGACGTTCACCAACAAGGCGGCCGGCGAGATGCTCGAGCGCGTGACCAAGCTGGTGGGTCAAAAGCGCGCCAAGGACCTGACGGTGGGCACGTTCCACCGCTTCGGTCTCGGCGTCCTGCGAGCCGAGGCGCGGGCGCTCGGGTTCCGAGGCGCCAAGTTCACGATCTTCGACCAGGCCGATTGCACCGGCGTGATCCGCGAGGCGCTGCGCGAGCTCCGGTCGGGGCGCGGCTACGACGTCGGCGCCATCCTCGCCCGCGTGTCGGCGGCCAAGAACGACTTCATCGAGCCCGACGAGCTCGAGAAGCGGGGCGGTCGCGTCGGCTCGGGCGAGCCGAGCGAGTACGACGAGGTCACCGCCCTCGTGTACCCCAAGTACCTAGCGATGATGCGCGGGTTCCAGGCGTTCGATTTCGACGACCTGCTCTGCGAGGTCGTGCGCCTCTGGCGGCGGCGGCCCGAGATCCTCCAGAAGTACCGCGAGCGGTACAGGTACGTGATCGTCGACGAGTACCAGGACACGAACCACGCGCAGCTCGAGCTCGTCCGCCTGCTCTGTGAAGAGCACCGCAACGTGTGCGTCGTGGGTGACGACGATCAATCGATCTACGCGTGGCGCGGCGCCGACGTCCGCAACATCCTCGATTTCGAGCGGCACTTTCCCGGCGCCAAGGTCGTGAAGCTGGAGGAGAACTACCGATCGAACGCCAACGTCTTGCGCGTGGCCTCGGTGGTCCTGGAGAAGAGCGGCGCGCGGAGGCACCCCAAGACGATCGTCGCGACCCGCGCCGCCAGCGAGTCGGTCGAGGTCGTCGTGTGCACCGACTCGGACGTCGAGGCGCGGTTCGTGGGGCGGACGATCGACGAGTTGGTGCGCAGCGGCAAGGCGCGCCCCAAAGAGATCGCGGTCCTCTACCGGTCGAACTTGCAGGCGCCCGACATCGAGGCCGCGCTCAAGGAGCGCGCAGTCCCCCACGTGGTGATCGGCGGCCAGCAGTTCTTCGAGCGCAAGGAGGTAAAAGACCTCCTCGCCTACCTCAAGGTCACGCTCGACCCCAACGACGAGATCGCGGTGCGCCGCATCGTGAACTACCCCGCGCGCGCGATCGGTGAGGTGGCGCTCGACCGCATCGGCGCGTTTGCCACCGCTCGTGGCACCACGCTGTTCAAGGCGATCGAGAACGCGCGCGACGTCCCGGAGCTGCAGGCGGCCGCGGCCGAGGGCTGCGCGGATCTCGTCCGCATCCTCTCGGACGCGAAGGCTCGCTTTCAAGCCGGCGAGACGGCGGGCGCGGTGGCGCGCGCGCTCTGCGAGGCGATCGGGCTCAAGCGCGACATCCAGGCCGGGTCGAGCTCGAACGCCGCGGCCGCCCGCCGCTGGGGCAACGTGGAGGGGCTGCTCAACGTCTTCACGAAGCGCGACGAGCGCGGCATGGGCGGACAGAAAGAGACGCTCGACTTCTTGCGCATCCTCGCCCTGCGCGAGGACGGCGAGGATCAAGGCCCGCGCGACGCGGTCACGCTCACCACGATGCACGGGGCCAAGGGCCTCGAGTTCGACCATGTGTTCGTCGTCGGTCTCGAGGAAGGCCTCCTGCCTCACATTCGCACCCAGACCGAGCGCGCGACCGATGTGCCCCTCGGTGATCACGCGTCGAGCCTGGAAGAAGAGCGGCGCCTGTTCTACGTCGCCGTCACCCGCGCCCGCGAGAAGCTCTACCTCTGCCGCGCCGAGCTCCGCGCGTTTCGCGGCAAGCTCACCCAGCGTGTGCCCAGCCGGTTCTTGGTGGAGATCCCGGCCGACCTCTACGTCGCGCGCAAAGAAGAGGGCTCGAGCGTCCCCGACGTCGAGGCGACGAAGAGCGGGGCGGCGGGGCTGCTCGCGGCGTTGGGGCTCGGCCGGCCGCCCTGAGCCACCCGCGTCAGCGCGACGTGCGGAGCTTGCGCCGGCGCGCGGCGCGCTCGAGCGCCAGATCGACGAGGCGCGAGACGAGCTCGCGCTGCGGTACGCCGCTCGCCTCCCAGAGCTTCGGGTACATGCTGATGTTGGTGAAGCCCGGCAAGGTGTTCACCTCGTTCACGTAGAGCGCGCCGCTCGCGGCGCGAAAGAAATCGACCCGCGCCAGGCCCGCGCACTCGAGCGCGACGAACGTGCGAATGGCCATCTCTTGCACCGCCCGCGCTTCGTCGGCGGAGATGTCGGCAGGGATCACGGTCGTGGCGCCGTGCTCGTCGACGTACTTGGCGTCGTACGAGTAGAACCCGTCTGCGTGCGAGACGACGATCTCGCCCACGCAGGACGCCATCGGCTCGTCGTTGCCGAGGACCGCACACTCGAGCTCTCTGAGGCCAGGCACCGCCGCTTCGACGACGACCTTGTCGTCGAACGCGAGCGCGGCATCGATGGCGTCGGCGAGCTCGGCCGGCGTAGTCGCGCGCGAGACCCCGACGCTCGAGCCCATGTTCGCCGGCTTGGCGAACACGGGCCAGCCGAGCTCGCCGAGCTCGTCGACGACCGCCTGCTTCGCGCGGGCGAAGCGCGCGGCTCGCACCACGCGGTGGGCGACGCTCGGGATCCGCGCCTCCGCGAGGAGCCGCTTCATCACGTCCTTGTCCATCCCGACCGCCGACCCCGTGACACCCGCGCCCACGAAGGGCACGCCGGCGAGGGTGAGCAACCCCTGCACAGACCCGTCTTCGCCCATCGGGCCGTGAAGCACGGGGAACACGACGTCGACGGCGAGCGGTGAGCCCGCCGCGACTCGGAGTGTCGTCTCGGTGGATTGGTGCGGCGCGATCGAGGCCTCGGGCATCTCCTGGTTCAGGCGCACGAGCCGCGGATCGCGCGACTGGCCGAGGAGCATCGCCTCGTCTTGCACGAGCCACCTGCCGTCCTTGTCGATGCCGATCAGAACCGGCTCGAAGCGATCGCGATCGAGCGCTTCGACGACGTTGCGCGCAGACAGGATGGAGATCTCGTGCTCGGCCGAGCGCCCGCCGAAGAGCACGGCGACGCGGAGCTTCAATCAGCCCTCGACGCGCTCGAAGCTCTTCAAGATGTCGGCGAGCGGCACGCCCTTCACGACGTGACCGTCGGCGAGCGCGACATCGAGAAAGACACGGCCCGCCGCCTTGGACTTGCGGCTCACGCTGATCTTCGAGCCCTTGCGGATGACGGCCTCGTCGAGCGTGACGTCTTGCGTGGCCCGAAGCTGGTCGCCGACCTCGACCGTCCTGGGATTCGCCATCGCGCCGGCGGTGCTCCCCGCTGCAGCCTCGACGGCTACGTGGCCGGCGAAGAGCAGGGCAGCAGCGCTGAGAGCTCGGAGCAACCGCACGGCCACGGATGATGCAACCTTCGGGCCTCTCCTGTCATTCCCTTTTTTCTGCTGCGCCGATCTTCGCTGGAGAGGTGTGTGTGCGCAGCAGCGCACGTTCGACGTCTGCCAGACGATCTTGCCCCCAGTACATGTCGTCGCGGACGAAGAAGGTTGGCACACCAAACACGCCCCGAGCGCGCGCCTCGTCGGTCGCGGTGAAGAGCGCGTCCTTGATCGGCTGCGATTCGATCCGTGCGAACGCCTCGGTCGCGCCGCAGGCCTCGGCGATGCGCTCGAGCTCGGCGCGATCCGAGATGTCGCGATCCTCGGCCCAGAGCGCGCGAAAGAGGGCGTCGACGAGCGCGGGTTGCGCCGCTGGGCTGGTGGCGAGCGTGAGCCGCAGCGCCTTGACCGTGTTCATGGGGAAACGCGACGTGAACCGGAACGGAACACCCCACTGTGCCGCCCAGCGCTGGATGTCGACGAGCACGTGCGCGCGCTTCGCCGCGGGCATCTCGAAGAGCGGAACGTTCGCCGTGCCGATCGCCTTGAAGAGACCACCGAGCAGCAGCGGGCGATAGGCGACGCGCGCGTTCGTGCGCGCGGCGAGCCCGGGCACCTGCGTCGCCGCGAGGTACGCGAACGGTGAGGCGTAGTCGAAGTAGAACGGCAGGGTCGCGCGCCCGGCGATCGCGGCTCGGAGGTGGTGCAGGCGGTCGACGCCCCAGAAGAGCTGCGGACCATCGGCGGTCTGGACGCGGAACGTCGGCACCCCGAACACGCCGTGTTTCACCGCTTCATCGGTCTGCGCACGGAGCTCCGCCTTGATCGCGTCGGTGCCCGCGCGCGCGACCGTGGCGGCGCCGTCGAGCCCTGCCTCGTCGAGCACACGGGTGACGACGGCGGGGTCTTCGAGGTCGAGCCCGTCGCGCCAGTACGCGGCGTAGAGAGCGCGCGTCGCCGTACCGACGTCGCTCGAGGCGATGGCGGCGCGCAAGGCGAGGACGGTCCTGCGAGGATGCCGCTCTGGAAACCGGAGGGTGACCCCGCGTCGGCTCGCAGCGCGCGCCAGATCGGTCGCGCCGTAGGCCGCCTTGGCCGGGCCCTTGGTCAGGTTCGGATCGTCGGGCCCACCGATCGACCGAAAGACACCGCCGAGCAGGGTCGGGCGTAGGGTGAGCTGGGCGCCGGTCTCGGCCGTGAGCGCGCCGATCTCGAGCGAGGCGAGGTACGCGTACGGACACACGAAGTCATAGAAAAATTCGACGCTCACCATCTTCACCCAACTTAACGTGGGGGAGGTTTGGCAGGGGTGGACGTTTCACGATGACGATCCAGAATGCCCCCTTCGGGGTGGGCTCTGCCCCCTCGAGTCGGCGGTACCCATGACCCGAAGCGAGCTCGCAGCCCTGCTCATCGCTGGCGCGTTCCACGTCGCCGCGTTGCGCGTGGCGGGGTCGATGCCCGACCGGAACCTGCTCTTCGATCGTGCGCCTGCGATCGAAGAGCCCATCGAGATCGAGCTCGACCCGCGTGAAGAGGCGCCATCGCCGCGCGAGCCGGAGCCGCGAGCCGAGCCCGTTCGGGAGGTGGCGGACCCGGCCCTCGGTCGACGAACCGTCGCTCGCCGCCGCCGCCGATCCGGGCGCCGCCGTCGCGCCCGGCGACGCGGCCACGCCCCCCGGCCCCGGGCCCCACGCGGGAGAAGCCGCGGCGCTCCCGGCGCCGGGATCACCCGACGAGTACGGTGCTCCCGAAGCGCCGGCGCCCTCGGGCCCGTTCGCCGGCCCGCTCTGGTCGCTGACGGGCGTGCTCGACTTCGGCCCCGCCCCTGCGGCGCCCACGCGCACGCCCGCGGCCAAGGCGGTCGACGCCGCCACCGCCGCGAACGTGATCGCGTCGACCCTGCGCGACGCCGACAGGGCTGCCGGCATCACGATGCCTTCGACCGCCGTCGTCACCACCGCCGTCAGCGCGGCGACGCGCAGCGTGCCTGTCCCGCACAACACGCGGGCCACGTTCGAGGTGAAGCTCGGCGCCGGGGGCAAGGTCGTTTCGAGCCGCGTCGTGAAGCATTCGGGCGGCGACAAGGCGCAGTGGGACGCGGCGGCCAAGTCGGTCGCCGCCTCTCTCGCGAGCCGCTCGCTCGACATCGGCCAGGCGAAGAACGCGACCGTCATCGTCAACGTCACGACCAAGCACGTCTACCCGAGCGGCAGCTCCAAGGCCGCCGACGTGAAGCCCGTCTGCGCCAACCAGATCATCAACGACCTCGCCGACGGGATGGACAAGAACATCGACGCGACCCCAGGCGCCGGCGTCCCGATCTTCACCGACGAGAACGGCAGACCATGCATCCCGATCGGGATGTCGGGCGTCTCCGACACCGCCAACATCGGCGCCACCAAGCAAGTCCAGGTTCAGACGAGCTCGACCGTCCTCATCGACGGCAAGAAGGCGCTCCCCGCGGCCACGCCCAAGGTGAACAAGGACCCGTTCTGGGTCGACACCGGCAAGGGCGGTCCCCGCCCGGTGATGCCGTTCAAGATGCGGAAGTACAAGCGCGACAAAGAGAAGAAGAAGTAGCGCGCTTGCCGCTCCAGAATCGAACGGGAGACCGTTCTGAATCGAACGGAGAACCGTTCTAATCGAACGGAGAACCGTTCTAATCGAACGGAGAACCGTTCTAATCGAACGGAGAAAAGTGAGGGCGCCCGTTCGACGGCGGGGGGGGGAACCGTCGCGGGCGCCCTCGAGCGCGCGAGTAGCAATCGGTGCGCCACGTGTGGTCGCTCGCGTTGAGTGCGCGTTTGGCTAGGCTCTGTCTCGATTCGAGTCGGCGACAATTTCAGAATCGAAATACGGCACGCATCAGCGCTACCCGCCCTTGCCCTGAAGCGTCGCAAACGCGACGTTCATGAAGTCGGCGAAGAGCACCTCTCGCATCGCCTCGAGCGCGCTGAACTCGACCCCGAGGTGCGTCCAGCCGCCGTCGAGCGGGGTCTGTCGCTTGACAACGCCGTCCCGGCGAAACGAGAAGCTCGTTCCGGGTTGGATCAGGTTCACGATGACCGGCTCGCCCATGGCGATCTGGATGTCCTGCACCAGCATCCCCGCGCTCAGCATCGAGACCTCGGTCGTGTACCCAGAATGAATCGAACGAGGGGTACGAAGCCGCAGCTCCAAACGAAGCGGGATTCGGGGTGCGCGCCGGCGCTCGGCCCCCGCCACCGACCCGCTCGGGCCGGTCTTGGGCCCGGTAGGCGGTGCGGGCGTCGCCACCACGGGAGAGGTCACAGGCCGAGCGGGCGTGACCGGAACCGGCGGCGCGGGGATCGAGGGAAGTGGAGGCGGGACCGAGGCCGAGCCTCCGCCAGCGGGCGGTGGGCCCAGCGACGTGCGGCCGATCGACTGAACGTGATCGTCCCACTCCTGCCCCAGGCCGCGCCCGAAGAACTCCATGCCGACGAGGTTCTCGGACACGTGCACCACCATCGCGTGGCCCGAGAGGCGCGCGCTCGGCAGATCGATCTCCAGCTGCACCAGGTTTCGCACCGGCGGAGGGTTGTCGAGCTTCACGCAGATGCCCTTGAAGCTGACGTTCACCGTCGTCGCGGCGTGGGCCTTTTTCCCCACCTTCACGATGACGGGGATCTCGACCGGGTTTCTTCGATCGCGCCTGCGTTCGTTCATGGATCGGTTGGGGAGGCCGATTCGATGGGACCGTAGAATAGACCGGCGGCGCGGCCGTCGATCGATGCTCGTAGCGCCCGCGGGCGCAATCCGTAGCAGATTTGCATGTCGCTTCGCACCACCCGCGTTTCCCCGCGTCTGCCCAGCTCGCCTTCGCCCTGCTTGCGCGGGGGATCTTCGATCCGAGTGGATCGACGAAGCTCCATCGCGGTGCCGGGGCTTCCAGCGTGATTCAGCGGCAAGACAGACGGCACGCGGTTTGCGATACTGCCGCGGCAACCCAAAGAGGAGTGACCATGAAGCTCGGCTTTGCTCTCGGAACGTTGGCCCTCGGCGCGATGACGCTGGCACTTCCCGGCACCCTCGGCGCTGAAGAAGATTATGCGAAGAGCCTCAGCGTCGAGGCCAAGCGCGACGGCGGGAAGCTGAAGTTGAAGTTGAAGCCCACGAAGGACGGGCTGTACGTCAACAAAGACTACCCCATCAAGTGCACCCTCAAGATCGCCGATGGCGGCAAGCTGGGCAAAGCCGAGCTCGCCAAGGGCGACGCGACGTACGAGGACGCGGGCAAAGAGGGCAAGGCCAAGAGCGTCTCGTTCTCCACCGACGCCGACAAGGCCGTCGACGCGGAGTGCAAGCTGGTCGTCTGCACCGACGCGACCTGCTCCGCCCCGTTCAAGGTCTCCGGCAAGTCGAACTGACGTGTCGCTGAAGGACTGCGAGGTCCTTCCGACTTTCGTGAGGATCCCCGTGGTTTCCTCCCCCCCGGCCCCCCTCCACTGCGTGGAGGGGGGTGCGCGTTTTGTGGGGAACTTGCCGGACTAGCGGGGCGGGCGCGGAGCGTTTCCTCGCCGTGGAGCTTGCGGCTTCGGCGAAAGAGCTACTGTGTCCGGGCGACGCGGAGCTCTCTGCACGGGACCGGCTCATGCTCGAAGTCTGGCGGCTCGCCTGGCCGGCGATCACCCACATGCTGCTCGTCACGCTGGTCTTCCTCGTGGACCGGCTGGTGCTCGGCAACTACGCGGTCGCGTCGCTCGCCAGCTTGCAGATCTCGTCGGTGCTGGTGTGGTCGTTCTACTCGATCTTCACCGCGTTCTCGGCCGGCACCCTCGCGCTCGCGGGGCGGGCGTTCGGTGCGAACGATCGTCGCCAAGCAGCGCGGGTGTCGCTCGTCTCGATCGCCTGCTCGGGCGTCATCGGCGTCGGCGTCGCCGCGCTGGCGATCGCCTTCGTGAGGCCGGCGCTCCCGTGGGTGTTCCCGCACGCCGGTGACCGGGTCCTCGACGACGCGACCGCCTACCTCGCGATCGTGCTCCCCACGTTGCCCCTGTCGTTCGCAGAGGCGACGGCCGCCGCCGCGCTCCAGGCCTCGGGCGACACGCGCACGCCGCTCGTCGCTGCCGTGATCGCGAACGTCGCCAACCTGGTGCTCTCGATCCTGCTCGTGTTCGGTCTCTTCGGCCTCCCCGAGCTCGGGATCCGCGGCGCCGCGATCGGCGCGGCCGTCGCCGCGTCGCTGCAGGGGCTCATTCTGCTCGCGGTCCTCTTCTCGAGGCGAAGCCCGCTGCCGCTTCGTCAGGCGCTCGTCGAGGGCGCGCTCTTGGATCGCGGCGTGCTCCGCCGGCTCAGCTCGATCAGCGTGCCCGCGTTCATCGACAAGGCCGCCTACAACGGCGGCTACGTCGCGTACGTCGCGATCATCGGTCTCCTCGGCTCGGCCGCGATGGCCGCCAATCAAGCGCTCGTCAGCGTAGAGGCGATCTGCTTCCTCTCGGCCGACGGCTTCGGGATAGCGGCCGGCGCCCTGGTCGCTCAAAAGCTCGGTGCCGGCCGCGTCGAGGACGCGCGGCGCGCCGCGCAGATCGCGACGCGGCTGGCGGTCGCGCTCCTCACCGCGTTCGGGCTCGTGTTCGCGCTCGCCCCGCGTCTCCTCGTCTCTGCGTTCTCGGACGATCCGGGGATCGTCTCGATAGGTATCGCGCCGCTCTACGTCGCGGCGATCGCGCAGCCCTTCATGGCCTATGCGACCGTGATGCGTATGGCGCTCCGGGGCGCTGGCGCGACGCGCGCGGTCCTGGCCGTCACCCTCGCGGGCACGTTCCTCGTCCGGCTGCCGGCCTCGTACGTGTCGGCGGTGGTGCTCGAGCACGGGCTCGTGGGCATCTGGATCGGCAGCACCCTCGATTGGGTCTTCGAGGCGGCCATCTTGGCCTGGCTGTTTCGACGCGGCACCTGGGCGACCCGGGCGGTGTAGATTGAGCTCATGAGACGGCGTGAAGCGCTCGGTGCCGGTCTTTTCGTCGCGTTCGGCGGGCTCGTCGCTGCGCGCGACGCGCGCGCCCAGGACGCGCCTGCCTGCGAGCGCGTGAAGATCTTCTGGGGGCCCAACCACGGCCACGCGATCGCGGTCCCGATCGAGGACGCCCGCGCGAAGGTGAAGAAGACCTACGTGGCGCAGGGTAAGAGCGATCACGCGCACGTCTTCACCGTCACCGAAGACGATTGGGACCGCCTCGCCAAGGGCGAGCCGGTGCGGCTCGCGTCGACCAAGGTCGGCGGTCACCTGCACCGGGTGCGGCTCACCTGCGCGCCCGCCGCCGATGGTCCCGAGGACGCGGTGCTCTGCGACATCGAGATCGGTGGCAGCGACGGGCACGAGCTGCTGATCCCGCCGAGCCACCTCGCGGACAAGATCGAGCGCGTCTACGACATCCAGGGGGCCGCGCCGCACACCCACCAGGTCACGGTCACGGCGGCGCACTTCGAGCGGCTCGGCAAGGGCGAGCGCCTGCACCTCGTGGCGTCGGCTGGCGACGGCCACACCCACCTGGTGGCCATCACCAAGAAGAAGTGAGCGCGACGCGCGCTAGCATCTGCTGGCCTACCAATTCACCGCGTACCGCACGCGGCCGTGCTCGCTCTGATCGACGACGCTCACCTTGCCGGCGGCGCGACACAGATCGAGCGTGGCTTCGAGGCAACCGGCGAGGCCCTCGACGTAGCAGATGAATTGGTATCGGTGAGCCGGGAAACCGACCAGCGTCACCGACGCGGCACGCTCGCTCGTCGGCTCGAAAGAGAGCGACCCGCACCTGCGGGTCAAGAGGTCGTAAACCTTGTCGCTGCGCTGGAGGAGCGCCCGCGGCGAGACGCCGAAGATGCCCGTCGTCAGCGCGACGAAGCTGCGTAAGAGCGGCCGGTCGAAGCTGAAGCGCATCGCGTCGCGCCATACCTCGACGTTGCGAGCGGGCCCGAGCACGGAACGGATGGCGTCCGAGATGTGCATGTGCAGCGACATCGACAGCCAGCCGACCGGCAGCGTCGCCAGCGCGCGCTCGACCGACTCGGCGCCGATGGCGTCGAGCACGGCGCGCTTGTCCGCGGCGGGCAAGCGCTTGACCGCTGCCAGCAGCGACTGCGTCTGCGCAGCGCGCATCTGGGGCTCGACGTCCACCACCACCCACCATTTCTAACACGCTTGACGCACGGCCGTGCGCCAGCGAACAAGCCCCATGGCACAGGTTCACGGCGGGAGACTGGTCGCAAAGGCGCTCAAGCGGCACGGCACGACGCACCTCTTCACCCTCTGCGGCGGTCACATCCAGGCCATCTACGACGGGTGCCTCGACGAGGAGATTCGCGTCGTCGACGTGCGGCACGAGCAGACGGCCGGGCACGCCGCCGATGGCTACGCCCGCGTGACCGGCAAGCCGGGCGTCTGCGCGGTGACCGCCGGCCCTGGCGTGACCGACGTCGTGACCGCCGCCGCCAACGCGCAGCGCGCCGGCATCCCGATGCTCATCATCGGCGGCGCGGGCCCGCGCGCGCTCCAGGACATGGGCTCGCTCCAGGACATGAACCACATCGAGCTCATGCGGCCGATCACCAAATGGAGCGTGGCGGTGCCGTCGGCCGATCGCATCCAGGAGTACATCGACTCGGCGTTCCGCATCGCGCAGGCCGGTGTCCCCGGCCCCGTGTTCCTCGAGATGCCGCTCGATCTGCTCATGAACTGGGCCGACGACGCGCTGCCCGCGACGGCGCCGGCCGCGCCCCCGCGCCCCGGCGGCGATCCGTCGAGCATCGCGCAGGCGGCCAAGCTCCTCGCCGACGCCGAGCGCCCCATGTTCATCATCGGCAGCCAGATCCGTTGGTCGCCGCGGATGGACATCATCAAGCGGTTCGCCGACGCGATCGAAGCGCCGTTCTATCTGAACGGTATGGCTCGCGGCGGGCTGCCCTACGAGCACCGCGGGCTGATGACGCGCTCGCGCAAGTTCGCCCTGGGCCAGGCCGACGTCTGCTTCGTCTTCGGGACGCCGTTCGACTTTCGCCTCGACTACGGCCGCGCGATCGGCTCCGCCAAGGTCGTGCAGATCGACCTCGACGGCGCCGAGCTGGGCAAGAACCGCAAGCTCGACGTCGCGATCCATGGCGACAGCGGCGGGGTGCTCGAGCAGCTGCTCGCCGCGGTGAAAGAGAAGCGCGCGCCCGAGTGGCTCGCCGCCGTGCGCTCCGCCGAGGACAAGAGCCGCGCCAAGATGGCGGCCGAGATCGACTCGTCCTCGAACCCGCCCAACCCCCTCCGCGTCTGCGCCGAGCTCGGCAAGCGGCTGAAGAAGAACGACATCGTCATCGGTGACGGCGGTGATTTCGTGGCGACGGCCGCTTACGTGCTCAAGCTCGAGTGGCCGCAGCTGTGGATGGACCCGGGCCCGCTCGGAACGCTCGGGGTCGGCCCCGGCTACGCGATGGCGGCCAAGCTCGCGCGGCCCGACGCCAACGTCGTGCTCGTCTACGGCGACGGCTCGTTCGGTCTGCACGGTCTCGAGTTCGAGGCGATGGTCCGCCAGAACATCCCGGTCATCGCGCTCATCGGCAACGACGCCGGCTGGACGCAAATCCGCCGCGGCCAGGTCGAGCTCTACGGCGCCGAGCGGGCGGTCGCGACCGCCCTCGACTACACGCGCTACGAGAAGGTCGTCGAGGCGGTGGGCGGGTTCGGGGCGTGGGTCGAGACGGTCGAAGACCTCGGCCCCGCCCTCGACGCCGCCTTCGCGTCGGGCAAGCCCGCTTGCATCAACGTGAAGATCGCCACGAGCGACTTCCGCAAGGGCGCGATCAGCGTCTGACGGTCGATGCTCGTCCGCTTTGCCTCTCCCGAGCTCGCGAGCCTCGACGAGCTCGACGCAGAGGTGCTCGCGGCCGGCGTCTACGAGGACGTTCGACCTGTCCGTGGCGTCGCGGGGCTCTGCGACTGGCGGCTCGGCGGCCGCGTCTCGCGCCTCATGTCGACCGGCTTCGTGACGGGCCGGTTCGGTGAGGTCGTGATGATCCCGGGCAAGCCTCACCTGACGATCGACAAGCTGCTGCTCATCGGCGTCGGTCCGCAGAGCGAGATGGGCGTAGAGCGGCTGGGCGCCTTTCTCGCGAGCCTTGTCGACCGGCTCACCAAGCTCCGCGCGCGCGCGGCGGTGGTCGAGCTGGCGGGCCGGCCCGAGGGGCTGATCGAGCCGCTGGCCGGGATCGCCGGCGTGCTGGCGGCGGCCACGACCTCTCCCGATGTCGACCAGTTCACCTTGATCGAGCGGGTTGATGCGCGGGCGGCGATGGAGGGCTACCTCTCCGAGCAGCGGCGTCGCGTGCGGCGATCCCTCTGAGGGCTCATCGAGGCAAGAGCGCGCGCACGTCGTCGATGGTGTTCGCGCCGTCGGCCTGCTTGTCGGCGCGGTAGCGGCGCACCCGCGCGAACCGCAGCGCCACGCCGGACGCGTACTCGCTCGAGATCTGCACGTCGTTGAAGGCGATCTCGACCACCTGCTCGGGGCGCACGTGCACCACCCAGCCGTCGGTCTCACCGATCGCGAGCTCGCCGAAGCGCTTCGTCTGCCAAGCGAGCATCTCGTCGGTCATCCCCTTGAACGTCTTGCCGATCATGGCGAACCCGCCGCTCGCTGGGTCGCGCGCGCCCAGGTGGATGTTGGAGAGCCAGCTGCTCCGGCGGCCGCTCCCGCGCTCGACCGCGAGCACCACGAGGTCCAGCGTGTGGGCGGGCTTCACCTTGAGCCACTCTTGCCCGCGGTGGCCGGCCTCGTAAGGCGCGGCGAGGCTCTTGGCCATCAGCCCCTCGTGCCCGCTCGCGATCGTGCCGGCGTAGAACGCCTCGGCCGCTTCGGGGTCGTCGGTGGTGAGCGCGCGCACGGCCGCGCCATCGGGGAGGATCGCTGCCAGCCGCTCGACGCGGTCCCCCAGCGGTGCGTCGAGGAGGACGTCGTCGTCGGCCAGCACGAGATCGAAGAACTGCGGCGAGAGAGGCAGCTCGGCCCGCACGGCCTCGACGTCCTTGGTCCGTCCGAAGCGACGCATCGAGACCTGGAATGGATGCGGCGTCCCGTCGGGACGCAGGGCGATCGCCTCACCGTCCAGGATGGCGCGGCGCAGAGGGAGCGCGCGGACCAGCTCGGCGAGCTCGGGAGCGCGCGACGTGACGTCGTGGAGCGAGCGGCTGTAGAGCCGCACCTCGTCGCCGTCCTTGTGAGCCTGGACGCGCGCACCATCGAGCTTGATCTCGAAGCGCGCGCGACCGAGCGCCCCGAGTGCGGCGGCGGCATCGGTGATCGGTGACGCCAGCATGGGCAAGACGGGGCGGAACGGCGAGAGCGCGAACCGCGCCAACCCCGGCGTGCCCTCGATGAGCGCGACGCTCGCCGCCTCGACCTCCGACCCGGCGAGCATCGCCGCGCGGCGAATGCTGCGCGCGTCGACCCCGCTCGTCTTTGCCGCGCCCTCGATCACGAGCGCGGCGAGCGCGCCCTGTCGCAGCTCGCCCACGAGGAGCGCGGCGAAGAATCGCCGCTCTTCTTGCGTCATGCGCGCGAAGAGCGCGCCGAGGATCGACTTCTTTCGGCCTACCGAGCCCGCGCCCGACGTGGCTGCAAGCTCGGTGAGCTCGCCGTCGACCTCGACCAACGACAAGGGCTCTCCGGAGCGCTCGTCGCCGATCGCCGAAAGCTCGCGAAACGTAGCGTACCCGACCCCGACCCGACCCTGAGGTAGCTCACCCGCAAGGTAGGACGCACCGATGCGGACCTCGTGCGGGGGCAGGCGGCCGAGCAGGTCCGCGATGAGGCCGATCTTGGCCTTGCGCCCCGTCTCTCGCCCGACGGCGAGCGATACGTCGACGAGGTCGGCCAGCTGCATGCCGATCGTCTACTCGCAGAGCGCGAAGCTCGCGAGCCCTCATCCGCCGGGGCAGTGGATGGTCGGGCCGTTCAGCCGCCGGGGCAGTGGATCGTCGGGCCGTTCGGGCCGTCTTCGCAGGTGCCGCCGCACGCCTGGGTCTCGGCGGTGAGGCAGGCGCAAGCGGCGGGGTCGCAGCCGCTCGGCGCGAAGCTGCAGTCGGCGTAGGGCGCTCCGCCGGTGTCGTCGCTGGTCAAGCGGCAATAGTCGTCGGTGCCGAAGTCGCAGACGCGGTGGCCACAGGCGATGGCCGTCGCCGGGATGGTGCAGCTGCCGGTGGAGTCGAGGTCCTTGCCGCCCCAGCCCTCACACCCGAGGTCGCCGTTCTGTGTCACCGTGCCATCGCAGAAGCAGACCGGGGGGCCGTCGGTGCAGACGTTGGGGAGTGGCTGGCACTCGCCGACGCCGCCCGCGCCGCACTGCCCGTCGCGGAAGTCGCAGAACTCTTCGGCGGTGCAGTCCGCGTTCGACATGCACTCGCCCGTCGCCGGCGCGCAGAGGATGGTCGAGCCGCAGAGCGTCTTGGTCTCGCACGTGACGCCCGTCGGGCAGGTCTGCACCTCGACCATGTCCGGCTCGCATGACGGGTACGCGTCGCACTGCGCGCTCTCCTCGCAGAAGACGACCGAGCCGCAGGCCTCCACCTCGCGGCATGAGGAGCCGTTGTCGTTGCACGCGTCGACCTCGACCTCGTTCGGGCCGCACGCGGCCTCGGCCAGGCAGTTCTCCTCGACGACGACGCAAGCTTGTGGAGCGAGCGCGAGCGCAGCCAAGAGACCGACGGCGACGGGCGCGCCCAAGAAGCGAAGGAGGTTCATCCGACCGCTCGTAGCAACGCTCGGGCCATCGTGAAATCAGGGCGATTCGTGGTCACGGCTCGCTGGCCTGTCCGACATCGTTGCGGAGCGTGGCTCAGTCTTGCTCACCGTGAGAGCGCGAACGACGGCTCGCTCGCGGGCCGAGCGGGCGGCAAGCCGAAACCCCGGCGCAGGATGGCGTCCATCCCGCGGTCGTCGAGCTTCTGTCCCAGGCCGCCGACGCTGCACGCGTACTTGGTCCGGACCGCGTCCTCCATCGACATCACCTCGACGTGCGGGTCGACGTCGATCTTGGCGAGGCTCACCTCGAGCGCGTCGGGGCGCATGTAGTCGTGGATGAGGAGCACGCCGCCCTGCTTCGCGTACTTCTCCATGTTCTTCGTGAGGAACGCGAAGTCGCTGCGCTTGTCGGGGACGGTGTCGCCCGACGCGCCGTGCCACATCACGTTCATCATGCCGAGCTTGGTGAGGGCTTCGTCGTAGAGCTTGATGCCTGCGCCGCCGTCCTGCTCGACGTACGGGCCGCCGCCCGGCGGGCGCGAGTAGAGGACGGCGTAGGGCCGAACGCCCCCGTCGAACCCGCGCGCCTTCAGGTTCGCCTCGTGGCGGGTCGCAGCCGAGCGCCAGGTCTTCTTGATTCCGGTCGCGGTCATCCACGTCGCCGGCTCGTGCTCGAAGGTCGAGCGAAACAGCGCGTCGAAGTCGTCGGCCGACTTCGCGACGAGCGCGATGTCGATGAGGATCGTCGTCACCTCGTGCTGGGAGCGGATGGTCTCGACGGTGTCGGCCGGCGTCGCGACCTTGGTCATGAGCACGTCGTGGCTGTACGAGTGCGAGCCGAGCGTGTGGCCGTCGGCGACCATGCGCTGGATCAGCGGGTAGGTGTCGCGCGAGATGTTGCGGCCGACGACGAAGAACGTCGCCTTCATCTTCTTCTCCGCGAGCAGATCGAGCACGCGCGGCGTGAACTTGGGGTGCGGGCCGTCGTCGAAGGTGAGGACCACGCGTCCCTGAGCCCAGGCGTCGTTCGCGTAGAACCCGTAGAACCCCTTTTGCGCCGGGGCGGCCGAGCAACCCGGCTGGACGAGCTGGCCCGGTTGGGCAGAGGGCAGGGGGAGGGGCGTTCCCTCGCGAGCTGCCGCCATCTCGGACGCGACCAGCTGGGCCGCCAGATCCTCGTGCTCGTGCTCGGCGTGCACCACCCGGGGCGCCGCGGCTGGCGCGGGGGTCGAGACCGCGTGGCAGCCGGTCGCGAGGGTTAGGATCAACGCAGCGAAAGCGGGGCGGGTCGTCGTCTTCACGAACCCGACAACCCGGATCCGTGACGGCTACGATCTGAGAAAATATCGTTGAATCAGCTACTTGGCGACCCTTCGCGCGTCCGCCCGGACACGCTCCCACGCGTCGCTCCATCGCCGCGCGCCAAAGCCGCGTGGCCGGCGGGACACACCCGCGGGCCGAACTATTTTCGAACTTTTTTTCGGGCCTCGCTGATGGGCGCGCGCTGTCACGGATTGGCGTAGAGGGGTGGGCGAGACCTGGCCGAGACCCGGATGCAGCCCGAACGGAGCCCCGACGATGACCGACGAAGCGATGCCGAGCTGCTCGGCGTCGTCGCCAAGCGCGGCGACGACCCGGCGGGATCGAGGGTCGCCCAGGCCGCGTTCTACCGGCGGCACGTGCGGTACCTCTATGGCGTCCTCTTGCGCCACAAGCACAACCTGTTGCCGCTTGCGGGGCTCAGCGCCGAGGACCTCGCCCACGAGACGTTCCACCGCGCGTTCGAGCGCGCGGCCACCTTCGAGGCCGGCGATGGTCTCGACGCCGATCGCGAGCGGATGCGAGCGCGAGCCTGGCTGGGTCGCATCGCGACCAACCTGCTCACCGACCACCTGCACCGGCTTCGCGAGGTATCCGCGACCCCGTACCTCGAGCGCGTCACCTGCGCAGCGATCGACGAGGACGCTCCACCTTCGCAGTCGCCGAGGGCCTTGCTCGTCGCCCAAGGGATGGAACAGCTCACCGAGCGAGAGCGCGACGTGCTGCGCGTCAGCGCGCTCCACTACCGCGCCGGCGATCACCAGCGCTTGCCGAACGACGTCTCGGCGGAGCTCGCCAGTCGGTGGGCGACGACCAACGAGAACATTCGCGCCATCCGGGTGCGCGCGATGAAGAAGCTGAAGGCGTTCCTGGTGTCGCAAGGCGAGAGCACGGGGGAGGCGTCGTGAGCAGCACCGAGACCGAGCCGACCGACGACGAGATCGACGCGCTCGTCGCGGACGCGCTCGCCAAGAAGGGCGAGCTCGTTCCGACCACCGTGTCGGAGGTCGGGGCTGCCGAAGACCTCGGTGTCTCGTTCGAGGGCGAGCTCCCCGATTCGCTGCTCGAGCCCCCCGGGGCGGGCCCTGCGGTGTCGCATCGGTTGGTGTCTCTCGACGAGGCGCGCAAGCAGCGTGAAGCCAAGCGCGCTTCGCGCCTGACCCCCATCGCCACGTTCGTCGCGGGGGCCGCTGTCGCGGCCGGCGTCATGTTCGTCGTCCGCCCCTCGGGCCCCGCCGTGACCGGGCCTGACCAGGGGGCGGGGCCGACTCCGACCGCGAGCGCGCCGGCCGCGCCCACCGCCGAGCCGGTCTCGATCCCGGCGGTGCGCACGTGTGGCGCCGAGTGCTGCGCCGGCGCCGCCTGCGCGGACGCCAAGGGCGAGCTCAGGGCGTGCGCTTCGGGTCGCAGCTGCGTCGGGTGCGACCCGCCCGGCCCGGCGACCGCATACCAGGTCCGGTTTGCTTCGCTCGTCGCGACCGACGTGCTCGCGGACGTCGATCTGGGCGCGCTCGACCTCTGCGGCCGCGTGCTCGGTGGCGCGTGGTCGTGCGTGCCCGCCTACGCCGCGCCATCCGCCGAAGCGCCCTCACGCACGCTCTCGCGACTCGCGACCGCCGCCGATCTCGCGTACGGCCTGGAGATCGAGCTGCGCCCGCGCGGCACGAAGACGGTGATGGGGCGGTGGCGTGACTCGGTGCGCGTCGGCCCGACCGTGCTCTGTCGCGGCCTCGGCGCGCTGGTGAAGAACGACAAAGACGAAAACGTCGGGAGCCTCGCGATCGTCCTCGATGATCCGTACTACGTCGAGATCGCGCGCGCCGCCGAGGTCGCGCCGCTGCGGTCGCGCCGAGCTCTGCTCGCGTTCGCGGATGTCGCGCCGTTCGTCGTCGAGACCAAGGCTGAGGCCGACCGCAAGTTCGCCTTGGCGGCGGGCCCGTTCGATCAGGCGACGGCCGAGCGGCTGCGCTGGCTCTTGGTCGAGCAGCGGATCGACGTGAAGACTACGCTCGGCGCCGACTTCACCGGTGCGCCGATGATGCTTCCATGACGAGGACCGGGCTCGCATGATCTCGCGCGACGAATGGGCGGCGCTGCTGGTAGCTCGAGGGCTCGCGCCTCTGGATGCCGCCGTCGTTGCGAACGACGCGTTCAGGTGGCGCGACCCCCATGACCCCGCCCACGCGCTGATCGACGGCGTCGCGACGCGCCATCAGGAGGCGGAGTGGCGCGTGATCTTCGACGCCGTGCTCGACGCGCAAGCGCGGGGCCCCTTGGACGTCGATCGAGCGATCGCCTGGCGCCGCGTCTACGAGGCCGGATGCCCAATGGATCACATCCATCGGGTGCTCTGGCACGCGTTCCAGGCGCCGGGGTCGGACATCCAGGACCGTGCTTGGGTTCCGCTGGACCGCGCGCTCGAGACGATCAGGCGCTACGAAGAGCTCGATTTTCCTCGCGTGTCCGCGATGGACTACGGACCAGGGCTCGGCTGCGAGCGACTCTGGACCAACACCCGCGACGGTCACCGCCGACTGCTCGAGCTCGGAGCGCCGTACCGGCTCGTGTTTCGCTCTCTCGACTTGTGCCGCAACGTCTTGTCGCCGCTATTGCGCGCCCGGGTCGACGAGGCCGCCGGGTTGAAGCCGGTTCTGAAAGAGCCGACGATCGATCGGCTCCCGTGGCAAACGGAGGAGCTCGCCGACGAAACGCTCTTTGCGGAGATCGACGATGGCCCCGACCCGTCGGCAGAAGACCCGGTCGCTACGTGGTTCGCGGTCGTCGAGCGAATGATGTCGAGCCGTGAGATCGTTCACGACCTAGGGGCGGATCGGTTCGTCCTCGCCGGCGAGCCGCTCACGCCGCGCAGCTGCGAGCCGCGCGATCCTCCTCCTATGCCGAGGGCGCGTCCGGCGTCGCTCCAGGCCGTGCTCGACGCGTGGCACCAGCGCGCCGAGGCTTGGGCGGAGCCCGTCTCGGTCGGCGCGCTCGACTTCGAGGACCCCATGCTCTGGCTGACGAGCGCCGCCGAGCTGACTCTCCGCGGATGAGCCTCGCCTCCGACCGTCGAGCACCCACCTACTGGTGCACCGAAGCCGCTCCCCCGACGATCGGACCCGGGTCTGCGTGCACGGCGGCCACGAGCGCGTCGTGGATGACGCCGTTCGTCACCGTGATGTGGCCGCGCCGAAGGTCGGGCGCGCCGCCGTCGATGGCAGTCACGCGACCGCCCGCAGCGAGCACGAGCGCGGCGGCCGCCGCCGAGTCCCACACGTGCAGACGCCGCTCCCAGTAGCCGTCGTACGTGCCGTCGGCCACGAACGCGATATCGATCGCGGCCGAGCCGCAGCGTCGCACGGCGCGTGCGCGGCGCTTGACCGCGACGAACGACGCGAAGTTGTCGTAGGGCCCGTCGCCGCGCTCGGGCGGGAACCCTGTTGCTACCAGCGCCTGATCGAGCGCGTCGGTGCGGCTCACCGCGCAAGGCTCCCCGTTTCGTAGCGCGACGCCGCGCGCCCCCTGGCGGTAGCCGTGCCAGCGCGTGTCCAGGCAGGGCGCGACGACGGCGCCGGCGACAGGTTCGCCGTCGAAGAGAACACCGATCGACACGCACCACACCGGGTGCCCGTGGGCGAAGTTCGTCGTACCGTCGATCGGATCGACGGCGAACGCGAGCCCGGCAGGCAGCGCGGCGTTCGGGTCGCCACCCTCTTCGGCGACGACGGCGACGCCTGGGTGTCGCGCCGCGAGGAGCGCGAGCAGCTGCTCTTGCGTCGCTTCATCCCAAGGCGTCACGATGTCGTGGGCCGTCTTCTCGCGCACGGTGGTGCCGGATCGAAAGCCTCGCCGCGCCGTCGCCGCGCCACGCTCCGCGATCTCGAGACAGTCGGCGGCGAGGCGCGCGCGTTCGGTATCCGAGAGAGGGCACGTCGTCATGTCGGGCGCAGGCTGCCACAAGAGGCGGTGAACGTCTCGGACCCAGGCGCGCTACGCGGGCGCTTCACCTCAAAGCCTCAGCCAACAGATTTCGTCGCGACGCTTGCAAACACCCTCTTCCGACTTGGCCTGACGGTACGTAGGCGGAGCGGTGTTGGTGTTGGGTAGGCACATGCCGCCTGCGGTGTCGCAATCCACGCCAGGCGCGGCCGGCTCGGGGCTGACCGCGGGAGCATCGCCGGATGGGTCGCTCGCGCACGAGGCGATCAGGGG
>ERZ761602.3340-NODE-3340-length-22889-cov-6.987519_pt1 | contig 22889 bp, 20 predicted proteins | sample MGYA00512165_ERZ761602 | MGnify/ENA primary metagenome ERZ761602 (study PRJEB28899, sample SAMN02445085) | bioreactor sludge metagenome | biome: EBPR sludge; isolation source: Thorneside wastewater treatment plant | place: Australia: Brisbane, Thorneside...
GCGGACATCTCATCTGCTACTCCAACCGGACATATGATGTGCTAACTACAAAACTAAAACAATGTGTTGACAATGACAACGGTTCGATATATAAAACCATAAAGTTTTTTTAATCCCAGATTGAGAGGTCTCCCGTGAGGTATTCCCGCATCACTCAAACAACGATTCTCGTCGTCCTTTTTTTTGTCGTTAGTCATTACAGCCAAAACGACCCCAACCTGGACATCGATTTGCTTTTCGCTGCCCCCGAGGTCTCAAATGATGGTATTTCTATCAAGTTCCACGGGGTAATAAAGTCTGACAGGATTGAGATTATTGGTGTAGTGGTCGACTCCCAGTCGCCTAGGTTGCTTAAAGTCGAGCGCTCAGCCCCAGACCTGCTTCTAGTTCGCGATACAATTAAGTACACAAACTCGCAACAGCCAATCAACCTGCGGTTCGTTGGATATGACAAAGATTTCCAGTTGATCGGTTCCCGCTTGATTGTTCAAAATGTGCCGTCGGCCTCAACGCCAGGTGTTCCGGTGAGCAATAGCAATAGATTGAACATTAACCGAACTGCGTTTTCAAACGATTCGAAGCACGTAATTCGGGTTGAGCCGAGATTTGAACTTGGAGCGGTCAGTGGCTCCGCAGACGGCCTTCGATACCTGGTAACTGTAAGTCACAAAGGACAGCAGGTGACCGAGAAAATTGTGGGATTGGACGTTGAGCCTGACCCAAAGGATAGGTCACGAAACATACCTAAGCGAATCCAAGAAATTCCGGTCAACCTGATGCCTGGAAAGAACTCAGTTAAGGTAAGTGTTATCAACCAAAAAGGAGAGAAAGCGGCACAACTCGAGGAAGAATTCGTAATCACGTGCGACGCTCCGTGCGGTAACCTTGGAGATAAAATTGCGACCCGTTCAGTTTTGGGCTTCGAACAGGTCGGTGGTAGTTCTACGGCGGGAAAGGTGCGCCCTTTCCTAAATCTATTTATTAGCGTCCCTATCAATTCAAGGAAAACTGGCGGTAAGGCTCCGGGTTTCTCTGTGTGGACAGATTTTCGATTGTCATCGGCTCCGAGTCAGCGATTCTTGAATTTAAAATCTATTACCACGGATTTCTTGAATTCCGACAAAGCGTTTGGTGAAAATGAGGTGGTGCAAACATTCAGGGTAAATGCTGGTATCGATATTCGCTTGTTGAAAGAAGGAAACATAATTCCATTCTTCTCCCCGGGTAAGAGTTCGTTCTCATTGATTGCAGGCGGAGGCGTGTCCTCGCCGCTTTCAAAACCCAACCAGGCACTGGCTGAAATATTCGAAATACCACTTGTTATTGATCCGAATAATCCGGAGAATCAAGTGCCGTCACCACAATTCGAGAAATTCTATAGTCGCCTTCGAGGAAATATAGAGAAAATTGATCTTCCAGACTTGCTTCCCAGTAGTCGAAACATTGCGTTCGTTAACGAGGAGCGAGTTCGTTTTGAAAGACGTCTTTTCGTGGGCGGTCGACTGAAGGTCAACTTCTTTGAAGATCGCTTTCGCCAAAGAAATATGAGCCCTGCTATCTTTGACTTAACAGTGGGGGCAGATGAAGCCGTTACCGGTCGATTGAGATCTCCAGTAATGTCCTTTGACGGCTTTACGCCGTTGCCGTTCGGTAATGATGTCTTTTATTTATATGCTGGTGGGTCACTAAAGCTGGAGCGAAACGCTTTTGCCAATGTACCGTCGATTTTCTTGCGGTCCTCTGCTTTCACATCGTCGACCCTCGAGGCCCCCACGACGTTGATTGTTCCTGGAAGGCAAAATCCATTCGTACGTAGTTCGCGTGATACCTACTTCTTCGGAATTGGTATAGACTTCATGAGACTGTTCGGGAAGCCTGATAGCGTAGCCGCTACCAAGTGATCGAACTTGAATTGACCGACGGGTCATTAGTAAAGACCTACGATATCTAACAATTGGCTCTTTGTCCTTTTCTTTTATAAAAGGAAAATGCTCAAATAAAGCCATTTGCTAGTGCTAGGAGTCCTTTTCATTTCTTTCCACACCCCTTATTGCGCAAGTGCCGCTAGATGATAAAGTATATTTGGAGTTTATTTGGAGGAACATAAAACGACTATGCCGGGTAAATTTGAGATCAAGACGGGAAAGAACGGAAAGTTCCGCTTTAATTTGAAGGCGGCGAATAGCCAGATCATTCTCAGCAGCGAAAGCTACGAAACGCGAAAGGCATGCGAGGGCGGCATCGCCTCTGTCCGCAAAAATGCGGCGAACGACGGTCGGTTTGAACGCAAAACAGCCAAGGACGGCTCACCGTATTTTGTGCTCAAGGCCGCGAACGGCGAGCCGATAGGCAAGAGCGAGATGTACAAGACCAAACGCGGCATGGAAAACGGGATCGCCTCCGTCAAAAAGAACGCGCCGGACGCATCGGTCGTCGACGCAAAATAAAGGCAGCAGGACGACTGTGAGAAGTGTGCCGCTCGTACGATCGGAATTTCTCAACGACAATGCCTCGCCCAGCGGGGCTTTTTCATTTCGGTTCTATACTGGAGAAAAATGAGAACGGTCGAAGACATCTTATCTGCATTCCACCTGACCGAAACCGAGATCAAGCTACTCAGCAGCGAAGCCAGGGAGCACGCTGTCGGCTGCGGAATGATACATGTTTCTAAAGAGCTTTCGGAGGAGACATGGAATCTGTTCTATCGAATGTCTGAGACAGTTTGGGATTCGTCATCGCCAACGAGTCAAAAAATAGAACTCGGATTCAGGCTGTTTGAGCTCTTCCCAGATTATTACCATTTTCTCGTTCCGTTCTACCACTTGATCAGAAGCAACGGAGTGATCGCTGAAGATCAGAAGCAACTTGTCTGGAAAAAGTTCACGGATTATTTGGGAGCAGATGATCATTATGCGGATCCCGTCGGATATGTTCTTTGGGTTGAATTCTTCGAAGACCCGGAGACCGTCGCCGAAACATGGAATGGGCTTATGAGCAACGTAGCCAGACCTTCAGTTCTATTGAGATTGCTTGAGCACGCCGGCCCGGTCCCGTACGAATTGAAAGAGCCGGTATATAAGGAACTCTTGGCCGACCTGGGCAATCATGAAACCATTTTCAAAAGCATCTTGTACGGTGCCTTTGATGTGTATGGGAAGCTAGATAAAGATAAAGCTTTGAAGCTGTTATCTGAACTAAACATTGACCTCGATACGAGCGAATATGAGCAGTTGATGCAGAAATTGAAGTAGAATCGTTTTCGATAGTTTTGTATTTATTATGAGCAATAGAGTAAGACCAGGTATTGAGGTTTTGTTGAACCACCGCATCGATCTGCTGCAGGGGCAGCGGGTTGGTTTGGTTTGCAATCAGGCGACCGTATTGCCTGATCTTCGCCACGCGGCGGATGTTTTCTTTGAACATCCTGAGATCGAGCTGACCGCGCTCTTCGGCCCGCAGCACGGCATCCGCGGCGATGTGCAGGACAACATGATCGAGACCGACCACACGGTCGATAAACGCACGGGACTGCCGATCTATTCCCTCTACAGCGAGACCCGCGAGCCGACCGACGCGATGCTTGAGAACGTGGACACGATCGTCTTCGACCTTCAGGACGTCGGCTGCCGCATCTATACCTTTGTTTACACGATGGCGAACTGCATGCGGGCGGCTAAGCGGCTCGGCAAGCGCATCGTCGTCTGCGACCGGCCGAATCCGATCGGCGGCAACGCCATCGAAGGCAACATCACCGAGCACGATTTCAAATCCTTCGTCGGCCAGTTTGAGATACCGACCCGCCACGGCATGACGACCGGCGAGCTTGCCCGGATGTTCAACGAACATTTCGGCATCGGGTGCGAGCTTGAGGTCGTTACGATGCAAGGCTGGCGGCGCGATATGTGGGGCGATGAGACGGGCCTCGCGTGGGTGCTGCCCTCGCCGAATATCCCGACTGTCGATTCGTGCGTCGTTTTCCCGGCGACCGTCCACATCGAGGGCACCGAAATGAGCGAAGGCCGCGGGACCACCAAGCCCTTTGAGTTGAACGGTGCGCCTTTTATCGATGCCTACGATTGGGCTGCGGCCCTCGATGCCTACAGCTTTCCCGGCGTCGCATTCCGCCAAACGAATTTCATCCCGACCTTTCAAAAGTGCGCCGGCCAATTGTGCGGTGGCGTGCAGATCCACGTCACCGACCGCGAAGCGTTCACGCCCGTGATCGTCGGCATCGCGATGATCAAGACCGCATACGACCTCTACACCGAACACTTCGAATGGAAAAAGGACCCCTACGAATACGTCTTTGACCAGAACCCCTTCGACGTCGTCTGCGGCACCGACAAGATCCGCAAGGCGATCGAATCCGGCGCTTCGCTAAAGGAGATCGAAAACTCATGGGCCGACGGCCTAAAGGACTTCGCCGAAGCCCGGCGAGCGTATTTGTTGTATTAGGGCTATCGTGGTGCTAGTATTACTTTACGAGGTAATACTTCGGCAAGTATTACCGAAGGAGTATTACCATGAGAGTAACAACAAAAGGGCAGGTAACGATTCCCATCGAGATTCGTGAAAAGCTTGGCATTGTTCCGGGAAGCGAAGTTGACTTCACCCTCCGTAATGATTCCGCGACCCTCAAACGCCGTAACGGAAAACATAAAAGCGGCAAGACTCGCGGAGAGCTTGCGGTTGCCGCACTTGCCGGTTCCGCTACTGACCGAAGCATGGGGTTAACAACCGATGAAATTTTACTTTTGACGCGAGGTGACGATTGAAGGAAGTACTTATCGACAGCAGTGTCCTTATCGACGTCTTGCTGCGCGATGAGCAATGGTTCGAATGGTCGTCGTCGGCCATGACCGCCGCCGGCAACGAGGCCCAACTTGTTATCAACCCGATAATTTTCGCCGAGGCATCTATTCGATTTCGTTCGATCGAAGATCTTGAAAAGGCTCTCCCGATCTCGCTTTTCCGAAGAGACCCACTTCCTTTTGAGGCCGCCTTTCTTGCCGGCCGAGCTTTCGTCAAATACCGCCGAAATGGCGGCTCGCGAACCACGCCAATGCCTGATTTCTACATCGGTGCACATGCCGAGGTCTCAGGCTTTCGTGTTCTGACCCGCGATCCTCGCCGCTTTCGCCGCTACTTTCCCTCGGTTGAATTAATAGCTCCTTAAACAGAGCCCGAATGTCGAGAATGCTTATTTGGCCGATGCCTCGAACGAGTAGGTATTTGCGCACGAAATCTCGTTCCAGAGTCCGACAAATCTGTTCCCGACAAGTCGCCCGGTCACGGTCCCGCTTTGAACGGGCTTTCTGACTTCGCCCAGTTCACTGATCACGACGTCCCTGGATAGCACCAACTCTTTCAGTTTGATCTCACCCGCGACCGCACTGCCCGTTAACGCCAATCCTTCTCCATATTTCAGGTACGCAGAGTGACCAGCGAAACCGCCCCAAGAATCCTTTCTCAGGACCATAAAGAACGGAAAAGCATCATTTACCGAGCCTTCAAAAAGCTGCGGAAGTTCTGTGGAACGATACGCCGATACTTTTTGCGAACTCAACCCAAAGATCGCACGGCCGTATGGACTCAAATGCTGATGGAAATCCTTCAGATCAATTCCGACCTTCATATCCAAGCCGCTGAACTTTTGGCTCTTCACGAGGCAGCTATCTCCATCGATCACTATCGATCTTCCGCGAACGAAAAAATCTGAAAGGTCATCGCTCTCGAAGCAACCCAGAGTTCCGAGATAGGCTTCTTGTTCGGCAGGTTCGACCTTATTCCTCACCTCCCGCCGATATTTCGATTCCCGCTTTTTGAGGACGGACGTGAAGAACTTCTGGTATCCATCTGGCTCGAACAGTTCCGTCAACTCGATTCGATCGCCGTTACCCGAATTGAAATTGTAATAGCTATTCCAGTAACCACAAGTAGCGCCACAGGAAGCCTGAGTAAAACCAACCGACAAGACCCTATCGTTATTCGAATAAACGTTTGCGCGGATTGCACCCTTTCCGCCGTAGATGCTTCCGTCATTGGCCGTCGATTGTTCGAAAATCCGGTGAGTGTACGGTGGCTTAGCGATGATATACAACTCCGAGAGTTGAAGAAACCTGTTGATCTTTTTCGCAACGTGCCGTCGTGACGGTTGAGAGAATACAGGAAACGAAAAGTGTTTACCTTTCCTGACCATTTCCTTTTGGAAGAACCCGCCCTGTGCGATCGCGATCGGGCGAAGGATCATGACAGCCAAGACTATTATTACGATCCGGACAAACATAGGCCTCGGATTATAGCATCGTTTTTGCCTGCTTTTTCAAAAACTCCTTCCGCTGAACTAAATTTTTGAGTTATCTCTGCTTGAGAGCATTCAGTACCTTCTCGCCGCGTGGTGAGAGGCGGTAGCCAGGGCGGAGGGATTCGGTCAGGCCGAGGGCTTTAAGTTTGCGGACCCAGGGTTTGAAGGTAGGAATGGTGAGGCCGATCTGCTCGGCGAGGATGGCGGCGTGGGTGTTGGGTTGGTCGTGGATCATCTGCAGATAGTCTCTCGTCCACGGGCCGCGTTTGCTGCCGGCGTCGAGCTTCTTTAGTTTGGAAATGATCTCATCGAGTTCGGCCTTTGAAAGATCGGCTTCGGCACGTAGAGCCATTCGCGGATCCTCGCCCACCCAGTGGACGCCGACGCAGTAGATGTCGGTGTCGTCGCTCGCCGGCGGCATCGAGGCGAGAAGTTCTTTCTTCGAATCGAATCCCGCAGCCGCCGCGTCCGCCGGCGTGATCTTTCGCTCCGTGACAACCTCGACCGAATCGACCGCCAAAACGCCACGCTGCGTCATTTGCGTCCCGCCCGCCTTAACGCCGCACTTCTTCCAACGGCGAAAGATCAGTGTGATCTCACCCGCCTTGATGCGGTCCAAAATTGCGTTCTTTATTAGCATTACCCGCCGCTGACCGCATTGAAGATGTGAAGTTCGTCCGTATCGATCGCCGTCTCAAGGCCATTGGCTTGCTTCACGCTTTTGTCGCCGAGAAAGACGTTGACGTGGGTGCGGATCTTGCCTTGCTCGTCCAGCACGCGGTCGCGAAGCGCCGGATGCAGCGACCATAAGCCACCTAGAGCCTCGCCGACCGACGTAAAACTACCCGGCAGGCTGACCTCCGTTTCGCCGCCCGCAAACTGCTTCAAATGCCCGCTTAGATAAATCTTCATCAGAGCGTGTATGCCTTAACGCAGCAGATCTCCGGCAGCGAGCCTTCGATCATCTTCCACGAATCGCCGTCGTCGTGCGAAGCAAAGAGCTTCCCGTTCTTCGTCCCGAAAAAGATGTTGTTGCCGGTCGAGGTAACCGCATCGCGCAATACCACCTCGTATGCGTTCTTCTGCGGCAGGCCCTTCGTCAGCGGCTGCCAGCTTTTCCCCTCGTCGCGGGTGCGGTAAACACGCAGCTTGCCCTCGCAGGTAAATCGCTCGGCGTCCTTTTGGAGCGGAACGATGAAAGCCGAGCCGGCCTCGCTCACCGTCAGGCCGAAACCGAAATTTGACGGCAGGCCGCTTTCGATCTCTTCCCACGTAATGGCACCGTCTCGGCTGCGGTAAACTCCGTGGTGATTCTGCAAGAAAAAGAGCTTCTTCTTCGATGGATGCCGGGCGATCTTGTGCACGCACTGGCCGAACTCAGGATATTTATTCGGCATGAAATAGGCCGAAACGCCGGTGTTCGTCACCTTCCACGTTTCGCCGCCATCGGCTGATTGATAGACGCCGCCGGTCGATATCGCGATCTTGATGTCCTTTGGGTTCTTGGGGTCGGTGATTATCGTGTGCAGGCAAAGCCCGCCGAAGCCCGGCTGCCACTGCTTCCGGTGCGGATGCTTCCAAAGCCCTTTGTTGAGCGACCAGGTCTCGCCCCGGTCGTGCGATTCGAAAAGCGCAGCGGGTGCTACGCCAACGTAAAGCGAATCGCTGTCGCCGCCCGCGGTTATCTGCCAGATATTCTCAAGCGGCTTTTTCGTCGTCGCGGGCATCTTGATCCGCCGTTTCTCCGGCTGGTCCCAGGTTTTGCCCATGTCCGTGCTCTTGCAGAGCTCAGCCCCAAAATGCCAGCTCGCCGGTGCGGCCCACATCTCGTTGCGGCCCTTCCGCTGATCGAGAAATGCCGAGTAAACCGCCAGCCCCGGGAAGTGCGGCCCCTCGATCGACCACTTGCCACCACCGCCGCGGAGGATGAATAACCCCTTTGCGGTGCCGACGAGGAGAATCGTTTCGTTTGGCATATATCTCCCTCGCTAAAACCAACTCGATTTCTTCTTTGAGGTCGAGCCGCCGAAGATGCCGCCAAGAATGCCGCGGACGATCGTGTTGCCGATCTGCCGGCCGATCGAGGTCGAAGCGGAGCGGGCGGCGCTCTTTACAACCGATTCGACGATCCCATCCGGCTGGCGAGATGCAGCTCGCTCGGCCTTTGCCTGGCGTTCGGCTTCTTTCTGGGCCTCGAGTTGGGCCTTTGCCTCTTCTTCGGCCGCTGACTTTTCTTCGGCACGTTTGGTCAGCATCTCGAACGCCGATTCGCGGTCGATGGCTGTGTCGTATATGCCGGCCACGATCGACGTATCGATCAGCTGCTTTCGCTGGTCGGGTGTGATCGGCCCGATCTGGCTCGCCGGCGGCACTACAAAGGCGCGATCGACGACCGTCGGCACGCCCTTTTCATCGAGGAGAGAGATCAGCACCTCGCCGACGCCGAGCTCCGAGATGGTCTTGACCGTATCGACCTCGGGATTTTCGCGAAAGCTCTTAGCCGCGACCTTCACGGCCTCCTGCTCCTTCGGCGTATAGGCACGAAGCGCGTGTTGGACCCGATTGCCGAGCTGGGCGAGCACCTTGTCCGGGATGTCCGCCGGGCTTTGCGTCACAAAATAAACGCCGACGCCCTTGGAGCGAATGAGCCTGACGACCTGCTCGATCTTCTCGACCAATGCCTTTGGCGCGTCGCTGAAGAGCAGGTGGGCCTCATCAAAAAAGAAGACGAGCTTTGGCTTATCGAGGTCGCCGGCCTCGGGCAACATTTCGAAAAGCTCGGAAAGCAGCCAAAGCAGGAACGTCGAATACAGCTTTGGCGAGTTGATCAGCTCATCGGCGGCGAGGATATTTATCACGCCTTTGCCGCCGAGCGTCTGCATAAAATCTTCAAGCCGCACGGCCGGCTCGCCAAAGAATTCGTGCCCGCCCTGCTGTTCAAGCTGCAGCAACCCGCGTTGGATCGCACCGACCGATGCCTTCGAAACATTGCCGTACTGCGTTGTAAATTCCGACGCATTTTCAGCCACGAAGATCAGAAGCTGCTGCAGGTCCTTCAGGTCAAGCAAGAGCATGCCGCCCTCGTCCGCGATCTTGAAAGCGAGCGTGAGAACTCCCTCCTGCGTTTCGTTAAGCTGCAGGATCCGCGAAAGCAGCAGCGGCCCCATCTCCGAGATGGTCGCCCGCAACGGATGGCCCTCTTTGCCAAAAACGTCCCAAAACGTGACCGGGCTGCCCTCAAACTTTGTGTCCGCAAGCCCAAGCTGCTCGAGCCTCGCCAGGATCTTAGGGTGGTTTCCGCCCGTTTGGCTGACGCCGCTCAAGTCGCCTTTGATGTCCGCCACGAAGACCGGAACGCCGCGTTGGCTGAAGCCCTCAGCCATCTTCTGCAGCGTCACGGTCTTGCCCGTTCCGGTCGCCCCGGTTACCACACCGTGCCGGTTCGACATTTCCATCAAGAGGTTAAATTCGCTCGCTTCGCGTTTTGCTAAAAGTATTGGTTCAGGCATATCTCGTGAGTATAAGAGAGGAGAGTTCAATTGTGAAAAAGCGCGAAAGTGAAGAGGTTTAAAGGTTAAGATACTTGAAGTTGAAACCGGAATGTCGCAGCAAAATCCTTTGCATCCATTTTCACTCTTTCACTTTTTCACCTTCTAACATTTTTCGTATTTCCAATTCCGGCTTTTCCCTTCACTTAGCCATTCGATCGTCGTTGCGAGCCGCTTTTCGCGCGTCGGTTCGGTCTTGGCTTCGTTTATCCACTCGATGTATTCCTTCCGGTGGCTGTAGCTGAATTTGTCGAAAGCGGCCTTTGCCTTATTGTTCTTTGCGAGTGCCTTGGCGAGTATCTCCGGCACGACCAGTTCGGCACGTTCTGCCGGCTTTTTCTGCGGCAGCTTGATTCCCTTCTCATTTAGCTCGACTGCCTTGTGGACAAGTTCGATGATGACCCTGTCCTTCGGCAGGTCCTTGAGCGAGGCGATCTTGCCAAAGCTGCTCAGCGTGTTGCGTTCGGAGTCGATAGCCTCGTGCTCAAGCAACTGCTGCTTCCAAAAACCGAACGCGCAGTGCTGCTTAAAAGCCGCCATGTTGCAGACCGGCCCCTTGAAATCAAAGTGCGGCATCCCCCACTTGATCTCCTCTTCAATGTCCGGACACGCCCGATGCACCAGCTTCCGAATATGCGTCAAGATCGGCCGCGCAAACTCTGCCGATTTCTCAATATAGGCATCAACCCTCGGATCCGTAACCGGCATCGCTCGCGTCCTCCTCAATAAAGGCCTTGCTGCTGTTTGAAACGCTAAGGGATTATAAACGAATATCTTTGCCGAAGACCAACTTTCCCCCGCCACCCGCCAAAAAGCTTACAGCTAACCGCTAAATGCTAACGGCTTTAGCCAAAACATTCCTGCACCCGACTACTTCAACAATCGGTGCCGCCAATACAGGAAGAGGCCGAAGCCAAATAGAGAGTAGATCAGCAAGTGCCGTAGGCCGACTTCTGCCGCGGTCCAGATGCCCCGGGCAAACTCTTTCGCTGCGGGACCGTATTGCGATACCTTTCGCTCGACACGTTGAGTGAAGGAAAGTTTCGGTGCGGGTTTCGGCGGCGGCGGGTACGCGGGACCTCCATTGACGGTTCGCGTTGCAGGTTCCCATCCAAGCCGGGAGAGCGGCCATCTGAACTTTGGATAGCGGCCGTTTAAATCGGCGTTCGTCACCATTCGAGGACCGGCAAACAACCCGGAGGAATAGATCTCTCGCCAGTAATAGTTAAGATCCCCGAGCCGCTCGTGCGCGATCACCGCCGAAAAGAGAGCGTCCTTCGCAGCCGCGGTATTGGGGTATTTGTCAACGACTTCCAAATAGATCGGGATCGAATGCGCGAGACTTTCGTGTAGCTGTGAATGCTCAAAAACCCGATTCATCTCGCCCGGAAGCCGAAGACCCTCGCCGGACTCCAGACTCGCAAGAAGATCTGATCGCTGCCCGTCCCAAGCCGCTGGATTATAGAACGTCAGGCTATCGGACTGATAATAGGCGCTTGCTAACTGATAGAGAGCTTCAGCCCTCGATTCATCGTCGGCGGCCTCGGCCACTCGCTTTTCCCAGTATTGGAAAGTTTCAATTGTCTTAAGATCTCTCCGGATCCACGTGCTCCCGATCTGTATCCCGTTGTAGTCGTATTGGTAGGGATCTTTCTCGTATCTCCGTGTCTGCGTCCAACTGTAATCGTAGCTTTCGATCGGGATCTCGGAAGCAACTACCTGGTTGAATATTCGCCGGGCCTTTTCCCATTCCTTCTCTCGCATTAGTCGGACCCCGAGGCTGTAGCGAAGGTAACTCAGTTCGGCTGCGTTCGTTCGCGTCTCGATGAATTTCTCAAGCCGCTCGGTCGGCAAAAGTACATCAATGAAGTACGCAACATCGAACCGGTATCCGAGTGCGAGGTACTGTTCGAGCGCCCCTTCAAGATCGCCCGTATCTTCTGCGGCCAGTGCCAGGAGGCGGCGAGCATGTTCGTAGTGTCTTGAGTCTGGAAGGTCACGCAACAACGTCCGTAGTGTTCGCTTGGCCGCTTCATATTTTCGCTGAGCGTGCTCGCTGCTTGCCTTGATGAAAAGCGCCTCCGCCCGAAGCTCGCCAGAAACACCGAGCGAAAGAGCCCTCGAAGCCGACGCCTCGGACTCTGCATACTTTTCGAGTTCGATCTGGGCCTGAGCCAGTCGAACGACGAATCCTCCGCTGACCCGAGCATTTGGATAACGTTTCATCATCCGGCTCGCAAAACGAGTTACCCTATCAAGCTCGTGACGACCCTTCGCTTGCGTTTCGCTTACCTCCTTTCGATCTTCCACCTGCTCGCGGTAAGAGCCGTAGTAACTTCTTTCCGCGTAGGTAAGGTCTACGGCGTGGTTGTATATCCGGTGGTAAGCATAAGCCATCGCCGCATTGATATCTCCGATGATCAGTTCTTCGGTCTTGTCCAGCGTCTCATCATCGTATTCGTGGCCGAGCACCTGCAGCGACTTTTTGGCCTCGAGCCTCGCGTTACGATCGGTCGGATGGCCGAGCAGACGGTAATATTCAGCCAACGCCATTTCCCGCATTCCGCCGCGACGATAGAGAAAGGCCAGCCAGCCCTTAACATCATTGACAAAGCGTCCGTGTGGATAGCGTTGGAGCAAACGCTTAAGGTCGGTGATCGCTTGCTTCCAATTCTCATCGCGGCAATTCTCCACCGGTTCCGCAACAAGCGGCTGGCCGTTGTAGTCCTCGCCCTGAATTCCGCAGTCCGATTCTTTGAACGCATGGCTCAACTCGATCCTGAGCTTTGCGACCATATAAAGCGCTGCCTGATTCTTCTCGCTTGTTGGGTAGGTGGATGCATGGCGAAGAAATGCCTCAAGTGCCTCGGGAAGTTTTTCATCACGATACAACTCCGCGGCCTGAAGATATGCCCAGTTGTCCCGGAGGTTCAAGGCAATCTTTTCCGGGGGCTCAGGCATCGCAACTGAGCGGTCATAAAGAGTGCGGGCGTCCAGATACGCCTTTATTTCCACGGTCGAAACTCCGCTCCGTCGTTCCTTAAGAGCATCAAGCATATCGAACGCAGAGTTTCGGCGTTCCTGCCTCGCGGGATCCTCGTCGATCGATCGGTATTCGGTATCTTCGAGCAATTTCCTCAATAACCTATCGGCCACGTCGAGCCGTGATTCCGATATCGCTTCGTGTACTGACGCGAAGATCTTGTCGTTTGATTCGACTTGATCGATCGGTTCGAGGATAGTTGGTTCCTCGTCCTCCCCGGTCACCTGATTCGCCGTTAACTCCTTTTTGGCGTTCGCGTCATAGACGATCGGAAGCGGGTCGAGACGATAGAACCCGCGGCCCGTTCGATAGCTGTTAAAGCGAACTGAGTGATCCGACGTAAAGCTCCACGAGCATGCCAGAACGATCGCGGACCCGGCCAGAAATACTACGAACGTCCAAACCGCCTGCCGACGGACTGCCTCGAAAAACTTCTTTGATCTAGCTCGCATTTCCCTTACCTCAAACCCTTCACTCTCACTTTGAAACAAACTGGACGGTTTCAACGATCACACGGCCATCATCTGAGCGAAGTGTGGCCAACGCCATCAGTTCACGTCCTGTGGCCTCCGGTCCGAAATTCACCTCAACTACGGCTTGCGAACCCGGCCGCCATCGATTCGCTTTCAGCCTAAAAACATTCGCCCGGCGGACGCTGCAGGGCGAGGTTCTTTTCGTTTCCCGACAGATCGGCTCAACGGAACCAAATCCCTCGTAAGACACGATGCCGGCGACGCCCTGATCATTGACCGGAATGTCCAAAACAAAGGCGCCTTCACCGACGAGCGAAGCCGCATTTCCGGAATTAGAAATGGTCAAGAGACCTCGATGGCCTTCCAAACGCTTTAGGCTAGAGGCCAAACCGAATGTTGTTTCCTTGTTTTCAACAGCAGCGGCCACCTCCAATGGTGAAAGCGTTGTCGCGTCACCGTGAAGTCTTAGCCGAAAAAGACAAATTCCCAAGAGGTTTTCACCGCCCTCTTCGCGCACGGCCGCTACCGAACGACGAAGTGAGCCTATGCTCGGCTGGATGAAAACGAGATGCTCGCCTTCCTCGATGCTCAAACCTTCGATCACGGTTTGGAAAACAGCGGCGAACTTGTAGAACCTTTCTGCCCCATCGCCATCCTCTCCAAAGCTTCCGGATTTGACCAATTTCAAGCCGCCCGAACCAAGAGCCGATTCCGGCGCAATATTCCCGCGAATCTCGATCAGCGCGCCGCTTTTCGAGTAATGCAGGGCCATGCCGTAAACCGAAAGTCCGGCATAGAACGGCTTTCCCAACCGCCGTGCGGCCGCAACCCCTCGACGCACCTCGGCAGTCGAAGAGATCGGCGTGAGCGACCCAATGTATTGCGGAACAGTGTCTCCGTAAAATTGAGGTGCCCAAAAATCGACCTCGCCCAGGACCAACCCCAGATCGCCTGAGGACATCCATGTCGGCAGGCCGGTGATCGAAAGTTTTGTTGAAGGCGGCAGGGCGGCGCGGACATGACGGAGTAATTCGGCGTATCTTGGAAGAAGGCGGGTCGGAAAATCGAGGTCAAGCTGCAGCCCGATGATCGGCGAGGTTTCGCCCTGCACCGAATCCGAATAAGCGGCCGCTATAAAGTTGCCGAGGTGCTTTGGATCGATGTCTTCAAGAGACTGAAGCAATGAAGGAGTAGCATTGTAAACAAGATGGACCGGGGTGTTGGCGGGAGGATTGCCCTTCGGTTCCCGGATCAATTTGAGTTCGTCGGTGCGGTCGATCTGTCCGGCGAGAACAAAGACCTCCCGGGCTCCTGTTAGCGACCGGGCAAGGTCGATCTCTTCAGTGCTCGGCATTCGTCCACCCCAAGACCAATAGGCGATCACGAGCTCGCCAGGCATCCAAACACGCGGCCTATTGATTGACGGCCAAAGGAAAACAAAGCCGGCAAGAAGTGCACCAAAAGCTAGGAGAATCTTGAATTTCAACTGAAAATACCGCTACTTCACCGAAGATCGTGTTTGAAATTTTACTCCGTTCCACGAATAAGTCAATAATTTTCTGCAATGTAAACGATAAATATTTCTGATCTGTCCTCACGCCGCCTAAGTCGATCTTTTTGGCCGGGGGCCGCGGGAGACGGTTACGGTTTCGGAGAGGTTTAGGTACATTCGGCCGACGGCGTCGATCTTGGGGTCGATGAAGCGTTCGGTGGTTTTCAGCCGGATGCCGAAGTGCCTGCAAAAGGGGTTGGCGTAGATGCGTCGGCCGGACATTCGGGCGTCCTCTTTCAGCTTGAAAGCCGGCCGGGCGGTAATCGCATCCGTCGGCTCGAGGATGATCAGGTCCTTCTGCCGGTTAAAGTAAAGATAGACGGCGAGCGGCCGGCCGATCGCCTTGTGTGCCCGTTGGTTGAGAAAGATCGAGCCCTTTGGGCAGATCGTTACGTGGAACCGTTCGGCAAATGGCACCGTGGGGCCGACCATAAATTTTTCGCATTGTCTGTCTAGCTGCATAGTTAGTGTCCTCACAAATGATCTCTTTGCGTGCCGTGCCCGCACGGACGTTGCATTTATAGCGCATCCATTCATCGAATGCGAGTTTTTTTTCTCCCGGGCGCGCAAACGGATCCGCGGCGTTGGCCGCTGCGGTCACAGCCTCAAGGGTTTTATGCTTTTACGGCGCCACAGCACCGGACGCGCTCTTGACGGTTTTGAAAAATGTTGTGGGTCACTGCCAGGAAATTCCCACGACCGGTTCCGGGAAACGCGTCACCTGACACCTGTAATCCGCCGCTGGAGAGAAAGATCCCGCCTAAAAATGGCAGGGCGTCATTCGGCCGGTCAGGAAACGGTTGAACATCTGCGCCTCGCCCGAACTTAAGGGGAAATTCGTTCCTTGATGTCATTATCGGTTTCGCGATAGCGTCTTACTTTGTATGGTGGAATTCAAGCAAGCGGAAACTGACGATGAACTTGTGGGCATACTTGATCTTCAGCAGAGCAATCTGGCGGCAGGCCTCACATCGAAGGAGCTAGAGCGAGAAGGCTTCGTTACAGTTTCGCACTCGCTTGAGCTGCTTCGTGAGCTGAACGACATCGAACGACACGTTATCGCAATCAAGGATGGCCGCATTGCCGGCTACGTTCTCGCCATGACCAAGGCGAGCCGCCATCGAATTCCGATAATGTTTGAGATGTTCGCGGAGTTTGATCGACTTTCGGTATTCGGCCACGACCTTCGCGGGTCCGCCTACATGGTCATCGGTCAGGTATGTGTCGCAAAGGAGTTTCGCGGGCAGGGCGTTTTCGAGGGGCTTTACCGTGAATATCAACGCCAGTTTTCTACGCGGTACCCGATCGCGATCACCGAGGTCGCGAGCAGCAATACGCGCTCGCTTGCAGCCCACCGAAAGCTCGGATTTCGCGAAGTGGCCGAATACACCGGCGAGAGCGGGACTCGATGGGTGATCGTGGCCTGGGATTGGAACGCCGGCCAGTGAATATCACCACTTCTTTTAAGGTCTAAATGCCACACGCCGACTCGCAGAACATCCCGATACTTTCCCTCTCTTCTGACATTTCATCGAGGCCGGCCCGTACCCGAACCTTTTTCGCCCGCGGTTGGTTGTGAAATGGCGGCATTTGTTCGATAATTCTAGGTTTTGGTATTCAAAGGACTTTTTTAGTTCGCATCCCAATATAAGTTAGTAAATATCTATCTTGAGAGGGTGTTTCTGCGGCCCGCGGGGCCGGAAGCACAAGATCGAAAAGACTATGAACGATTACGTTATCTATCTGGTGCCCGCGTTGGGGCTTTTCGGCATTCTGGTAATGGCATTCAAATCCGCCTGGGTCGGCAAGCAGGACGCCGGCGAGCAGAATATGCAGGAGCTTGCGGGCCACATCGCCGCGGGCGCAATGGCATTTTTGAAGGCCGAATGGCGGGTGCTCAGCATCTTTGCCGTTATCACGGCCGCCTTGCTTGCCTATTCGGGCACGGTGCATGAGGTCAATGGACGCGAGATCCACTCGCACTGGACCATCGCGATCGCGTTCCTGATCGGAGCGGTCTTCTCGGCGACGGCCGGCTACATCGGGATGAAGGTCGCGACCAAAGCAAACGTCCGGACGACGCAGGCCGCAAGGACGAGCCTCAAGCACGCACTCGCCGTTTCATTTACGGGCGGTTCGGTGATGGGTCTCGGCGTCGCCGGCCTCGCGATCCTCGGGCTTGGCGGGCTTTTCATTGCATTTCTCGCCCTTTTTGCCGACCTCGGCGTAAACCAGGTAAGGACCGCGATCGAGGTACTGACCGGCTTCTCGCTCGGTGCTGAATCGATCGCACTTTTTGCACGCGTCGGCGGCGGTATCTACACCAAAGCGGCTGACGTCGGCGCCGACCTCGTCGGTAAGGTCGAGGCCGGCATTCCCGAGGACGACGTCCGCAACCCGGCCACAATCGCCGATAACGTTGGCGACAACGTCGGCGACGTCGCGGGCATGGGAGCCGATCTTTTCGGGTCATACGTGGCAACCATCCTCGCGACGATGGTGCTAGGGCAGGAGATCACCTCGCGTGACGCGCTCGGCGGGCTCGCTCCGATCCTGCTACCGATGGTCATCGGCGGGCTTGGTATCGTCTTTTCAGTGGTCGGAATGCTGTTCGTCCGCATCAGCGGCGAAAATGCCTCGGTGCAGAATGCCCTCAACCTCGGCAACTGGTCGGCGATGATCATGACGGTTGTCGCTTCGTTCTTTGCGGTGATGTGGATACTGCCGGACGGGCAGATCACGCTCCGCTCGCAGTCGTTCGATAAATGGGGCGTTTTCTACGCGATCGTCGTCGGAACGATCGTCGGGGCGATCATGAGCTACGCGACCGAATACTACACGGCGATGGGCAAAAAGCCGGTAAATTCGATCGTTCAGCAGTCCTCGACCGGCCACGCGACGAACATCATCGGCGGGCTCGCTGTCGGAATGAAATCGACCGTGATCCCGATCATCACGCTGGCCGCCGGTATCGTTACGTCATATTACTTCGCCGGGCTCTACGGCGTGGCCATCGCCGCCTCAGGGATGATGGCGACGACCGCGATGCAGCTCGCTATCGACGCCTTCGGCCCGATCGCCGACAACGCCGGCGGCATTGCTGAGATGAGCCAGCTCCCGGCCGAAGTTCGCGGGCGGACCGACATCCTCGATGCGGTCGGAAATACAACTGCGGCAACCGGAAAAGGCTTCGCGATCGCAAGTGCTGCGCTAACTGCCCTCGCCCTATTCGCAGCCTTCGTCGGCATCGCCGGTATCGAGCGGATCGATATCTACAAAGCGAACGTTCTCGCCGGGCTCTTCATCGGCGGCATGATCCCGTTCATCTTCTCTGCCTTGTGTATTCAGGCGGTCGGCAAGGCTGCGATGGACATGGTGCAGGAAGTGCGGCGTCAGTTCCGCGAGATCCCGGGCATCATGGAATATGAAGCCAAGCCGGAATATGAGAAATGCGTTGAGATCTCAACCAAGGCATCGATCCGCGAAATGCTTTTGCCCGGTGCGATCGCTTTGATCACTCCGGTCATCGTCGGGTTCACCTTTGGTCCAGAAGTTCTCGGCGGTTTGCTTGCAGGTGTGACCGTTTCGGGCGTGTTGATGGGCATCTTCCAGAATAATGCCGGCGGTGCTTGGGACAACGCGAAGAAGTCGTTTGAGAAAGGCGTTGAGATCAACGGCGAGATGTATTACAAGGGCTCCGAGCCGCATAAGGCCTCGGTAACGGGCGATACGGTCGGCGATCCCTTCAAGGACACATCAGGCCCGTCGATGAACATCCTCATCAAGCTGATGTCCATCGTCTCGCTCGTCATCGCGCCGTACATTTTCGGTATCGGGCAGTAGGTAGGCTTATCTAGGTAAAGGCCATATAGGAGGGCATATGCGTCCTATGTGGCCTATTTATTTTTCATCATTCTCACAAACTGCTCAAACAAATATTCCGAATCATGCGGGCCGGGGGCTGACTCCGGGTGATATTGGACGGAAAATACCGGCAAATTTTTGTGCCGAAGGCCGGCCACCGTGTTGTCGTTGAGGTTAATGTGCGTCACTTCGACATCCGCGGGAAGCGAATCGGGATCAACAGCAAATCCGTGGTTGTGTGAGGTGATCTCGACTTTTCCGGTCGCGAGGTTTTTGATCGGCTGGTTGCCACCGCGGTGGCCGAATTTCATCTTGAATGTCCGCCCTCCGAAGGCCTGCCCGATCAACTGATGACCTAGGCAAATGCCGAAAATCGGCTTTTGCGAAGCGGCGAGTTTTCGGATCTCTTCGATCACTGCGGTCATCGAAGCGGGATCGCCGGGGCCGTTCGAAAGAAATATGCCGTCGGGCTCGAGCGCTATAACTTCTTCGGCCGTTGCTCCTGCCGGTACGACCGTCACCCGGCAGCCGAACTTCGCAAATTCCCGCAGGCTATTCGTCTTCACGCCAAAGTCGTAAGCGACGATATGGTACCTGGCATTGGTGGCTGTTGGATATTCGAAGCTCGCCTCGGCAGTGACTTCCGTAGCGAGTTCGCGGCCTTTCATATCAGGCGAGGAACGCACCTTTTCGAGAAGGCTGGTATGGTCAAGATCGGTCGTCGAGATAACGGCGCGCATTGCTCCTTTGTCACGAATGTGTCGGACAAGGGCCCGAGTATCGATGCCTTCGATTCCAACGATGCTGTTTCGCGAAAGGTAGTCTTGCAGTGTTTCGGTCGATCGCCAGTTCGAGGCGATCCGCGACGCTTCCTTTACCACAAAGCCTTGAGCCCAAGGACGGCGGGATTCGACGTCTGACTCATTAACGCCATAATTGCCGATCAGCGGATACGTCATGCAAATGATCTGCCCGGTATAGCTCGGGTCGGTCAGGATTTCCTGATAACCCGTCATCGATGTGTTAAAGACCATTTCCCCAAAGGCTTCGCCCTCAGAGCCGAACGCGGTGCCGCGAAAGGAGCGGCCATCCTCCAGAACAATTATCGCCGGACTTGCTTTAATCATCTGTAATCCAGTTTATCGCAACCGTCGTCGGCAGTTAAGTTGACTTTGTTTGGAAATGCGGGGGAGCTTGAATCACTATTGAACGGTACGCGTATCTGAAAGGTTTTCGAGTCCTGAGTCCTTATAATCTCCATGTTCGACGAAGCCGATCTTGTCCGGCTGCCAGTAGCGAAAGAACGCCTTCCCGTAAATGTACTTCTCGGGAACGAGGCCCCAATAACGCGAATCAGACGAATTATCTCGGTTATCACCCATTACAAAGAAATGATGGGGATCGACCTTTTTCGCGGGCCAGGTCGGGAGGCTTTGGTTGTGTTCGGTGTCAAGATAATCTTCCTGTAGCTCGACACCGTTGATATAAACCCGGCCGTTCCTGACCTCGACCGTTTCGCCCGGCAGCCCGATGATCCTTTTCACGTAGCTCTTATCCGGCTCTCGCGGAAACCAAAAAACAACGATATCGCCGCGCTCCAAATGGCCCCAACTTACGCTTTGAATGTTGTAGTAAACGAGTTTGTTGACGAGAAGCCGTTCGCCATTATGCAGATGCGGCAGCATCGATTCTCCTTCGACGACAACCGGTTGGATAGCGAACACACCTAGCAGGACAAAAACGACAAGGATCAAAAAGACGTCACGAACCAGCCGCATTCCCTCGGCCCAGAGGAATGTTCGCGACTGCTTGCGGTAGTGATGCACTGCGATGTCGAGATCATCCGCCGGATCAAGCGGTCCGAATGGTATGGTTCTTTTTTTCTTGCCGTTGAACACTTTTATTGTGTTTGATTCCGAAATGCGGGCAAATGGTTGACCGCACTAAACATCTTCGATTTTCTGCCCCGATGGGAGATTTGTCAACGAGTTCTTTTCCTTACTCGAGTTGCATCGGTTCATAGGTCGGCAATGCTTGTTATAGAATCTTTCCAATGACGCCTGAGATCCGTTCGCTTTTTGCCGCCACCGAGCAATACGCCTACCTTAACTCCGCTGCCGTTTCGCCGATGCCGTGGACGGCGATCGAGGCTGTCAATTGGCAGCTTAACGACGTAGCCATGAATGGTTCGGAGCATTATTCCGAGTGGGTCAAAACGAAGGGACGCTGTCGCGAACTCCTTGCCGGAATGCTGAACGTCAGCCCGGAACAGATCGCTTTCATGCGCAACACGTCGGACGGCTTTGCGGCGGTCGCGGCGGGGCTTGAGTGGAAAGCCGGCGACAACATCGTCACCTTCGGCAATGAGTTTCCGGCAAACTTCTACCCGTGGCGGCGTGTTCGCGACCGTTTTGGCGTTGAACTGCGCATTTGCCCTGAACGCGACGGACGATACGAGATCGACGAACTCATCGACATGATCGACTCGAACACGCGCGTCGTTGCTGTTAGTGCTGTCCAATTCGCTTCGGGTTTTCTCGCCGATCTTGAAAGGATCGGAACCGCGGCCCGGGCAGCCAATGCCCTTTTCGCTGTTGACGTTATTCAAGGCCTCGGACAGATGGGATTTGATCTTGAGGCCGCTCGGGTCGATGTCGCGGCCGGAGCGAGCCACAAATGGCTTTGTGCCCCGGAGGGCTGCGGCATTCTTTACGTATCGGAACGCGCTCGCGAACGGGTCGATCCGGTCTTCGTCGGTTGGATCAGCGTCGAAACTCCCTGGGACTTTGACGACCGGGAACAGCCATTCAAACAAAACGCTCTCGCCTGGGAGAGCGGAACCGGGCCATCATCGCTATTCTACGGGCTAGAGCAGAGTCTGCTGCTTCTTGGGCAGGCGGGCCTCGGTAACATTCGCAGCTATCTTGCCGAGCTTTCGGGCTATCTCTGCGAGCGGCTTGCCGGCAGAAATTACCGCATTATCAGCTCTCGCGAGCCCTCGGAAGCGTCGGCGATCGTCTGTATTGAACATCTCGGCGGGCTGCATTGCAATGAAGTGGCGCAAAGACTTCGCGACGCGGGTGTCATCGTCTCGCCGCGGGGTGACCGTCTTCGTATCGCGCCGCATTTTTACAACAACAAGGAAGACATCGACAGGCTGATCGATGCATTGCCGGAGTGATCTGCTACTCCGGCGTGATAGGCTCTGAAAGGTCGTCGAGGTTAAGGCGTGTGAGCCCTCCTGCGTCCGAAAACGCGACCATCTTTTCGCGTACGCCCTCGCGGTATTTGAAGTAGGTGTATCCGGCGATTCCGCCGAGCAGTATGGCAACCGCGAAACCCATAAAGATCCACAAGATGATCGAGTAGATTATGTCCCGCGATGTCGTGACGAAGTACCGCTCCAAGTTCTGTAGAAGAAACGGGCTTTCCCCGAGCCACTGAATGTCTTTCTCGTACTTCACCTGGTCGATGAGTCCGGCGGCGGCCTCTGCGTCCTGAGTATCGAAAACGAAAACGGCGTAGTTTCCAACCCGCCGATAGACCGTCGGCGGTTCGGTCAGCGTCTGTGTGAGGATACGCAGAAATTCAACATCGGCTGCCGAGGCGAACTGCGGCGTTGTGTATTCAACTATCAGAAGCCGCCCTTCCGGATAAACCGCACTCGCCGCTTCGGTGCCGCCGACGAACTCGATCGCACTATTGACCTGGCGTTCGCCTATCACCCGAACAAGTTCTTCCTTCGAGGCGATAAATGCTGCATCGCCTCGAACAGCCTCCCAATTCGGCAGGTGTTTGAGGATTACCGGCACGCCGTCCTTTTCGTCAAATTCCTGAGTTCGAACATTCGGCGGAGGCTGTGCAACGGCTGTTCCAGCGAAAAAAACGGCAGCAAGCAAGACCGCATGCAACCGAACGCAAGCCGATCCGAGCCCGAGCGTTCTTATTGAGCGGAATAAACCGTTATTGAAATGGGATTTGTACGTGAGCGTCGCCACAGAATATGTATCAAAATCGTTCAAGAGACAACTATACCATATCGTGCGCACTGCTACGTAAAGCCGACACGAGAACGAATTGAATCCTCTCTTTGATGTTCGGCGAA
>ERZ761602.3341-NODE-3341-length-22877-cov-5.936070_pt1 | contig 22877 bp, 18 predicted proteins | sample MGYA00512165_ERZ761602 | MGnify/ENA primary metagenome ERZ761602 (study PRJEB28899, sample SAMN02445085) | bioreactor sludge metagenome | biome: EBPR sludge; isolation source: Thorneside wastewater treatment plant | place: Australia: Brisbane, Thorneside...
ACACGGTGCTGGCGCGGCTGGGCATCAAGGCCGGGCTGAGCCCGATGGACCTGACGCTGCTGCGCTTCGCGCCCGGCGCGCTGGTCATGCTGCCTTTCGTGCTGCGCTGGGGGCTGCGCGGCCTGGCCGGCATCGGCTGGGTGCGCGGCCTGGTGCTGGCGGCGCTGTCGGGGCCGGTCTTCAGCCTGCTGATGATGACCGGCTTCGCACATGCGCCGCTGGCGCATGGCGCGGTCATCGCGCCGGCCTGCCAGATGCTGGCCGGGCTGGCGCTGTCGGCCTGGCTGGCGCGCGCGCCGCTGACGCGCGAGACGCTGGCCGGCGCCGCCTTCGTGCTGCTGGGCCTGGGCTTCATGGGCGTCGACGCGCTGCTGCATGGCGGCGGCGACAGCGTGCTGCTGGGCGACGCGCTGTTCGCCGCTGCCGGCTGCTGCTGGGGGCTGTTCGGCGCGCTGTCGCGGCGCTGGCAGGTGGACGCGCTGCGCATCACCGGCGTCGCGGTGGTGCTGTCGCTGGCGATGTTCGGGCCCCTCTATGCACTCGTCGCCGATCCGCGCGGGCTGCTCGCGGCGGCGCCGGGCTTCGTGCTGCTGCAGGCGGTGGCGCATGGCCTGGGCGCCGGCCTTGTGGCGGTGCTGGCCTACAGCCGCGCCGCGGTGCTGCTGGGCCCCGGGCGGGCCGCCTTCTTCGGCGCCATGGTGCCGGGGGCGGCGGCGCTGCTGGCGATCCCGGTGCTGGACGAGATCCCCACCGCGTGGCAGGTGGCCGGGCTGCTGGCCGTCGTCGCCGGACTGCTGCTGGCCTTCGGCGCGGTGCGCGTGCTGGTCGGCTGGCTGGAGCGTCGCCGCTAGCGGCCGCCGGCGACCGCCAGCTACCGCGCGCGAGGTGGCCGCACGCGCGACCGGGGACGGCCAGCCCGGCGCCAGCCGTCGCGGCCCGGTCAGCGCGACCGGGCGACGGCGAGGGTAGGTGCGAGCGCCGGGCTGCAGTGGCGGCGGTACTCGCTCGGCGCCATGCCGGTGGCGGCGCGGAAGACGCGGCTGAAGTGGGCCGGGTTCGCGAAGCCGCGGCCGAGCGCGATGTCGGTGATCGAGCGTGCGGCCTGGCGCGGGTCGGCCAGGTCGTGGCGGCAGGCCTCGACGCGTTGCGCCAGCACGTAGCCGGCCACGCCGTCGGGCTCGTCGCCGAAGGCGTTGTAGAGCTGGCGGCGGCTGCAACCCAGCGCGCGCGCGATGGCGTCCACCGTCAGCCCGGGGTCGGCCAGGCGCAGCGCGACCAGGCGCTTGATGCGCTCGCGCAGCGCCTCGCGCTGGGTGGCCGCGGTGCCGCGGCCGGCCAGGTCCAGCAGCGACAGGTGCACGCCCTGCGTGATCAGCTCGCCCACGCCCTGTGCGGCCCCGGGGCCCAGGCCGGGCAGTTCGCGCCAGGCCTGGCGCATGGTCTCCAGCGCCAGCCGCGAGACGCCGGCCGCGCCCAGCGGGCGCGCGCACAGCTCGTGCAGCGCCAGGCCGCGCTTGAGCAGGCGGTCCTTGGGCACCATCACGATCAGGTGCTCGACGCGCGTCGGGTTGTCGACCGCATAGGTCTCGGTCGTGTCGTACAGGCTCCACTGGCCGGGGCCGACCCAGGCGCGGCGGCCGCGCTGCTCGACGCCGGCGCGGCCGGCCAGCGGCGCGACGATCTTCACGTAGCCGGCCTCGCTGCGCCGCGCGAGCAGGGCCGAGCGCAGCACGCGGTGGCGGTTGGCCGACAGGTGGGTCAGCACCACGTCGCCGGCCTGCACGCTGCACAGCCGGCCGTCGAAGGCGGTGTCGCCGTAGAGGTCGGACTGCAGGCCGCCGAACAGGCGGTGGACCCAGTCGCCCCAGAAGGCGACGCGCTCGCGCGGCGACACGTCGTCGGTCGTCATCAGCGCGGTGGCGGTGGACATCGGGGCAGCCGAGGGGGCCGTGGCAGAACGCGGATTATCCCGGGCGGGGCCGCCGGCGTGGACCCGGGCGCGCCCTCGCACCCTAGGGAAAGTCCTCAGCGGCCGTGCACGATTCGTCAAGTCCCATTGCACATGCGGTCAAGCGCGCCCGGCGTCGCCCGCCTAGCATGCCGCGTGCAGGATGGGGCCGACCGCGCACCCACGACAAGGAGACACCCGATGAGCCAAGACGCCCGTTCCCCCGGCATCAGCCGCCGCCGCGCCACGCAGGTGCTCGCCGCCGGCGCCGCCGCCTTGTCCGTGCCGATGCTGTCGCTGGCGCAGGGCCAGCCCGTGCGCGTGGGCTACGCGATGGCGCGCACCGGCCCGTGGACCGGCGGCGCGCAGGTCAGCCAGGAGCCCAACTACATCCTGTGGGCCGAGCAGCAGAATGCCGCCGGCGGCCTGAACGTCGGCGGCACCAGGCGCCGCATCGAGCTGATCAGCAGCGACGACCGCAGCGACATCGAGACCTGCGTGCGCACCTACGAGAAGCTGATGGGCAGCGACAAGGTCGACCTGATCCTGCCGCCCTGGGGCAGCAACGCCAACTTCGCGGTCGCCCCGCTGGCCAACCGCTTCCAGTATCCGTTCCTGGCACCGACTGCGCTGTCGCGGCGCCTGGTGGAGATGAAGCTGCCGTACTTCTTCCTGATGCTGCAGCAGCCGGCGCCGATGACCAATGCGCTGGTCGACATGCTCAAGGCCCAGGGCGTGAAGTCGCTGGCGGTGATCTACGTCGACGACCTGTTCGGCCTGGAGAACTACGCCGCGCTGAAGGTGGCGCTGCAGGGCTCGGGCATCAACATCGTCGAGGACAAGAGCTACCCCGGCGGCGTCAAGGACCTGTCGCCGGTGCTGCGCTCGATCAAGGACAAGAACCCCGACGCCTTCGTCGGCTTCACCTACCCGCCGGACACCATCCTGGCCAGCCGCCAGTCCAAGGAGATCGGCTTCAACCCGCGCTTCTTCTACGCCTCGGTGGGTACCGCGTTCCAGCTCTACCGCAACGTGATGAAGGAAGGTGCCGAGGGGGTGCTCGGCATGGGCTCGTGGAACCAGAAGACCAGCCCGGGCGCCAAGGCCTATTTCGACGCGCACACCAAGCGCTTCGAGGGCAAGGAGCCCGACCGCTGGGCCAGCGGCGCCGCCTGGGCCGCGCTGGAGATCCTGACCGCCGCGGTCGGCCGCCATGGCCTGGACCGCAAGGCGATCCGGGACTACGTGGCCGGCAACGAGCACAACACCATCCTCGGCAAGATCAGGTTCAACGGCAGCGAGAACGTCGGCACGCCGGGCAGCGTGAGCCAGTGGCAGAAGGGCGAGTTCGAGGTCGTGTGGCCGCGGGCGATCGCCACCGCGCCGCTGCTGGCGCCGAAGCCGGCCTGGGTCTGAACCCCGGCGGCAGACTGCGAACCTACGAGACCGGCGCCTCCGGGCGCCGGTCTGTTTTGCGACCCGTCCCATGTCCTTCGGCGCCTGGCTCGAACTGATCGCTTCCGGTGTCATCACCGGCAGCATCTATGCGCTCGTCGCGCTCGGGCTCAACCTGCAGTACGGGCTGATGCGCATCCTGAACATCGCCCATGGCGAGTTCCTGATGCTCGGCGCCTTCGTGACCTGGGTCGCGACGACGGCGCTCGGCTGGTCGCCGCTGGCGATGATCCCGCTGTCGTTCGCGCTGACCATGGCGCTCGGCCTGGTCATCCACCGCCTGTGGTTCAAGCGCCTGACCGACACCTCGCCCAACGTCGACGTCTTCGAGGCGCGGGCGCTGATGGTCAGCTTCGGGTTGATGTTCCTGGTGCAGAACTTCGCGTCGTGGGTGTGGGGCGGCGAGCTGCGCGGCTACGACTACCTGACCGACCCGGTGGCGATCGGCAGCGCGCAGTTCGCGGCCAACAAGCTGCTGGTGCTGGCGCTGTCGCTGGTCTTCGCGGCGGCGCTGATCGTGCTGCTGCGCACCACGCTGTACGGCAAGGGCGTGCGCGCGCTGATGCAGTCGCCCACCGGCGCGCAGCTGGTGGGCATCAACACCAAGACGCTGCACCCGCTGATGTTCGGCATCGGCCTGGGCCTGTCGGGCGTCGCCGGCTGCCTGCTGTCGATGACCTACACGATCGCGCCGGCGATGGGCGAGCCGTATACGGTGACGGCGCTGATCGTCATCACGCTCGGCGGCTTCGGCAGCATGGGCGGCGCGCTGGCGGGCGGCCTGCTGCTGGGCGTGGTGGAGGCGATCGGCATGCACTACACGAGCCCGTCGCTGAAGTCGCTGCTGTCGTACAGCGTCTTCATCGCCGTGCTGCTGCTGCGGCCCAACGGCCTGTTCCACCGCAAGCGCTGAACGCCACCGCACGGCCGCCCCGATGAACGACCGCCAGATCCTCACGCGCGACCTGCTGGTGCTGTTCGGCCTCACCGGCTGGGCGCTGTCGCTGCCCTACTACGGCAGCGAATTCGCCGTCTCGATGGCGCTGACCTGCCTGATGTACATCGCGCTGGCCACGAGCTGGAGCCTGTTCTGCGGCACCACGCGCTACCTGTCGCTGGCCACCGCGGCCTTCTTCGGCATCGGCGCGTACACGAGCGCGCTGACGCTGGACACGCAGGGCTGGGCGCTGGCCATCGCGTACGGCGCCGGCATCGCCACCGCGGTGGCCGTGGTGATGGGCGCGCTGGTGCTGCACCTGCGCGGCACCTATTTCGCGGTGCTGACCTTCGGCATGACCGAGCTGATCCGCCATGCCATCACGACCTGGGAGAAGCAGGTCACCGGCACCGTGGGCCGCGTGCTCGCGGTGGTGCCCGAGCGCGACACCGTCTACCTGACCGTGCTGCTGCTGGCGGTGCTGGCGGTGGCCACCTCCATCGTCGTGCGGCGCACGCGCTTCGGCCTGGCGATGCGCGGCATCGGCAGCGACGAGCAGCGCGCGCAGACGCTGGGCGTGGACACGCGCCTGGTCAAGATCGCCGGCTTCGCGCTCACCGCGGCCTTCGCCGGCGCGATGGGCGCTGCGATGAGCGTGCGCTGGACCTACATCGACCCGACCACGGTCTTCAACCCTTTCATCGGCTTCCAGACCGTGCTGATCGCGCTGATCGGCGGCGCGGCCACGCTGTGGGGGCCGCTGATCGCGGCCATCGTCTTCAGCCTGCTGGCCGAGACGCTGCGCCTGCAGCTGCCGCAGCTGTACATGATGACGCTGGGCCTGCTGCTGATCCTGTCGGTGCTGTACCTGCCGGGCGGCCTGGCCTCGCTGCGCTGGGACACGTTCAAGGGCTGGTGGAACGACACCCGGGCCTGGTGGAAGGAAAAGCGCTACGAGTGGAGCGGCGACAAGGCGCGCGACGAGCGGCGCGAGAAGGAGCGGCGCGTTGTCCTCTGAGCCGCACCTGAGCCACACGCGCCCCGACGGCACGCCGCACGACCCGCGCGTGCCGCTGCTGCTGGACGCGCACGAGGTCACGGTGCGCTTCGGCGGGCTGGTCGCCGTCGACGCCGTCAGCGCGCAGTTCCGCGCCGGCGAGCTGGTCGGCATCATCGGCCCCAACGGCGCCGGCAAGACGACCTTCTTCAACGCCATCTCGGGCGTGCAGTTGCCGACCTCCGGCCGGCTGGTGGCCGGCGGCCGCAACCTCACCGGGCGCAAGCCGCACCGCTTCGCGGCGCATGGCGTCGCGCGCACCTTCCAGACGCCGCGCACCTTCGCCGAAATGCGCGTGCGCGACAACATCGAATTCGGCCTCAAGTTTGCCGGCCGGCGCCCGCGCAAGTATGTCTTCTGGGGCGACGAGGAGTCGGTACCCTGGGCGCTGCGCACGCCCCAGAGCATCCTGAAGCTGATCGGGCTCGATACGCTGGCGGACCTGCCGGCCGCGGCCATCACGCCCAGCCAGCAGCGGCTGCTGGAGATCGGCATGGCGCTGGCGACGCGCCCGAAGCTGCTGCTGCTGGACGAGGTGGCCGCCGGCCTGACCGAAGGCGAGATCGAGGACATGGCGCGGCTGATCCGCCGCATGCGCGACGAGCTGGACCTGACCGTGATCTGGATCGAGCACGCGGTGACCGTGCTGCTGCGCCACGTGGAGCGCGTGATCGTGCTGCACCAGGGGCGCAAGATCGCCGACGGCCCGCCGGCCGAGGTGGTGCGCGACCGCGAGGTGATCGAGGCCTACCTGGGCGACGAGATGGAGCCCGGACAGGAGGACGGCCCTGCGGCCGTCCTCCTGCCTGGCGACAGGCCAGGGCCTGCAGGCCCTGGCCGGGCGAGGTCCGCACCATGATGTGGTGGCGCCCGGAACCCTTCACGCTCGGCGGCACCGGCCGCGCGCACCTGAAGGTGCAGGGCCTGGCCGCCGGCTACGGCCCCTTCCTCGTGCTGCGCGACCTGACGCTGGAGGCGCGACCGGGCCTGACCGTCATCCTGGGCCCCAACGGCGCCGGCAAGACGACGCTGCTGAAGGCGCTGGCGGGGCTTATCCCGCGTCGCGGCATCGTCACGCTGGACGGCGAGGACCTGCCGGAGAAGACGCACGAGATCGTTCGCGACGGCGTTGCCCTGGTCGCCGAGGGCCGGCAACTGTTCCCGCAGATGACGGTGACCGAGAACCTCGAGCTCGGCGGCTGGCTGGTTCCGAAGTCCGAACGTGCTCGCCGCATCGACGAGGCCTTCACCAACTTCCCCAAGCTGCGCGAGCGCGCGAACCAGCTCGCCGGCACGATGAGCGGCGGCGAGCAGCAGATGGTGGCCGTGGCCCGCGCGATGGTCAGCCACCCGCGCCTGCTGATGCTGGACGAGCCCTCGCTGGGCCTGGCGCCGAAGATGGTCGACGAGCTGCTGGCCATCGCGCGGCGCATCGCCGACGCCGGCACCACGGTGCTGATGGTCGAGCAGAACGTCAAGAAGGCGCTCGCGGTGGCCGACCGCGGCTACGTGCTGGAGCGCGGCGTGCTCGTGGCCAGCGGCCAGGCGAAGCTGCTCGCGCGCTCCAGCGTCGTGCGCGAGGCCTACCTGGGCGCCGCCGCTTCCGACACCACCACGGCCGCCGATGCGGCCCACCGCCGCCGCGCCGCGGCGAGCGTCTGAACTGCCGCGCCCGCGGCCACGAGCAAGGAGAAGTCCATGTCCGACCTGTCGATGCTGATCAACGGCCTGAAGGTGACGGCCGAGCGCAATGCCACCTTCGAGCGCCGCAACCCGCTGGACGGCACGGTGGCCACGCGCGCGCCGGCCTGCACGCCGGCCGACGCGGTGATGGCGGTGGAGGCCGCCGCCGAGGCCTTCAAGACCTGGAGCGAGACCGGCCCCGGCGCTCGCCGCGCGCTGCTGCTCAAGGCCGCCGACGCGCTGGAGGCCAAGACGCCGCAGTTCGTCGAGGCGGTGCCGGCCGAGACCGGCGCCACCGGCATGTGGGCCGGCTTCAACGTCTTCCTGGCCGCCGGCATGATCCGCGAGGCCGCGGCGCTGACGACGCAGGTGGCCGGCGAGGTGATCCCGTCGGACGTGCCGGGCAGCCTGGCGATGGGCGTGCGCCAGCCCGCGGGCGTGGTGCTGGGTATCGCGCCGTGGAATGCGCCGGTCATCCTGGGCGTGCGCGCCATCGCCACGCCGCTGGCCTGCGGCAACACCGTGATCCTGAAAGGCAGCGAGAACTGCCCGCGCACGCATGCGCTGATCGTCGAGGCCTTCCAGGACGCCGGCTTCCCGCCCGGCGTCGTCAACTACATCACCAACGCCCCGGCCGACGCCGGCGCGGTGGTGGAGGCGATGGTCGCGCACCCGGCCGTGCGCCGCGTCAACTTCACCGGCAGCACGCGCGTGGGCAAGATCATCGCGATGACCTGCGCCAGGTACCTCAAGCCGGTGGTGCTGGAACTGGGCGGCAAGGCGCCGATGGTGGTGCTGGACGACGCCGACCTGGACGATGCGGTCAACGCCGCGGCCTTCGGCTGCTTCGCCAACAGCGGGCAGATCTGCATGTCCACCGAGCGCCTGGTCGTGGACCAGAAGATCGCCGACGAATTCGTCAGGAAGTTTGCCGACAAGGCGAAGAGCCTGCCGCTGGGCGACCCGCGCAAGCCCGAGCCGGTGGTGCTGGGCTCGGTGATCGGCATGCCCACGGTGGAGCACTGCAACGCGCTGATCGACGACGCGGTGGCGAAGGGCGCGAAGCTGGTCTGCGGCGGCAAGGCCGAGACCACGCTGATGCCGGCCACGCTGCTGGACCACGTGACGCCGGCCATGCGCATCTACCACGAGGAGACCTTCGGCCCCGTGAAGTGCATCGTGCGCGTGAAGGGCATCGAGGAGGCGGTGGCCTGCGCCAACGACAACGAGTACGGCCTGTCGGCGGCGGTCTTCGGCGGCGACATCGCGCGCGCCATCAACGTGGCGCGCAAGATCGACAGCGGCATCTGCCACGTCAACGGCCCCACCGTGCACGACGAGGCGCAGATGCCCTTCGGCGGCGTCAAGGGCAGCGGCATCGGCCGCTTCGGCGGCAAGGCCGGCATCGCCGAGTTCACCGAGCTGCGCTGGATCACGGTGCAGACGCAGCCGCGGCACTATCCGTTCTGACGCCGCGCGCCCGCCCCGGCCCCCCGGGCGGCGTCAGTGGAAGAACGCGTAGGCCACGAAGATCGCCACCACCACGCTGACGAGGTCGGCGAACAGCCCGCAGGCCAGCGCATAGCGCGTCCTGCGGATGTTGACGCTGCCGAAATAGACCGCCAGCACGTAGAAGGTGGTCTCGGTGGAGCCCTGGATGATGGCGGCCAGCTTGCCCTGGAACGAGTCGACGCCGTAGGTCGTCATCACGTCGACCATCAGCCCGCGCGCGCCGCTGCCCGACAGCGGCTTCATCAGCCCCACCGGCAGCGCCGGCACGAAGTCCGTGTTCAGGCCCAGCGCGAAGACCAGCGCGCCGATGGCGCCGACCACGTAGTCCATGCCGCCGGTGGTGCGGAAGACCGAGATCGCGACCAGGATCGCGATCAGGTAGGGGATGATGGTCACCGCGACCTGGAAGCCGTCCTTGGCACCGTCGACGAAGGCCTCGTAGACGTTGATGCGCCGCGCGGCGCCGACGGCGACGAAGAGCACGATGACGCCGAAGATGATCAGGCTGCCGAGCAGCCCGATGGTCTGCGCCATCTCCGCCGGCGGCAGGGTGCGCAGCCACAGGTACAGCCCGCCCATCAGGGCACCGAAGCCGCCGACGAAGGCGACGATGGGCGCCTGCAGCAGCCGGATGCGCTGCACGCGCGCCACCACCGCCAGGCCGGCGACGAAGCTGACGAAGGTGGCGATCAGCGTGGGCAGGAAGATGTCCGCCGCGTTGAAGCCGGTGAGCCCCTGGCTGGCCGCCATGCTCTGGCGGATCGCGATCACCGAGGTCGGGATCAGCGTCACGCCGGCGGTGTTGAGCACCAGGAACATGATCATCGGGTTGCTCGCCACCTCCTTGTCGGGGTTGATCTCCTGCAGCTCGCGCATGGCCTTCAGGCCCAGCGGCGTGGCGGCGTTGTCCAGCCCCAGCATGTTGGCGCTGGCATTCATCACGATGCTGCCGCCGGCCGGGTGGCCGCGCGGGATGTCGGGAAACAGCCGCGTGAACAGCGGCGCCATGGCCCGCGCGAAGAGCCGGATCACGCCGGCCTGCTCGCCGATCTTCATGATGCCCAGCCACAGGCTCATGATGCCGACCAGGCCCAGCGAGATGTCGAAGCCGACCTTGGCGGTGTCGAACAGCCCGGTCAGGATCTTCGTGAAGATCGTGACGTCGCCCTGCGCCAGCTTGACCAGCGCGACGGCGAAGCCGATCAGGATGAAGGCGACCCAGACGAGGTTGAGGACCATGGCGGCGCGGCCGGTGGCAGGTGAGGGAGACGCGCGAGGATAGCGGCACCCCCCCGGTTCACGGGGTGGGCCGACGAGCATTGCCGGCACCGCCGCCGCCGCCTAGAAGGGCTGGGCGGTCCCGGCCTGTCGGCGGGCGGGCGTGCCGTGCCCCACCCGGCGGGTGGCGGCTGCCTTCCCGCCGCCAATGCTCCGAGGGACCCGACCATGAACATCCTCCGCGCCACCGTGGCGGCCGCAGCCGTCACCGCGGGCACCGTCTTCGGCGGCTCCGCGCTGGCCACCACGAACATCCAGCTGCTCGTCAACGACCTGGCCGCGCCCAACCTGGCGGCACCGCCGGCGACGGCGGCGTTCGCGAGCTGGTGCGACAACCAGTGCTTCCCGACGACCTTCCAGTCGGCGCGCGACCCGGCGACGGGCCAGCCCAAGGGCACGATCCATGTCTGGGGCAAGAATTTCCAGTTCGGGTCCGGCGGGTCGCTGTGCTTCAGCGAGTTCATCGTCTTCACGCTGGAGCAGGGCGAGATCCACGTCGCCTCCGGCGACCGCGGGACCTGCGGCGCGCCTATCGACCCGGCGCTGAAGCCGCCGCTGCACCAGGACAAGGGCGCACTCGTGGTCATTGCGGGCGGCGGCGACGGCCACATCGTCGGCGGTACCCGGCGCTACGCCAACTGGACCGGCACCTTCACCGACCGCGTCTTCGTCGGCTTCGGTGCCCCGACCAGCGGGGTCGGCGGAATCGTCTACTACGACCAGCTCTGGTTCGGCATCTCCGGCAAGTAGCGGGCGCTGCATTGCCGGCGGCCCTGCGGCAGGGCGCCCGGCCGCCTCAGGGCATGTCGCCGTGCAGCGCGCGGAAGGCGACGAATTCGCGCCGGTTGCGCGGGCCGTAGGTCGCGAAGCTGGGCCGCGGGTCGTTCAGGTAGTCGGCCTTGCGCCTCGTGACCCCGTCGCGCTGGAGCTTCTCGCGCATCGCCGCCGGCTGCAGGCCATAGACGCGCGCGGCGTTGAGGCCCAGGATCTTGCGCTTGATCGCCGGGGTGAGCGCCGGGTAGCCGAAGCGCTGCTGGAACTCCGGGCTGATCTGGAAGGCGCGGAAGGCCTGGATCTGGTCCTGCGGGCTGCCGTACCAGATCGAGTCGGTGCCCCACAGGATGTGGTCCTCGCCAAAGGCCAGCAGCAGCTTGCCCAGCAGGTGGGCGGCCTGGTCGGGGTCGCGCATCACGAAGCGCCAGGTGCTGCCGAGCTCGGCATAGACATTCCTCGGCCGCCCGGCCTCGTTCAGCGAACGGACCAGCGCGTCGACGCCGAAGGTTGCCTGCGCAGAGTGCGGGCCCTCCTTGACCTGGGTGTCGAAGCCGGCGTGGTAGACGAGGAAGTCCATGTCCGGGTGGCGCTTCGCCGCCGGGCCGATGTCGCGCGCGCTGGAATATTCGTAGCCGCGCGGCCCGAAGGCCAGGCCCTTGTGCACCGCGATGCGCTTCACGCCCAGGCGGCGCGCACGCTCGATGAAGGGCGTGCCGAAGCGATCGTCGTCGAGGAAGAAGCCGGCCTCGCCGTCGCGCGGCCCGAACTGCGTGTAGGTCTTGAAGGCGGCCAGCGGCCACTTCGCGGCCTGCGCGTCCATGCCGTCCAGCTCGCCGGCCAGCGTGGGCATGCAGCGGCCGTGCAGCAGCAGCCGTTCGCTGCCGTCCAGCGCGCGCGCCGCCTCGCGCGTGGCGCCGGCGGCCTCGAAGTCCAGCGGGTTGGTCTCGGCGCCGCCGGGCACGTGCGAGAGCACGCCCATCGCCGTGTCGCTGTCCAGGAAGACGTCCTTGAGCAGCGCGTCGGCGCTGAAGCAGTCGATGTGGTCGGCCTGGCCGCAGTTGCTGTTGGGCATGCCGCGGAAGGCATTCGGGCCGGCGCGCTGGCGCCAGGCGCCCTTGGGGTTCACGTGGTGCAGCTGCACGTCGAAGATGAACTCGTCGCCGGCGATCACGCTCGCTGCCGCCGCGACCTCGAACGGCGCCTCCTTCGGCAACGCATAGCCCCCGCCGCGCTGGCCGGCGGCCGCGAAGGCGCGGTCGAAGGCCGCCAGCGTGGCCGCGGCACCGAGCAGCGAGGCCAGGTACTGGCGGCGCGGCAGCGCGACGCGCCGGGCGGCGCGGTCCACCGCGTCCTGCGCCAGCGCGCGTGCATGGCGGGCCGCGGCGGGCAGCGGCACCGGCTCGAATTCGCCGTTGCTGGCGCTGTCCAGCTTGATCGGCAGGCGGCGCGGGTCGGGCGGCGGCAGGCGGGACATGGCGTTCTCCTGGAAGCGGTGCCGCTGCAAGAATAGCCGCCGGCCCCGGGCCCGCAACGGAGAACCGCCATGACGAGTCGCGCCGACGAGCTGCGCACGAAGCTGATCCGCAACCTGCACACGGCCCAGCTGGACCTGTTCCAGCGCGGCACGCTGTACGAGAGCCTGGGCACCTCGTTCACCGAGGGCCTGGCCACGCGCGACCTCGGCATCGCCTACGACATCGTGCCGCCGGGCAAGCGCATTGCGCCCTACCACCTGCACCATGCCGAGGACGAACTGTTCGTCATCCTCGAAGGCAGCGGCACGCTGCGCGTGGCCGGCGAGATGCTGCCGGTGGGCGCGGGCGACGTGATCGCCATCCCCGCCGGGCCGGACTATCCGCACCACATCCTCAACACCTCGGACGCGCCGCTGAAGTACCTGTCGATCAGCACGCGGCGCAGCCCCGAGGTCTGCGAGTACCCGGACTCGGGCAAGGTCAACGCCTTCGCGGAGAAGCGCATCCTGATCCAGCGCAAGGCCGACTCGCTGGACTACTGGGACGGCGAGCCGGGCGCCGACTGACGCTGCGCCACCACGGCGCGCGACGACAATCGCGCCCATGAAAGCCATCCGCCTGCACGAAGGCAAGGAACGTTCGCTGCTGCGCCGCCACCCCTGGGTCTTCCAGGGCAGCGTCGCGAAAGGCAAGGCCGACCCCGGCGAGACGGTGCGCGTGGAGGCGGCCGATGGCCGCTTCCTGGCCTGGGGGGCCTACAGCCCGACCAGCATGATCCGCGTGCGCGCCTGGAGCTTCGACGAGGCCGAGCGCATCGACGCGGCCTTCTTCGCGCGCCGTATTGCCGCCGCGGTGGCGCTGCGCGCGCGGCTGCCGGTGGCGAGCAGCGGCGTGCGCCTGGTGCACGGCGAGGCCGACGGGCTGCCGGGGCTGATCGTCGACCGCTACGGCGACACCTTGAGCGTGCAGTTCCTCTCCGCCGGGGCCGAGCGCTGGCGCGACGTCATCGCCGACGCGCTGCTGGCCGCCACCGGCTGCACGCGGCTGTACGAACGCTCCGACTCCGGCACGCGCGGGCTGGAGGGACTGGAGGGGCGCAGCGGCTGGTTGCGCGGCGAAGGCGACAGCCGGCTGACGATCACCGAACACGATTGGCGGCTGCAGCTGGACGTGGCGCTGGGCCACAAGACCGGCTTCTACCTGGACCAGCGCGACAACCGTGCGCTGCTGGCGCGCTGGGTGCGCCATTTCGGGCTGCAGCGGGTGCTGAACTGCTACTGCTACACGGGCGGCTTCACGGTCGCGGCGCTGGCCGGCGGCGCGCAGCACGTGACCAGCGTCGACAGCTCGGCGCCGGCGCTGGCGCTGCTGGCCGACAACGTGGCGCTGAACGGTTTCGACGCCGCGCGCAGCGAGGCGCTGGACGCCGACGTCAACGGCTTCCTGCGCCAGGCGCTGAAGGACGGCAGCGCCTTCGACGCCATCGTGCTGGACCCGCCGAAGTTCGCGCCCACCGCCAGCCACGCCGAGCGCGCGGCGCGGGCCTACAAGGACATCAACCGGCTGGCGTTGAAGCTGCTGGCGCCGGGCGGGCTGCTGCTGACCTTCAGCTGCAGCGGCGGCATCGGCGCCGAGCTGTTCCACAAGATCGTCGCCGGCGCGGCCGCGGACGCCGGCGTGGACGGCGCCATCCTGCAGCGCCTGGAAGGGGCGTGCGACCACCCGACCACGCTGGTGTTCCCGGAAGGCGAATACCTCAAGGGGCTGGCGATCCTGAAGCGGGCGTAGCGCCCGCCGGCGCCGGCGGGCGCGTGGCGTCCGCGCGCGGGCGGCGCACGACCGACAGGTCCAGCCGCGGGTCGAACTTGTGGCAGGCGACGCTGAAGAACGCCTTCACGTTGCGCACGTTGGCGTCCTGCGTGAACAGGCGCTGCACCAGGGCCTGGTAGGCCGGCATGTCGGCCACGTGCACGACGAGCACGAAGTCCGGCCCCGGGCTGACCTGCCAGCACTGCTGCACCGCACGCTCGGCCGCGGCGCGCGCGGCGAAGGCCTGCAGGTGCTCCGCACCCTGGCGGTCCAGCGTGATCTCGACCAGCGCGCTCAGGCCCGCGCCCAGCCGGTGCGGGTCCAGCAGCGCCACCTGGCGCGCGATCACGCCGGCCTCCTGCAGCCGGCGCACGCGGCGCAGCGCCGTCGCCGGCGAGGTGTGCGCGCGCTCGGCCAGCGCCTGGTTGGTCAGCGAGGCGTCGGCCTGCAACTGCTCGAGCAGGCGCAGATCGGTGTCGTCGAGGTCCGACGACGTGATTGAGTCTTGCATGGATAGTTTTCAGATGGTCTATTCATTCAATTAGATGATGACTCGGTGAAAACCTGCATCTGTGAGTTTATTTTGCAGCAAATCATCTCGCTGCCGCCCATAGCATCGCTGCCTGCGACAACCTTGGAGCTCCCTGCATGTGCGGCATCGTCGGTGCGGTCAGCAACCGCGACATCGTTCCCATCCTCATCGAAGGCCTGAAGCGGCTGGAGTACCGCGGCTACGACAGCTGTGGCGTGGCCGTGCACCAGGGCGGCGGCCTGCGGCGCGCGCGCAGTACCAGCCGCGTGGCCGAGCTGGCAGCCGGCGTGCAGGCCGAGGGCATCGGGTCCGGCACCGGCATCGCGCACACGCGCTGGGCCACGCATGGCGCGCCGGCGGTGCACAACGCGCACCCGCACTTCAGCGCCGGGCCGGGCGTGGACTCGGCCAGCACCGGCTTCGGCGAACTCGACGCCGGCGACGCCGCCGCGGCCAGCGGCCGCATCGCCATCGTGCACAACGGCATCATCGAGAACCACGACGAGCTGCGCGCCGAACTGCAGCAGCGCGGCTACGTCTTCGCCAGCCAGACCGACACCGAGGTCATCGCGCACCTGGTGCACAGCCTGTACGACGGCGACCTGCTGGACGCCGTGCAGCAGGCGCTGCCGCGGCTGCGCGGCGCCTATGCCATCGCCGTCTTCGCGCGCGACGAGCCGCACCGCGTGGTCGGTGCGCGCCAGGGCTCGCCGCTGGTGCTGGGCGTGGGCACCGGCGAACACCAGGGCGAACATTTCCTGGCCAGCGACGCGATGGCGCTGGCTGGCGTGACCGACCAGATCGTCTACCTGGAAGAGGGCGACGTCGTCGACCTGCAGCTCGGCCGCGTGTGGATCAGCGCCGCCGACGCGCAGGGCCGCTACCGGCCGGTGGAGCGCCCGGTGCGCACCGTGCAGGCGCACAGCGGCGCGGCCGAGCTGGGCCCGTACCGCCACTACATGCAGAAGGAGATCTTCGAGCAGCCGCGCGCGCTGGCCGACACGCTGGAGGGCGTCGAAGGCATCAGCCCCGAGCTGTTCGGCGACGGCGCACACGCCGTCTTCAGGCAGGTCGACCGCGTGCTGATCCTGGCCTGCGGCACCAGCTACTACAGCGGCAGCGTCGCGCGCTACTGGCTGGAGGGCATTGCGGGCATCCCGACCACGGTGGAGATCGCCAGCGAGTACCGCTACCGCGACAGCGTGCCCGACCCGCGCACGCTGGTCGTCACGATCAGCCAGAGCGGCGAGACCGCCGACACGCTGGCGGCGCTGAAGCATGCGCGCAGCCTGGGCATGGAGCACACGCTGACGATCTGCAACGTGGCGACTTCCGCGATGGTGCGCGAATGCAGGCTGGCCTACATCACGCGCGCCGGCGTGGAGATCGGCGTGGCCAGCACCAAGGCCTTCACGACCCAGCTCGCCGGGCTGTACCTGCTGACGCTGGCGCTGGCCCAGGTGCGCGGCCGGCTGAGCGATGAACAGGAAGCCGCCGAGCTGAAGGCCCTGCGCCACCTGCCGGTGGCGCTGCGCGCGGTGCTGGCGCTGGAGCCGCAGGTCATCGCCTGGAGCGAGGACTTCGCGCGCAAGGAGAATGCGCTGTTCCTGGGCCGCGGGCTGCACTACCCGATCGCGCTGGAGGGCGCGCTCAAGCTCAAGGAGATCAGCTACATCCACGCCGAGGCCTACCCGGCCGGCGAGCTGAAGCATGGCCCGCTGGCGCTGGTGACCGCCGAGATGCCGGTGGTGACGGTGGCGCCCAACGACGCGCTGCTGGAGAAGCTCAAGAGCAACCTGCAGGAAGTGCGCGCGCGCGGCGGCGAGCTCTACGTCTTCGCCGACGCCGACACCCACATCGACAGCGGCCCCGGCGTGCACGTGATCCGCATGCCCGAGCATTACGGCGCGCTGAGCCCCATCCTACACGTGGTGCCGCTGCAGCTGCTGGCCTACCACACCGCCTGCGCACGCGGGACGGATGTGGATAAACCGAGGAACCTGGCGAAGTCGGTCACGGTCGAGTGACCGGCTTCGCGGGCTGCGCAGCAGCCTGTGCGCCGCAGGCGCGCCAGGTTCCACGGTTTGGGGTGCGCTCACATCGCGAAGCGATGTGAAGGCGCGGAGCGCCGGGCGCACACCACAAGCCGCGCAATCTGGCCAAGAGCGTCACGGTCGAGTGAACGGGTCGCTCTTGCGGCGCTCCAATCCGTGGGAATGGAGTCGGTTGGGACCTCCGCTCGGACCAGCGCAGGTCTGGAGAAGCCAGTACCTCCTGTTGGAAGCGCCGAGCCGCAGGGCCTGATTCTGGTTTTGTGGAATCGAGTCTGTCGGCACATGTGACCGCAAAGTTGTGGCGCTGACGATGGACTGCTTCGCAGCGGTTGCGGTCCTCTATGCCGGCGGCGGCAACTGGCGGCATCAGACACCTTGCGGTCATTCGTAGGTGAGCCGCTCTGTTGCAGCGGCATAAGCCGGTATCCACTGCCCAACAAGATGCCCCTAGACGGCGACAAGCCAACGTTCGGTGGGATGTCTGATACCCGCGCGGGCGGGGAAGCGCCCTGCACGGTTCGCACATGGTCGAACGTAGGCAGCTTTCCTTGCTGAACGTCCCCTCGTGCTCTGCTTAAGCGGTGGTAACATAAATGCTACTAATCGCCGATGTAGAAAGCAGCCGGCGAAGAGGCGGGCTTTTGTCGCTCACGAGGGGAGACCATGGCGCTGACGCGTGACTTCAAGGAAACAATCCAAGCGCGTGTCTTGGCCGATCCCAAGTTCCGCGATGCGCTCCTGCGGGAAGGCATCGAAACCATGCTGGCTGGTGATGTCGACAGCGGTAAGGCGATCCTGCGGGACTACATCAAGGCAACGATCGGCTTTGAGAAGCTGGGGCAGGCAACAGGCTCATCGCCGAAAAGTCTTATCCGCATGTTCGGGCCTGGCGGCAACCCTCAGGCACGCAACCTGTTCGCCGTCGTGAGCCAGCTCCAGCGGCACGCCGGGCTCACCCTGCATGTGAGCGCCCAGCAGAACGGCCGGCCATGACGCAAGGCAACGCACGACCTGCCCTTGCGCAGGTCACCACGACGGTGTCTTCGCAAGTGCGAAGGGATGGCAATCTCAATGGAACTCTGACCATCGACGTGATGGCAACGGAGCGATGTTCAGCAGAGGCAAGGTGGCAGCCATGAACGCCGACATTTTGAAGCGCGTGGTCCGAGCAATAGCCGATGGGTCACAAAGCGACCTCGATCGCTTGGCCAGCAAGATTGTCGAGGCCGAACGCAAGACAGGACATGGGCGGCTGGCCGACGAGCTGGAGGCCATTCTCAAGCAGTCGAAAGCGAAGCGGCCGCCGGCGCCGTCAACAGCCGAGATTGAGCGAACGCTCAAAGAACTGCCGATGAGCCGGCGGCACGGCGAGACGCTGGCCACGCTGATCCCGACAGAACAGCTTGAGCATCACATGGTGTTGCCCGAGGCGGTCGAGCGTCGGTTCGCGAGGATCGAAGCTGAGTACGCCGCCCGAGATCGGCTGCGCACCTTCGGTCTACAGCCGCGAAAGACGATCCTACTCTACGGACCGCCCGGATGCGGCAAGTCGCTAGGGGCGAAGCGCTTGGCCTGGAATACGGGCTTGCCATTGATGAAGGTTCGCTTTGATGTCCTGATCTCTTCGTTCTTCGGGGAGTCAGCACAGAACCTGCGATCGATCTTTGCTGCCGCTAAAGAGAAGCCGTGCGTCCTGCTGCTCGACGAGTGCGACTTCATTGCGCGGTCGCGCACCAATTCGAAGGACATCGGTGAGGTGTCCCGGATCGTCAATGCGTTGCTTCAGCTGATGGAAGAGTACGACGCGCCTGGCCTGCTCGTGGCGACGACAAACCTAGAGTCCGCCTTGGATCCCGCGCTTTTCCGTCGCTTTGATGATGTGTTCTCAATCCCGTTGCCAGGCCCTGCAGAGATTGAGAAACTGCTGCGCATGACCTTGTCAACCGTGCAAATGGAACGGCCGATCGCTTGGGGACAACTCGTTGCCAAGCTGGAGGGGTCTTCCGCAGCCATGGTCGTCAAAGCGGCACAAGACGCAGCGAAAGCGGCTGTGCTGGCTGGTGGCAAGGCACTGTCACAGGACCGGCTGCTGCAGGCCGTCGACGAGCTGCAACGGCACGACGCTGCGAAAAGGGCGTAAGCATGCCGGGGGATCACAACTTTGAGCATCTCCCTCTACTCCTTCGCTACCAAGGCAGGGCAAAACTGCGTGGCGGTGGAGACCCGTCCCCCCAAACTCTCGCGAATAAGACTGCCCGGCAAGGGCATAGTCTGGCGCTCGACACCGCAGCACAAGGACTGACAGCGGCTTGGCAAGCGCGTAAAGCGCAACGCCAAGCGGCCGATCAAGCACCACCCGAGTTGCCCGCTGGCGTTCCCATCCTTCTTCAGGTCGACCCCGACCTTGATCTCGATGTCCTGCGTGAGAAGTTTGCCTTCGAGATCGTCGCCGAACAGGAGGAAGGCTACGTCATCGTCGCATCGGAGGACATTCAACTCGCGCCGTTTCGCGCGATGCTCCAAGGCTTCGCGGTGGCGGTGCACGGATCTGCCACTATCGCCAAGGTTCATCGGCTTTTCGATGACCCGGACCAGACGGATCGTCTCGGACGCATCTTGTCCGAGCAACTCATGGCGACGTGGGGCACGATCGCTGATGAGCAAACCTACGTCGTTGATGTCGGCATCGCCTGCGCCGGCACGCTAGAGATTCCGGATCGTCCTAAGCGCGGGAAGAGGGCGACTGACGCGGAATGGGCGGCGAAGGAGTTCGCTTGGTCCGAAGCGCGCGCGAGGGCCTACAGCGAGTGGGATGACATCAAGATCGAGCGTGAGACTGCGATCCAACGCTTTGTGGACCACTATGAAGGCAAGATCCTTCATATGGTCGATGGTGCCGACTTCGATGCGGGTGTGCTGCCGGACAGCTTTACGGTCCGACTGAAGATTTCAGGGAGGGGGCTACGCGACTTCGTTCTCAACTATCCGTACATCTTTGAGGTTGTTGAGCCGGAGGACATCGCTCTACCTCAGTACCCAGGCCAAGGCGGTCCGCAGCAGCCAGCTGTTGCCCCCGCAGCACCCCCTCCAGATGCGCCGACGGTGTGCGTGATTGATAGTGGCATTCAGGAAGGTCACATCCTTCTTCAGCCCGGTATTGACCAAGCTACTTCGCATTGCTTCCTGCCGGGCGTTGCCGCAACGGCAGTGGCCGACGAGGTTGCACCTGGCGGACACGGGACGCGCGTTGCAGGTGCGGTGCTGTATGGCGAAGACATTCCTGCCGCAGGCGCACCGCAGCTGCCCTTCTGGGTACAAAACGCGCGGGTGCTAGATGCGCAGAACAAGATGCCAGTTGAGCTGTTTCCACCGGAAGCGCTGCGCAAGGCCGTAGAGCGCTTCTATGATGGTCCACGACAAACGCGCATCTTCAACCATTCGATCAATGCACGGGCCTATTGCCGTACGCGCTACATGTCGTCCTGGGCAGCAGAGATTGACCAGCTATGCAATGAACGCGACGTGTTGATCGTGCAGAGCGTCGGTAACCTGCCGCTACAAGGTCCAGCTCCACTACTGGGAATCCGTGAGCATCTGGTGGCAGGCCGCGAGTACCCGCGCTTTCTGCAGGAAGGCTCGGCGCGCGTCGCCAATCCGGGCCAAAGCCTGCAGGCACTGACCGTCGGGTCGATCGCCTACGGCGCTGCTGAGATCAACGGCTGGCAGACCTTCGCGACGCATCCAGCCGCGCCGTCTGCATTCTCTCGGACTGGCCCCGGCATCTGGAACGTGATCAAGCCAGAGGTCGTGACCTACGGCGGAGACGCCGTCCACACCAACAACAACCCCCCGGATGTGCAGGGCGGTGGCCTGATTGCCGCGGCCTGTCCGAATCTCGTCCGATCGACGCTGCATGGCCCTGGCCCCGCGGCGGACCGGGATGCGGCTGGGACCTCCTTCGCGGCGCCCAAAGTCGCGCGCATCGCGGCGCAAGTGCAAAGCGTCTTGCCCGACGAGCCGGCGCTGCTCTTTCGTGCTCTCATCGTGCAGTCGGCACAGTGGCCGAGCTGGGCCGAAGACATCTTGAACCGTCTGCGTTATCCGCCGCAGAACACGACTCAGGCGCAGAAGCAAGCAACCCTCGAGGCAGCGTCGGCAGCCTTCCGCTGTCTTGGCTTCGGGGTACCGGATGCAGTACGCGCGACGGTCAACACAGACTTCCGAACGACGTTCATCACGAGCGGTGAAGCCGCAATCCACGCTGGAGAGTGCCATATCTATCAGGTCCCCATCCCCGCCCCGCTCCGTCAACAGGCCGATGAGTTCGACATCCGGATCGACGTAACCCTCTCATACGTGGCACAGCCGCGTCGCACGCGACGGAACCTGCGCCGCTACCTATCGACCTGGGTCGACTGGAAAGCCAGCAAACTCGGGGAGGGGCTGCACGATTTCCGGGTCCGCGCCTTGAAGGACGTGGCGAACGACGAAGTGCCGCTACCCGGCTCCACCCTGCCCTGGGTGCTTCACGATAAGCCGCAGGATGGCTTCATTCGCGACTTCAGGCGTAACAGTGGCACTGTGCAGAAGGACTGGGCTGTTGTGCGGTCAAACCGGCTGCCGGATCACTTCTGTATCGCAGTCGTCGGTCATCAGGGTTGGAGCCACGACCCGGACTCGACTGCGCGTTACGTCATGGCAGTGACGTTTGAAATCCTGGGGCAAGAGATCGCGATCTATGAGCCGCTGCGCGCGGCGATTGGAGCGCTGCAAGCACAGATCGGCGAAATCGAGGCTGAGGCCGAGTTGGAGATCGAACTCGATGAGTAGCGACGCGAAAGCCTCTGGAGCTCAAGGTCAGTGGATAAGGGGTAGGGCCAGTCGATGACTGAACGGATACCGGCGCCAACTGTGCAGCTCGCTTGAAGCAATGCCGGCTGTGGCAAGAAAGCCCGCGCGCGGCCTTCGGCCTAGTCTCGACGACTGCTTTCACGAAGACCAGTCGCTTGATCGCGGAGTACGAACGACCGCTGCCAGTCTGAAGGAGTCGATCGTCCTTTGTGGGCAATCGGACTCTGCATAGACCGAGCCCCAGGACAGGCGCTGTCGGGCGCCCACAGGTAACTGCGCCGTACTCCACCGCCGCATTCCGACAGCCGCCATTGCCAGCCCGACACACTCTGTTCCCATCGATCAGCCCAGCGCTGGCGCCCGCAGGGCGCGCAGCGCCGGGCCGCAGCCACAAGGCGAGGAACCTGGCGAAGCTCGTTCCCGTCGAGTGACCGGCACGGACTCACGGCACCTGCCGGAGCGTGCATCGCGTCCAGGACGACTCCCAGTCGCGGCCGACCGCGGCCGCTCACTGCAGCCGCGGGTTCCCCATCGCGGTGAGCCCCGCCACCACCAGGCGTTCTGTGGCGGTGATGTGCTGCTGCAGCAGCGCCACGGCCTTGTCGGCATCGCGCGACAGGGCCGCTGCCAGCAGGCGCTGGTGCTCCTCGTGCTTGCGCCGCGGCACCGTCCGGTGGCGCGCGGTCCAGCGGCGGTAGCGTTCGGCGTTGTCGAACAGCACTTCCACCAGGCTGAGCAGCAGCGGCGAGGTGCAGCCCGCATACAGGGCCAGGTGGAAGGCACGGTGCCGGGCCGACCAGTCGTCGTCGAGCGCGCGCGGGCCTTCGCCCAGGCGCTGCTCCAGCACCGCCAGCGCATGGGCGGCGGCCACGCAACCGGCCTCCCAGGCGTCGTCGCCGTGGCGCACGGCATCGCGCAGCGCGTCGGCCTCGACCAGCTGGCGCACGCGCGACAGGTCGCACACGCCTTCCACCGTGAGCGGCGCGACGCGGAAGCCGCGGTTCTCCAGCGCGCGCACCAGGCCTTGTTCGGCCAGGCGCTGCAGCGCCTCGCGCAGCGGGCTGCTGCTGAGCGCATAGCGCTGGCTCAGGTCCTCCACGCGCAGGCGCGTGCCGGGCTCGAACTCGCAGCGCACGATGGCCTGGCGCAGCGTGCGGTAGGCGCGCTCGCCCAGCGGCAGGCCCGGGTCGTCGGTCGGTCGTTCCACGCCGGGGATTGTGTCGCAGCGGCGTCGCGCCGTACTGCTGGTTTGTGCGTATTCCGGGTTTTGTGCACAAGACATAGAGTCGGGCACAGTTTTCAGGAGACGCGATGAAACTTTTGTCCTACCTGCACGACGGCCGCGAGGGCTGGGGCGTGGTCGTCGGCGACGCCGTCGCGCCGTTGGCCGCCCGCACCGGCCACCCGACGCTGGCCGACTTCATCGCCAGCGCCGACTATGCGCGGCGCGACGTCGTGGTGGCCGGCCTGGCCGGCGAACTGCCGCTGGCCACGCTGCAGTTCCTGCCGGTG
>ERZ761602.3343-NODE-3343-length-22871-cov-7.396958_pt1 | contig 22871 bp, 23 predicted proteins | sample MGYA00512165_ERZ761602 | MGnify/ENA primary metagenome ERZ761602 (study PRJEB28899, sample SAMN02445085) | bioreactor sludge metagenome | biome: EBPR sludge; isolation source: Thorneside wastewater treatment plant | place: Australia: Brisbane, Thorneside...
TGCAGCGCTACAAGGAGCTGCGCGACATCATCGCGATCCTGGGCATGGACGAGCTGAGCCCCGAGGACAAGCTGGCCGTGGCGCGCGCGCGCAAGATCCAGCGCTTCCTGAGCCAGCCCTTCCACGTCGCCGAGGTGTTCACCGGCACGCCGGGCAAGTACGTGCCGCTGAAGGAGACCATCCGCGGCTTCAAGATGATCGTCAACGGCGAGTGCGACCACCTGCCGGAGCAGGCCTTCTACATGGTCGGCACCATCGACGACGCCTTCGAGAAGGCGAAGAAGATCCAGTAAGCGGCGCATTCGGGCCGCGGGCGTCGTTGGCCTCCTCGCCGTACGGGTGTACGGTTCCGGGGGCCGCCTAGCCCGCAACCCGACTGCCTGCTTCCTGGACCTCCTTCAGCACTGAGGAACCTCCCATGGCCACCATCCACGTCGACGTCGTCTCCGCCGAAGAGAGCATCTTCAGCGGCGAGGCCAAGTTCGTCGCGCTGCCGGGCGAGAACGGCGAGCTCGGCATCCTGCCGCGCCACACGCCGCTGATCACGCGCATCAAGCCCGGCGCGGTGCGCATCGAGCGGGCCGACAACGGCGAGGAGGAGTTCGTCTTCGTCGCCGGCGGCATCCTCGAGGTGCAGCCGGGCACGGTGACCGTGCTGGCCGATACCGCCATCCGCGGCCACGACCTCGACGAGGCCAAGGCCAACGAGGCCAAGAAGCTGGCCGAGGAGGCCATGCGCAACGCCAAGAGCGACATCGACCTGGCGGCGGCGCAGAGCGAGTTCGCGGCCATGGCCGCGCAGCTGGCGGCGATCCAGAAGCTGCGCAAGAAGTAGGCGGCGCCGGCGCACCCGTCCTCCGGTCCCTCCGCGGCATGGAAGTCAAGCTCGACAAGCGCTACCCGGTGGCCGCCAGCGTCGAGCAGGCCTGGGCCGTGCTCGCCGACGTGCGCGCCACCGCGGCCTGCATGCCCGGCGCGCAGATCACCGAGCAGCTCGACGACACGCACTACAAGGGCACCGTGCGCAGCAAGGTCGGCCCGGCGGTGATGACCTTCGGCGGCGAGATCGAGGTGCTGGCACTGGACGCCGCCACGCGCTCGCTGCAGATGCTGGGCAAGGGTGCCGACAAGTCGGGCTCGTCGGCGCAGATGAACCTCAGCGCCCATGTCGAGCCCGGCGAGGCCGCCGGCCAGTCGGTGCTCGTCGGCCAGGCCACGATCACCGTCAGCGGCAAGCTGGCGCAGTTCGGCAGCCGGCTGCTGGTGCCGGTGTCCGACGCGATGCTGGCGCAGTTTGCCGACAACTTCCGAGCCGCCGCGTCGGCCGTGCCGGCGCCGGGCGCGCCGATGGCCGGCGGCGAGGAGACCACCGTCATCCGCATGGTCCAGGGCGGCCAGCAGCCGGCGCCGACCGGGGGCGGGCCTGCCGCGGCGCCGCCGCCGCCGCCGCCGGTCAAGGAACTCAACGCGCTGGCCCTGCTGTGGACCGTCGTCAAGGGCTGGTTCGCGGGCCTGTTCCGCCGCCGCTGATCCCGCTATAACCGCCCCGGGGAGGGCGTGACATGGCCAAGGACGGCAAGGACGGCAAGGGCGGCAAGGCGAAGGGCGGCAGGAACGGCAAGAACGGCAACGGCCGCATCGGCAAGGCCGAGTACTACGAGAAGCTGGCGCCGCTGCAGCTGGAACTCAACCGCCTGGCGCGCTGGCTGCAGCACACTGGCAAGCGCCTGCTGGTGCTGGTCGAGGGGCGCGACACCGCCGGCAAGGGCGGCGTCATCAGCGCCATCGCCGACACGCTGAACCCGCGCCAGTGCCGGGTCGTCGCGCTCGGCAAGCCCAGCGAGCAGGAACGCACGCAGTGGTATTTCCAGCGCTACGTGCCGCACCTGCCGTCGGCGGGCGAGATCGTGCTCTTCGACCGCAGCTGGTACAACCGGGCCGGCGTCGAGCGCGTGATGGGCTTCTGCAACGAGGAGCAGGTCGCCGCGTTCCTGAAGCAGGCGCCGGCCTTCGAGAAGCTGCTCGTCGACGACGGCATCCTGCTGCTCAAGTACTGGCTCACGGTCGACCAGGCCCGCCAGGAGGAGCGCTTCGCCGAGCGCGCCGAGGACCCGCTCAAGCGCTGGAAGCTGTCGCCGATCGACATCACGGCGCGCACGAAGTACGCCGAGTACACGGCCGCCCGCCAGGAGATGCTGGCCGCCACGCACACGAAGCACGCGCCGTGGACGCTGGTCGACTTCAACGACCAGCGCCGCGGGCGCCTGGCGCTGATCCGGCACCTGCTGGACCAGATCCCGGAACACGAGATCCCGGAGGCGCCGGTCGAGTTTCCGCCCCTCGGGCACGAGCCGCTGAAGGAGCGCTTCAAGGGGCCGCTGCGGCCGATCTGACGCGCGGCGCGGCCGCCGCCCGTTCACTCAGTGGCCGAGGATCTTGGACAGGAAGTCCTTGGTGCGGTCGCTCTGCGGGTTCGTGAAGAACTCGTGCGGCGTGTTCTGCTCGACGATCTGGCCCTGGTCCATGAAGATCACGCGGTCGGCGACCGCCTTCGCGAAGCCCATCTCGTGGGTCACGCACAGCATCGTGATGCCCTGGCCGGCGAGCTCGGTCATCACGTCCAGCACCTCCTTGATCATCTCGGGGTCCAGCGCCGAGGTCGGCTCGTCGAAGAGCATGATCTTGGGCGTCAGGCACAACGCGCGCGCGATCGCCACGCGCTGCTGCTGGCCGCCGGAGAGCTGCAGCGGGTACTTCTTCGCCTGCTCGGCGATGCGCACGCGCTCGAGCTGCTGCATCGCGCGCGCCTCGGCGTCGGCCTTGGGCAGGTGGCCCACCCACATCGGCGCCAGCGTCAGGTTCTCCAGCACGGTCAGGTGCGGGAACAGGTTGAACTGCTGGAAGACCATGCCGACCAGCTTGCGCACGCCCTCGATGGCCTTGACGTCGTCACCGAGCTCGATGCCGTCGACCGTGATGCGGCCTTCCTGGTACTCCTCCAGCGCGTTGACGCAGCGGATCAGCGTGCTCTTGCCCGAGCCCGAGGGCCCGCAGATCACGATGCGCTCGCCGCGGCGCACCGAGAGGTCGATGTCGCGCAGCACGTGGAAGCTGTTGCCGTACCACTTGTTGACCTTCTCGAAGGTGACGATGGCGTCGCTCATGGGGGCGGCTTCGGTTGCGTGACGTGTTCGGTGGGGCAGGCGGGGCCTAGCGGGTCTTCGCGACGCTGACCTGCTTCTCGACCCACAGGCTGTAGCGGCTCATCGCGAAGCAGAACGCGAAGTAGATCGCGGTGATGAAGAGGTAGGCCTCGATCTTGAACGGCCGCCACTCGACGTCGGAGTTCAGCGCCAGGCCCAGGGCGCCAGTCAGCTCGTAGAGGCTGACGATGGTGACCAGCGAGGTGTCCTTGAAGATGCTGATGAAGTTGTTCATCATGCTCGGCACCACCATCGCCAGCGCCTGCGGCAGCACGATCTTGCGCTGCGTCTGCCAGTAGCTCAGGCCCAGCGTGGCCGCGGCCTCGAGCTGGCCCTTGGGCACGGCCTGCAGGCCGCCACGCACGATCTCGGCCATGTAGGCGGCGGCAAACAGCGTGATGCCGATCAGCACCCGCAGCAGCACGTCGATCGTCGTGCCCTGCGGCATGAACAGCGGGAACATGAAGCTGGCCATGAACAGCACGCTGATCAGCGGCACGCCGCGGATGAGCTCGATGTAGACGATGCAGGCCGTGCGGATGGCCGGCAGGTTGCTGCGCCGGCCCAGCGCCACCAGGATGGACAGCGGGAAGGCCAGGAAGATCGACAGCGTGGCCAGCATCACCGTCAGCGGCAGGCCGCCCCAGAGGTCGGTGCGCACCGGCTCCAGGCCGAGCACGCCGCCGCCCATCAGCGCGAAGAAGACCGCCAGCACGGCCACCCACATCAGCGCCAGCCAGGGCTTCCAGAACCAGCGCACGCAGCTGAGCATCAGCGCCGCCACCATCAGCACGGTGGCCACCTCGGGCCGCCACTGCTGCTCGAAGGGGTAGCGGCCGAAGATGATGACGCGCCACTTCTCGGCCACCACGCCCCAGCAGGCGCCGCTGCCGCGTGCGGCCTGGCAGGCGTTGGGGTCGGTGCCGAAGACGGCGCGGAACAGGCCCCATTCGGCGACGCCGGGCAGCGACCACAGCGCCAGCCCGACCAGCACGACGGTGGTGACGGCGCTCATCCAGTCGCCGAACAGGTTGCGCTTGATCCAGGGCACCAGGCCCTCGGTGTTGACCGGGGCCGGGCGCGGCGCGATGGGCTGGAACACCGGCGTCGACATCACCGTTCCTTGATCGCCACGCGCTTGTTGTACCAGTTCATCAGCAGCGAGGTGCCCAGCGAGGTGCTGAGGTAGACGAGCATGATGATCGCGATGCACTCGACCGCGCGGCCGCTCTGGTTGAGCGTGGTGTTGGCGATCGAGACCACGTCGGGGTAGCCGATGGCCACGGCCAGCGACGAGTTCTTCGTCAGGTTGAGGTACTGGTTGGTCAGCGGCGGGATGATCACGCGCAGCGCCTGCGGCAGCACCACCAGCCGCATCTGCTGGCGGCGCGACAGGCCTAAAGCGCTGGCGGCCTCGGTCTGGCCGTGGCTGACCGACTGGATGCCGCCGCGCACGACCTCGGCGACGAAGGCGGCGGTGTACATCACGAGGCCGATCAGCACGGCCATGAACTCCGGCGTCGCCGCGGCGCCACCGTCGACCATGAAGGCCAGCTGCTCCGGCAGCGACCACTCGCTGGGCGCGCCGCCGGCGGCCCAGCCGACGATCGCCAGGCCGAAGACCGCGGCCAGCGGCACGGCCCAGCGGTTGCGGTCCTGGCCGGTCAGCTCGAACAGGCGCTGCGCGCGCCGCCGCCACCACCAGCCCACGGCCAGGCCGGCCAGCGCGCCGGCGGCCATCCAGCCGTGGCCGGCGGCCCACACCGGCAACGGGAACGAGAACCCGCCCTTGCTGAGGAAGAACAGGTCGCCGACGTTCCACGCCGCCTGCGGCGGCGGCAGCACCTCCACGAAGAACAGGTACCACATCAGCAGCTGCAGCAGGATGGGCACGTTGCGGAACAGCTCGACGTAGCCGTAGCACAGCCCGCGCACCAGCGCGTTGCGCGAGAAGCGCCCGACGCCGACGAGCACGCCGACGAGGGTCGTCAGCACGATGCCGATGACGGCCACGCGCAGCGTGTTGAGCACGCCGACCCAGATCGCCCGCCCGTAGCTCTGGCTCGGGTCGTAGGCGATCATGGTCTCGCCGATGTCGAAGCCGGCGGCCTGGCCCAGGAAGTCGAAGCCGCTCTGAATGCCCCGCACCTGCATGTTTTCCTGGGTGTTGTGGGCCAGGAACCAGATGCCGCCGGCGATGGCGAGCAGCGCGACGGCCTGGTACAGCAGGCCGCGCGCGGCGCGGCTGCGCCAGGACCATTCACGCTTCTTCTTCGGGGCGCGTGCGCTCAAGCGCTACTCCGGGGCTGAGGGCGCGTTGGAAAGGGGGCGGGCAGAGGACGGCCGCGGTGCGGGCAGCCGTCCCCGGCCCATGCAGCGGCCAGGGACGGGTGGCGAGTTCCCGCTCAGCGCACCGGCGGCGCGTACATCAGGCCGCCGTTGGTCCACAGGTTGTTGCTGCCGCGCGGCAGGCCGATCGGCGTCTTCTCGCCGACATGACGCTCGAAGATCTCGCCGTAGTTGCCCACGGCCTTGATCGCGCGGTAGGCCCATTCCTTGTCCAGGCCCAGCACCTTGCCGGTGTCCTCGGTGCCGGAACCCAGCAGGCGCATCACGCCGGGGTTCTTGCTGTCCTTTTTCATCTGGTCGATGTTGGCCTGCGTGATGCCGTATTCCTCGGCCTCCAGCAGCGCGTTGAGCACCCACTTGGCGATCGCGAAGAACTCGTCGTCGCCGCGGCGGATCGACGGGCCCAGCGGCTCCTTGCTGATCAGCTCCGGCAGGATCACGTGGTCCTCGGGCTTGGCCGCTTCCTTGCTGCGCACCGAGGCCAGGCCCGAGGCGTCGGTCGTGAAGACCTGGCAGCGGCCGCTGAAGTAGGCGCCGGTGGCGGCCTCCTGCTTCTCGAAGACCACCGGGCGCAGCTGCAGGTTGTTGGCGCGCGAGTAGTCGGTCAGGTTCAGCTCGGTCGTGGTGCCCGACTGCACGCACACGGTGGCGCCGCGCAGCGCCTTGGCGCTCTTCACGTTCAGGCTCTTGGGCACCATGAAGCCCTGGCCGTCGTAGAACGTGACGCCGACGAAGTGCATGCCCAGCGAGGCGTCGCGCGTCAGCGTCCAGGTGGTGTTGCGCGACAGCACGTCGATCTCGCCCGACTGCAGCGCGGTGAAGCGCTGCTGCGCGGTCAGCGGCGAGTAGCGCACCTTGTTGGCGTCGCCCAGCACCGCGGCGGCCAGCGCGCGGCAGTAGTCGACGTCCAGGCCGCTCCAGCGGCCCTGGCTGTCGGCGGCCGAGAAGCCGGCGAGGCCGGTATTCACGCCGCAGACCAGCGTGCCGCGGGCCTTGACGGCGTCCAGGTCCTTGCCCGCATGGGCCGGGGCCGTGGCCAGCGCGCCGACGGCGAACAGGGCAGCGACGGCGAGACGCGGAAAGCGAGGGGTCATGTCGGGTTCTCCTGCAAACGGATGTTCGGGTCGGGCACGGCCGGCACCGCACGATCGCGGTGCGTGATGCGCCTTGTCACGGTAGCCTCAAACCACGGCTTGCAGCAAGCGTGCCAATCCCTAGGCGGTGCGCGCCGGCGCGCGCGCATCCGCGGCCGCACGAGGCAACCCGGGGCTGTGGCATGCTCGGACATCCGGGTCAACCCGAACGGAGATCCCCATGAACAGCATGGATGTCGAGGTCGTCCGCACCGCGATGGACTGGATGAACCGCGGCCACCGCGTCGTGATGGGCACCGTGGTGCGCACCTGGGGCAGCAGCCCGCGCCCGCCGGGCAGCCTGATGATCATCCGCGACGACGGCCAGGTCGCCGGTTCGCTGTCCGGCGGCTGCATCGAGGACGACCTGATCGAGCGCGTGAAGCGCGGCGAACTGGCGCTGCGCCTGCCGCAGACCACCACCTACGGCGCCAGCGCCGAGGAGGCGCAGCGTTTCGGCCTGCCCTGCGGCGGCAGCGTGCTGATCGTGCTGGAGCCGCTGTCGGCGGCGTCGCTGCTGCGCGAGCTGCTGGCGGCGATCGAGCAGCACCGTGTCGTGCGCCGGCGGCTGGAGATGGCCACCGGGCTCGTGTCGCTGGCGCCCTGCAAGGACGGCGACGCGCTGCGCTGGGACGGCACGGCGCTGGAGACGGTGCACGGCCCGCGCCTGCGCCTGGTCGTCATCGGCGGCGGCCAGCTCAGCCGCTACCTGGCGACGATGGCGGTGATGCTGGACTACCACGTCACCGTCTGCGACCCGCGCGAGGAGTACCACGAAGGCTGGGCCGCGATCCCGGGCGTCACGCTGTCGCGCCTGATGCCCGACGACCTGGTGATCGCGATGAACCTGGACGCGCACAGCGCGGTCGTCGCCGTCACGCACGACCCCAAGCTCGACGACCTGGCGCTGATGGAGGCGCTGAAGACACCGGCCTTCTATGTCGGCGCGCTCGGCTCGCGGCGCAACAACGACGCGCGTCGCCAGCGGCTGCGCGACTTCGACGTCAGCGCGGCCGAGGTCGCCGCGCTGCGCGGCCCGGTCGGGCTCAACCTGGGCGGGCGCACGCCGCCGGAGATCGCGCTGGCCATCGTCGCCGAGATGACCGCGGTGCGCCGTGGCATGCCGCTGGACGGCCGGCTCGCCGACTGGAGCGCCTCGGAGACCGCCTGCCGCGTGACGGCCTGAGGTCCCGGGGAAGGCGCGCCGTTGCGGTGCGCGCGGGCGGCACGCCCGTGCTGCACGCCGGTTCGCCAGGCCGGTGCAGCACGCCGGTGCAGCATGCCCTGTCTGGCACCGCCCGGCGCCACACGTAAGGCGAAGCAACAGTTGCACCTTCGGGGTCGCGAACCCTAGGGCTAGGGGCAGACGCGTCGCAGGCGCGCTCCTATAACGCGGCAGACCCGCGGCGCGCTGCGCCTGCGGCTCGCGCCGATGAACCCCATCCCCCAAGAGCCCGGCCCGGCCGGCACGACCGGTCCGCCGGGTGCCGGGCACCGCGCTGCCCAGGTCGCCAGCCCCGCGGCCGCGGCCGCGACCTCGACCTCGACCTCGACCTCGACCTCGACGCCGCGCGGCGAGTCGACGCGCGTGCCCTTTCGCATCGTCGGCGAGTCGGCGGCCTTCCGCTCCGCGCTGGCCTGCATCGAGCGCGTCGCGCGCAGCGACGCGCCGGTGCTGGTGGAAGGCGAGACCGGCAGCGGCAAGGAAGTCGCCGCGCGCGCCATCCACTACGGCGGCCCGCGCCAGGCCGCACCCTTCGTGGCCCTGAACTGCGGCGCGCTGCCGGAGTCGCTGTTCGAGTCGGAGCTCTTCGGCCACGAGCGCGGCGCCTTCACCGATGCGCGCGAGCGCCGCGCCGGCCTCGTCGTCGAGGCCGAGCGCGGCACGCTGTTCCTGGACGAGGTCGACGCGCTGGCCCCGCGCGCGCAGGTCGCGCTGCTGCGCTTCCTGCAGGACAACTGCTTCCGCCCGCTGGGCGGCCGCGAACGCCGCGGCGACGTGCGGCTGATCGCCGCCAGCAACCGCGCGCTGGAGCCGCTGGTCGCCGCCGGGCTGTTCCGCCAGGACCTGCTGTACCGCATCAAGGTGCTGCACGTGCTGCTGCCGCCGCTGCGCGAGCGCGCCGACGACGCGCTGCGCCTGGCGCGCCACTTCGCCGAGCGTTATGCGCGCAAGTACGGCGCCGAGGTCAAGGACTTCGATGCCGCCACGCAGGGCTGGATCGCGCGCCACGCCTGGCCCGGCAACATCCGCGAGCTGGAGAACTGGGTGCACCGCGCGGTGCTGATGTGCGACGGCGCGACGATCCGCGAATCGGCCGCGCTGGCGGCGGCCGCGACGCCGCCCGCCCTGGCGCCCGACGCACCGCTGCCCACCTACCAGCAGGCCAAGGCCGAGGCGCTGGAGGCCTTCGAGCGCGACTTCCTGCTGCGCGCGCTGCGGGCCGCCGGCGGCAATGTCAGCGAGGCCGCGCAGCTGGTGGGCAAGGAGCGGCGCGCCTTCGGCAAGCTGCTGAAGAAGCACGCCATCGACCGCCTCGCGGTCCAGGTGCCGGCGCTGGGTCGCTGCTGACCCGCCGGGTCGCCGGCGACCCACCCGGCGCGCCCCGGGCGAAGCGCGCCCCGCGTTGCGGATCAAGGACTTGCGGCGATGCAGGAGCCGCCGTCGGCGTGGCATGCCGCTTGCGCAATGCTGCGCTCATGCTGTCCCGCGCGGCGATGCAGACCCCCGACCCCGTCGACGCCATCGTGCAGGCCGTGCTGGCCTACCTGGCGCGCCACCCGCAGGCCGCCGACTCGCTGCACGGCGTCGCGCGCTGGTGGGTCGGCGACGACGGCCGGCTCGGCCTGCCGCTGGTGCAGCAGGCGCTGGACCGCCTGGTGGTGGCCGGCGAAGTGCGCCGCCAGCGCCTGGCCGACGGCAGCGTGCTGTATGCGCGTGCCGGCACATGGCCGCGCCCGGCGTCGCGCCCGCGGCGCAACGGCACGCTGCACTGAACCGTCCCTCTCAACCCGCACCGACCCGTCCAAGGAGCCCACGATGCCCGCAGTCCTCAGCTATCCCGGCGTCTACATCGAGGAAGTGCCCAGCGGCGTGCGCACGATCACCGGCGTCGCGACCTCGATCACCGCGATGGTCGGCCGCACGCGCCGCGGGCCGCTGGACCGGCCGGTGCGCATCTTCAGCTTCGCCGAGTTCGAACGCGTTTTCGGCGGCCTGTGGGACGAGGCGCCGATGAGCTTCGCGGCGCTGCACTGCTTCCAGAACGGCGGCAGCGACCTGCTGGTCGTGCGCGTGGCCAACGGCGCGGCGACCTGCACCGCCACGCTGCCGCACGAAGGCGGCGGCGGTGACCTGGTGCTCGAGGCGGCGACCACCGTCACCGGCGAGTCGCTGCCCGACCCCGGCACCTGGGCCACGCAACTGCGCGCGGCGGTCGACCATGCCGGCGCCGGCGGCACGACGCTGGCGGCGCCGCTGTTCAACCTGACGATCACCCATCTGGGCACCGGCGCCAAGGAGAGCTACTTCAACCTCTCGGCCGCCAGCGCCAGCCCGCGCCATGTCACGCGCGTGCTGGCCACCGAGAGCCTGCTGGCGCGTGTCGTCAGTGGCGCGGACACGCGGCCGGCGCCGACGGCGGCCAACACGCCGGTGGCCTTCGCCGACGGCTCGGTCGCGCCGGCGACCGCCGACGGCAGCGCGGTCACCTCGGCGCAGGTCGTCACCGGCGGCAGCCTGGAGGCCAACCGCGCCGGCATCTTCGCGCTCGAACATGCCGACCTGTTCAACCTGCTGTGCATCCCGCCCTATTCGCCGAGCGACGACGTGGACGCCGGCGACCTGGCCAATGCGCTGGTCTACTGCGTGCGCAGGCGCGCGATGCTGCTCGTGGACCCGCCGGCCGCGACCAACAGCGTGGCGACCGCGCAGACCTTCGCCAATGCGCTGACGCGCAGCGAGAACGCCGCGCTGTATTTCCCGCGCGTGCTGGCGCCCAACCCGCTGCGCGAGAACCGGCTCGAGGCCTATGCACCCAGCGGCGCGGTGGCCGGCGTGCTGGCGCGCACCGACGCCACGCGCGGCGTGTGGAAGACGCCGGCCGGGCTGGACGCCACGCTCAACGGCACGGCCGGCCTGGCGGTGCGGCTGACCGACCTGGAGAACGGCGTGCTCAACCCGCAGGGCATCAACTGCCTGCGCGAGCTGCCGGTGGCCGGCCGCGTGGTCTGGGGCGGGCGCACGCTGCGCGGCGCCGACCAGCTGGCCTCCGAATGGAAGTACCTCGCGGTGCGGCGCACCGCGCTGTTCCTGGAGGAGAGCCTGTACCGCGGCACGCAGTGGGTGGTCTTCGAGCCTAACGACGAACCGCTGTGGGCGCAGATCCGGCTCAACATCGGCGCCTTCATGAACAACCTGTTCCGGCAGGGCGCCTTCCAGGGCACCAGCCCGCGCGACGCCTATTTCGTCAAGTGCGACCGCGAGACCACGACGCAGGCCGACATCAACCTCGGCATCGTCAACATCGTCGTCGGCTTCGCACCGCTGAAGCCGGCCGAATTCGTGATCGTCAAGCTGCAGCAGATGGCCGGCCAGGACCAGGCCTGATCACGCGCCGCCCACCCCTCAGCCAGGAGCACCGACATGGCCCAGTTCTCGGTCAACGCGCAGCGCTTCGACCCGTACAAGAACTTCAAATTCCGCATCAAGTGGGACGGCCGCTACGTGGCCGGCGTCAGCAAGATCGGCGCGCTCAAGCGCAGCACCGAGGTGGTGGAGCACCGCGAGGGCGGCGACCCCAGCACCGGGCGCAAGAGCCCGGGCCGCACCAAGTACGAGGCGATCACGCTGGAGCGCGGCGTCACCCACGACACCGAGTTCGAGAAGTGGGCCAACAAGGTCTGGAACTTCGGCAGCGGGCTGGGCGCCGAGGTCAGCCTGAAGGACTTCCGCAAGGACCTGATCATCGAGGTCATGAACGAGGCCGGCCAGATCGTGCTGGCCTACAAGGTCTTCCGCTGCTGGGTCAGCGAATACCAGGCGCAGGCCGACCTGGACGCCAATGCCAATGCGGTGCTGATCCAGACCCTGAAGCTGGAAAACGAGGGCTGGGAGCGCGACTACGACGTGGTCGAGCCGGCCGAGCCGCAGTTCACCGAGCCGGCCTGAGCGGCCCAAGCCCCGCATGACGCCGCGTGCCGCGTTCGACGACCAGGCGCTGCTCGCGCTGTGGGAGCAGGCGCTGCCGCTGCCCGCCGCCGCGCGCGAGGCGCTGCTGGCCGCGGCCTGCGGCGGCGACGGGCACGCCGGCAGCGTGGGCGCGCAGCGCCGGCAGCTGCTGGCCGCGCTGCGGCCCTGGCTCGGCGAACGGCCCGCGCTGCAGGGCCGCTGTCCGGCGTGCGGGGAAGCGGTCGGCTTCGAGCTGGCGCTGACGCCGCTGCTGCAGGCGCTGGAGGGTGACGCGCCGGCAGGCGAACAGCAGCTGGATGTCGCCGGCTGGCGGCTGCGCTTCCGGCTGCCGCGGCTGCAGGACATCGCCGAATTCGACGCGGGCCACGCCGATGCCGCGGCGGTCGAGGCCTTCGTGCAGCAGCTGCTGCAGCGCTGCGTGCTGGCGGCCGAGCAGGGGGGCACACCGCAGCCCGTGGCCGCGCTGCCGGCGCCGGTGGCCGAGGCGCTGTCGCAGCGCATGGAGGCGCTGGACCCGGCCGCGACGCTGGCCTTCGACCTGGCCTGCCCGGCCTGCGGTCACGGCTGGTCGGCGCCCTTCGACCCGGCGCGCGCGCTGTGGGCCTGCCTGCAGACGGCCGCGGAACGCACGCTGTTGGAAGTCGACGCGCTGGCCAGCCGCTACGGCTGGAGCGAGCCGCAGGTGCTGGCGCTGTCGCCGGCGCGGCGGCGCGCCTACCTGCAGCTCGCCGGTGTCGCCTGAGGTGCCGGCGACGATGGACTTCCTGCGCCGCCTGCACCCGCGTCACGCCGAGGTTCCGGGCGCGGTGCGACCCGACCTCGGCGCCTGGCGCGCCGCCGGGCGGCCGCAGGCGGTCGCACCCGGCGACGGGCAGCCTGCCGCGCCAGGGCCCGCCATCGGCGCGGGCGACGGCGCCGCGTCCGCGCCGGCGCGCGCGACCGATGCACCGGTGCGCGCCGACGCGGACCGGCCCGTGGCGCCGGCCATGGCCGCGATCCCGGTCGTCGCAATAACCTCCGCCGCACCGCTCGCAGGCGCGGTCGAGGCGCGGACGCCGGCGGCGCAGCGATCGCCTCCGGCGCGGCGCGAGAGGTCAGTCCCAGCGACAGCGGCGCAGCCACCGGCGCCCGCGGCGGCGGCCGCCGCCCCGGCGACGCCGGCCCCGCCGCAGCAGCGGGCGCCGTTGCGCGTGCGAGCGGGACGACGCCGGCCGCGCCGCTGGCGGCGCCTACCGCCGCCTTGCCGCTGCTGCCCGCCGTGGCCCCTTCGGCACCGCCGCTGCGTGCCGATGTCGTGCCGCTGCAGCGCACCCCCGACGCGGCGGCGCCGACCCTCGTGCAGGTCACCATCGACCGCATCGACGTGCGCCTGCCGCCCGAGCGCATCGCGGCCGAGTCCCCGCGCCGTGCGCGCGCCGCGCCGACGGTCGCGCTGGCCGACTACCTGCGCGAGCGCGAAGGGGGCCGCCGGTGAGTTCGCCGCTGGCCATCGGCGCCGTCAGCGCGGTGCTGCGCAACCTGCTCGACAACGGGCTCATCGACGCCAGCGGCCCGCTGGGCCCGGTGACGGTGAGCGCGATCGCGCCCGACCGCATCGACCTCGAGGCCAGCGACCCGACGCCGCGGCTCAACCTGTTCCTGCACCAGGTCAGCCGCAATGCGGCCTGGAGCAACCGCGAGCTGCCCACGCGCGCGCCGTCGGGCGAACGCGTCGCCAATACGCCGCTGGCGCTGGACCTGCACTACCTGGTCACCGCCTACGGCTTCGCCGACCTGCATGCAGAGATCCTGCTCGGCTATGCGATGCACCTGCTGCACGAACGCCCGGTGCTGGACCGCGCGGCGATCCGGCGTGCGCTCGACCCGAGCCCGCTGGACGTCTCGATGCTGCCGCCGGCCTTCGCCGCGCTGGCGGCGAGCGACCTGGCCGACCAGATCGAGGCGCTGCGCATCACGCCGGTGCCCATGGGCACCGACGAGATGGGCAAGCTGTGGTCGGCGCTGCAGTCGCACTACCGGCCCTCTGTGGCCTACCAGGTCAGCGTGGTGCTGATCGAGGGCACGCGGCCGGCGCGTTCGCCGTTGCCGGTGCTCTCGCGCGGGCCGGTCGACCTGGCCAGCGGGCGCGACCGCGGCGTCGTCGTGCAGGGCGACCTGCTGCCGCCGGGGCCGACGCTGCTGTCGCTGGCGCCGGCGGACCGTCAGCCGGCGGCGCGGCTGGGTGGCAGCGTCACTCTGAACGGCGTGCGCCTGCAGGGCAGCGGCGTGCGGGCACTGCTGCGCCACCGGTTGCGCACGACGGCGCTGGAACTGCCGGTGACGGTCGATGCTGCGGGCCGCAGCGCGACGCTCCTGCTGCCGGCCGACGCGGCCGCGCAGGTCGACTTGCCGGCCGGGCTGTGGCAGCTCAGCCTGGTGCTCACGCCGCCGGCCGAACCGGCGGGGCGCGAGACCAATGCGCTGCCGCTGCTGCTGGCACCCGATGCAGTGATCACCGCCGACGCCGCGCTGGCGCTGCCGGCGGTCGACATCGTGCGCGGCGGCGCACCGCCGCGCGTGACGGTCACGCTGCACTGCCGGCCGCAGGTGCGGCCCGAGCAGGCGGCGACGCTGGCGCTGGGCACGAGCACCGCGCTGGCCGCGCGCCGCAGCAGCGCGACGGCGCCGCTGGTCTTCGACTTTCCCGATGCGCTGCCGGCCGGCGCGCACTGGCTGCGGCTGCGCGTCGACGGCGTCGACAGCCTGCTCGTCGACCGCGCCACGCCGGCGCCGCGCTTCGATCCCTCGCAACAGGTCACGGTGCCGGCATGAATGCGCGCCAGCCCGACGCCCTGCTCGACTGGAGCGCCTGCAACCAGCGCTGGCTGGTGCAGCGCCTGGCCGCGCTGCGCGCGACGCTGGCGCTGCGCCTGCAGGGCGTGCCGCTGCCGGCCCGCAGCGAGCCGGCGGACATCGACGAGGGCGAGGGCGAGCGGCCCGCCGCGGCCGCGGACTTCGTCTCCGCGCTGGACCACTGTGCCGCGGTCTTCGCGCTGTCGCCGTTCGAGCGCGAGTTGCTGCTGCTGCTGGTCGGCGCCGAGGTCGACGACGGGCTGCGCCTGCTGCTCGCCGAGCACGCACCCGAAGGCCCGAGCTTCGTGCAGGCGCTGGCCTGGCTGGACGGCGGGCACTGGGACGCCATGGCGCCACAGTCGCCGCTGCGCCACTGGTCGCTGCTGCAGCTGCCGCCGGGGCGGCTGCCGGCGCACGCGCCGCTGGCGGTCGATGAACGCGTGCTGCACTTCGTCTGCGGTGTCGCGGCGTCGCCGTCGCAACTCGACGGCCTGGCGCGCTGGGCGGACGCTGCACCGCTGGCCGACGAAGCCCTCGCGTCGCGCCTGTCCGCGCGACTGGCCCGCCCGGCCGGCGATCCAACAGCGGCGCCGCCGCGACTGCTGCTGGGCGGCGATGCGGTCGCCGCCGTGCGCCACGACACCGCGGTCGCGGCCATCGTCGCCGCCGGTGCGCGGCCGGCGGTGATGGCGCTCGACGAACTGCCGGCCGATGCCGGCGAACGCGCCCTGCTCGCCCGCCTGGTCGACCGCGAGGCCGCGCTGGTGAATGCCGTGCTGGTGCTGCATGGTGAGGCCGAGGCGGCCGCGGACGTCCAGCGTCGTGCGCTGGCCTGGCTGGGCACGCTGAACGCCGGGGCCGTCGTCTGCGCGCCGCTCGCTGCCGGCGTGCTGCGCGAGTCGGCGCTGCCCTGGCAGCGCTTCACGCTGCAGCGTGCCGGTGCGGCCGGGCCGGTGCTGCCGCCGCACTGGCAGGAAGCGCTGCGCGTGGCGCGCCAGCAGTTTCAGGTCGGTCCGCACGAACTGGCACAGGCGCTGCACGCCGTCGCGCTGCAGGACGCCGACGCCGACCCGGCCGACACGCTGTGGCAGGCGCTGCGCGAGAGCGCGCGCGGCGGCCTGGACCTGCTGTCGCAGCGCATCGACGCCGATACGCGCTTCGACGACCTGGTGCTGCCCGCCGGCACGCTGGCGCAGCTGCGTGCCATCGCGGCGCAGCTGCGCCAGCGCCACCGCGTGCACGAGGACTGGGGCTTCGCGCGGCGCGGCACGCGCGGGCTGGGCATCGCGGCGCTGTTCGCCGGCGAGTCGGGCACCGGCAAGACGCTGGCCGCCGAGGCCATCGCCCACGAAGCCGGGCTGGACCTCTACCGCATCGACCTCGCCGGCACCGTCAGCAAGTACATCGGCGAGACCGAGAAGAACCTGGCGCGCATCTTCGACGCCGCCGAGGCCAGCGGCGCGGTGCTGCTGTTCGACGAGGCCGACGCGCTCTTCGGCAAGCGCAGCGAGGTCAAGGACAGCCACGACCGCTACGCCAACATCGAGATCGCCTACCTGCTGCAGCGCATCGAGAGCTACCGCGGCCTGGCCATCCTGACCAGCAACCAGAAGAGCGCGCTCGACCGCGCCTTCCTGCGCCGCCTGCGCTTCGTCGTGAGCTTCCCGTTCCCCGACGAGGCGGCACGGGCGGAACTGTGGCGGCGCCAGTTTCCGCCGGCCGCACCCGTGGACGGCGTCGACATCGGCGCGCTGGCCGCGCTGCAGCTGGCCGGCGGGCACATCCGCGGCATCGCGCTGAATGCCGCCTTCGCCGCCGCGGCGCGCGGGCAGGCGATCACGCAGGCGCTGCTGTTGGACGCGGCGCGCGCGGAATTTGCCAAGCTGGAACGGCCGTTGCCGGCAGGAGTGGGCGCATGAGGCCGCAACGCATCACGCTGCATGTCGCGCGACTGGTCGTCGACGGGCCGGTCGCCTCGCGCAGCGCGCTGCAGGCGGCCGTGGCCGATGCGCTGCAGCGCGAGCTGGCGGTGCGCTGGTCCGCACAGTCCCAGCCGGCCGCGCTGCCGGCCGCTGCGCCACCGCGCTGGACGGCGCCGCTGGCCGATGCGATCGCCGCACGCTGGTCGCCCGCCGCCGATCCGGCGCCGCCGCTGGTGCGGCCGGCGAGCCGGGGAGCGCAGGATGTTTAGCCACCTCGTCGCCCCGGGTCGCGCGGCCGCGGCGGCCGGTGCTGCGCCAAGCCGCCTGCTGCAGCGCGCCTGCGCCTGCGCCGGCAAGGGCCCCTGCCCGGAATGCGAGAAGAAGAAGCGCCTGCAGCGGCGCGCCGATCCGCACGTCGCGCACGCCGCCGCGCCGAGGGCGGCATGGCCGGCACCGGTCGAGAGCGGCGGCATGCCGCTGCCCGCGCCGCTGCGGGCACGCTTCGCGCCGCTGCTGGGCAGCGACTTCGGTGCCGTGCGCCTGCACCACGACGCGGCCAGCGACGCGGCGGCGCGCGGGGTCGGCGCCCGCGCCTTCACCGTGGGACAGCACGTGCACTTCGCGGCCGGCGAATACCGCCCGCAGACGAAGGACGGCCTGCACCTGCTGGCGCACGAACTGAGCCACACGGTGCAGCAGGCCGGCGCGCCGCCGCTGGCGATGGCCGCGCCGGCCGACGGCTATGCGATCGACGGCGCCGGTTCGCCGCTGGAACGCGAGGCCGATGCCGCGGCCGACGCCGCGCTCGCCGGCCGCCGCGCACTTGTCGTACGCGGCAGTGCAGCGGGGACAGGGTCACGGTGGCAGGCGCGGCTGCTGCAGCGCAAGCCGACCGGCATCGGCACCGCAGCCGGCGGCAGCGAGACGGCGAGCGTCGAGCGCGTGATCGACGAGAACACCACCGTGCACATCACGCGCACCGTCGTCGAGGAACGCTGCGAGCGCGAGCGCACGACCGAGAAGACCCCCTCGGACAAGATCTTCTACTGGGACCGCCAGGCCGATGCGATCGGCCTGAACTACACCATCTGCAATGGCCGCGTGCGCTTCGGCAGCAAGGGCGAGGTCACCTACGACAAGGTCATCGAATCGGCGAAGTCGCTGCTGACCACGCTGCAGAACAACCCGGCGCTGGGCGCCGACCCGGGCGCGCTGATCGACGACCGGCTTCGGGAAGCCACGATCTCCGCCACCGGCACCATCAGCCTGGAGGTCGACGGCATCCTGCAGGCGCAGGTCCAGGGCTCGTCGACGGTCGGCACCGCGTCGCAGAGTCATGCCGTGCGCGGCACGCTGCTGATCACGCCGCGCGGCGTCAGCTTCAAGATCTCCGGCGGCATCGATTTCGCGAAGACGCCGCTGGACAGCAAGACGACCTATACGCTGGAAGGCAAGGTCGCGACCAAGTACTTCGCGATCTCGCTGCAATACCAGCAGATCGACAGCTCGGCCGTCGGCGGGCCCAGCAGCAGCCGCGGCGAATTCACCGGCGGGCTGGACATCCCCCTCGGCAAGCGCACCACGATAGGCCCGACGATCACCGTCGGGCCGGACGGCAAGCCCGTCTTCGGCGGCGGTCTCAAGGGCAGCTTCGGCGGGCCCGAGAAGGGCCCCGAGGTGCGCTGCTACCGCTGCAAGTGCCCGCCCCCGAGGCCCGAATACAGCTGCCGCCGCGAGCGGCGCGCACATGTCAAGCGCGAGCTCAAGGAAAAGGCGCGCGATTCGCTGGTCAAGCTGCTGTACCAGTACAACAGCACGTTGCCGGCCAAGGGGGGCGACTTCCAGGCATCGGCCGAGTCGATCGCCGCGATGCTGGGCCAGGGTTTCGACGTCACGCATATCCACGGTTATGCCTCGCCCGAGGGTTCGCTGGACGCACCGAAGAAACCGGTGCCCGGCTTCAAGGGCAACATCGCGCTGAGCCAGGCGCGCGCCGACCATGCACGCGGCGCGATTGCCAAGCTGGCGCCGCAGGCCACGCTGCCGGCGGCCGAGGGGCGCGGCGAGCAGCTCGGCAACCTGGACGACAGCGGCGACACCGCCGACCGCGACATCACGCCGCAGCTCGTGGCCTTGCTGGAGCCGCTGGGCGAGGAACAGCGGCTGGACGTGCTGGGCGTGCCCGACGCGGTGCGCGGCGACGCCGAGCGGCGCGCGCAGGCACTGGCCGACATCCAGGCCTTCGTGACCGGCCGCGACGCGGGCGGCCTGCGCCTGGGACAGCGGCCGCGCTGGGAGAAGGTCTTTCCCTTCCTGCGCCGCGTGGAGGTCGCGCTGCACAAGCCGGCGGTGTTCGAGAACGTGCCGGTGGACAAGAAGACCACGCTGGGCTGCGACGACGCCGACCTGGCATATGCGAAGTCGCAGATGCCGGCGCTGCCGCCCGAGCGCCGGCTGCCGAAGGAAAGCTGTGAATAGAAGCCTGCACGGCCGCCTGCCGGGCACCCTCGCCGAGCCGGCGCCGGTGCGCGGCCCGCCAGCGCGCGAAGCGGCCGTGCAGCGCCGAATCGTCAGGCGCGCCGGCGAAGCGGCCCCCGGCGCCGACTTCGCCAGCGTGCCGCTGTCGCGCCGCCTCGAGATCGGCGATCCGGCCGACGCCGTCGTCGGCCTGCAGGGCGGGGACGCGATGCCCGCGGAGAAGAAGGCCGCGCCGAAGGCGGCCGAGTGCGCCGAGAAGCTGACCTGGGTGCCGGTGTCGCCGGTGCCGACCGACATCCGCGCCGATACGGCGCTGGAGTTCGCCGCCGGCGTCGACGCCGTGCTCGGTGCCGGCGGTCACACCCATGTCTCGGTGACGATCAAGCCCACGGTCGAAGGTGGCCGCATGAAGCAGGTCGGGCTGACGCTGGAGAGCAGCATCATCCGCCCGCGCTGGGCCGGCGGGCGGCCGAGCGAGAGCGAGAAGCAGCTGATCAAGCGCGTCGAGGCTTTCATCAAGGCCCACGAGGAACGCCACCGCGACCGCAGCCGCAGCGTGATGCAGCAGGCGGTGTGCGACGCGCTCGGCAAGCCGGTGGCCGAGGCCGAGAAGATCCTGAAGCACGCGACCTGCGAGCTCGAGCCGGCAGCGCAGGAGCAACTGGACGCCGCCGAGGGCCAGCTGCAGTGGGTCAAGGACGCCAGCGGCGCGGTGGTCGACTTCAAGGCCGTCGGTGCGACGCACGACTACCACCTTGCCGGCTGCGACCCCTTCGCGGCACCGCCGCAGGACGAGTCCGGCGACGCCGGCAAGGACGGGGACGACTGATGGGCCTGAGCTCGTCGCCGCGGCTGGTCAAGGGCGGCCTCGTCGTGCTGGCCCCGGGCGGCGGCGCCGTGAAGCGCCAGGTCGCGCTGCAATACAACCCCGACACGCTGACGCGCAGCTACCAGGTGCAGGGCGTGGGCGGCGACGGTGGCGGCGAGCGTGCGCAGCCCTTCCGGCTGAAGGGCCCGGCGGTCGAGACGATCAAGCTGGAAGCCGAGATCGACGCCACCGACCAGCTGCAGTTTCCCGACCAGCATCCGGCCGCGGTGGCCTTCGGCATCGCGCCGCAGCTCGCGGTGCTGGAAGCGCTGGTGCACCCGTCGGTCGACGAGCTGGTCGCGCACGATGCGCTGGCGTCCTCCGGCGTGCTGGAGATCGTGCCGCCGGAAGCGCCGCTGGTGCTGTTCGTCTGGGGGCCGCAGCGCGTGGTGGCGGTGCGCGTCACCGAGTTGTCGGTGACCGAGGAAGCCTTCGACCCCGCGCTGAACCCGCTGCGCGCGCGCGTGTCGCTGGGCCTGCGCGTGCTGGGCACCGACGACCTCGGCTTCGCGCATGCCGGCGCGCGCATCTTCCTCGAACACCTGCGCGGCCGCGAGTCGCTGGCGGCCAAGGCCGGCAGCGCGACGCTGGCCACGCTGGGGCTGGGCTCGCTGCCCTGAAGGACCGTCATGGCCGCGATCGACCCCGTGCAGATGCTGATCGACGCCGGCGCGATCCCGTCGTCGCCTTTCTCGGAGGCGAGCCGCTATCGCGGCGTGCCGCTGGCCACCTTCACGCGCGCCGACGGCACGCCGCAGGCCTGTGTGCGGCGGCGCTTCGTGCCGGCGCAGCGGGACATCCCGATCGCCGCCGCGGCGATGGTCGGCGGCGGCGAGCGGCCCGACCTGCTGGCCCACCAGCACTACGGCCAGCCGCTGCTGTACTGGCGCATCGCCGACGGCAATGCGGTCATCGACCCCTTCGAGCTGACCGACACCGCAGGGCGGCGCCTGCTGCTGCCGGTGGCGCCCGGCGCCTGAGGACCACGATGGCGAACAGCGGCATCCAGCTCGCCCTGCACGTCGGCCCCGTGCCGCTGCCGGCGCCGGCCGAGCTGGTGCGCGCGCTGACGCGCGTGAAGGTCGAGATGGGTTCCGGCGAGGCGCAGGGCGGCTTCGACCTGACTTTCGACCTGCCGCAGCGGTCGCCGCTGCGCACGCTGTTCCTGGTCAGCGGCGGGGGCGGTGGCGTGCCGCTGATGCGCGTGGCGCTCGCGGTCACGATCAACGGCCGCAGCGAGCCGCTGATCGACGGCATCGCCACCCATGTCGAGATGCTGCCCGGCGAAGGGGGCGTGGGCCAGGTGCTGGTGCGCGGCAAGGACCTGTCGGCGCTGATGGCCGTGATCGAGATCCCCGGCCTGCCGTTCCCGGCCATGCCGACCAGCGCGCGCGTGCTGCTGGTGCTGGCCAAGTATGCGGCGCTGGGCGTGATCCCGATGGTGATCCCCAGCCTCGCCGACGTGCCGCCGCTGCCCATCCAGCGCATCCCGGTGCAGCGCGGCAACGACTACGAGTACGTCGCGCAGCTGGCGCGCGACGTCGGCTACGTCTTCTACCTGGAGCCCGGCCCGGCGCCGGGCACGTCCAAGGCCTACTGGGGCCCGGAGATCCGCGTCGGCGAACCGCAGCCGGCGCTGACGACCAACATGGACGCGTCGACCAATGTCGAGCAGCTCGGCTTCCGCTTCGACCGCGAACGCAAGCGTTTGCCCATCGTCTTCTTCCAGGAGAGCGCGAGCAAGGCGCCGATCCCGGTGCCGATTCCCGACGTGACGCCATTGAACCCGCCGCTGGGTGCGCTGCCGCCGCTGCCGCCGAAGATCGAGCAGCTCTCGGACACGGCGCAGATGTCCGTCGGCGACGCGCTGCTCAAGGGGCTGGCCTTCGCCGCGAAGCACAGCGACTCGGTCTTCGGCAGCGGGCGGCTGGACGTGGCGCGCTACGGCCGCGTGCTGCGCTCGCGCCGGCTGGTGGGCGTGCGCGGCGCCGGGCTGCCCTTCGACGGCCTGTACTACGTGAAGAGCGTGACACACGAGATCGAGCGCGGCAGCTACAAGCAGAGCTTCGAGCTGGCGCGCAACGGCCTGATCTCGACCGTGCCGCGCGTGCCGGTGTGACCCGAGGCCCACGATGAGCACCGGCCCCTTCTACGGCAAATACCGCGGCGTCGTCGTCAACAACGTCGACCCGATGCAGATCGGCCGCATCCAGGCCATCGTGCCCGACGTATCGCCGATCCCGTCGTCCTGGGCCATGCCCTGCCTGCCCTGGGCCGGCATCAACACCGGCATCTACACGGTGCCGCCGCCGGGCTCCGGTGTGTGGATCGAGTACGAACGCGGCGACCCCGATTACCCGATCTGGGTCGGCGGCTACTGGGGCACGGCGGCCGAGGTGCCCGTGCTGGCGCGCGCGGTGCCGCCGGCAGTGCCCGGCATCACGATCCAGACGACGCTGAAGAACGGCCTCACGATCAGCGACGTGCCGGGGCCCACCGGCGGCATCCTGATCCAGACGACGACCGGCGCGATGATCTCGGTCAGCGACGTCGGCATCGTCATCTCCAACGGCAAGGGCGCGGTCATCAACATGACCGGGCCCACGGTGGACGTCAACCTCGGCGCCTTGACGGTGATATGAGATGAGCGTCGCTTCACGTCGTTCGGGTCCTGGCGCAATGTGGATCACTGTCTTGCGGTGGTCCCGCGTGCCTGCATTGGCGCAGCGAAGCCGCGTGGGGACAGCCCGCAGCGCCCAGAGTCCGGCGGTCGGCGCTGCGCGCCGACTGCCCTGCGATGCTCGAACGCTTGGCCCGCCGCCAACTCACTTCGCTCACTTCGTTCGCTGCGTTCGGACATCGGCGGCGAGTCAGTTGGGGAGGCGCGCTGCGCGC
>ERZ761602.3344-NODE-3344-length-22871-cov-4.542120_pt1 | contig 22871 bp, 22 predicted proteins | sample MGYA00512165_ERZ761602 | MGnify/ENA primary metagenome ERZ761602 (study PRJEB28899, sample SAMN02445085) | bioreactor sludge metagenome | biome: EBPR sludge; isolation source: Thorneside wastewater treatment plant | place: Australia: Brisbane, Thorneside...
CGCGCCCATCCCCCTGCCCGTCCGCGGCCGCGGCAAGGACCTTGCGCATAACCGACGGTAGCCCCGCCGCTGCGGCTTCGGACCAGGGCACCCAAAGACCGAGCCCCGGATCGCACGCCTCAGCCTCGGCCGCATAGACATCGAGCGTCAGCCGAAAATGGGTGAAGACGTGCTCCACCCGCACCGGCAGACGCTGCCAGGCGGCCGCTACCGGGGCATGGCCCTCCGGGTCTTGAGGCGGCCCGGCCGCCCACGGCCCGGTCGGGACCTCCAGCATACCGCCGAGCAGGCCCCTCGGCGGGACGCGGCCGTCAGCCGTCAATACAAACGCCGCACCTTGCCGATCCGGCCGGGCGGCCTTGCCGGCGCGCCGCGGCAACGTGCCAGCGATCCCCAGCCGCCGTCCCTCGCAGATGGCCATCAACGGGCAGGAGAGGCAGGCCGGGTTCTTCGGCGTGCAGACCGTCGCACCCAGATCCATAAGGGCTTGCGCGAAGTCGCCTGCCCTCTTCTGAGGCGTCAGCCCCTCGGCCAGCGCCTTGAGCTCAGGCTTGGCTTTGGGAAGCGGCGTCTCGACGGCATGGAGGCGCGCCATCACCCGCTCGATGTTGCCGTCGACCGGCGTCGCCTTCCGGCCGAAGGCGATCGCCGCGATCGCCGCGGCCGTATAGGGGCCTACGCCCGGCAGGGTCCGCAGTTGCTCCTCGGCGGCAGGAAAGACGCCACCGAAGTCCTCCGCCACCCTGCGCGCCGCCGCGTGGAGATTGCGCGCCCGGCTGTAGTAGCCAAGCCCCGCCCAGGCCCGCATGACCTCATCGACCGGCGCGTCGGCCAGATCTTCGATCGCCGGCCACAGCGCCGTGAAGCGCTGGAAAAACGGCTTTACCGTCCCAACGGTCGTCTGCTGCAGCATGATCTCGCTCAGCCAGACTCGATAGGGATCCGCCCTCTCGCCCTTGGCGTACCGCCATGGCAGAACGCGGGCATGGACATCGTACCATGCGAGCAGGGACCTTGCGGCCGTCGGCGGTGCCTTGTGCGGACTACTGGATGGCATTGGATAGGCACTCATGCGCAAACGTGATGCCCCGGGCAAGAGCGACGATACGCCCGCCCGCAGCGGCCGGCGGCGCCCAGTCAAGCTTGCCGTCTCCGTCGATGCCACTGCGCGCGCCGTCGCCGCCGGGCGCGGGTTCCATCTGCTTTCGGTCGCGAGCCGCTGGCGCGACATCGTCGGCGAAGGCCTCGCCAATCACACCCAGCCCCTCTCCATCGGCCAGTCCAGAGCCGGCGGCATCCTCACAATGAAGGCGGACGGCGGCGCCGCGCTGCTGGTCCAGCACCAGCAGCGCGAAATCGTGGCCCGCATCAATTCGGTCCTCGGCGAAGGCGCTGTCGTTTCCCTGAAGTTCGTGCAGGGGATTGTCGAGCGCGGCCGGCGGGTTGCCCCCAAGCCAGTCGTCCCCCGCCTGACGCCGGATGACGAAAGCAAGGTCCAGGCATCGATCGCCGGCGTATCAGACCCCGAACTGCGCGAACGGCTCGCCCGGCTGATGCGTCGCGCGCTGGGGGACATCAAGCGTCGTTGAGGATAGAGGGCAGGATAAACTATATTCTGCGCGGATTCCTGCGCCGCCGGCGCAAGTGCCAAGTCTGGAGTACACCGTTTGCACAATCGCTATTTCGCCGCAGGCGGCATCGGCGCCGTATTGGTCGCTCTGGTCGCAGCCGCCATGTGGCTGCTTGTGCCGCAGCCGGCAAAAACCGAGGAGAATGCCGGACCTGCCGACGCGCAGGCCGTGCTGGCGTTGCGGCCGGACGACATCGGCATGGGTGATCCCAACGCGCCCATCAAACTGATCGAGTACGCTTCCAGCGGATGTGGCCATTGCGCCGCGTTTCACATCGAGACCGTGCCGCGGATCAAGCAGGACTGGGTCGACAAGGGGCTTGTGTACTATGTGCTCCGCGACTTTCCCTTGGACGGCGTCGCGGCGGCCGGCTCCCTGCTCGCCCGATGCCTGCCCAAGGAGCGCTTTTACCCCTTCATGGACCTGCTCTTCCGCAATCAGCGCGTCTGGCACGGCCCGGATGTTCCAGACTTTCGAAAGGCGCTAACCGATCTGGCTGGCCAGGCCGGACTATCGCCTGAGGCCGTCGAATCGTGCTTGAAGGATCAAGCGGCGCTTGACCGAATGCAAAAAGAACGGGATTTGGCGGTCGAGATCCTGAAGGTGAGTTCGACGCCGACAAGCTTCGTCAATGGCGAAATCATCGAAGGTGCCGCCGCCTACAGCGAGTTCGAGGCGAAGTTCAAGGCGCTGATGCCCGCACAGCCCTAGCCCTTGGGTGTCGCGCAAGGTCGAGGAGTGCGCCACGGACAAGACCGCAGACGCCAACCATACGGGATGAGTATCCAACGTGAAGATTACGCGTATCCGGATGTCCGGCTTCAAGTCCTTCGTCGACCCGATCGAGGTCCACGTCGAACCCGGCCTGACGGGCATTGTGGGACCCAACGGCTGCGGCAAGTCCAATCTGTTAGAAGCCCTCCGCTGGGCCATGGGGGAGAACAGCGCCAAATCGATGCGTGGGTCCGGGATGGACGACGTCATCTTTTCTGGCACCTCGGCCCGCTCGGCACGCTCGATGGCCGAAGTGACGATCTTTGTGGACAACAAGGAGCGGGCAGCGCCGTCGTCCTACAATGACGTGGATACGATTGAAATTTCGCGCCGTATCGAGCGCGAGGCTGGATCGGTCTATCGCATCAACGGGCGCGAGGTCCGCCAGCGCGACGTCCAGCTCTTCTTCGCTGATGCGTCGACCGGTGCGCACTCGCCCGCCCTCGTCAGACAAGGACAGATCGGGCAGATCATTGCCGCAAAGCCGCTGCAGCGACGTGCCATCCTTGAGGAAGCGGCGGGCATCAGCGGTCTCCATACGCGGCGGCATGAAGCCGAGTTGCGGCTGAAGGCGGCCGAGACCAACTTAAACCGCCTCAACGATGTCATCGGTGAACTGGAGTCCCAACTTCAGACCTTGAAGCGCCAGGCACGTCAGGCGACCCGGTATCGCAATCTCTCGGGACTTATCCGGCAAGCCGAAGCGATGGCCTTCCACCAGCGCTGGACTGGCGCTGCCGCTTCGCTCGCACAGACCGAGGCACAGGCTGCCGAGGCAGAACACCTGACAGCGGAAGCGACAGAAGCGGCAGCGGTGGCTTCGACCCGGCAGAGCGAAGCACACGAGATCCTGCCGGGGCTGCGTGAGATCGAAGCCGAGCGCGCCGCGGCATTCCAGCGGCTGCGTATCGAACGCGACCAGCTGGACGCCGAGGAACGCCGGGCGCGCGAGGCTGCTGCGCGGCTCGAGCGCCAAATCGACGAGATCGCTGCAGACATCGCCCGAGAGTCCGATCGCGGTACCGATGCCATGCGGGTGATCGAAACGCTGACCGGCGAGATCAACGCCATCGAAGCTTCGAATGCCGAGCGAGCAGAGGCGCTCGCGCGCGCTGACATTGAGGCATCGGAAACGCAGACCGCGCTCTCCGTTCTGGAAGGCAATCTCGACCAGGCTCGCGCTGAGTCGGCTCGGCTGAGCGCGCGTCGGCAAAGTCTGGAGCGCGCGCGCGAAGACGCGCAGCGCAGGCTTCAGCGCCTCGCAGATGCCTTGGCGGCAAACTCCTCCGAACGGGCCCGCGCCGAAGAAGAAGCATCGTATGCACCCGACGCGGTGCGGGCGGCCGAAGCCGTCGCCGCTGCAAGGGCAGACCTGGAGGCTGCTCGAGTCGCAGTGCAAGTTGCCGAGTCCGCACGTTTGGAGGCCGCCGCCGCCATCGAAGCAACGCGCGAACCTCTCGCTTCTGCAGACCGCGATGCTGGACGGTTGCGAGCAGAAGAGAAGGCCATCACGGCTCTGCTTGGCGCGGGTGGCGGCCTCTGGCCGAGGCTGATCGACTCTCTGCGCGTCGCACGCGGCTTCGAGGCAGCGGTTGCAGCCGCATTGGGCGACGATCTGGACGCGCCGCTGGATGAGGCCGCGCCGATCCACTGGAGATCTCTGCCGCCTATTCCGGAGCCGGCAGGGTTCCCGGAAGGCGTCGAAACTTTGGCCCGGCATGTGGGCGCACCCGAAGCCCTCACGCGCCGGTTCGCAGCCATAGGCGTGGTTGATGCCGCGCAGGGCGATGCGCTGCAGCGCGACCTGAGACCTGGCCAACGCCTCGTCAGTCGCGAGGGGGCGCTTTGGCGGTGGGATGGCTTCCGTAGTGCAGCAGAAGCAGAAACGCCTGCTGCCATTCGTCTGGCACAGCGCAACAGGCTAGAGGCTCTCGCGCTGGAGATCGTGGAAGCTGACGGAAGGGCCAGCGAAGCACGTGGCGCCTTTCACGCCGCCCGCGAGACAGCGGAAGCGGCGGCAGAATCAGAGCGCCTCGCGCGCGCCGCACTCCGTACCCTCGAACAAGCCGTGAGCCAGGCCGAGCGTGGACTGGCCGAGGCCGAACGCGAGGCCATTCGGCACTCGAGCCGGGCCAGTACGCTGCAAGAGACGGCAGAGCGTCTCAAGAGTGAGCATAGCGAGGCCGAGCGTACCCTTAGCGAAGCGCAGGCCGAGCTGGAGACCACGCCGGGCCCTGGCGCTCTCAGCCCGCGCATCGGCGCTCTTCAGGAAGATGTCCTCGCCGCCCGCGGCAGGGCCGCAGAGACACGCGCCGCGGTGGAAGGCGCCAAACGCGAGATAGCGATCTCCGACGCGCGGCTTGCAACCGCCAAGCGCGAGCTTGCCGACTGGACCCGCCGCGCCGATTCCGCCTCTGCCCAGATCGCAGCACTCGAAGCCAGACGCACCGCCAACATCGCCGACCTGGATACCGTTGGCTCGATCCCCGGCGAAATCGAGCTGAAGCGCGGGGCGCTTCTCGATGCCATAGGCGAAGCGGAAGCGGCGCGCTCCCAGGCTGCCGAAATGCTCGCCGCCGCCGAAGCCTCTGCAAGCGAGGCAGACAGGGCGGCGCGCGCTACGAGCGCGGCTCTTGCGGATGCGCGAGAAGCCCGCGCCCATCGCGCGGCGGCACTGGAGAACGCACGTGCGCGACTGTCCGAAACGGCGGCTCGCATTCGGGAGACTCTGGAGTGCGAACCAGGAGAATTGCTGGACAAGGCCGGCCATGAAGAGGGCGAGCCGTTGCCTGCGCTCGAACAGATCGACGCAAAGGTCGACAGGCTGAAACGCGAGCGCGAGAGTCTGGGCGGCGTCAATCTGCGTGCTGACGAGGAGGCCCAGGAATACGAGGCCCGACTGACTTCGATGCAGGCGGAGAAGGCAGACCTCGAGTCCGCCATTGCCAAACTGCGCGGCGCGATCGGAAGCCTCAACCGCGAAGGCCGCGAGCGTCTGCTGGCAGCATTCGACACAGTCAACACTCACTTCAAGCGTCTCTTTACATCGCTGTTCGGGGGCGGCGAAGCGGAGCTGACGCTTACTGAGTCCGACGACCCGTTGGAGGCAGGCCTCGAAATTCTCGCCAGACCGCCGGGCAAGAAGCCTGCAACGCTTTCACTCTTGTCGGGCGGCGAGCAGACGCTGACGGCGCTGTCTCTGATCTTCGCGATCTTCCTGTCGAACCCGTCGCCGATCTGCGTGCTGGACGAGGTCGACGCGCCGCTGGACGACGCGAACATCGAGCGCTTCTGCAACCTGATGGACGAAATGACGAAGCTGACCGAGACCCGCTTCCTCATCATCACCCACCACGCCTTCACGATGGCGCGAATGGACCGTCTGATGGGCGTCACCATGCAAGAGCGCGGCGTCAGCCAACTCGTGTCGGTCGATCTCGCAGGCGCCGAGCGGGTATTGGCCGCGGAATAACGGCCTTGGTCGCCGCCGACGGCTCCATGCGACGCCACTTCGGATAGCGCCCGAATCCCTTCATTTTCGCATTCGCAGCAACCACTGCGGCGGCGCGTCGCAGAAAGTCCAAAAACGCCTTTCATTCCAGTGAGTTAGTCAGGGCGCTGGCGCGCTTGACTTCGCCGGGAGGCACCCATAGGTTCCGCGCGGCTTTTAACCGGGGGCCGCCCGAGACGCCTGATTTCCAGGGTTTGCGGGACTGACTGTCAGCGAAGTGGCGACGCGTCGGATGGGGAGAGGGGCGATGAGCGCACCTGAAGAACCGTCCGCGGATTCACGCAAGCTCGATGACCTGGGCCGGCGGCTCGATTCCTTCGAGCGCCGCGCGCAGGCGACAGGCACGCTCCCGAAGAAGACGCGTGCCGAACCCAATTCGGCGCTGGGATCCGCGTTCAAGCTGTCGACGGAGTTCGTCGCGGCGGTCGCGGTCGGCGGCGGGATGGGCTGGGTGCTGGACGACTGGCTGGGGACGAAGCCTACGCTCTTCCTCGTCCTGATGGCGTTCGGCGTGGCGGCAGGATTTTTCGGCGTGTTCCGCATCGCGCGGCGCATGCAGGCTGAAGACGCCGCAAAGGCGAAGGACGCGCCGGCCCTTAAGCCGGACGAGGACGAGGACTGAAGGACGACATGCTGCACCAAATCGCCGGTCCGATGGAGCAGTTCGTTATCAAGCCGATCGTGCCGCTGCACGTCGGCGGTCTCGACCTGTCGTTCTCGAACACCTCGCTCTGGATGGCGCTCGCGGTCGCCGGCGTCACGATTTTCCTGACCATGGGCATGGCGCGCGCCGCTCTGGTGCCCGGGCGCTGGCAGTCGATGGCGGAGATGACCTACGAGTTCATCGCCAACACGGTGCGTCAAAATGCCGGGGAGGCGGGGATGAAGTTCTTCCCGCTGATCTTCACGCTCTTCATGTTCGTACTGTTCTGCAACCTGTTCGGCCTGCTGCCCTACTCATTCACGCCGACCAGCCACATCATCGTGACCTTTGCACTGGCGATGCTGGTGTTCATCACGGTCATCGTGGTCGGCCTCCTGCGCCACGGCCTGCACTTCTTTTCGCTGTTCGTGCCCGGCGGCGTGCCGGGGTGGCTGCTGCCGATCATCGTGCCGATCGAGATCATCTCGTTCCTGTCGCGCCCGATCAGCCTGTCGGTGCGCCTCTTCGCGAACATGCTCGCCGGTCATACGATGCTCAAGGTCTTCGCGACCTTCGTCGTCAGCCGCGGCGCCGCAGGCGGCATCATGTCGGCGGGCGCGATCCTGCCGCTGCTCGGCATCGTCGCCGTGACCGCGCTGGAATTCCTGGTCGCCGCGCTGCAGGCCTATGTCTTCGCGGTACTGACCAGCATCTACCTGAACGACGCGATCAACCTGCACGAGCACCACTGAAATCACAGAATGCGGCCTGCGCAACCGGCCGTCCCACGACAACCCAAGCGTTTCTGAAGGAGTGACTACCATGGAAGCTGAAGCAGCCAAGTTCATCGGCGCCGGTCTCGCCTCGCTCGCCCTGCTGGGCGCCGGCATCGGCATCGGCAACATTTTCGGCAACTTCCTGTCGGGCGCGCTGCGCAATCCCGGCGCGGCGGCGAGCCAGAACGGCAACCTGCTGCTCGGCTTCGCGCTCTGCGAAGCGACGGGCCTGTTCGGCCTCGTGCTGGCGTTCGTCATCCTGTTCACCTGATCTCTGACGGGAGGGCGGCCGCATGGCCATCCTGACCGCGCTGACGTCGGCGGCGATCTTCGCCGCCGCCGAAGGCGCAGCCCACGCCGAAGGCGCGGAACACAAGACCGGCCTGCCCCAGCTTGCGATCGAGACGTTCGCCGGCCAGGTGTTCTGGCTGGCGATCAGCTTCGTTGTCCTGTTCGTCCTGCTGTCCTGGGTCGTGATCCCCCGGATTCGCGGCGTTCTGGAGATGCGGCGCGACCGCATCGCGGGCGATCTGGCGGCAGCCGCCGCGGCGAAAGCCGAAGCGGACGGCGCGCTCAAGGCCTATGACAAGGCGGTCGCCGAGGCCCGTGCGCGCGGCCGCGCTCTGGCGGAGGAAACCCGCCGCAAGACAAAGGCCGAAAGCGACGCGAGCCGCAGCGAGGCCGAAGCCGCACTCAACGCCAAGATCGCGGCGTCGGAAGAGCAATTGGCCGCGGCCACTGCCGCCGCGATGACGAACATCCGTGCCGTAGCTTCGGAAACGGCGGCCGAAATCTATACCCGCCTGACCGGCGAGACGATGGCCGCGCCCGATGCGCTGCCGGCTGTCGATGCCGCACTGGCGCGGTAGAGGGAGGGGCTGATGCACGACGGACCCATCTATCTCGATCCGACCTTCTGGGTCGGCGTCGGTCTTGCCCTCTTCGTGGCGATCGTCATCTGGAAGAAGGTGCCGGGCGTCCTCGCCAAGCAGCTCGACGCCCGTTCGGCGGCGATCGCTGCCGAACTGGACGAAGCCAAGCGGCTGCGCGAAGAAGCGCAGGCGCTGCTCGCGACCTATCAGGCGAAGGCCAAGGACGCCGAGCAGGAAGCCGCCGCGATCCTCGCGACCGCCAAGGCCGAAGCCGACCAACTGCAGAGCGAGAGCCGCCAGCAGCTGGAGGCTCTGATCGTCCGCCGGACCAAGATGGCCGAGGACAAGATCCGCCAGGCCGAAGCGACTGCCCTCACCGAAGTGAAGGCAGCTGCCGCCAACGCAGCGATCGCCGCCGCCGGCACGCTGCTGACCGACCGCATCGACGGGGCGAAGGCCTCGACGATCGCGGATGCGGCGATCCGGGACCTGCGCGGCAAGCTCAACTGAGAGCCCAGACGGCGGCGCCGGCTACGACCGACGCCGCCGACATCGCCGCCACGCGCCATCCGATCGCGCTCCCGCCGATGCTCCATGCAATCACCGCCTTGCCGACCGTGTTCACCGCCACGGCGACCAGCAGCGCGTCGCGGATCGCGTCCGGCGCGGTGGCGCTCACCGCCGAGCGGGCGGCCGAGAGCGTGAAGGCATCGACGTCGAAGACGCCGGAAAGCACTGCCAGCACGAATAGGCCCGCATCGCCGAGATAGCGCTCGGCATAGAAGATGCCGAGGCCGATCAGCGCCAGCATGAAGCCGAAGATCACTGCAAACCAGACATCGTCCGGCGGCGGCAGCGTGAGTGCATCGGCTGCCCCGCCCGCCCGGCGGCGGCCCGACAGGGTGAAGCCGAGGCCGACGGCGAGCGAAGCCAAAGCGCCGGCGGCGAGCGGCGGCCAGGCGGCGGCCATGAGCGCCGGCGCGAAGATGGCAAGCAGCACCGCGACGCGGCTCATCATCACCGCCGAGGCGGCGCCGATCCCGCCGGCGAAGGCGCTGGCGAGCGTGCGGTCGGACCGCGCCATGCGCGCCGAAGCGACGGTCACGGCCGTCGACGAGGCGAGGCCGCCGATCAGCCCGAAGACCAACGGTCCGTCGATCGAGCCGAGGGCGCGGATCGCCACATAGCCGGCGAAGCTGAGGCCGGCGACCACCACGACCGCCCACCAGATCTCGTACGGGTTGAGGACGCCGCCGGGGCCGTAGCCCTGGTCGGGAAGGAAGGGCAGAATCAGGACGGAGATGACGAGCAGCTTGATCGCCGCGTTCACCTCCTCGCCGCGCACGGCGTTGAGAAAGGCGTGCAGCGGCCGCTTGGAATCCAGCACCAGCACGGTCAGCACCGCACCGGCCGCAGCCAAGACGAGCTGGCCGGTGCCCGCGAGTCCGCCCAGGACGATCGTGATGATGGCGGCCGTCTCGGATGTAGTGCCGCGATCAGGCTCGGGCCGCTTGAGCGAGCCGAGATACCCGACGACGATCAGCAGCGCGCCGCCGAGAATGGCGGCCGGCAAAGCCCAGACGTTCGGCAGAACGCCGCCTGCGCCCCCCAACAGTCCGTACAAGGCGTATGTGCGGATGCCGGCGAGACGGTCGCCGGATCGTTCTTCGCGCTGACGCCAGCCGCGCTCCAGTCCGATCAGGAAGCCGATGGCGAGCGCGAAGGCGAGGCGCAGGATGAAGGGGGCCGCTTCTTCGGGCAGAAGGTATTCGGTCATCAGTCGCCGCCGACGAACGCGCCGAGCCACCAGCGATTGACGGTCTTCTGGAAGATCGCGCGATAGCCGATGGGCGAGGCCGTCTCGGCGGTCTTCACGAAGCCGACGGTTCCGCCCGCCGAGACTCTGGTCCAGCCGTCCGGCAAGTCGCCATCCGCACCGTCGCCCCGGAGTTCGAGGAACTGGTGCGTGACCTCGGCCAGCGCCTTCGAGGCCGCGTCGGGCCTGGCGTAGAGCGTCGTCCGCTCGCCGATCGCCACGACGTATTCGAAGGCGTCGATGTCTTCGGGCCAATTGGCATAGACATAGGGCGCCGCGAAGAGGCCGTCCTCGACGAAGGCGCCGCCCATCAGCAGCGCGGTCCTGAAATCGTCCCAGAACGGCGAATCGGGATCGTCGATCCGGTAGACAGTGCGGAAGCCGGCCGGGCCGCTGTCGCCGCCGAAGCTGGCGATGGCGTCGGGCGACATCGCCGCCTCGAACGGCTTGAAGTCCTTCTCGTCGCAGGCCTTGAGCAGCGTGGCGATCAGCGCCGCGAGGTCCGGGTCCCGCGCCGCCTCATCGACGGGCACGAGGGTCCGCGGCTTGGCGGCGGCCGGCGGGGCCAGCGCGAACATCAGGGCGGCGAGGAGAGCGGCGAGTTTCCACATGACCGGTCCTCAGGCTGCGCGGGCGGCGACGCAGGGCGGCAGGGTGCCGCGCGTGCGTTCCGTTGCGGGCGGGTACTTGGCAAGCAGCGCCGCCGGGCGCACCGGACGCGTCACAAGGCCGCCGTCGCAATTGGGGCAGACGCCGCCGAAGCGCCCCGACGCGCAGTCGGGGCAGAAGGTGCACTCGAACGAGCAGATGACGGCCGACGCGTCCGGCGGCAGGTCGGCGTCGCAGCACTCGCAATTGGGTTTCAACGCCAGCATCCGGTCTCCCCCCGTGTCCGCGCCAGTGTCGCGCTCCCGGCCAGCGCATTCAACCATGCCAAGGCAGGACCGTCAGGCCCGGCCAGTGCTGCAGCCAGCGGGCGGTCTTGGCGTCGTATTGGGCGCTCGTGCCTTCGACCGCCGGATTCGGGCGGACGACCATGGCGAGCAGATCGCCAAGGCCGAACGGCGCGGCGATCCGGTAGCCCTCGCCCGCCTTGCTCAGCCCAACGGCGCAGCACGGCGCGAGGAAACGGCTCAGTGCCTCGGTCGTACAGGACAACCGGGGATAGGGACGGCCGAATTTCTGCGGATACCACAGATGCACCCGCGCCTGGTTCCGGACCTGGACCTCGGCCGCAACGTCCGCGAAGGCATGCGCGCAGCGCGCGATCACCGCGTCCTCGGCCTCGTAGCTGGTGTCGGGGTCGAAGTAGAAGACGTCGTAGTCGGCGATGCCGTGGCTGGGATCGCATCCGGCGAGGCCGTTCCAGACCGCCTGGAAGATGGAGCCCGAGACCAGCCATGCGTCGGGCAGCGCCAGCGCTGCAATCCGGTCCAGAACCAGCGCATTCACCGGATTGGCGAGCGCGAGGCGGATGACGCGTTCCTCGTCCGTCACGCCCGCGCCTCCTGCCGGGTTGTGGTCGCCGCACGGATGCGGCAGGCTGACAAAAAATCATACGACCGACCGGGAGAGCGACGTGACACAGGATGCCCCCATCCAGAGCGTGCTTCAGCTCAGCGCCTTCGACCCCGTCGCACGGGCCGATCCCCATGCGCGGCTGAAGCCGCTGCGCGAGACCTGCCCGGTCTGGCGCGACGAGTCCACCAAGACCTGGGTGCTCAGCCGCTATGCCGACGTGCGCGCCGTGGTCAGCGACCGGACGCTGTGGCGCAACGGCATCCATGCCGAGGAAGGCTCGTTCGCGCGCTTCCTCCTGAACGACGAAAAGAAGGATCTGCCGCCCGGCGAGCGCCAGTCGATCCTGACCATGGACGATCCCGACCATGCGCGCATCCGCACGCCGCTCGCCAAGGCGCTGTACGCGCGGGTCGCCAAGGCGCGGCCGAAGATCGACGCGATCGTCGCCGAGACCCTGGACGCGGTCGCCGGGCGTGCGAGCTTCGACCTGATCGCCGACGTCGCCATTCCCATTCCGATCATCACCATCGCGCGCATCCTGGGTGTCGACGACACACGGCTGGCCGAGTTCCGCGACTGGTCCGAAGGGGCGATCCTAGGCCTCAATCCGGTGCGCACGCCGGCCGAGACGGCGCACATGGAGGCCTCGAACCAGGCGCTCGACGCCTATTTCACCGAGCTGATGGCGGCGCGCCGGGCGAAGCCGCAGGACGATCTCGTCTCGGACATGGTCCAGCTCCAGGCCGAAGGCGCGCCGCTCAGCGACATCGAGATGCGCATCAACCTGCTGGCGCTGCTGATCGGCGGCAATCTGACGACGACCGACCTGATCGGCAACGGCGTGCGGCTGTTCCTGCTGAACCCGGCGCAGAAGGCGAAGCTGACGGACGATCCGGCGCTGGTGCCGCAGGCGGTGGAGGAGATCCTGCGCTACGAGGGGCCGGTCGACATCACCGGGCGGGTGCTGTCGGGCGAGCGCGCGTTCGGCGGCTGTCCGATGCACGAGGGCCAGAGCGTGACCGTCGCGCTGCGCGGCGCCAACCGCGACCCGGAGGTGTTCGAGCGCCCCGACGAATTTGACATCACGCGCAAGGGCATTCCCCACATGTCGTTCGGAGGCGGCGCGCATATCTGCATCGGCGCGCCGCTCGCCCGGATGGAGGCGATCGCCTTCTTCAGCGTGTTCTTCCAGCGCTTCCCGACGCTGAAGCTGAGGGACGAGCCGCCGCAATGGCGCGCCCTGCCCTTCTTCCGCGGGCTGGAGCGGCTGATCGTCGAGACCTAGGGCGGCCACGCCACCTCGCCGGCGAGCAAAGTGCGGCCGCGGCGGGCGAGGCGCACCGCCTCGGCGACGAGGCGGCGGCCCTCGGCCCGCGCGGCGGCGGCGGCCTTGCTGCGCCGGCCATGCACGAGGCGGTTGGTGTTGCCGGGCTGGCCGCCGCGCCGGCGCGGGACTTTTTCGCCCATTCGAACGTCTTTCGCCCGGATTTCCGCGCCCGCCTCGGTCATTCGAACGTCAGAAATGGCGGGGGGCTTTTTCGGCCGGCCCATTCGAACGTCGGCCGGCGCGGCGGCGGCGAGACGGCCGAGGCGCCCGGCGATGAGCGCCAGATCGGCCAGCGCATGGGCCATGCGCTGCGCCCCCAACTCGAAGCTCTGACGCCGGTCGCGCTGGCCGGAGAGCAGCCGCACATGGGCGAAGACGGCGAGCGCCAGCATGTGGTGCAGGATCTGGGTGCGCAGGGCCGATGGGGAGACGACGGTCTCGCCGAACGGTTCGGGCGGGGCGGACATGGGGAAGCTCCGGGACAGATGAACCGGATTGGACTATATTCCTATTTCGGGTTGAAATCAACTATTGGCTGGGATTCGGCCGTATCGCTCGCAGCGGCCGCTTGCCCCCTCCACCGCTTCGCGATCCCCCTCCCCCGCTTGGCGGCGGGGGAGGAAAGGACGCGGCGTCTGCTCCGCCGCCTCGGCCGGGGCGGGCGGGGTCCATTTGAGGACGGGCTTGCGGGCCGCGGCGGTCTCGTCGAGGCGCGAGCGCGGACTGAGGTAGGGCGCGCCGGCGAAGCGGTCGGTCCTGCCCTCCTTGTTGCCGGCCTTCGCCTCCAGCACGAGGCAGCGCATCGCATAGATGAAGCGGTCGAGGGTTTCCTTGGACTCCGTCTCGGTCGGCTCGATCAGCATCGCGCCGTGGACGACCAGCGGGAAATAGACCGTCATCGGGTGGTAGCCCTCGTCGATCAGCGCCTTGGCGAAGTCGAGCGTGGTGACGCCCGTTCCCTTCAGGAACTCGTCGTCGAACAGCGCCTCGTGCATGCAGGGGCCGGTGTCGCCGAAGGGCGCGGACATCAAGTCCTTCAGGCCGGCGAGGAGGTAGTTGGCGTTGAGCACCGCATCCTCCGCCACCTGGCGCAGGCCGTCGGCGCCGTGGCTCATCATGTAGGCCATGGCGCGCGTGAACATGCCCATCTGGCCGTGGAAGGCGGTCATGCGGCCGAAGGGCGTCGCGCCCGCCGCCTCGCCCGCATGCTCCACCATGCGCAAGCCCGCGCCGTCCGCGACCACGAAGGGCAGCGGCACGAAGGGCGCGAGCGCCGCCGAGAAGACGACCGGGCCGGCCCCCGGTCCGCCGCCGCCATGCGGGGTGGAGAAGGTCTTGTGCAGGTTGATGTGCATGGCGTCGACGCCGAGATCGCCGGGGCGGACGCGGCCGACGATGGCGTTGTAGTTGGCGCCGTCGCAGTAGAAGAAGCCGCCCACGCCGTGGATCGCCTCGGCGATCTCGCGGACCTCGTCCTCGAAGAGGCCGCAGGTATTGGGGTTGGTCACCATCACCGCCGCGACGTCGGGGCCGAGCTTGGCCTTCAGCGCGGCGAGATCGACGCGGCCGCGGTCCGTCGCAGGCACGGTGTCGACGGCGTAGCCGATGAGCGCGGCGGTCGCCGGGTTGGTGCCGTGTGCGGATTCGGGCACGAGGATGCGGGTGCGCGTCTCGCCGCGCGCCTCGATCGCCGCCTTGATCGCCATCAGGCCGCAGAGTTCGCCGTGCGCGCCGGCCTTGGGCGACATGGCGACGGCGGGCATGCCGGTCAGCGTCGTCAGCCAGTGCATCAGGCGGTCGATCAGCGCGAAGGCGCCCTGCACCGTCTCCTGCGGCTGGAGCGGATGGATGTCGCCGAAGCCGGGGAAGCGCGCGACCTTCTCGTTGAGGCGCGGGTTGTGCTTCATCGTGCACGAGCCGAGCGGAAAGAGGCCGGTGTCGATCGAGTAGTTCTTCTGGCTGAGGCGGACGAAGTGGCGCACCGTCTCGGGCTCGGACAGGTCCGGCAGGCCGATCTCGCCGGCGCGGGCGAGGCCGCCGAGGCGGTCCGCGCCGCCCCTGGGCGCCGGCAGATCGACGCCCCATTTGCCCGAGCGGCCGCGATCGAAGATCAGGCCTTCCTCCTGCACCAGCGCGCGGTGGCCGGTATAGGTGACGATGCTCTCGCCGCCGCTGGCGACGCTGTGGGTGGGGCGGCCCTGATTGTTCATGCTCATGCCAGAACCTCGCTCAGCGCGGCGGCGAAGGCGGCGCGGCACGCGTCGGTGTTCACTTCGGTGGCGGCGACGATGAGGAGGTTCTCCACATCGGCGCCGGGATAGAGGCGCGCGGCGGGGACGCCGCCGAGCACGCCCTTCGCCGCCAGCGCGCTCACCACACCGGCGGTGGGTTTCGGCAGGCGCAGCGTGAACTCGTTGAAATAGGATTTCGTCAGCACCTCGACGCCGGGCACCGCGGCGAGCAGGTCGGCGAGGTCGCAGGCCGCCTCGTGGTTCAGCCGGGCGAGGCGCTGGAAGCCGTGCTCGCCCAGCAGCGTCATGTGGATCGTGAAGGCGAGGCTCATCAGGCCGGAATTGGTGCAGATGTTGGAGGTCGCCTTCTCGCGGCGGATGTGCTGCTCGCGGGTGGAAAGGGTCAGCACGTAGCCGCGCCGCCCCTGGCCGTCGACCGTCTGGCCGCAGAGGCGGCCCGGCATCTGGCGCATGTATTTCTCGCGCGTCGCGAAGAGGCCGACATAGGGCCCGCCGAACTGGAGGCCGACGCCGATCGACTGGCCCTCGGCGACCACGATGTCGGCGCCCATGTGGCCGGGCGGCGTGACGAGGCCGAGCGAGACGGCCTCGGTCACCACCGCGATCAGCAGCGCGCCCCTGGCATGGGCGGCCTCGGCGATGGGCTTCAGATCGACGAGGTTGCCGAAGACGTCGGGGTTCTGGACGACGACGCAGGCGGTGTCGGCGTCGATGCGGGCGGCGAGATCCTCGGCCGCCGTGGGATGGACCGGCGCGCGCTCGATGCGCATGCCCGCGCCGGCCGGTCCGCAGACGGTCTCGATCACTTCGGCGTAGTGCGGGTGCAGGCGGCCGGAGACGACGGCCTTGGCCCGCTTGGTGATGCGGTGGGCCATCAGCACGGCCTCGCCCGCCCCGGTCGAGCCGTCATACATCGAGGCGTTGGCGACCTCCATGCCGAGGATCGCGGCGACCTGGGTCTGGAACTCGAAGAGATATTGCAGCGTGCCCTGGGCGATCTCGGGCTGGTAGGGCGTGTAGGAGGTGAGGAATTCGGAGCGCTGGATGATGTGGTCGACGCTGGCCGGGACATGATGCTTGTAGGCGCCCGCGCCGACGAAGAACGGCACCGAGGCGGCCGGCACGTTCAGCGCCGCGAGCTTCGCCAGGTCGCGGTCGACCTCCATCTCGCCCATGAAGCGCGGCAGATCGACGGGGCCGGCGAGACGGGCGGCTTCGGGCACGTCGACGAAGAGATCGTCGATCGAGCGGGCGCCGATGGCGGCCAGCATCTGCCGGCGTTCGTCGGGGGTGAGGGGGAGATAGCGCATGCGTGTTCCGTTCGCGGCGTTGAAGTCGTGGCCGGTCCGCCGGGGCGGACCATGGCAGGCAATTGAGATCAGCCGTTCGCCTCGACGAAGGCGTCGTAGGCGGCCTTGTCCATGAGGCCCTTCAGTTCGCCCTCGTCGGCGAGCTTCAGGCGGAAGAACCAGCCGGCGCCTTCGGGGTCCTCGTTGACCTTGGCCGGTTCGGCGGCGACGGCGTCGTTCGACTCCACCACCTCGCCCGAGACCGGGGCATAGACGTCGCTCGCGGCCTTGACGCTCTCCACGACCGCCGCCTCGCCCTTGGCGGCGAGGGCGCGGCCGGCGGCGGGAAGCTCGACGAAGACGACGTCGCCCAGTTGCTCGGCGGCGTGGCGGGTGATGCCGACGGTGGCGATGCCGCCCTCGACGGAGAGCCATTCGTGCTGGTCGGTGTAATAGACGGTCATCGGGCTATCCCCTGAAGTAGCGATGCGGAGCGAAAGGCATGGGCGCGACGCGGGCGGGACGCGCCTGGCCGCGCACGACGAGCAGAAGCGGCGTGCCGTCATCCGCGAAGGCGGGCGGCACATAGCCCATGGCGATGGGGCCGTTCACGGTGGGCCCGAAGCCGCCCGACGTGACGATGCCGATGGTCTCGCCGGCCTCGGAGCGGATCTCGGTGCCCTCGCGGGCCGGGGCCTTCTCCAGCGGGACGATGCCGACGCGCTTGCGCGGCGCGCCGTCGAAGAGCTGGCCCATGACGATGTCGGCGCCGGGGAAGTTCCTCTCCATCTTGCGGCGCTTGCCGATCGCCCAGGTGAGCGCCGCCTCGACCGGGGTCGTCGTCTCGTCGAGATCGTGGCCGTAGAGGCAGAGGCCGGCTTCGAGGCGCAGGCTGTCGCGCGCGCCGAGGCCGATGGGCAGGACTTCCGGTTCGGCGAGCAGGCGGCGGGCGAAGCCTTCGGCGGCCTCGCCGGGCACGGAAATCTCAAAGCCGTCCTCGCCGGTATAGCCCGAGCGCCAGAGCGTGCAGTCGAGGCCCATCACCTTGAGCCGGGCGACGGTCATGAACTTCATCGCCGCCGCTTGCGGACAGTGGCGCGCGAGCACTTCGCTCGCCAGCGGTCCCTGGAGCGCGAGCAAGGCGCGGTCCTCGTAGCGCTCGACCGCGAAGCGGGGGCCGAGACCGGCCGCGATATGGGCGAAGTCGGCGTCCTTGCAGCCGGCGTTGACCACGACGAGCAGCGCGGAGAAATCGGTGTCATCGGCCGGGCGCGTGACCATGAGGTCGTCGCGGATGCCGCCCCGGTCGTTGAGCAGCAGCGTGTAGCGGGTCTGGCCGGGCTTCAGCTCCTGGATCGCGCCCGGCACCAGCGCCTCGAAGGCGGCGGCGGCGCCGGCCCCCAGGATCGCGCCCTGCCCCATATGGCTGACGTCGAAGAGGCCGCAGGCGGCGCGGGTGTGGAGATGTTCCTTGAGGACGCCGGAGGGGTATTGCACCGGCATGTCGTAGCCGGCGAATTCGACCATCTTGCCGCCAAGCTCGCGGTGGAGGGCGTTCAGCTGGGTCTTTTTCGGTTCGGCCACTCAGGTTCCTCGCAATGACGGTCGGTGAAGCGGCCGCGCGCCCGAAGGCCGCGCCGCTACCCCGTCTGTCATGGGACCTGAGAGATTTCGCACGGGCGACGCCCTGCTTACCCCGTCGGTGGGCGGCCTAACCGGGCCGCCGCTTTCCAGACGCTCATCCCCCCTGCGGTCCTGGGTGCCTGAGAGTTTACCGGGGCGGTTGCTCCTTCGGCGCCGGGCGTTGTGCGGGCATCGTCCTGCCGGAAAACCGGCATCCACTTTTCCGGACGATGCCCCAGCCCGGTCTCTCCCGCTGGGGATCATGTGCTTGGCCGGTTGCGCGCGACTCCCGCCGGACGCAGCCGATGGCCCGGGGTAGTGTGCGGCGCAGCAGGAGTCAATCGCCAGGGACGCCCGGGCGGGGTGACGGGCGGGGTGAGGCAGCCTAGGGTTCGCCCATCGTCATTTCAGACACCTGAGGACCCGCCCCATGGACATCGCCTTCGGACCAAAGGACGCCGCCTTCCGCGACGAGGTGCGCCGCTTCCTCGACGCCAAGCTCAACGACCGGCTGCGCGAGGCGGGGCGGCTGTCGACCAGCGTCTATGCCGACCGCGAGATCATGCGCGAGTGGCACGCGATCCTCTATGCCCAGGGCTGGGTCGCGCCGTCCTGGCCGGTCGCGTACGGCGGCTGCGACTGGTCGGTGACGCAGCACTACATCTATTCGACCGAGATGGCCCGGGCCTCGGCCCCCGGCCTGTCGCCGATGGGCCTTGGCATGTGCGGGCCGGTGCTGATCGGCCACGGCACGCCGGAGCAGCGCGCCTTCTACCTGCCGCGCATCCTCTCGGGCGAGGATTTCTGGTGCCAGGGCTATTCCGAGCCGGGGGCCGGATCGGACCTCGCCTCGCTGCAGATGAGCGCGGTGGAGGACGGCGACGACTTCATCCTCAACGGCCAGAAGATCTGGACGACGCATGCGCAATACGCCAACCGCATCTTCTGCCTGGTGCGCACCTCGAAGGAGGACATCCCGCAGAAGGGCATCACCTTCATCCTCGCCGACATGGACCAGCCCGGCGTGCGCGTCGATCCGCTGATCATGATGTCGGGCGAGCATGTGCAGAACCAGATCTTCTTCACCGACGCGCGGGTGCCCAAGAAGAACGTGGTCGGCAGGATCGGCCAGGGCTGGACGGTCGCCAAGTACCTGCTGGAGTTCGAGCGCGGCGGTCACGCCTATGCGCCCGGCCTCGCGGTCCGGCTGAACAAGATCCGCGCGATGGCGGCGGCCGAGCGGCTGGGCGACGGCACCCGGCTGATCGACGACGCCGCCTTCGCCGCCAAGATCGCGAGCGCCGACGTCGAGATCCGGGCGCTGGAGTTCCTGGAGCACCGGGTGATCTCGGCGCTCGCCCATGGCGGCACGCCGGGGGCCCAGGCCTCGATCATGAAAACCCGCGGCACCGAGATCAGCCAGGCGCTGACCGAACTCGCCATCGAGGCGGTCGGCGGCTACGGCGCGCCGTTCCAGCCCCATGCGACGAAGCCGGGCGGACCGGTGCCGGGCTGGCCGAAGCCCGCCTATAACGACCATGTCGGCCCCGACCACGCGCTGCCGGTGATGAGCAAGTACCTCAACGACCGGGCGGGCTCGATCTATGCCGGATCGAACGAAATCCAGCGCAACATCATGGCCAAGGCGGTGCTGGGACTTTAGGGGAGATTTTTCCGAGGAGGCGTTGTCGAATCCGGCCCGGGTCGCGCGTCATGGTGGCATCAACACGGCAGGGAGGCCGGACATGAAGTATGCACTGCTGATCTATGACGACGAAACCACCTGGGCGAACGCGACGCCGGAGGAGCAGACGGCGATCTATGCCGAGCACAGCGGGCTGGGCGAGAAGCTGGCGGCGAAGAAGGCCTTCGTCGCCGGCGAGCAGCTGGCCCCGACCGCGACCGCGACGACCGTGCGCACGGCCAGGGGTGCCAGCGTCCTGACCGACGGGCCGTTCGCCGAACTCAAGGAGCACCTGACGGGCTTCTATCTCATCGAGGCCGACAGCCTCGACGAGGCGATCGGCTATGCCAAGACGCTGTCGGGCACGGTCGAAGTCAGGCCCTGCGTCGCGCATTGAGCGCCGCGGCGATCGAGAGCGCGTGGCGCACGCACTGGGCGCGGCTGCTCGCCGTGCTCGTGCGGCGCTTCCGCGACGTCGATCTGGCCGAGGAGTGCCTGCAGGACGCCTTCGCGGCGGCGGCGGCGGCCTGGGCGGGCGCCGCGCCCGCCAACCCGCCCGCCTGGCTGCTGACGACCGCCCATCGCCGGGCGCTCGACATCAAGCGGCGGCGCGCGACGGCGGCGCGCAAGGCGCATCTCGTCATGGAGGACGACACGATGGAGCCGGAGGCGCCGTTCGACACGGCACAGATCGCCGACGAGCGGCTGGCGCTGATCTCGCTCTGCTGCCATCCGGCGCTGTCGCCCGAAGCGCGCATCGCACTGACGCTGCGCCTCGTCGGCGGGCTGACGACGGCCGAGATCGCGCGGCTGTTCTTCGTCGCCGAGCCGACGATGGCGGCGCGGCTGACCCGCGCCAAGCAGAAGATCGCCGCGGCGCGCATCCCCTTCGCCCTGCCCTCGCCCGGCGAGCTGCGCGAGCGGCTCGGCGGCGTCATGGCCGTCGTCTACCTGATCTTCACCGAAGGCTACGCGCCCTCGTCGGGGGCGCGCATCGTGCGCGACGAACTCTGCGCCGAGGCGATCCGCCTGGCGCGGCTGCTCTGCGAGATCGCGCCGGGCGAGCGCGAGGCGGCCGGGCTGCTGGCGCTGATGCTGCTGCATCACGCCCGGCGGGAGGCGCGGGCCGACGCGGCGGGCGGCGTGGTGCTGCTGCGCGACCAGGACCGCGGCCTGTGGCGGGCCGACGAGATCGACGAGGGACGGCGCCTGCTCGACCGGGCCGGGGACGAGGGGAGCTACGCGCTGCAGGCGGCGATCGCCGCGGCGCATGTGGCGCCAGAGACCGACTGGGCGCGCATCGCGGCGCTCTATGCCAGGCTCGAAGCGGTGACGCCCTCGCCGGCGGTGCGCCTCAACCGAGCGATCGCGGTGGCCGAGGCCGAGGGACCGGCGGCGGGCCTCGCGCTGCTGGAGGGTCTCGACGCGGCGCTGGGAGCAAGCCCTTCGCTGCCGGTGACGCGGGCCGAACTGCTGGTGCGGCTGGGACGCCGCGCCGAGGCGCTGCCGCACTATGACGCGGCGATCGCCCGCACGACGCTGGACGCGGAACGGGATTTCCTGAAGCGGCGGCGCACGGCCGCGGCGCTGGCGTGAGGCCTCAGGCCTTGTCGTTGGCGGGGCGCGGGACGGGCACCACGAGCAGCGTGCGCGCCTCGTCCTCGCCGGCCAGCAGCGCGGCGTAGCGATCGTCGTCGAGCGCCTCGATCAGCGGCACGAGTTCCTCGGCCTGCTTGAGGTCGCGGACCGCCTCGGCCCAGAGCAGCAGCGCGGGCTTCCCCGCCGCCGCGTCGTGGGCGGCGATCGCCGCCGAGAGGTCGCCCTCGCAGGCGTGGACATAGTGGCGGTCGTCGTCGGCGAGGACATAGACATAGGCGGACATCGGACCCCCTAGCTGCGATAGGCGCCGTTGATGCGGATGTAGCCGTCGGTCAGATCGCAGGTCCAGACCTTCGCCCGCCCCTTGCCGAGGCCGATATCGACGCCGATGTCGATCTCCTCGCGCTTCATGTAGGCGGAGACTTTGGCCTCGTCGTATTTGGGATCGCGCAGGCCCTGATGGGCGACGCGGTAGGGGCCGAACGAAATCGCCAGGCGGTCGCGGTCGGCGGCCTCGCCGGACTTGCCGACCGCCATCACGATGCGGCCCCAATTGGCGTCCTCGCCGGCGATCGCCGTCTTGACCAGCGGCGAGTTGGCGATGGAGAGCGCGATGCGCTTGGCGGCCGCGTCGTTCTCCGCCCCCGTCACCTCGATGGCGACCTGCTTGGAGGCGCCCTCGCCGTCGCGCACGACCTGGAGCGCAAGGTCCTGCAACACGGCGTTCAGGCGGAGGCGGAAATCGGCGAGGCGCTTGTCGGAGGCCTTAGCGACCGGCTCGTGCCTTGCGCCGCGGCCGGTGGCGAAGAGCATCAGCGTGTCGGAGGTCGAGGTGTCGCTGTCGACGGTGATGGCGTTGAAGCTGGTCTCGACGCCCTCGGCGAGCAGCTCCTGAAGCACGGCGGCCGGCAGCGTCGCGTCGGTGACGACATAGGCGAGCATGGTCGCCATGTCCGGGGCGATCATGCCCGAGCCCTTGGCGATGCCGTTGATGCGGACCGTCGCCTCGCCGATCTTCGCGGTCGCGGTGGCGAGCTTGGGAAAGGTGTCGGTGGTCATGATCGCCTTCGCCGCCGCCAGCCAGCCGCCGGCCGAGGCGTCCTCGATCGCCTCGTCGAGCTTGGCGACGATGCGGTTCCAGGGCAGCGGCTCGCCGATCACCCCGGTCGAGGCGACGAAGACGTCTTCCGGGTCGCAGCCGATGGCGGCCGCCCCGGCCTCGGCGGTGCGGCGCACGGCCTCGATGCCGCCCGCCCCGGTGAAGGCGTTGGCGTTGCCGGAATTGACGATCAGCAGCCGCGCCTCGCCCTTGCGCTCGCCGGGCCGGGCGAGATTGGCGCGGCACCAGTCGATGGGGGCGGAGCGGGTCTTGGACCTGGTGAAGACGCCGGCCGCCTGGGTGTGCGGCGAGAAGACGGCGCAGAGCAGGTCGGTGCGGCCGGCATAGCGGATGCCGGCGGCGACCGCCCCGAGCCGGACGCCGGCCATCGGCGGCAGGTCGCGGATCGCCTTGGGGGCCAGCGGCGAGACCGGATGGGCCTGGACGGGGGCGG
>ERZ761602.3345-NODE-3345-length-22863-cov-10.221238_pt1 | contig 22863 bp, 18 predicted proteins | sample MGYA00512165_ERZ761602 | MGnify/ENA primary metagenome ERZ761602 (study PRJEB28899, sample SAMN02445085) | bioreactor sludge metagenome | biome: EBPR sludge; isolation source: Thorneside wastewater treatment plant | place: Australia: Brisbane, Thorneside...
CCCCCTGCATCATGCCCTGCTGCTGCTGGCCCCCCTGCATCATGCCCTGCTGCTGCTGGCCCCCCTGCATCATGCCCTGCTGGCCTCCCTGCATCATGCCCTGCTGGGCCCCCTGCGGGCTGACCCGCGTGAACATCCCGGGACCCGGCTGCCCCATCGAGGCGTCTCCCTTCTCTTCCAGCGCCTTGGTGCGGGTGTGCAGCTCGGTCAGCGCGCTCTGCACATCCTGACCGGTGAGGGTCGTCGCCCGCGGGTCGAAGCCGATGGTCGAGGCAGGCAGGACCCCGGTGGTCTGGATCCGGCTGATCTGCAGCTCCAGCTCGACGATGCGCTGCTCGAGCGCCTCGACCCGCTCGACCGAGACCGGGATGCTGGCCGCCTCGTCCCGGCGGGAGCGGCGGTTCTCGGCCTCCACCAGCATGTCCAGGGTCGCGGCCACGGTGCTGTCTTCGTAGGCGACCTTGTGCGAGTCCGCGACGGGCCCGGAGTCGCAGCCTGCCAGGTGGACGCAGGCCACCACGAAGGCAAGGCGGGCGAGGGTTCCACGATGGTGGTTCATGCGGAGACGCTACCACTGCCGAGGCGGACCGGGCCAGTGCCGCCGAGCCGTTCTTCCATCCAGGCGTCGATCTCGGGCCAGACATGGACGGGCGCGAGGCGGCCCAGCACCAGGTCCAGGTGCCCCCAGTGCGACTGGTGGGACCAGTCGTCGAAGATCAGGAAGCGCTTGTCGGAGCTGCCGCTGCGCTCGAAGGCCACCCGCGCGTCGTCGGGGGGCATCAGGTGGTCCTCGTCGCCGGCCAGGACCAGCACGGGGAGATCGGCCTGGGCCCAGGCCTGGTCCCACTCGAAGCGCCCGGTCGCCGCCCAGCGGGCCATCTCCTGCCAGACCCGGACGCTGGTCCAGTCGAAGCCCTGCTCCAGGCGCTCCTGGAGGATCTCCGGCTCGATGCTGCCCGGCCACCAGCCGCTGATCGGGAAGGCGTACCCGGCGATGTCGGAGACCCCGTACAGGCGGGAGAGCAGGGCGCCGGCGAGGCGGGTCCGCACCTGGAGCCGAGGCATCCAGGGGGCCTCGCGGACCGAGTGGGTCAGCCGGCCCAGGACGCCCAGCATCCGGTTGGACCGGCCAAAGGAGTAGAGCGCGCCGATGCCGACCACCCCGCGCGGCAGGATCCCCGGTCCGGCCGGCCCGCCATGATCCCGCTCCCAGAGCTCGGCGGCGGCGGCGTAGAGGGCGGTTCCGCCCAGCGAGTGGCCCACCCAGAAGGCCGGGCTGCCGATGGCCTGCGAGGCGCGGCGCACATCCTCGACGTAGTCCGGGAACTGCTCGGCCCCATCCCCGCCGGCGTGGCGGCTGCGCCCGTGGCCCCGCAGCTCCAGGTTCCAGGTGTCCCAGCCCCGCTCGGCCAGCCAGGCCGACATCGACCGGCGGCTGTTGTGCCAGGAGTAGCGGTTCTGGGCGAAGCCGTGAACCAGCAGCACCGCCGGGCGGGTGGCCCCCCCGACGAGGTGCTTGCGGACCAGGAAGATGGGGACCTCGCCCTCCAGGCGGATCACCTCCTTGTGCAGGCGGACGGTCCGCCCCTCGACCACGGTCTGCTCGACCTCGCCTTCTTCGACGATCACCCGACCCGCGCTCACCGGCTCACCGGTCGGAGAGGAGGGCCGTGATCTCCTCGACCTGGGCACGGTTGCCGATGTAGAGCGGGGTCCGATCGTGCAGGCCGGTGGGGCAGAGGTCCAGGATCCGGTTCTTGCCATCGGTGGCCATGCCGCCGGCCTGCTCGACGATGTAGGCCAGCGGGAAGGCCTCGTAGAGCATGCGGAGCTTGCCCTTGGGGCTGCTGTCGGTGGCGGGGTACAGGAAGACCCCGCCCTTGAGCAGGTTGCGGTGGAAGTCGGCGACCAGGCTGCCGATGTAGCGGGCCGACCAGCCCATCCCGGCCTCCTTGCGGGACTCCACCCAGGCCCGCAGGCGCGGATCCCAGGAGGCCGCGTAGCCCTCGTTGACGCTGTAGGTCTTGGCGCTGTCCTGGAGCTGGATGTTGGGGTGGCTGAGGAAGAACTCGCCTACCGAGGGGTCCAGCGTGAAGCCGTGGACGCCGTTGCCGGTCGAGAGGACCAGGATCGTGCCCGAGCCGTAGATGATGTAGCCGGCGGCCCCGATCTCGCTGCCGGGCCGCAGGACGTCGGCCAGCTCGGCCCGGCTGCCCTCGGGCGTGCGGCGGCGGTAGACCGCGAAGATGGTGCCGATCGAGGCGTTGACGTCGATGTTGCTGGAGCCGTCCAGGGGATCCATGCAGAAGACGTAGCGGCCGCTGCGGAAGCGCTCGGGCGTGTAGGCGGGCTCCTCGTCCTCTTCGCTGGCGATCAGCGCGACCACCCCGGGGTGCTCCAGCGCGTTCTTGAAGATGGAGTTGGCGTACTCATCCAGCTTCTGGACGTACTCGCCCTGGACGTTCGTCTCGCCCGTGCCGCCCAGCATCCCGCCCAGCCCCGCCCGGTTGACCCGGCTGCTGACCATCCGACCGGCCAGGCTGACCTGCTGCAGCAGCGTCGCGAACTGCCCGGTGGCGTCGGGATGGGCCTGGGTGGTCTCGAAGATGAAGCGGTGGAGGGTCATGCCCTCGTCGTAGTGCTGGGCCATCGGCTCTCCAGTGCGAGGCCCGAGGTCTATCAAGATCCGCGAGCACGAAGCGGCACCAGGGCCTCGCTCAAGCGATCGAGCTCCAACAAGAGGGGCGCCAGCTCCCGCTGGGCCGCCTCGATCTGACCGGCCCGCGCCGCCTCCTCCATCCGCCCCGCGCAGGCGCGCACCTGCACCCCGGCGACGTTGCCCGCCGCGCCGCGCAAGGCATGGGCAGCGCGCACGATGGCTTCGAGTTCGCCCGCCTCGACCGCCTCGACCAGGCGCGCCCGGTGCAGGGGGATCTCCTTGGCCATCAGGCTGGCGAGCTCGGCCACCAGCTCCTCGTCCTCGTCCGTCAGGCGCTGAAGCAGGGAGGTGTCGATGACCTCACCCTCCCCGGTCCCCGCCTCTGCGTTCGGGCTGTCCCACAGGCTGGGTCGCATGGCACTCTCCAGGGCGTCAGGGGCAGGGGGCTTCGGGAGGACAGACGGCTCGATCACCTCCGAGACACCTGTAATGCCGCGAACCAGATCGACCAGGGCCGCACGCCGAAGCGGCTTGGTCAGGCTGCCGTCCATCCCCGCCCGCAGCAAGCGCTCCCGGTCGCCGGGCATCGAGCTGGCCGTCAGGGCGACGATCGGCACCCGCGGGGACTCGCTGCGAGTCTCGTCCAGGCGGATCCGTCGGGCGGCCTGCTCGCCGTCCATGATCGGCATGCGCAGGTCCATCAGGACGAGGTCGAAGGGCCCGTCCCGGCGGGTGCGCTCCACGGCCTCCAGGCCATCGCGCGCGACCAGCACCTCCACCCCGATGGACTCCAGGATGGTGCGGAACAGCTCCAGGTTGACCTCGTGGTCGTCGGCCAGCAGCACCCGCGGCTTGCCGGTCGGGCCGGCGCGGGTCGGGCGCAGCGGTCCCGAGGGGCTCTCGCGCCGCGTGGAGAGCACCCGCAACATGGCCTCGAGCAGCTCGGCCGGCAGCAAGGGCCTGGCCAGCGTGGCCGCCGCGACCCGAGCCCGCGCCTGCTCGTGCTGCTCGGCGCGGGCCCCGGCCGGCAGCACTAGGATCAGCGCCTCGATGCTCGGCTCCTCCTTCGTGAGCTCGATCACCCCCTCCAGCCCTCGGCCCGGGGCGAGCTCCTGTTCGAGCACCAGCACCGGGATCGGCCGGCCTTCCTCCCGCGCCTGCTTCAGGATCCGCGCGAGCTCGGCCGGGGTGGCGGCGAGCTGCGGCTCCATACCCCAGCTGCTGAGCTCGTCGCCGAACCGGGCGGCGCCCGCCGCGTCCCGCAGGGCCAGCACGACCCCGACCCCGTGCAGGAGGATCGGGTCGATCAGCGTGATCTCGTCGGGCAGCTCGGGCAAGCCCAGGGGGAGCCGCAGGCGGAAGAGGGGCTCGTCGGGCCCGTCCTCGCCGGGGACCAGCTCGCCGAGGACCAGCTCGCCGCCGAGCTGGGTCGCCAGGCGCGTGGCGGTCTGGAGGGAGGTGTCCTGGGGCAGGCCCTCCGCGGCCCCCCCCGCGGCGACGCCCCCGGAAGCGAACAGGCTGGCCCAAAGGCAGGCCGCCTCTTGCGGCGAGCCCGGCTCCAGGAGCAGGCGGACCCGGGCCTCGTCGGTCGGCGCGCGGACCTGCCGATCGAAGGCCAGGGACACCAGCTCGACCAGGAGCTGGCGGAGGCGCACCGGCTCGCCCAGCAGGGTCTCGGGCAGGCCCGGGGCGAGCTCGATGTCCACGCGTCGGTGGGCCCGCGAGGCGCGCGACTCGATCAGGGCCCGGACCTCCTCCAGCACGGTGCGCAGGGCGAAGCCCTCGGGGCGGGCCTCGGCGGACTCCTCGTCCAGCGTCGCCAGGTCGAGCAGCTCTTCGATCTGGACCTGCAAGCGGCGGGCGGCCTGGCGCAGGCGCTCCAGGTGGGGAGGCGCCTCCGGGCCCTCGAGCGCGAGGTCGGCGAGCCCCAGGAGCGCCGTGAGCGGGGTCCGCTGATCGTGGCTCATCCGGGCCAGGAAGGCCCGTCGGGTCGCGCGCGCGGCCTGCGCCTCGACCAGCGCGCGCCCGAGGGCGGCGTCCTGGGCCTGCCGCAGCTCCCGCTGGGCCTCCGCCTGCTGCTCCAGCGCGAGGGCGCCCGCGCGCGCGTCCTGCAGGAGCAGGCGAAGGCGCAGCCATGCCAGCCCCAGCCCGCCGAGCAGCGGTGCCGTCGCCAGCGCCCCGATCAGCATCGACGGCGGGTGCAGGTCCATCTCCCCCCCAAGGATAGCACCGTCGCGGCGCTCGCCCGTTGGCGAGCCCGGCGGCAAGGCCATAGAGGCGGGCACCCGCAAAACGGAGGACATCATGCTCAGTCATCGTCTCGCCCTCGGCATCATCGCCACGATCGGCCTCGCCCCCTCCCTGCTCTTCGGCTGCACCTGCGCCGAGAAGCAGGCGGCGACGACGCCGGACAAGGTCCCCGCCAAGGCGACCTCGGGCGGCACCCGCGACCTGGACTCTGCCGGCTCGGGGGAGCGGCCCACCAACAGCAACCCCAACCCCTCCTCGGCCAGCTCGGCCGGGGCCGGCGTCGTGGCGATCGCGGTCGTCCAGGTCGGCGAGCAGGCTGTCGTGATGAGCGAGGCCCAGAAGGCCACCTTGCGCATGGACGTCGCCCGGGCGCACTGGACCGGCAGCGACCTGGTCCTGACCCACAACGACGGCACCCGCTTCTGGTCGCACGGCGACGCCAGCTGGTGGCAGCCCGGAGCGCCGCCGGCGGGCAGCACCCCGCTGGCCGAGCTGCTCGGCGCCGCCACCGAGCCGGCCGCCTGGCTGGAGGTGGAGTCGCTTGGCACCGGCAAGAAGCGGGTCTGGGCCAACATCGACGGCAAGCGCCAGCGGGTCGGCATCTACGACAGCGAGCCCGGCGCGGCCCTGATCCTCCAGTCCAAGGCCCCGGCCAGGGTCGGACAGGAGTCGCCCCGCCTCAGTCGGGCCAGCGGCTTCACCTACGACGCCAGCGGCAAGCCGCAGAGCGCTCCCCCCTCCGAGGGCAAGGAGCTCCCGGCCGCCGCGCCCTCCGCCGAAGAGCGCGCCGCCTGGGAGGCCGACCTCGCGAAGCTGCGCGGCGCGGCCGTCACGACCACCTGGTCGGGCAGCCTGGACCTGGACCGGGACGGCACCGCCGAGGGTGCGCTCTGCGTGACGGGCGGCAAGGACGACAACCACTGCTACGTCGTCGACACGGTCGAGGGCACCCGCCGCTACCACGGGCTGGGCTCGATGACCTACAAGGGCGGCGAGGGCGCGGTGGCCCCGCTCGCCTTCGGCCTGCGCGACGGCGTCTACCTGATGCAGGCCGCCGGCTCGGCCGAGAACCCGGTCGTCTGGGTGGGTCGCTTCGACGGCAACCGCTACACGGTTGACGGCGTCAAGTAGGCGACGGCGTCAAGGTAGCGCCAACAGGGCCGCGCGGACCTCCTCTCGCCGGGGATCCGCGGGGCCCAGCGCCGACAGCAGCCGCCTCAGCACGACGGCGGCCGCCTCCGGCTGGGCGAGGCGGTTCGCCAGCAGCCGGGCGAGCCCGGCGAGCCCCTCCAGGTGCGTGGGATCCGCGCTCAGCGCCTGCTCGTAGAGCGCCCGGGCCTCCTCGACCCGGTCCTCCTGCGCCCTCCAGATCGCCCGGTTGACCTGCTGCTCGACGGCCAGCGCGGCGGGCGAGGCGGGGGCCTCGGCGTTCATCGGGCCCATCCGCCCCTTGGCCCCAGCCAGCCCCTCGGCCACGCGGCGCATCAAGGCGCGGGGCGAGCCCGGGCGGCAGAAGACCACCGGCTCGACGAAGGTCGGGTCCGGCGGTCCGCCGCGGGTGTAGAGGTCGGGCGCCGCCTCCTCCCAGTGAGCGCCGACCCAGTCCGCCAGCGGGCAGCGCGGGTAGACCCGGCCGCCGCAGGCGTAGGCCAGCCCCAGGCCGTCGGGCAGGGCGGCGTCGAAGGCCAGGGCCTGGTCCAGGGCCCGCTGGACGCTGGCCTCGCTCTCCAGCGGGTGGGCGCCCAGCAGCACCGAGCCGCCCAGGCTGCGGTACCCTCGCCGCAGCCAGAGCTCGACCAGCCGCTCGATGGCGCGCAGGTTGGCCGGGCCTCCTCCGGCCCGCAGGATCCCGTCGTCCAGGTGGCCGAACTCGAAGGAGAGCGACGTCGGATCGAGGCCGGCCTCCTCCATCGCGTCGAGCAGGGCCGGGCGCACCGGCGCCACCTGGATGAAGCCCTGCAGGTCCAGCCCCCGACCGGCCAGGGCCCGCAGCAGGGCCGTGGCGTGGCGATCGTCGGGCACGTTCAGCTCGCTGCCGGCCAGCCAGAAGCGCCGCACCCCGACCGCCACCAGGGCGTCGATCTCGGCCAGGATCTGGTCGATCGGGCGGGGCTGGACGATGCCGCCGGTGAAGCGGGCCTCGACGCAGAAGCTGCAGCGCCGGTCGCAGCCGCTGGAGAGCAGCACCGGCACGCGCCCGCCGCGCTCCAGGGCGAGGCCCAGGTAGGGGCCCAGCCGAGGGGTGATCCCAGGGGCCGGCCGGGCGGCGGCGGCGAAGGCGCGGGGGCGAGGGCTGGGATCGTGAGGGGGACCGCTCGCCGATCCCAACATCGCGAGGCGGGGGTCCTGGGGCCGGACGATCCCCTCCCCTCGGGCCAGCGAGCGCCCCAACCTCCAGGCCAGGTCCTCGCTCGGCCCGACCAGGCCCCAGCTGGCTCCCAGGTATGCGAGCACCCCCTCGGGGCCGCTGTTCAGGGCCGCCCCGCCCAGCAGGACCGCGTCGCTCCCCAGGTGCTGGATCGCAGCCGCCACCAGGGGCTTGACCGCATCCAGGTAGAAGGCCGTGTCGATCGGCCGCCCGTCGGGGGCCTCCTCGGCGCTGCGCACCACCAGGGCGTCGTCGATGTTGCGCACGCTGAAGCCGCAGAGCGCCCAGCGACGCGAGTCCAGGGCTTGCTGCAAAGCCAGGAGGGGATCCTCCTCGATGAAGGGCGCCAGCAGCTCCACCCGGCAGCCGGCCATGCGGAAGGCCTGGGCGATGCGCTCCATGCCGTAGGGCACGACGGGCGAGGCCGTCACGGCGGGGTTGGCGTAGACCAGCAGGATCTCGGGCGGGCTCACGGCAGGATCTCCAGCAGGCGCCAGCCCGGCGAGGCCGCCACCTCGCGGTAGCCCTCGGTCGAGCCGCGCAGCAGAGGGCGCAGCCCCGGGAAGGTCCGGTGGACCCGACCCAGGTCCAGGGCGACGTAACGAACGCCGCGCTCCTGGGACCAGGCCCGCAACAGGCTCGGGCTGAGCTGACCCGGGGTGGCGCCCGCCGGCACCGCCTCGCGCAGCAGGGTGCCCGACTCGATGAAGCCGTCCTGCCGGCGCAGGTAGAACCAGGGCGAGGAGCTGGCGACCGGCTCGCCGAGCTGGGAGGCGGCGGCGACGATCTCCTCGCGGGCCAGGGCTTGCGGGTCGGGAGCGTAGGCCCGGGGCAGGGAGAGGACGCTGAGGCCGACCGCGGCGAGCAGCGGCAGCGCCCGCGGCAGGAAGGCCACCCCCAGCAGCAGCGGGGCTGACAGCGGCAGGGCGAGGCGCTCGTTGCTGAAGAAGAAGCCCAGGACAGCGAGGTGCAGGGCCGCCAGCAGCAGCAGGGAGAGCGCGCGGCGGTCCCGACGCAGCAGGCCCAGGCCCAGCCCGGCGAGGCCCAGCAGCAGGGGCCAGGAGAGCTGGGGCGGCTCGGGAGGGGTCCCCGGCCAGAGGACACCCATGACCGCGATGCGCAGCCCCTGCGCCCAGCGCTCCAGAGGGGGGGCCAGCGGGCCGTCGCCCATGCCGATCGCGGTGTTCTCGCCGGCCTCGGGCAGCAGCGGCCCCAGGCCCAGCAGGGCGCCGACCCAGTGGGGGGCGCTGAGCAGCAGGAAGGCGCCCAGGCACGCGCCGAGCCGTCGTGCCCGCGGGCCGGGCGCCAGGGCCAGCCCCAGCAGCAGCACCGGCAGCACCGCCGCCGCCGGGTAGCGCATCATCGCCGCCGCGCCGGCCAGGGCGCCCACCGACCAGGCCGGCCCGCGCTCCAGCTGGGAGAGCGCCAGCAGGGCCAGGGCGAGGGCCAGCATATCGGTGCCCTCGGTGCTGCCCCATTCGAGGAAGGCCGGCTGCACCAGCAGCCACAGCGCCGCGAAGGGCCCCAGCCAGCGGTGTACGGCGAAGACGGCCAGCAGCGCTCCGGTGATGGAGAGCGCCTTGCCCGCGGCGATCGAGCCCATCGCGGGCGAGAGCAGGGCCAGCAGGGCCGGGTAGCCGACCGGGTAGCGCCCGTTGAGCAGGTCCTGGCCCTCCAGCAAGCGCCTGGCCCGCTCCGCGAAGGAGATGAAGTCCACGAAGCGCAGGCCGGGGTGGGCCTGCGCCAGGCCCAGCAGGATCCCCAGCGTCAGGAGCAGCAGCAGGGGTCCTACCATACGCATGAGGGGCATTATGGAAGAGTAGCCCGAACCCGGTGGAGCCCATGACCCCCGACCTGCTGGTGCACCGCATCCCCCTCCTGCTGACCATGGACCCCGCCCGCGACGGCTCGGAGCTGGGGGCGCTGGTCAACGCGGCGGTCGCCTTCCAGGGCGGTCGGGTCTGCTGGATCGGCGAGAGCGTCCACGCGCCCTCGGCCGCCACGGTCCTCGACGGCAGCGGCTGCGTCGGCCTCCCCGGCCTCGTCGACCCGCACACCCACGCCATCTGGGCCGGCTCGCGGGCCGACGAGTTCCAGCGGCGGCTGGCCGGCGCCACCTACAGCGAGATCCTGGAGGGCGGCGGCGGCATCCTCTCGACCGTGCGCCAGACCCGGGAGGCCAGCGACGAGGCCCTGGAGAAAGCGCTACGCGGGCGGCTCCTGCGGTTGAGGCAGCGGGGCCTGACCACCGTCGAGGTCAAGAGCGGCTACGGCCTCTCGCCCGCGCACGAGCAGCGCCTGCTGCGCATCGCCCAAGAGGTGCAGGACGGCCCCCGTGTCGTGACCACCTTCCTGGGCGCCCACACCGTGCCCGCCGAGCATCGCGGCCGGCGCGAGGTCTACGTCGAGCAAATCATCGAGCAGCAGCTCCCCCTCTGCGCGCCCCACTGCGAGGCCATCGACGTCTACTGCGATCGGGGCGCCTTCGACCTCGACGAGGCCACCGCCATCCTGGAGGCCGGGCAGGCCCTGGGCCTGAAGGTGCGCGCCCACGCCGAGCAGGTCGCGTACACCGGCATCGCCGAGGTGGCGGCGAAGATGGGGGCCTGCTGCGTGGACCACCTGGAGCGCCTGGACGAGGCCGGCATCGCCGCCATGGCCGAGGCCGGCACCGTGGCCGTGCTGCTGCCCGGCTCGCAGCTCTACCTGCACGACAGCGCCCCGCCGGTCGCCGCCCTGCGCGAGGCGGGCGTGCCCCTCGCCCTGGGCACCGACCTCAACCCCGGCAGCTCGCCCGTCTGGGACCCCTGGATCTGCGCCACCCTGGGCTGCCTGCTGCAAGGCCTGACCGTCGAGGAGGCCCTGCTCGGCCTCACCCGCCTGGCCGGCGCCGCGCTCGGTCACCCCGAGCTCGGCCTGCTGCGCGAGGGGCTGGCCGGAGACCTCGTCCTGGTCCGTCCGCCGCCCGGCGAGCCCCTCAGCGCGGCCTCCCTGGTGCAGTCCATGGGCGGGACGCGGGTGGCCCGGGTGGTCCAGGGGGGACGAATCGTCGCGACCGAGCTATGATCGGTACAACCATCGGCTCGCCAGCCGAGGAGGCTGCATGACCTTCGCCTTCGGAATGCCCGGTCCCACCGAGCTCATCCTCATCCTGGCCATCGTCCTGATCTTCTTCGGCGTCGGCAAGCTGCCCGCCGTGCTCGCCCAGATGGGCAAGGGCGTCAAGGCCTTCAAGGACGGCATGAAGGAGGACGACGACCCCAAGGAGATCGACGTCACCCCGCCGCGGCCCAAGGTCAACGACGCGGAAGAGGTCCGGAACCGCCACAACGGCTGAGCCTCACAGCAGCCGCCGGACCTCCTCGCGCAGCGCCGGATCCAGCGAGCCGGCCGCCAGCGCCTCCTTCAGATCCGTGCGCATCAGGGTCGGCAGCAGCCGCCGCGCGACCGGCACCGGCGTGCTGGGGTTGAGCGCGATCGCCAGGCGCACCGGGTAGCGGCTGGACCAGCGGCCATGCGTCGCCACCAGCTCGATGATCTCCGGCCGGGTCGGCCGCATCGCCGCGATGCGCACCACGTCGCGCTCCACGATGCGGGGGTTGTCCAGCAGCAGGCGGATCACCCGCCAGTCCCGGTCGTGCAGCAGCCGGTCCAGCCGGTCGCGGTTCGAGCCGCGGGCCCAGCTCGCCCGCGTGCCCGCCGGGTGGTCCAGGTACTCGTTGCCCTTGAAGGCCTGGTCGATCGTCGGGTTCGTCTCGGCCCGCGCGCCCAGGAAGACCGCCGCCACCGAGGGCAGCTCCACCTCCGTCGCCAGGGCGTAGGCTTCGTGGGCCACCTCGTAGGACAGCTCCTCGAAGACGGTCGGCTCCAGGGCCAGCTCCTGCAGCAGCTCCCGGCTGTTGCCCTGGCCCTGGCGGGCCCGCTCCTGGCTCAGGGCCAGCAGGGCGACCAGGTCGGGGACCGTCAGGCCGCCGAGGGCCTCGCGCAGCACGGCCCGGCGCATCCCTCGCTCCGGCAGGACGTGCACCCGGCGCTCGAGCTGGCGGGCGCGGTCTTCCAGGCGCGTGCGGTCCTCGCCGTCGAGAAGGCGGCGCAGGCGGGCGCGGGCGAAGGCGAGGTCCATCGGGGGATTGTAGCGCCAGTGCGCCCCGAGGCACACCGGCCCCGATTCACGCGCTCGTGTCCCAATGGGCCAGCACGGTCTGCCCGTCGTGCTCGAACAGCGTGGTGATGTCGTTCCACTCGTCGCGGAGCTTTCGACGCAGCGCTTCGGGCCGAAGGAAGAGGAGCCTGGCCAGGGACCCACCGCTGCCTGGGGTCGGGCCCTCGCGCAAGGGGTTCACGAGCGGCGTGAAGCTGGCCTGGGCGGCCAGCACAGCCTCGCTGTGTCTCCTGAGGGTTCCCAGGTGCTCGTCCCCGGGCGGCACCCCGGCGAAGTCCCCGAGCTCCAGGTCATCGAGCCCGTGGTGCAGCCCAAGGCCTCGGAGCCACCCCACCATGGCGTCGTCCCAAGCCTCGTAGGGCAGCTCCTCCACGACGCACAGTCGGAGCTTCCACAACACGACCGTCGCGGCGTCGAGGTCGGGCAGCTCGGAGGCCGGGACCGACACGACGAGCAGCTCGCCGAAACGCTCGCCGCCCGCAGGCGAGAGGTGGAGCCAGCGGGCCTCAGGAAACGCTGGCTTCAACCAGTGCAGGTGCGTCTGCGAGAGCATGGGATCCGTCAGGGATTTGCGTCTTCGAGGTTCGGGGGCATTGAAAGCCGTGTATCATGAGCCCGCCAGGAGCAACCATTGGCCTCTTCGCATTGCTGGTCCTGCTCATCTTCCTCGTGTGGGTGCTCGCCCGTCTTGTGGGCAATGAGAAGGAGGCAGAGGCCGCCAGGCATATGAGCCAGAACACGTTCCGCGGTGCGCACGAGGTGGCCACCCTGGCCTTCGGCAGCGCAGGGGGTCAGGGCACACCCGACTTCGGGCAACCCCCGGTCGCGGGCGAGCTGGAGCCGGGGGGCGACCACGTGGTGCAGGTGCAGCCCGATTCGGGAGGGCTCCCGCCGCGGCCGCTCGCCATCCCCTCCCCCAAGGCGATACCCTGAGCCGATGAGAACCAAGCTCCCCTGGCTGCTGCTCCCCCTCCTGCTCGGCACAGGCGGCGCCGTCGGCTGGTGGAAGCTGCGCCCCCCTCCGCCTCCTGCTGTGACGGAGGGTGAGGACACCGGCCCCAGCCGCGAGGAGACCGAGGAGCTGATGCGGGTGATCGGCTACGTGCAGTAGCCTCGCTCGGCCCGACGCCAAGGAATGCGGACGGATCCCGGCGCGCACTGCCGGTTCGCTTCCTGCGTTCCTCCCTTCCTGCCTTCCTGATGGCTGAGCCCAGCGTCACTCCGAATGGATGTTTCATCAGAAAGTCAGGCCGCCGGGCGTGTGCCGCTCTTCTGTCAACACCCTCTCAGCCCGCAATCACCTTGCTCCCATGATGCGTGCCCTGCGGTCGGATCACCCACCGTCGCGGCATGGTCCTCCCGGGGTCGACCTCCTCCGTCCGCAGCCAGTCCGGCGGCACACCTCCCAGCCGGGCGGCCATCCCATCAACCAAGGCGATACCCTGGGCCGAAGAGATCCAAGTACCCCCGGCTGCTGCTCCCCCTCCTACTCGGCACAGGCGGCGCCGTCGGCTGGTGGAAGCGGCGCCCCTCCCCGCCTCCGCCCGGGACGGACCGAGGAGCTGTTGCGGGTGATCGCGCTATGGTCAGGAGTCTCGCTCGGCCAGACGCGGACATAGCAGGCCTTTGTGATTCACAGAGGGCAGATATGTCCGCCTCAGTAGGCTCGAACGGCCTCGACAGGGCCTCATTGAGCGCATTCCCGCATCAATTTGCGCCCGGGACTACGGATTGTGCCATATGCGACGTCAGGGGCGGACATAGCAGGCCTTTGTGATTCACAGAGGGCAGATATGTCCGCATTAGACTCGCCCACCGTCTCCAGCGGTCCAGTCACCAACGCGTCAGTCCCACACGCCTCCATAGAAGGAGTACACCGCGCCGGCATAGTCCTCATTGGCCAACGCAGCGCCAGCGAGCCAGTCATCGTATCCGTCCGCGTTGAGGTCCACGTCGCCGAAGAGCGATCCACCGTAGCCTGAGATGCCCCCGAAGTAGTCCTCTGGATATGGTCCAAAGACCGTCAGGATGGCGTCGTCCGTGGTCAGCGTGCCTTCCTGGGGCCCACGAAAGACGTAGGCCTCTCCGCGGCCCTTGTGAACCTTCGACGCCCAGTCCAAGGCCTCCGCGACGACGATCAGCTCCCGCTTCCCGTCGCCGTCCAGGTCGCCCCCGTCGATCGCTCCGCTGCCGAGCTTCAGGCCCTCTGTCCTGCCACCGAACACCGACACAGAGGCGACCTCTGCCACGGGCGCGTAACGGGCCACATCGTCGCCGGGCACCACATAGGCAGCACCGGCGGACTCTGCGCTCTGCTCCTCGGCGGGCGCGCCGATGATCAGCTCCGGCAAGCCGTCACCATCGAAGTCACTACCCACCTCCAGGGTCCGGCTGAGTGTGTCCTGAGAGCTGTTTCCGCTGATGCGACCGTCCGCATCAGCGAGCGATCGGCTGGCCACGAGCGGGCCCAACACGATGTACGCATAGCCCGGGCCCAGGCCGTCGGAGGTGTGTGTGACCGGATCGACGGTAGAGCCCCCCGACTGGGCCCCAACCGCGACGTCCTCGATGCCATCGCCGTTGAAATCGGCGAGCACCAGCCCGGTGTAGATGGTCAGACAGGGGGACTCGCCTTGAAACACAACATCCTTGGCGTCGAGCTCCCGATTGTAGAGGCGATCCGAGCTGACGATGAAGCCCCCCCCGTGGCCGTCCGCACGGCAGCCGCTGGGATAGAGCAGAGCCAGGTCGGGCTTGCCGTCGCCGGTGGCATCGGGGCTCAGGTGAACCCCACTGGCGAGTCCCATCGTTGGGACCGAACCCGTCAACTGTACATCCCCAACCTCGTCGATGGTGCCCCCCTCTGCCCGTGGACCATAGAGCACCCAAGCCTCCCCGCGACGCTCTGGGTGGTACCCGGTGTTTGGCGAACCGACAAGCAGGTCGCTGAAGCCGTCCTGGTCGATGTCCAGAACGGCCAAGTCCCAGCCCAGGTTCATCTCGGCATCGGTCTCGGTGATGACGAACTCGGCGTGACGGTCGATGCCCTGACCGTAGCTCATTGCGTCTGGATGAACAAAATACACGGCTCCCTTGTGCTCGTTGTCCAGATCGTCCGTCGACCACGGCGCCCCGACGACGATCAACGGACCCAGCGCCGACCAGTCGGGAACCACTTCGAGAGACCGGCCCACGGCCCTGGTGTACTCGTCCCCCTTCAGCCAGGAACCCGCGACGTCCGCCGACATAGCTCCGGTACAGCCCAGCTCTTGTCCGTCACAGTCCTGGTCCACTCCGTCGCCGCAGCGCTCTACCGCGTCGGGGTGGATGGTCAGATCGGCGTCGTCGCAGTCCTCGCCCCAAGGGGCAGGGAGGTGCCCGTCGCCATCGGCGTCGACGGGATCGCCCGTGTCCGGCGACTCGCCGGTGTCATGGACGGACCCGCCGTCGCCGCCGGCCTTGCCCCCCGCGCAGGCGAGGAGCATTGGAAGGAGCCAGGGGATCACGAGAAGAGGTCCTCCGGAATGCCCAGATCGGCGCGGGAACATCCCGCAAGGGAGACACTACCACAAACGATCGCGCCAGGGGCAAATCAACCCGAAACCAGCCGGCTCCCATGATGAGTCCCCAGCGGTCGGATCACCCACCGTCGCGGCATGGTCCGCCCGGGGTCGACCTCCTCCGACCGCAGCCAGGCCGGTGGCGCACCTCCCAGCCAGGCGGCCACCGCCTCCCCCACGGCGAGGTGCGCCGTCAGGCCGAAGCCTCCCAGGCCGGCGGCCCAGAACAGTCCTGGCAGCTCCGGATCGGGCCCCAGCAGCGGCCGTCGGTCGGGCGCAAACGTGCGCAGGCCGGTCCAGCCCCCGGACCAGCCGACCTCCTCGATGGCGGGCAGGGTGGCCAGCAAGCGCTCGCCGACCTGGTCGCGCCAATCGGGGTCGAGCTCGCCGCGGGAGCCGGGACCCTGGGGGGCCGCCTCGACCCGCTCGTCGCAGCCGGAGAGCAGCCAGCGGCCGGCTTCGGGTCGCAGGTAGAGGCCGAGGTCTTCCAGCCAGCACCAGGGGTGCTCGGGCCGGGCGAGGGGGTGCGGGGTGGTGAGCAAGAGGCTGCGGCGCACGGGGAACAGCGGCCGATGCAGACCGGCGGTGGCGGCGAGCGCCCCGGCCCAGGCGCCCGCGGCCAGGACGACGCGCTCGGCGTGGAGCGGCCCCTGGCTGGTCTGCAGGCCCACCAGCCGACCGGACTCGACGATCAGCGAGCGCACCTGCACCCCGCGCCGCAGCTCGGCCCCGGCCAGCAGCCGCTGGATCAACGCGTGCGGGTCGGCCACCCGGGCGCCGGGGACGTACCAGGCCCTCCGCAGGGCCGCCCCGGCCAGGACGGGCGCCACGTCCGCGGCTCGGTCCACGGACTGGACCTCGTGCCCGGCCGCGCGTAGGGCGGCGACGGCGTCGTCCAGCTCGCCCGGGTCGTGCACCAGCCCGTGCACCGCCCCCGTGACCCGGCTGCCCTCCTCGCCCAGCTCGCGCAGCCGGGCCTCGCCCCGCAAGGCCAGCCGCCGCTCGACCGGGTCTTCGACCAGCAGCCGGACCATGCCCGCGTTCTGGGCGCTGGCCTCGGCCCCAGCCTGGCTGCCCTGCTCCAACACCAGGGCCGGCCCGTCGAGGAAGTGCGCCACCGCCGCCCCGGCGAGGCCGGCGCCGATGATGACGGTGCGGGGATTGCAAGCCACGCCCCCCTCTACCAGCGCAGCCGCCCGGTGGCTGTCACGAGGCTGAGCGTCCCGCCGCCGACGTTCTCGTTCGCCAGCAGGTGCCCGCCCTGCAGCACCAGGGCCGGCCGCAGGAGCTCGGCCAGCTCGACGTCGCCGAGGTGCAGGGCCCAGTTCAGCTCGGTCCCCAGCCCGTAGCCGGAGGTCGGCTGCCCCAGGTGGTTCGACGGCGTGCCGCCCGCCCGGTAGCTCTCGAAGGCCTGGCCCGGAGGGGCCGTCGCCCAGGAGAGGGCCGCGCCCAGGCGCAGGTGGATCCAGGGCAGGAAGTTGCCGCCGACCACCGGCTGGAGGAAGGCCGCCCGCCGGAAGGCGCCCTCGCTGACCAGGGTCTCGGCGCCCTCGGGAGGCTGGGCGGCGTTGCCGGGGTCGTTGAGCTGGTTGAAGGTCTGGGCCTCGACCGCGCCCAGCAGCTCGTCGTAGAGGACCATGCCGACGTCGAAGTCCCGATCGAAGGCGAAGTCGCGGCTGACCCCGTCGTCGGGGTTGCCGTCGCCGGAGGCCCAGCCCACTCGCAGCATGGCGAAGGAGGGCGCCTCGGATGGACGGAGCTCGACGAGGCCGGTGAAGCCCTGCGAGCGGAGATCCAGGCCCTCGCGCGAGGTGTAGCTCTGGCTGCGGGTGGTGTCTCCGCCGATGATGGCGAGCTCACCGGCCAGCCGCAGGGTCCACTCCCCTACCGGCAGGTGCCGATCGGCGTACAGATCGACCACGGTGGCGCGGGTCACGCGCTCGCCGTCCTGCTCGGTCTGGTGACGGTAGACCGAGTACAGACCGTACTGCTGCCCCTCCTCGGCCCACAGCAGGGCCCCGATGCCCTGCCAGGCGGCCTGCCCGCCCTCCATGGGGCTCCAGGACGCCGTGTCGTCCTCGACGACCCGGTCGCCGGCCAGCATCACCGTCAAGGGGCCCTCGCCTCCGTCCAAGGGCTTCGTGGCGAGGCGCAGGCGAAGGACCCGATCGCCGAAGTCGGTCCGCCCGAAGACCGGGTCGTGGGCGCCGTCGTTGGCGACCATGCCCAGGCCCCAGTGGCTGGTCACGAGGCCGGCCTGCACGCCGACGACGCCCAGCCGGCCCTCGACCGCCGCCCGGCGCAGGCTGAGTCCGTCCAGGCTGAAGGCGTCCAGGCTCTGGCGACGGCGGGCGTCCTCGTCCCCCGCGATGTCCCAGGTGTCGCCGACCAGCTGGCCGTCAAGGGCGTCCAGCTCGAGTCCGACCTTCCAGGCCGAGCGGGTCCAGCTGGCCCCGGCGCGGATCCGACTGTCCAGGACCGCGCCCTGGCCCATGCTGTTTCCATCTGTATCCAACACTGGATCGGGTGGCAGGCTGGCCAGCAGCCGCAGCTCGCCCGTGGTTCCGAGACCCTCAGCCCCGAGGGCGAGGCCCACCAGCAGGTAGAGGCCGCTCATCGTACACCTCCCACCGCGCTGGGCATGGGCGGGATCCAGTCGCAGCTGGCGTCCTCCAGGCAGACGTCGTCGCGGATCTGTTGCCCCCGGTCGAGCATATAGGTGACGGCCTGCATGACGGCGAAGGAGCTGATGTCGAAGTCCCGCTGCGGCTCGGGGGTGGTGAAGCCGTGCGAGCCGGTCGGCCGCGCATAGGGCAGGCGCAGGCCCAAGGTCCCCGCCGAGGTCTGTCGGATCGCCCGCAGGGGCGCGTCGCTGGGCGCACCGTACTCGTCGGTGCCGCGGTCCAGGTCGTCGGCGTCGAACAGACAGCTGCTGCCGTCGTTGCAGGTCCAAGGGCCGTACTGTTCGAGCCCCTGGACGACCTTGCGCTCGATCAGCCACTGGTCGACGCTCATCCCGTACCGATCATCGTCCTGGTCCATCTCGACCAGCCCGGCCGAGCGCGCCAGGGCGATGCCCGTGTTGATGCTGACGATGCTGTCGCCGGGGGTCGGCATGAAGAGCACGTTGCGCGGCTGACCGTTCAGCTCGGGCGCCGGGCGGTCGGCCAGCAGGGGTCCGTAGGCGATCGGATCGCCGGGCTCCAGGATGGCCGAGAAGACGAAGCCGATGCGCCGCAGATCGGGAGAGCCGCGGATATGACCCAGGCCCTCGGCCAGGGCGACCAGGGGGCTGCCGGCCGGGTAGACGACGCCCTGGAACAGCGCCTCGTCCTGCAGGCTGTCCACGGTGGCCACCAGCTCGCCCTCGGCCGTATACAGCCGCAGCTCCAGCTGGTCGCCGGCCAAGGTCGGATCGTCGAGCTCGTAGCGGGCGCCGGCCTCGGGGCCCTCGTCGGGGATACCGGCCAGGTGGCGCTTCTCCCAGGCGCTGGCGGCGTCGGCGGCGACGCCCACCCGCAGGCTGCCGTCCAGCGGGATCAGGCCCTCGCGGATCTCACCGGTCGTCAGGTTCTCGACCTCGATGCGGCCGCCGGCGGGCCAGGTGGGGACGGTGGCGATGTCGACCTCGACCATGTCGACCACGCTGTTGACCATCTGGACGAGGCGCAGGCTGCCGTCCTCCTGGGCGTAGCCGAGGATGAGGGGGCTCATCAGCCGGCCGACCATCGCCTCGACCGCGCCGCCGATCTCGGTGCGCAGGGCCACGTCCAGCAGGCCACCGCCGGGGACCACCGGGACCCAGGCCTCGACCTCGTCGACGATAGCGGCCGCGACAGTGACGTTGATGCCTCCCAGCGAGCCGCCCAGCCCGTAGTAGCGGGCGTCGGGGCCGCCGATGTCGGCCTGCCCGTCGCCGTCCCAGTCGCAGGAGACCGCCTCGCTGCCGTCCTCGCGCTGCATGCTGCCCTGGCCGCACTGGCGCAGGGCGTCGAAGAGCCGGGCGTGGTCGATGGCCGCCTGCCGGACCATGTCGCGTGTGTGGAAGGCGTCGGCGGACCACTGGTCCCCGCCGCTGTCGGGCACGCCGTCGTTGTCCAGGTCCCGGTAGCGGGCGTCCTTGAGGTGCAGGTAGAAGGGCAGCAGGCCGCTGGTGCCGAGCACGGCCTCGATCAGCACCTCCTGCTCGGGATCGATGGTCGGACCGTGGCCGGGGTAGTCGAAGGCGCAGGCGGCCATGCCGACCCGGCTGACGGCCCAGGCGAAAGCCAGGAAGTCGAAGCGGCTGCTGCCGTAGCCGTGGCCGAAGGCGACCACCGGGACGGGCTCGCCGGCGGCGGTGAAGCCGCTGTTGCGGGGCAGGACGCAGGTGAAGGGGACGCGCTCCTCGCGGGCCTTCCAGCTGCCCTGGTGACCGTCAACCTGCCAGAAGTCGTCGCTGTCGTCCACCTCGGGCCAGGGGGCGGGGTCCTCCTCCCAGTCGCCCATGAAGTTGGCGGTGGTGAAGGCGCCGCCGACGACCGACTGGCCGAAGTTCTCGTAGTTGTTGAAGAGCGCCTCGGCCGCCTCTTCGTCGAAGAGGCCCAGGTTGGAGAGGGTGGCGACCAGGTCGCCGACCGGCAGCAGGTAGGGATCGCCGCCCGGGATGTCGTTGACCTCGAGGGCCTGCACCACCCCCGCCGGGAATTGGCTCTGCAGCGAGGCCAGGGGGCCCTCGCCCAGCAGGCCGCGGCGGGCGTCGACCAGGTCGCCGGTGACCCGGCCGGTGGTGTAGACCCAGGCGAAGGCGACGTCCTCGAGCTCCAGGCCCAGCCCGGGGAGCGCGTCGGCCAGCGGGGCCAGCGCCTCCTCCTGCCGCAGGTGATGGACATACTCCCAGGGGCTGCGCACGGGCTCGCCGTCCTCGCCCACCAGCCGCTCGGTCAGGACGACCGCGTAGGTGGTCTGCTCGCGCAGGGGCACGGCCGGCCGCATGATCAGGGTGTCGGTCTGGCGCTCGTAGAAGGTGAGCAGATCCTCGCGGGGATCGCCGCCCAGGGGGTAGATGTTGGGCTGGTCGAGCAGGCCGTCGTTGTCGGTGTCCTCGCCCCAGTCGAGCAGGCCGTTGCCGTTTACGTCCTCGTCGACGGTGTCGAAGGCGATGCTGGGCTGGTCCGCCCGGCTGTCGTTGGGGAAGTAGCGGTCGCCGCGGGTCACATCCATCGGGAAGCGCCCGTGGCCCACGTCCAGCCGCACCGGCTGCAGGAAGTCGGGCGAGTCCGGGTCGATGTCGATCAGGTAGAAGAGGTCGTCGTCGAAGTGCGCGTCCGCCGGGCGCCAGTCCTGGCGGTGGGCCTGGTCGATCCGGTCCAGGTCCAGCGGCGCCTCGAAGGCGACCGTGATGGGCGAGTAGACGCCGAAGCCGCTGAGCGTGTTGAGCTTTCGGCGCGAGGCCCGCTCCAGCTCGGTCTTCGCCTCGGTGGGCACGTTCAGGCGCAGGCCGGTGGGGCTGCTGCGGTCGACCACCGTGGCGAGGTCGTTGGGGTAGGGCACGTCGGGCAGCGGCTCGGCGTCCCAGTCGACGCGGACCAGCGGCCCGCTGCCCTCGGGCGTCAGGCGCAGGCCCTCAGGGTAGGGCGCGCACGAGGCCAGGAGGAGGATCAGGCTGGAAGGCATGGGTGGGCACCCCGGTCGGAAGAGGGCCCCCGTTTAGCACATTCAGTGCTCGCGCCGGGTCGCGAACGCCAGGACGGCCGCCCAGAGCATGGCGAAGCCGGCCAGGCCACCACCGGTGCTGCAGCCGCGGGAGCCGCTGTCGGCGGGCAGCTCCTCCAGCGGGTCGGCGGGGCCTTGATCGCTGGCCGGCGGCAGGGCCGCAGGAGCGCAGGCCATCGCCGAGGGCAGGGACTGCTGGCCGTGCCCGTCCTCCTGCACGACCACGAAGCAGTCGCCCCAGTCCTGGGAGCGCTCGAAGGCGAGCTCCAGCTCCAGGACCGAGCCGTCGGAGGGCACCCGATGGGCGCGCACATAGTGCCACTCGGAGGTCTCGGTCTCCATCCGGTAGATGTGCAGGACGCTGCGCTCGCTGGGGTCGGACTCGACCGGCACGATGTCGACGGTGTACAGCCGGCGGGTGGAGAAGTCGCAGGCGCCCTCGCCCGCGCCGGGATCTTCGCTGACGGAGCGCACGCTCAGCGAGGGGGCATCGTCCAGCGCCGCGACCTCTTCGGCGGCGACCAGGGTGGAGACGGTCTGGCCGCGCTCGGCCTCGCCGCTCTCGTGCTCGATCACCAGGGCGTAGCGCTCGCCCTCGACCAGGGGGGCCTCGGGGACCAGGGTGTAGAGGTAGCGGTCCTCGAAGCGGGCCTCGCCGGGGTGGGCGCTGACCTCGACCGTCGCCGCGACCGGCTCGCCCTTGTAGTGCAGCTGGACCGTGAAGGCGCTGGCCGGCGAGGTGCCTCCCCCGACCAGGGCGCGGAAGACGCTGTCGGGCGCGAAGCCGAACTCGGCGGTCGCCGGCTGGACCCAGACCAGCTCGCTGTCGTCGACGCAGGTGTCGGCCTGGGCGGGAGAGGAAGCGGACAGGGCGAGGAGGGCGAGGAGGCTGGGCATCGGATCTCCGCGGGGGACCTGGAGAGCATGCCTCGTCCGAGTCGGGGCTGGCTGTCGCCACCTGTCGGAGCGCGTCACGGACTGTCACGGGCCGAACGAACGAAGCCCGCCGGGTCGCGGCGGGCTTCGAGGGATGGTGGCTTGGGGCAGACTTGAACTGCCGACACCGCGGGTATGAACCGCGTGCTCTGACCAACTGAGCTACCAAGCCAGAACGGCCGCCATCTAATGGAGGTCCCGCCCGCCGGCAAGGGCTCAGGGCGAGGGCTCAGGGCGAGGCAGGTGGCTCCTTGCGGACGAGGTCCAGGTTGCGGCGGATCGCCTCGGCCTGCGGTGCGCTGGGGAAGCGGATCAGCAGCTCTTCAAGGATCGCCCGGGCCTCGGCCAGCCGCAGGGCTCGCTCGGTGGGATCGGGCTCGCTGCGGGCGCGCAGGTAGATGGCACCGGCCCGCTCGCGCTCCTGGTGGATCCAGGCCTCCTCGACCCGGGCGCGGAGCTCGGACACGCCGTCGGCACAGGCGACCTGGGCGCAGGGCTCCAGGGCGGCCAGCGCGGCGCCCGGATCGCCCGCTTCCAGGGCAGCCCGGGCCAGCGCGACCGGGTCCGAGGAGGAGGAGCCTCGCTCCAGGACCCGCCTGCTCTCGCTCTCGCTCTCGCTCTCGTTGTCGGTTTCGCTCTCGCTCTCGCTCGCGTTCTCGCTCTCTCCCGGCGGGACAGCCGGCTCCTCCGCGGGCGGGTTGAGGTCCTGGACTCCGCCCAGGTCCTCCTCGTCCACCTGCACGCCCACCGGCGAGAAGGTGGCCATCAGCTCGGGCAGCGCCTCTTCGAAGAGGCTGGGCGCCGACATCGGCTGGTTGCGCTCCTCGATGGCGACCACCCGCTGGAGGTAACGCTGGACCTGCTGACGCTCGGTCGGAGCCATCAACGCGGCCTGCCGGGAGAGATCGATGGCGGCGACGAGGCGATCGCGGCGATCGGTCTCGATCTCGCCGACGATCAGCGACTCCAGGCGGATCTCGATCTCGGCCAGGTCATTGGGGACCGGCAGGGGCTCGGGTCGCAGCCCGCTGGCGCCGCCGTAGCTGACCACGCAGCCGCCCCCGAGCGGGAGCAGGGCCAGGAAGACCACGGCGAGGGCGGGGCGGGCGCGCATCGAGGTTCCGACTAACGCGGGGGCTCGGGGGCCGCCTCTGGGCCGATTCGAGGCACGATGCCGCCGGTGTCGACGGGCTCGCCCTCCTCCGCGCCCGTGGGGGGTGGGTCGGTGGAGGGA
>ERZ761602.3348-NODE-3348-length-22857-cov-5.965924_pt1 | contig 22857 bp, 21 predicted proteins | sample MGYA00512165_ERZ761602 | MGnify/ENA primary metagenome ERZ761602 (study PRJEB28899, sample SAMN02445085) | bioreactor sludge metagenome | biome: EBPR sludge; isolation source: Thorneside wastewater treatment plant | place: Australia: Brisbane, Thorneside...
GGGCCGCCGCCTCGGTCGGCTGATGTACGAGGGACGCTGGTTCGATCCGCAGGCACTCATGCTGCGGGATTCGCTCCAGCGCTGGGTGGCTCGCCTCATCACCGGTGAGGTCACGCTCGAACTTCGTCGCGGCGACGACTACACCATCCTCGACACGACCGGCCCTCGGCTCGCCTACCATCCCGAGAAGCTGAGCATGGAATCCGGCGAGTCCGAGTTCGGTCCCGAAGATCGCATCGGGCAGCTTTCGATGCGCAACCTGGACATCCAGGACACCCGGGCCAAGCTACTGGCCTACTTCGAGCAGGATGCCCTCGTCGATGGCGGCCTGCGCTCGTTGGGCATGGGCGAACCGTGAAGATCGATCTCCCCCGCGTCGACCTGATCCAGCGCCCGACGCCAATCCATCGCCTTCCCCGTCTCTCCGAAGAACTCGGCGTCGATCTGTGGATCAAGCGCGACGACCTCACCGGGTTTGCGTTCGGCGGGAACAAGGGGCGCAAGCTCGAGTTCCTCATTGCCCAGGCGCTAGCAGAGCGGGCCGAAGTCGTCGTGACCTGCGGCTCGGCCCAGTCGAACTTCGTCCGGCAACTCGGGGCGGCCTGCGCATGCTTCGGACTTCGCTGCGTCGCCGCCACGATGTACCTGCCGCATGAGCCCGAGATGGGCAAGCCCGAAGAGGCGTTCGCTCACGACCGGAGCGGCAACCTCTTCCTGGACGACCTCGTGGGCGTCGTTGTCCGGATCTTCCCGGACGACTCATGGGACAAGCTCTTCGAGCACGCCGAGGATTTGGCCGTCGCCGAGGAGCACGCCGGCCGTCGCGTCTACCGCGTCCCGGTCGGAGGATCGTCGCCGCTAGGCGCCTATAGCTTCGTCGAAGCCGCATCGGAGCTTCAACCGTTCCCTGCGTTCGACACCCTTGTCTCCCCGAGCAGCAGTGGGAGCACGCTGGCCGGCCTGGCCTATGCCCTCCACGGCACGTCGACTCGCGTCGTCGGGATCTCGTGCGATCCCGAGCCCGAGAACCTCGATGACCTCGTCCGCCTCACCGCGGGTCTCGATGCGCTTCTCGGCTTATCGAAGCGGATGGACCGAGCGAGCTTCGACCTTCGGTTCGACTTCGTCGGTCCCGGATACGGCGTACCGAGCTCGGCGGGTGACGCAGCGACGACGCGGCTTGCGCGTCGCGAAGGCCTCTTCCTCGATCCGGTGTACTCTGCGAAGGCGTTCGCCGGCCTGCTCGCCCTCTTCGAGGCAGGCGATATCGGCGGCCGCATCCTGTTCTGGCACACGGGCGGGCTCCCTGCACTGCTCGCGAATCGGGCTTAGCCCTCGCCGCGGAGACCCCGTTGGACCGAGACCGCTTCGATCGCGGCCAGCGCCGCTTCGCGCCCCTTGTTACCGAGCTTCATCCCCGCCCGCTCGATCGCCTGCTCCTGGCTCTCGGGGGTGAGGACGCCCCACGCAATCGGGAGATCGCGCTCCATCTGGAGCTGCATCAGTGCGCTGGATACGTCGTTCGCGAGCATCTGGGCATGGCTCGTCGCGCCCTGGAGAATGCAACCAAGGGCGATCACGGCGTCAGGTTTGCGTGCTTCGAGAAGGGTCTGGATCGCGAGCGGCATCTCCCACGTCCCCGGCACGTGCACGACCGTGACATCGGCGCACCCGTGCCGGGTGAGGGTATCGATCGCCCCCGCGAGAAGCTCGCGGGTGACGTATTCGTTCCAGCGCGAGACGACAATCGCGATCCGCATCGCGCTCGCATCCATCTTGCCGTCGATGGTCTCCATCGCCGATTCAGCTCGGATTCGCGACGTAGGCGCCGCCTCGGCAAGCCTTGAGGTAGTGCAACGCGTGGACCTGGCCGGTCATCTCCAAGTCGGCGCGATAGACCGGGTCGTGCCAGCCCTCGATGTCGATCGCGCCCTGGAATCCGGCCTGGCGCAGAATCGTGATGATATCGGTCCAGTTCGTGTCCCCGAATCCGGGGGTGCGGTGGTAGACGACCGGCAGCCCGCTTCGGATGCCCTGTTCGGCCACGACGTCCCTGCAGACGGTCGCGTCCTTGCCGTGGACGTGGTGCACGCGCCCAACCCACTTTCGTAGCTGGGCGATCGGCTCGATGAAGCTCACCATCTGATGGCACGGCTCCCATTCGAGGCCGAGTGTGTCACCGGGCACTTCGTTGAACATCATCTCCCATGCCCGTGGTGCGTGGGCGATGTTCCACTTCGGGGCTTCCCACGTTCCACCCATGTCGCAGTTCTCGAACGCGATCTTGACGCCTTCGTCGGCGGCAACCTTGGCGAGGCGTCCGAAGACCTCTTTGAACTTCGGCATGCTCTGGTCGACGGGCCGATCCTCGAGCGCGCCGGCGAAGCCGCAGACGACCTTCGCGTCGAAGTGCTTGCAGGCGCGGATGACGACCTCCCAGTCGGCGGCGGTCTTCTCATCCTGCAGCGGATTGCCGTAGATGCCGAGGCTGGAGATGATCGCTTGGTCGCCGAGGACGTCTTTGGCCTGCCGTGCAAACTCGGGCAGGTCGATGTCACCGACGTACTGCCACAGCGTCAGTTCGAGCGACTCGAACCCATGGGGGAGGATTTGGCGCAGGTAGTCGACGCCGGAGCCAAAGCCGGCCAGCGTTCCGATACGAATGTCTTGATGATCCACGTGGGAGACCGATTCCATAGGCGCCCGGAAGCCTACCTACCCTTCCCGGGTTCTCGCCTCGTCACCAACGGGACAGCCCCCGGCGATATCGCCGGGGCCAAGAGTCTGGTCGGGCCAGGGATCAGCGCTTGGCTCGGCGCCTCAAAAGCGCCGCGAGACCAAGTCCAAGTGCGGCGATCGACGCGGGCTCCGGCACCGCCTCGGTGACGACACGAATCTGGTCACCAGGGCTCGCGGCGTTCAGGTTCAGCGTAATCTCGCGATCATTGTGCCAACGAATGAACTCGTTGGATCCGATCTCCAGTCCCCGTGCATTGAAGTGCCCGGGAGCCTTGTTCGCGTTCGGCACGAGAGGATTGATCAGGTAGTCCGACAAGATGAAGTGATCGTTCGACGCGTCGGTTCGCTCGTTCGTGATCACGCCGAGAATCTTCCGGTCAAACCGGAATCGTCCTACCGCGCTCCCATCGACGGGGTCGAAGTAGAAGTAGTAGCTGTCGATCGCCGTTCCCGCCGCCACGACGTTATCGTTGTTGTTGAAGTGGCTGGTGGAGTTCGTCGGGAACGAATTCGGGGGCAGAATGCTGACGACGAGATCGTTGGCGAGCGAGTGATTCTCCCGCTCGGTCCAGTAGTTGATGGTGTTGACGCCGTAGGCGTCCGCGAAGTACTTCATGTCCCCCGGGGCGCCGATCGCTGTACCGCTTCCGCCGACGAGCGTTACTCCCGCATGCGAGACAGCGACCGAAGCGATCAAGATGGCGGCAAGCGCCCCGCGGTGAAAGGTGTGCGTCTTCATGGTCCTCTCATCTCCGAAATAGACAAGTGCCCCCGGAGAACCGGGGGCAAGGGGTGTTGTGGGAATCAGGCGGCGCGATTGCGACGACGGCGGATCAGGGCGAGCGCCCCGAGGCCGAGCGCGGCAAGCGTCGCAGGCTCAGGAACCGGCGTGATCTGGTCCTGGATGCCCTCTCCGGTCAGGAGAAGGAGCCCCTGCTTCGGACCGTTGGGATTCGAGGCGATGTTGGCAAGCCACGACTCGGCAACGTCGGTGACGCCCGCCTCGAACTGGCTGCCATCGACCCAAAGCTTGGAGAGCGCGCCTTGGACGAGGGTCATGTCATCGTCCATCACGAGTTCCCACTGGGCGAGCTGGAACGCCTTCATCGAACTCGCATCGACGACGGCGCTCTTGTAGCTGCCCCAGAGCCGCTCGAGGTTGTGGGTGCGGGTCGCATCGAACAAGACCGGGCCGCTGATGCCTCCCGTCGCCGTCGACGACCCGAGCAACGGGAAGACGTTGGGGTGAGTCCCGTTGCCGCCCAGACCCTCTCCTACCTCCGCGCAGAAGGCGTCGAACGTGGTCGGCACGAGCGTGTCGGTCCCGCCCGTTCGCGTGCCCTGAAAGAGCGTCGCGTTGGTCGTGATCGGTCCCACATTGCCGGGCAGGTTGGTCGTGTATGAGACGCCATGCGTCCCGAAGCCGAAACTGTAGTTGGCCGAAATGTCGCCCGCGCGAGCGACTTGGGTCAATCCCGAAACTGCCAGCAGGCCAAGGCCTGCCGACACGCAAGAACGTGTAGTCAAGTTGAATCTCCTCTCGATCAAACATGGCCGCCTGCCGACGGCACCTATGTCGCTATTGCCGAAACTCCCGTGAAATGTGACGTGTTTCCGCAAACTCCGCAGATTTGCCGGCACCCCGGGTGATCCGGGGTGCCTTTACGCCGCGCTATTGCTTTCGGCGGCGCCGCAGGAGGGCAAGACCACCCAGGCCGAGCGCAGCCAAAGTGGCGGGCTCCGGCACCGGGGTCACCATGTCTTGAACCCCCGCGCTCGTGAGAAGCAGCAACGAGGTTTGCGGTCCGTTCGGATTCGCGGCGATCGACTGCAGCCAACCCTCGGCGACGTTCGTGATGCCGGCCTGGTTCTGTCCCGGATCGACCCAGAATCTCGAGCCACCACCCTGCACGAGGGTGAGATCGTCATCGAACGTGATCTCCCACGCCGCGAGCTGAAACGCGCGCATCGTGAGGTTGTCGTTCACCAGCGACTGGAATCCGCCCCAAAGAAGCTGCATGTTCCGGGTTCGGACCGCGTCGAAAAAGACGGGACCGCTGATCCCACCGCCGTTCGTCGTCGACCCGAGGAGCGGGAAGACGTCGTTATGGGTGATCGAGTTATTGGCCGGCTCGTTGATTTCAACGCAGTAAGCCGTGAAGCTGTTGGGAACCAAGGTGTCCGTTCCGCCGGTCCGAGTCCCTTGGAACTCGGTGGCGAGAATCTGCGCCTGGCCGCTGCTGAATGGGAGATTGGCGTGGAAGTCCACGGGGTGGACTCCGTAGCCGAAGACGTAGTTCGCCGAAATGTCGCCGGCATGAGCCGAGTGGACACCACCCAATCCCATCAACACCGCCGCTCCGGCCGCCAGATAAGTCCGAGATGACATGAGAGTAACCAAGCTCCTTCTCAAAGTCCCGTCATGAAGACAGGCATTTACACTTGGTCTTTCGCGAGGGCCGTGCGTTCTGTGACGTTCAGGAACCGATTCTCAGCGATTTTTCATGAAGTCGGGCGTGGATGCCGACGACAAGGGTGATCGCCTGAGCGATCACCATGAGGGTCGCGCCGCCCATGATCATGCCCGCAATCGACGTCAGGAGGCCCGTGTAGAGCGCCAGATCCTTACCCCCCGCTCGTACGATCCCGATCACCCCGAGTGCCGCGACGGCCAACGTGAGGATCCAGACGATCCACGCCGCGACGGTGAACAGCCGGTAGAGAAAGCGAAGCATGCCTCGATCTGGCGTCGGAAAGCCCCCGGTCGGCGCCGGAGCTTCGGTCTCGGTTGGGGCGGGGCGGGGGTCGGATCGCGCCATCGGGAGATTCGGCAGCGATGCGACCGCGTAGGGTGCGGCCTCCTGGGCGTATTGCTGCTCGAGGAACCCGCGGTCAATCTGATGCGCCCGCAAACCCGTCCCCTTCGAAACGAGTTGCCTGTCGACCATTTCCAGCCAATTCTCAAACGAAATCACCTGTCTCACCCCACCGAAATCATAGATTGCGCCTCCTCCTCAAGGACGAGCGCCATGGGTGTTTCGACTTCGCGTGCGGGCCTGATGTTGCGTCCCGGTCCCGATTTTCGGCGGCATTTTCGGGGTACTCTCCTCCCTCTCGGGCGGTTAGCTCAGCGGTAGAGCACTTCGTTCACACCGAAGGGGTCACAGGTTCAAATCCTGTACCGCCCACCATTCTCTCAGGGACAATCGCCGGGCGTCAGGGGCCGGCGAGCCCAAGGCGCATGTTTGTGAAGTCGAGGCGCAGTGTTCCCCGAGAGAAGAACGCGTGAGAGACGATCCCGACGATCCTGCACCCGTGCGCATACTCCAGCGACTCCGGGAAAGCCCCTGCGATCCCGACGACGTCCGACCGGACGAGCTTGCCTAAGGCAAGCCGATCGAGGACGAACGGGGTCACGCTGACCTTCCCGCCGCCGCCGACACCCTCGATCGCACCGGCACCAAGCTTCACGCCAAGCTCCTTGAGGACCGACGTCGGGCCTGCATAGGCCGCGCCCGCCAGGCCCGTATCGACAAACAGAAGACCCTGCACATCCCCAACCTGACCTCGCGCGAGGACGAAGTGATCCCCAGCAAGTAGCATCGGTTCGCCTGGCGCTCCAGGGGTGGCAGCGACCGTGGGCTCGAGCTTAAGGACGCCATTGGCATAGTCGATCGTGGAGCAGAATTGGGACAGCACGCCGATCCCAAGAACTCCATGGACAGGCAGCCCATTGGCGATCAAGGCGAACTTCTTCGTGCTCAGGATTTGAACCGGGATGTTCTCGAGCGTGACTCCGGGGAAGGAGATGGACTTCGCGCGGCCCAGGCCGACCCCAGCCTTCTGACCGGCCGCGAACGTGCCCGTCGCTTCCGCAATCGGTTCGATGCGCAAGGACCTCGCAAAGTCCGTGTCGAGGATAGTCTCGCCAGCTCCTGTATCCAAGACAAAGTTCGCCCGGTGACCCTCGACTGCCAGTTCCAGGATCGGAAGCGGATGAACCTGGACGAACTTGATCTTCGCCGACTGCCCCAATTTCTTGTAGGGGACGGAGGCACCGAACGAGGCGAGCTGTTTCGACCGACCGACATTGCCAGACTTGGCAAACAAGAGCGCGGCACGAGGATAGTCCATTTGCCGATAGGCGATGATTGCTTGCAAGCCTGTGAGGAGCTTATCCTCGGGCGACGCCTTGAGCGCCGCCGCCAACACGCGGTCCGCCTCGGTCAGATTGTTCTCCAACACAAGGACCTGAGCGAGGACACGACGCGCAGCGAGGGACCCTGGCTCCTGATTCAGCTGAGCCGAAGCAAGACGTTTCGCTTCGGTCAGATCGCCTCTTCGAAAACACTCCTCAAACGAGGACGGTGCGGAGACGGCCATACAAGAAAGGACTAAGAGCGGTGCGAGCATCATGCGGACTCCTCCTTGGTGAGGGGGTGGATGGCGAGGGTGAGGACGCTATCCTCCGAGCCCGGCGATACCGGCTCAAGGGCCTCAAGCACCCGGTCGATCGCCAAATTGAGAGCGGCGAGGGTCTCAGTCGTGGCTCGGAAGTGCTTGCGGAGCACCCGGACTTGATCAACCGCCCCAGGGCCAAGGTGTCCCGCGTAGGCCTGTTCCTTGGCGTCGGCTAGGGCCGCCTCGAGGGTTGCGATCAGCAACTCGTCGAAGGGCGGGCACTCCGATGGGGTCTTCACGACGCCGCGATCGAGGACGAAGTCGCGGGCAATCGACCCGTACGTCTTCTCGACGCATCCACGCAATTGTCGCTCGCTCACGACTTCGATCAAGCCGGCATCGTGAAGTGTCTCGACGTGATGATAGAGCGTCGTCGACTTCAGCGCGAGCACCTTCGAGAGGTCGAGCGGCGACATCGCCTGCTGGGAGAGAGCCTCCAAGATGCGCATCCGTATGGGATGTGCGATGGCTTGGACCTGCTTCCAGTCGACAAGGCAATGAACAGCTTTCACGCCCATTGTACGGAAATAACCGAATAATCGGTTCCCAGCGTGCAATCGACTTTGGAAGGCAGCTCTCGCCAAGCCTGCACCCCTGGCCGAATCGGGTGAGGTGGACTGCTGGATTACCTTTCCGCCCCCGGGGGAGAGGCCCCGGTTGAGGTGGACCGCGGAGATACCTCTCCGCCCCCGGGGGAGAGGTCGGTGAGCGCAGCGAACCGGGTGAGGTGGGCTTCCTTTTTGAGACCGACCGCTTCCGGCCTCCTCATCCGAATCGGGCTACGCCCTCACCGACTTCTCCTCCATTGGAGGAGAAGTTGCCTGTGAACGCCCTCACCTGATTCATCGCCCCCTGAAACCGCTGAGATACCTCTCCGCCCCCGGGGGAGAGGTCGGTGAGCGCAGCGAACCGGGTGAGGTGGGCTTCCTTTTGAGACCGACCGCTTCCGGCCTCCTCATCCGGTTCGGGCTACGCCCTCACCGACTTCTCCTCCATTGCAGGAGAAGTTGCCTGTGAACGCCCTCACCTGATTCATCGCACCCTGAAACCGCAGAGATACCTCTCCGCCCCCGGGGGAGAGGTCGGTGAGCGCAGCGAACCGGGGGAGGTGGCATGGAGAAGTTGTCGACGGACGTCCGCTTCCACTACCTCTTATGCTTTTGAGTCAGAACGACCAGCCGTAGCTGATCCCCACGTGGCGCATCTTGACGAGCATCAGCGTGACATTCGACGTAGGCATCTTGTAGGTCAAGAGCAGGTGGGTGTTGCGGCCATCGTTCATCCCCATCACGTCCCAGTGCTCGTCGAGTACGACGTTCGCACCGAACGGAAACAGGAAACGCTTCTCCCACTCGGAATAGCTCACCGAAACATACGGTGCGATCCGTCCCCCGGGCAGACCTTTGGCGAAGGTCGTGAAGTACGCTCGTGTCCCTTCGGGCGAGAAGATCCGATCGCTCGACGTTCCAAAGGAAACCATCGGCGTCTTTTCCGACTCCGGTAACGCGATCCAGTTCCCGATCGGGTTGACCTCATCGATCGCGGGATTGTATTCAAGACCCAACTTCAGCCGGGGGGTCAAGGCGTAGGACGCCGTGAACCGCCAGCGCGGTCGATCGGCCGGGACGCCAACCCAACGGGCTGAAAAGTACCACTTGAACTTGAGCTCGCTCGAACCGAGCGGGCGTCCCTCACCGGGTCACCCGGTTCACGTGGGGACGGCGGTCGGTGACGTTTGGCGGCGTTCGTCCGGCCTCTTCTCTTGGGCCACGACCTGCGTCACGTTGAGTGTAACGAGTCCGGCCAGTAGGATCGACTTCATCGGCTTTCGACTCATCGCGACCCGCCCGAGTTTAGCTCAGGCTGCGGACTCACGCACGGCGGATGAGGCTCGACATTCAACGACCGGTCACGACCTTGCCGGTTCTGGCATCGATCAACACGCCCCAGCGGCGCGCCTTGGCATCGACCAAGTGTACGGACCAGACCGGCTTGGAGTTGAACTTGTCGAGACGAACCTCGATCACCGTCCCCGACTGACTCTTCTGCGCCGATCGAACGGCGGTCTCCAGCGTCGCGCGCGGGGTCACCGCGGGATAGCCTGCTGCGGCGGTCGCACTCATGTCGTAGCGTCGATCGACCTTGCCGTCCTTTGCGGACAAATCGACGCCGAGGAGAACGCCACGCGTAGTGAACGCTTGAGCACTCCAAAACAACTCCTGCCGCCGCTCGACGAGGGCGATTCGAACCATGCGCCCGGTCAGGTGTTTCGCAATCGCGGCGCGGGCCGACAGGACGTTGGCGAGTTTCGCGCCCTTGAGGCCGGCAATCTTGTTCGTGGCGTACGCCTGACCCCAAGTAGAGGCAACGGCTCCGAGGGCGGCCACGACGAGCAGGAAACGCATGGACATTGCCGTCGTTGTACCCAGCCGCTCCCGCCCGATATCGTTCGAGCGCAAATCACTTCGAACGGGCGGGGCGATTCGACGGCCATCCTTGCGACCCGTGCGGGCCTCGCCGTTGGACCGGTCGGTAAGACGGATACAATGGTGCCATGGCAAGGCGCGATCTCGACGAGTGGCTTTGGCAGATCGGTACCGAACTCCAGCGACTCAGCCGAGAAGTCGCTCCTGGCGGTCCGAAGCTGGCCCGCGGTTCGGCGTGGCAGCCGCGGGTGGACGTCGCGGAGACCTCCGACAGCCTCGTGATCAAGGCCGAGCTCGCCGGCATCGGAAGCGAGGATGTGCGCATCTCCCTCGACCTCAAGACCCACACGCTTCTGTTGCGCGGCGTCCGTAGCGAAGAGGACCTGCAGGAAGGTGCCCGGTGCGGCTACCATCAGATTGAGATCGACTACGGCGAATTCGAACGCGAGATCAGCCTCCCTGAGGTGCCGATCGAGGCAGGTGGCATGGGTGCCCAGTACCGCAACGGCTTCCTCATCGTCATCATCCCGAAAGCCCTCGAACCGTCGACCAAGGTGCTGATGCGCCGCACGATCACCGTTCGCAAAACGCATGTCTGACGTCAAGACCCCGCTCGAACAGCCGCTCGACGACGAACCCGAGACGATCGTCTCGGAGTTGGAACCCGAGGACCTCGTCGAGGAGCGTCGTCCCGACGTTCCGACCGAGATCAACATCCTCCCGCTGCGGGACTCCGTGATCTACCCGATGCTGATCGCGCCGCTCAGCGTTGCCCGGGAGACCAGCGTCCAGCTGATCGACGAGAGCGTCACAGGCAACAGCCGGGTCATCGGCACGGTCGCCCAGCGCCAGCCCCAGACCGAACAACCCGGCTTCGACGACGTGTACGACCATGGATGCGCGGTGATCATCCGCACGCTGGTGAAGATGCCGGATGGCGTCCGGCTCATCGTCCAGGGCATCGCTCGCTTCCGGATCGTGGAGCGACTCCAGGAAACGCCGTATCTGCGGGCACGGATCGAAGTCATCGAGGAGCCGGAGGCATCTCCCGAAAAGGAAGAAGAACTCGAGGCACTCCGCCGCTCCGTCGGCGCGCTCTTCGACCAGGCGGTGCGCCTCTCACCCCAGCTTCCCGATGAGCTGCGATCCCTCACCCAAGCCGTGCAGGAGCCCGGGGTTATGGCCGACCTCGTGGCCGCCCACATGACCTTGCCCCTCGAAGACAAGCAGAAGATCCTGGAGACGAACGACGTCATCGCACGCATGCGGCACCTCTTGGAGATGCTGAGCCGCGAAGTGCGGGTCCTGGAGCTCACAAGCAAAGTCCACTCCGAAGTCAGCGCCGAGCTGAGCAAGAGCCAGCGCGAGTACTACCTCCGCGAACAACTCAAAGCGATCCAGCGCGAGCTCGGAGAATCGGAGGAACGTGGGGAGGAACTGGACGAACTCCGCGAGAAGATCGATGCGGCGAACATGCCCGCCGAGGCCCTCCGCGAAGTCAACCGAGAGTGGGAGCGCTTGCGCCGAATCAACCCCGGCTCGCCCGAGTACACCGTCGCGCGGACCTACGTCGATACCATGGCGGCGCTTCCCTGGAGCACGTCGACCGAAGACATCCTCGACCTCCATCGGGTGAAGGAGATTCTCGACGAAGATCATTACGGTCTCGAGAAGATCAAAGAGCGGATCCTCGAGTTCTTGGCCGTTCGCAAAGTGAAGCGCACCGGCACGATCCGGCAGCCGATCCTCTGTTTCGCCGGGCCGCCCGGCGTCGGCAAGACCTCGCTCGGGCGCTCGATCGCCCACGCGATGGGACGCAAGTTCGTCCGCATCTCGCTCGGTGGCATGCGCGACGAGGCCGAGATTCGCGGGCATCGTCGGACCTATATCGGGGCTCTCCCCGGACAAATCATCCAAGGCCTCCGGCGGGCCGAGACGAACAACCCGGTCTTTGTCCTCGACGAGATCGACAAGCTGGGGAGCGACTTTCGGGGGGACCCCTCATCCGCGCTCCTCGAGGTGCTCGACCCCGAGCAGAACAACTCGTTCCGCGACCATTACATCGACGCCCCTTTCGATCTCAGCCGGGTGTTCTTCATCACCACCGCGAACCGCTTGGACACGATCCCGGCGCCACTCCGCGATCGCATGGAAATCATCGAGCTTGGCGGATACACCGAGGAGGAGAAGCTCCAGATCGGGTTGCGCCACCTCGTTCCGAAGCAGATCGAGGAACACGGCCTGCGTCCGTCGATGATCGAGTTTCAGCCGGCGGCGGTCAAGGTGCTCATCCGTTCGTACACGAGGGAAGCAGGCGTCCGCAACCTCGAGCGGGAAATCGCGGGAGTCGTCCGGAAGGCGACGCGCAAGTTCGCGGAAGGACGACGGGCGAAGCTCGTGGTGACCCCCAAGTTCGTTCAGGAGGCGCTCGGCGCGCCGCGCTACCTCCACGATGAGGTCGCCGAACGCGAACTCACGCCGGGGATCGCGGTCGGCCTCGTGTGGACGCCGGTCGGCGGCGATGTGGTCTTCATCGAAAGCTCACGCATGTCGGGCGCGAAGGGCCTCACCCTGACCGGCCAGCTCGGCGACGTGATGAAGGAAAGCGTTTCCGCCGCACTGAGCTACGTCCGGAGCCATGCCTCCGAGCTCAAGATCGACCCCAAGTTCTTCGAGACGTCGGACATCCATGTCCACGTACCGGCCGGAGCGGTGCCGAAGGACGGTCCGAGTGCAGGCGTGACGATGCTGACCGCCCTGGTCTCACTCCTGACCGGGCGTCGGGTCAAGCCCCGCCTCGCGATGACGGGGGAGATGACGCTGACGGGTCAAGTGCTCCCGGTAGGCGGCATCAAGGAGAAGGTCCTGGCTGCCCACCGAGCCGGCGTCGAGACCGTGATCCTCCCGGAAGACAACCGGAAGGACTTCATGGAGGAGATTCCCGACGAGATTCGGGCGGAACTCAAGGTCCACTTCGTGAGCAAAGCCGCGGACGTGCTGCGATTGGCGCTGGACCGATAGCCCAGGCGAGGACGATCGGATCATGCAGCCCCGATCGCTGGGTACGATCCAAGGCAAGAAGGTTCGCATGAAGAGACTTATCCCAACCCTCCTGATCGGCGCCGTGGCAGTTCAAATGCTGTTGGCCCAGTCCGCGCTCTTGGTACCGGCGGCGGCACAGACTCCCCGCTCACAGGATGCGAAGTCGTGCCTCAAGTTCGTGAATGACTTCTACGCCGGCTACCTTGCGTCGGGGAAGAACGCCGACCCCCTCCGTCTTGCCCTGAAAGAGAAAGGCTCGAACTTCAGCAAGGAACTCGTCCAGCGGCTGAACGAGGACTACCGAGCTGCGGCCAAATCCCCCGATGAAATCGTCGGGCTCGATTTCGATCCCGTCCTCAATGGGCAGGACTTCGCGGACAAGTATGTGGCGACCAAGGTCACGAAGAAGGGGAACCGCTACCTGGTGGAGGTCTTTGCCGTCTATGGCGGCAAGCGCGACAGCAAGCCCGCCGTGATTCCCGAGCTGCAGCGCAGCGGAAGCCGTTGGGTCTTCATGAACTTCCACTACCCGGACCATCCCAAGCCCGACAATCTGCTCAACATCCTCAAGCGGCTGAAAGCCGACCGTGACAAGGGCGGTTGAGAGGTCTCAGGCTCTCCGGCTTGAACGACGATGCTAGCCGCTTCCGAATCTCCTCTCCCCGCTCTGCGGCGGGGAGAGGAGGCATCCGCGGGGTCAGGGCTTGGAGGAGCTCCTTTGCACAGGGCCTCGGTAAGTGATCCCCATCGAATCGGGCAACCCGTAGAGACTCGGCATCAAGAACTTGCCACGCTGAGGACCGACTTTGTCCACCTCGGTAGGGGCACCCTTCTCCTGGACCCAGCGATCGTTGCGGATCGCCTTGACTTCCCACGAGACCTCGACGTTCGGGGCGCTGGTCCGAATGACGAATTCACCGTCCTTGATCTTCCGAACGACCTTCGCGAGCACGAAGTCCTCGGAGTCGCCTTCGTCGATGACGGTAAGCGAGTAGCGCGGATCGCGGTTGATCGCCTCGTAGTAATCGGGCAGGGTGATCGTCGCGTAGCCGCGCTCATTGGTGCGCACGATGCCGTTGTAAAAGTTCTGCGGCTCGGGACTCTCGGAGCTGTAGTGCAGCAGCATCTTGTTTTCCGGGTCAAGTGGGTGATCGATGACGAACGACTTCGTTCCGGAAGCTCCGAATCGTCCGTTCGAGTAGACGGCCCAACCCGTAGCAGACGGATTAACGCCAACGACGCCGTAACCCGTGTTGTTTGCTACCGTGTTCTGGCCGTAGACCCCAACTCCGCCGGGTGAGTTGACCTCGCTGTAGACTCCCTGGGTAAATCCGGCGGTGCTGAAATTCACGGCGTAGACACCGGCACCATTGCCCGACGAGGTTTGCCCGGAAAGTGCATCGACCGCCCCGGCGTTCGGGTCGGTCGATACGAACAGGCCAGCCGTACCGGCAGCGGTTAGCCCATGTACTTTGGCCGACGGCGAGCTTGTGCCGACACCGAGGGTTCCGGCAAAGTACCCGTTGCCCCCGCCGGTGATGCTCGCCACCCGGTTGCTGTTTTCGGCGAACCAGGCATGGGTCGCCGAGTTGGAGAGATTCGTTTGAAAGGCGGCTGATCCGAACGGGGTGAGGTCTCCGGCGAAGATCGAAACACTGGACGTAGCTCCGTTGACGTGAAGCACGGACCCCGGGGTCGAGGTTCCAATGCCAACCCTGCCTCCGCGCACGCTGAGAGCTCGGACGTTGTTCGAATACATGTCGAGAAGGCCGTCCCCGGCCGAGTTCAGCCCCGTGTCGGTATCGCCCACGGCCAGACTGATGGTCGGAGTCCCGCCAAATCCAGTTTCGAAGTACCCCCTGCCGAGCACGTGCAACCGCGCGGTGGGTGAGGAGAGCCCCACTCCGATGTTGGTTCCGTTGCTTGTCATCACCGCGCCTGAAACCTTGAAGAGCGAAGTCGGCAGAATGGCGAGTGACGGATTGGGATAAGTGCCGGTGAGGTCTCCTCCCGCCGGTCCGGTCGGGGCGAGAGCGGATGGAAATGGGGTCCAAGTGCCGTTACCCACCCCGTCCGATACGAGGTAGCGACCCGCACCGGCACCGGTCGTCAGCCTGAAGCCTCCCATGATCGACATGCCCGTGACGTTGGTGTTGCCGACCTGGGCAAGGCCAGGCGTCGTGGGCTGGACGAGTACGAAACCCATGGGGGATTGGGATTCGGCTCGGTTGACGACGCCGAACAGGACGGCACCCATGATTCCCAGGGACGCGATCGGTAAGACTGAACGATTGAGACGCATTCTAGTTTCCTCCAAACTTGCGGCAAAAATGGGGTGCCGCAGAGCCCGATTCTAGCAGCGGGATTTCGGTCGAAGGCGGTCCCGCGCCCGAACACCGTAGAAGTGCAGTCGCGAGCGTCGCCCGGCCCAGATCGGTCGCATCGTCTTTGCCCGTGAGCGGTGGGAACGTGATTCGTGAGTCTCCCCAGCGGCTCGCTGCAGGACCTTTGTCCCGGAGTCCCGAACCAAGATTCGCACTTCACCGTCTCCGCTGGGCACTATGATAAGACTCACCACGTTGTTTTTCCTTCTCGTCGTCGCGGTAGCCGCAGTCTCCGCACAGCCGGGTCGCACTCGCCAGAAACCGACCGTCGGCCTGCTCCCATACATGGAGCAGAGCAACTTCAAGGGCTTTCAGAACGCGTTTCTGACGCAACTCACGGCCAGCCTGAAGAGCGCCGACCTCGTCGTCATGCCTCCGAAGGAAACGCTCGCCCGATTCAGGAAGAGCGGCATCGATCCCCACAAGTACGTTGCCAATGCGAAGGCCTTCACCGGCAGCGACGAGGAACTTGGCGCCCTGATCGCGTGGCTTCAAGCGCAAAAGAGTTCGAAGAACCAGCCCGGAAAGGTCGTGGTCAATCTGATCGACACGAGTACGGGCGAGATCGTCTGGGCCGACGAGTTCCTTGCACGTGGCCGAGATGATGCCAAGGCAGCAGCCGATCGATTGGCCGCAGCGATCAAGAAGCGACGACGATGAGGGGGTAGGGCGTGAGGGGCAATGACCCTCCGCCCCCGGGGGCGAGGTCGGTGACCGAAGCGAACCGGGTGAGCGGAGTATGCCCGGCCCCCTCAACCGGTTGGGCGATGCCCCCACCAACTTCACCTCCAATGAAGGAGAAGTTCCGATCCTCCTGCGGGCGAGCCCCGCGAGCGGCCCCTCCCTCTCCCCACGACAGGTTGGGAGAGGTTGCACGTAGGTGCGCCACGGGACAAGGGTAGCATGGTCGTTTCCCGCGGGCCGGTTTCGCGGAATTCAACGCCATGAACCTTTCACTCAGGTGCCTCCTCTCGACTTCTGTTCTCGCCCTCGCCTCGACCGCCCTGACGTTCGCTAGCCCGTCGCTTCAAGATCGGCCGACGTTGCGGTTTGCCGCCTCGTCCGCCGATGGCATGAAGCTCCTCATTGGCGGCACCGGCACGAAAATGCTGACCTCGAGTGATGGGGGGAACACCTGGACACCGCGTGAGACGGATCGGAACTGGACCGCCGGCGCATCCTCGGCCGATGGCGAGAAGCTTGTGGCCGTGGTGAACGGCGGCATGATCTACACAACCGCCGACGCCGGAGTCACCTGGACGCCACGGGACAGCGACCGGAAGTGGTCCGCGGTCGCCTCTTCGGCGGATGGGGCACGATTGGCGGCGACGGTCGAAGGAGACAAGGTCTATGTGTCGACGGATGCGGGCGCGACCTGGACGCCGAAGGGTGCCGGTGGTAACTGGAAGGCGATCGCCAGTTCCGCCGACGGGTCCAAGCTGATCGCCGCCATCGGCGGCGGCCAGATCATGCTTTCGCCCGACGGAGGCGAAACCTGGACGGCAAGCGGGGCGCTGGCCGACGGTGCCGGCGAAATCGGCAACCGGAATTGGGCGGCCGTTGCCTCTTCGAGCGACGGCAGCAGGTTGGCCGCGGCGGAATCCGGCGGACAGGTCTATTCATCCAGCGACTCAGGCGCCACATGGAGGCGGCACGAGTCGGGCCGGCGGGAATGGAATGCACTGGCGATGTCCGCCGATGGAAGCATCCTGATCGCCGCCCCGCTTCAAGGCTTTATGGCGACGTCCAAAGATGGCGGTGCGTCTTGGATCGGGTTTTCACACGGAACTTCCTTCAATTTCGCGGGCGTTGCTTGTTCAGCGGACGGCAAGCGAGTTGTGGCGGTGAACCAGATCCGGGAAACTCCCGCTTTCGAGGGCAGAGCCGGCCAGGTCTTCTGCTCGGAGGATTCCTTCGAGACGTACTCCGAGCGACAAATCACTCCCTCGAGACCGGGCGCCTTCGGGAGGAATGACTCCAAGAACTGGCAGTCGTTGCCGCCTGACACCCCCGAAACCTATGCGTCACCCCGCTCGTGGCTGTCGGTCGCCTCGTCCGCCGACGGCACCAAGATGGTCGCCGTGGCAGGCGCGTCGAACGGGCTCGTCTTCAAGGTGGGGGGATTCCAGAACATCCCACCCGTCGACGCGTGGTTCCGGACCGCCGTCACGGGCACCGACTTCATTTACACGTCTTCGGATTCAGGCGTCTCCTGGACGCCGCGCGGCCAATCCAGACGGTGGATCTCGGTGGCGTCGTCGTCTGACGGAACGAAGCTGATCGCTGCCGACATCGGCGGCAAGCTCTACACTTCGACGGACTCGGGCGAGACCTGGACCCCCCGCGAGACCGATCGTCTTTGGTACTCGGTCGCCTCCTCGTCGGATGGCTCCAAACTCGTGGCGGTCGTGACCGGAGGACAGATCTACACTTCGGCGGACTCGGGAGAAACGTGGACGGCACGGGAGAGCGATCGCCTGTGGCGATCGGTCGCCTCCTCGGCGGACGGCACCAAACTCGTCGCAAGCGTCTCGGCCTATGACGGCCGCATGCTTGTGAACAACGGGGGGTTCCTCTATACGTCCGACGACTCGGGCGCGACATGGACTCAGCGAGCCACCGAAGGAAACTGGTTTTCGGTCGCGTCCTCGGCCGATGGGTCGATCCTCTATGCCGCGCAATATGGCGCAAAAGAGGGCCTCACGATCTACGAAGGGGCGATCTACAAATCGACGGATTCAGGTCAGACGTGGACGAAGTGCCCACCGGCGGCGGCCATGCTCCCGACGATCGTCAATTCGCCTGACGTGTTGTCGCCCGGCAACAATCGGGGGTGGTACTCGATCGCCTGCTCGGCCGATGGAACCCGGGTGGTGGCGGTCGAGCATTACTACAACGGTGCCCAGGAGGATCGGGCGCGAGGGTCCCAAGGCGACGGAATCATCTTCACGTCGAGCGATGGCGGCCAAACCTGGACTTACCAGAAGAGTGCCGGTGACAAGAGAAAGTGGGTCAGCGTCGCGTCTTCGGCGGATGGGAAAACGCTCCTTGCGGCCGAATACCGAGATTCCCTCTTCGGTTCGTCCGACTTCGGGGCGACTTGGGGTCGACGCTTCATCGGCAAGCCGTGGAGCCGCGTGACGTCATCGGCGGATGGAACCAATCTGGCCGCCACCGTCACCGGGGCCCAGATCTACACTTCCGCCGACTCGGGCGAGACGTGGTCACGAAAGGGCAGTTCGAGAGCGTGGACTTCGCTCTTCTCAACTCCGGACGGCAACACGCTGATCGCCGGTGCCCATCCCTCTGAAATCCTCGTCTCATCGGATGCGGGGGACACCTGGACGCCTCGCGGCGAACAGCGGCGCTGGGAGAGCATCGCTGCGTCGGAGGACGGCGCGAAGCTCGCCGCCGTCTTTCAGCGGGGCATGATCTACGTGTCCACGGATTCGGGAGCAACCTGGACCTCTCGCGAAGAGGACCGATCCTGGAGTGCGATCACCTCTTCGGCGAACGGGGCAAAGCTGGCGGCAACGGTGGCCAACGGTCAGATCTATACGTCTTCCGACTCGGGGTTGACATGGACGCCGCGCGACAGCAACCGTCCATGGTCGTCGATTCGGTCGTCGGCCGATGGCACGACGCTGATCGCGGGCGAGGAAGGGGGCCAAGTGTATACGTCCTCGGACTCGGGCGTGACCTGGACCGCACGGGCGATTCCGCATGTGTGGGTGAATGCCAACCGAACCTTCACGATGAGCGCTCCCGTCCGCCAGCTCTGGGCTCTGGCCTGTACGCCCGATGGGAAAACCCTTGTCGCCGCTCCGATGATCGGAAGAATCTATATCTCCACGGATGGGGGGGAGACCTGGACAGCTCGCGGAGAGGAAGCGCGGTGGCAGTCCGTCGCGATCTCGTCCGACGGGACCAAACTCGTCGCGGCGGTCCGCGACGGAGAAATCTGGACATCGACCGACTCGGGCGAGACCTGGAAGGCCAGGAACACGGGGCCGTTCGTGCCGACGCCGACGCCGACGCCGAAGTAATCCCCGGCTCTCGGGCGGAATGGAACCCAAGCCTCCACCCCAGAGAGTGGAGGCTTGGATGGTCATCAGCTCTGTCAGAGTGTCTGAGGGGAGGTCACAACTTGACGTCCCACGGCCCGTCCGCTTCGATGTAGAAGACCGCAGGCTGGTCGCCTTCGACTTTAGCGACATGGGGCATCTTATCGGTTAGTGAGAAGTACGATCCCGGGCCGAGCTTATGATCCTTTCCTCCGACGGTGAGTGTGATGTGACCTGAGATCATCGTGACGTGGTGATCGGCCGTATGGTAGTGTGGGGGCGTCACGAGGCCGACAGGATACTTGAGGAAGAATCGGCACGGACCTTTCTTCATATCCCCGGTCACGGTTGCGGCGACCACACCAGGCACACCCGTCTCTTTCCACTTGAGTTCAGAGGATGAGATGACGACCGCCTTGCCCCCTCCGAGAGCGAACAGCGTCGCCGAGATCAAAAGAATGACACCAAACAGCACAGTCCTGAAGCGATTCAATTGCACTTTGTTTCTCCTAACAACGGGAATCTTGTTCAATAAGAAACCGATCAAAGTCCCTCTGAACTCCTGCACTCTACCCTCTAAGAGTGGCAAGGGCAAGTCCGTGATCGAGGCACGAACGTGCAAGTGAACGGGCGGAGCGCAAGGTCCACAGCGAGAGTCCCAGTCGGGACCCAACGAACCCATCGTCGATGAGGGAATACTCTGGCCTACCCCACGACCAACGGAGGTTGAACCTTGTCAGCGCCCACCGCGCCTCAGTATTCGATGCTTGTCGATCGTCTTCAAGGAACCGTTGCCACACCCGGCTCCGACGCCTTCGAGGCAAGCCGCACGGCTTGGAATCTCACCGTCACCCATCAACCCGAGCTCGTCGTCGAAGCTCAGTCTGCCCCAGACGTGCAGGCCGCAGTCCAGTTCGCGAACGAACAAGGACTTACCCTCACCGTCCAGACCACGGGTCATGGCCAACCCCAGTGCGCCGGCGGCGGCGTTCTCATCCTGCTCGGGAAGTTGAACACCGTCACGATCGACCGTGAAGCCCGAACCGCCAAAGTCGGGGGAGGCGCCGTGTGGGCCGATGTCATCGGGCCCGCCCATGCCGCCGGTCTAGCACCACTCTCGGGCTCGTCACCCGGCGTCGGAGTCGTCGGCTACCTCCTCGGTGGCGGCTATGGCCTCATGATGCGCACCTACGGCCTCGCCGTGGACATGCTGAAGAAGGCCACCGTCATCCTCGCCGACGGCTCGATCGTCACCGCAAGCCCGACCGAGAACGCGGACCTCTTCTATGCCCTCCGCGGCGGCGGGGGCGCGTTCGGCATCGTTACCGAACTTGAGATCGGTCTCGTTCCCCATGCCGAGGTCTTCGCCGGCAGCGTCGCCTTCGACGCGGGCCTTGCCCCGCAGGTCTACCGCGCTTGGTCCGAGTGGACCCACACGCTTCCGAACGAAGTGACGAGCGGCACCGTCCTCATCACGTTTCCGCCGGTTCCCTTTGTGCCGGAGTTTCTGCACGGCCGCTCCCTGCTGATCCTCACCGCCTGCTCGACCTTGCCGCAAGCCGAATCGGAGGCCCTCCTCGCCCCGATTCGATCGATGGCCGGCGCGGAACTGGATTCGTTTCGATGGATGCCCTTCACCGAGAGCGCGACGATCTACAACGACCCGGTCGATCCGCTTCCCGCCATCGGAACCGGTGCGTTGTTGACCGCTTTCGAGAGCGACACGATCGACACGTTCCTTGGGGCGATCGGCCCCATTCCGCAGTCCCCGAACCTGATGATTCAGGTTCGACACGCGGGAGGCGCCTCCGCAGACGTCCCCACCCCCGAAACCCCGATCGGGAATCGCCGAGAGGGTCGGTACCTTGCGTACCTCCTCGGCGTCCCGATGGGCCCGTTTACCCCTGAGGCGATCGGTGCCCACGGCGAAGCCTGCCTCCAGGCTCTCGAACCCTGGATCCTCGCGCGCGGCCCGCTAAACTGGGTCGGAGAGGCGACCGTGTCTGCCGACCAGATCCGCGGAGTGTACGACGATGCGTCCTTCGCGCGGCTGCTCGAGATCAAGAGGCGCGTCGATCCAAAGAACGTCTTCTCGCGCGCCGGCGTCGGGATCTGGATCGCAGCGCAGAAGGATTCGATGTCGAAAGACCAAGGAGAACCCCACCGATGAGCGCCTACATCCTTGTCAGTTATGACGTCGTCGACCCCGAGGCCTTCCAGAGCTATGTGCCCGCAGTGCAAGAGCTACTTCGGGAGCACGGCGCCGAGGTTGTCGTGGGAGCTTTCGATGCCAAGCCGCTCGAAGGCGAGAAGCGGGATGTCTATGTCGTCTTGCGATTCGACTCCCCCGAGGCCGCGCTGGCGTGGTACGAAGATCCTCGCTACGAGCCGATCAAGAAGATCCGCCTCGACTCGTGTGGCAACACCAACATGGTGCTTGTCAACGCGTTCGTCCCACCGTCATAGCGCGGAAGGAAAGGACCGTCCGCACCTCAGTTGGGGCCGAGGCGCGGCCGCTCAGCCGGCAGCCCTCGGTCCCAGGACGTCCTTGAGGAACTTCCCCGTCCAGCTCTTGTCGACCTGCGCGACGTCCTCGGGAGTTCCGGTCGCGACCACGTATCCCCCGCCGGTTCCGCCCTCCGGACCCATGTCGATCAGCCAGTCCGCGGTCTTGATCACGTCGAGGTTATGCTCGATCACCAGCACCGTATTCCCTTGCTCGACGAGTCGATCGAGGACACCGAGCAGTTTGGCGACATCCTCGAAGTGGAGCCCCGTCGTCGGCTCGTCGAGGATGTACAACGTCGAGCCCGTGGCGCGCTTCGAGAGTTCCGCCGCGAGTTTGATCCGCTGGGCCTCTCCGCCGGAGAGTGTTGTCGCGGGTTGCCCCATCCGGACGTAGCCAAGCCCGACATCGAGCAGGGTCTCGAGCTTGCGGAAGATCTTCGGGATCGGACGGAAGAAGTCGACTGCCTCTTCGATCGTCATTTCGAGGACGTCGCTGATCGACTTGCCTTTGTACTTGACCTCGAGCGTTTCCCGGTTGTAGCGCTTTCCCTTGCAGACGTCGCAGGGCACATAGACATCCGGAAGGAAGTGCATCTCGATCTTGATGATCCCATCGCCCTTGCAAGCCTCGCATCGACCGCCCTTGACGTTGAAGCTGAATCGGCCGCTCTTGTAGCCACGCATCTTCGAGTCCTGGGTCATCGAAAACAGGTCGCGAATCATGTCGAACGTGCCGGTGTAGGTCGCCGGGTTGCTTCGCGGAGTGCGCCCGATCGGACTCTGGTCGATGTCGATGATCTTGTCGAAGACCTCATGTCCCTCGAGCGCGTCGTGCGGAGCCCAGACCGTCCGCGTGCCGTAGACCTCGTACATCAGTCGTGGAAACAACGTGTCTTGGACGAGGGTCGACTTCCCGCTCCCGCTGACTCCGGTCACGCAGGTGAAGAGGCCGACGGGGATCGCCACGTCGACGTTCTGAAGGTTGTTGCCACGCGCTCCCCGCAGGGTCAGCCATCCGGTGGACATGTGGACGGAAGTATAGCTGATCTGAGGGCCGAGTGCGGCAGAACACCGGGCGCGGGGACTCCGGTTCACGCCTGACTCGGACCTTTCCACGAAGGGGTGTCAAGAGACGAGGCTCACCCGATCGGAACGGCGCGGGCGACCCAGAGGCCACGCCCTGGATCGGATGACGCCGAGTCCGCCTAAGGCGTCCCCGTCGGAATCCGATCC
>ERZ761602.3349-NODE-3349-length-22856-cov-5.852156_pt1 | contig 22856 bp, 21 predicted proteins | sample MGYA00512165_ERZ761602 | MGnify/ENA primary metagenome ERZ761602 (study PRJEB28899, sample SAMN02445085) | bioreactor sludge metagenome | biome: EBPR sludge; isolation source: Thorneside wastewater treatment plant | place: Australia: Brisbane, Thorneside...
GTGTCCAGGCCCACCACGTCGGCGGTGCGGAAGGTGCCGCTGCTGGCGCGGCCCAGCTTCTTGCCGGTGAGGTCGTCGACGACGTCGTAGCTCAGGCCGAAGTTCTCGGCCTCCTTGATCGTCGCCAGCATGCCGGCGATGCCGACGCGGTTGGCGATGAAGTTGGGGCTGTCCTTCGCGCGCACCACGCTCTTGCCCAGCGTGCTGGTGACGAAGGTCTCCAGCTGGTCCAGCACCCCGGGCAGCGTGCCCGGCGTCGGGATCAGCTCCACCAGCGCCATGTAGCGCGGCGGGTTGAAGAAGTGGATGCCGCAGAAGCGCGCGCGCAGTTCCTCGGGCAGCGCCTCCGACAGCTTCGTGATGCTCAGGCCCGAGGTATTGCTGGCCACCAGCGCGTGCGGCGCCAGCGCCGGCGCGATCTTGGTATAGAGATCCAGCTTCCAGTCCATGCGCTCGGCGATGGCCTCGATGACGAGGTCGCAGCCGGCGAGCAGGTCCAGGTGCTCCTCGTAGTTGGCGGCCTGGATGTGCACCGCGTCGTCGGCCACGCCCAGCGGCGCCGGCTTGAGCTTCTTCAGGTTGTCGATGGCCCTGGTAACGATGCCGTTCTTCGGACCTTCCTTCGCGGGAAGATCGAAGAGCACGGCGGGCACGCGGCAGTTGACGAGGTGGGCCGCGATCTGCGCGCCCATCACGCCGGCGCCGAGCACGGCGACCTTGCGGACTTGGAATCGGTTCACTTCGCTTTCTCCTCGCGTCACTCGACGCGGATCCAGTGCTGGTTGCGGAAGAAGGGCCCGACATAGCCGCGCACTTCCAGGCGCTTGCCGTCGTCCTCGGGCTTCAGGCGCAGGCGGTAGACCTTGCCGTCGTTGGGATCCAGGATCGTGCCGCCCTCCCAGAGGTTCTCGCCCTCGGCCTTCTTCGCGCCGCGGATGATCTCCAGGCCGACGACCTTCTGGTCCTTGCGGTCGTCGCCGCACTTGTCGCAGACCCCGTCGGGCTTGGCGTCGGGCGCCAGCAGCCGCTCGATGCGGCCGCTGAGCACGCCGCCGCTCTCGCTGATGCGCACGATGGACTTCTCGGTCTTGGTCTTGTCGTCGATGGTCTTCCACACGCCCACCGGCGTGGCCTGGGCCAGCGCCAGCGAAGCCGCGCTGGCGAGCAGCAGGCCGGTCAGCAATCGCTTCATCGTCGTCTCCTCGGGTCGTTGCGGTTGGCGGCGTTTCAGAACAGCGCCTCGTCCATCGCCAGCAGCGGCGCCGCGCCGCTGCGTGCGCTGCGGATCAGCCCCGCCGTCTCCGGCAGCAGCTTGGCGAAATAGAAGCGCGCCGTGTGCAGCTTGGCCGTGTAGAACGGGTCGCCGCTGTCCTGCCTGGCCAGCGCGATCTGCGCCATGCGCGCCCAGAAGTAGGCGAAGACCAGGTGGCCGACGATGCGCAGGTAGTCCACCGCCGCGGCACCCACCTCGTCGGCATTGCCGAAGGCCTTCATGCCCAGCTCGGTGGTCAGCTTGGTCACCTTCTCGCCCAGGTCGGCGAGCGGGTTGACGAATTCCTGCATCGCCTCGTCGGTGCCGTGTTCCTCGACGAAGTCGCGGATCAGGCGGCCGAAGGCCTTGAGCTTCTTGCCGTTGTCGCCCAGGATCTTGCGGCCCAGCAGGTCCAGGCTCTGGATGGTGTTGGTGCCCTCGTAGATCATGTTGATGCGCGAGTCGCGCACGAACTGCTCCATGCCCCATTCGCGGATATAGCCGTGGCCACCGTAGACCTGCAGGCAGTGGCTGGTGGCGATCCAGGCGTTGTCGGTCAGGAAGGCCTTGACGATGGGCGTGATCAGCGCGACCAGGTCGGCGCATTCCTGGCGCTCGTCCTCGTCGTCGCTGGACAGTTCCTTGTCGATCTGCAGCGTGGTCCACATCGCTAAAGCGCGGCCGCCCTCGGCGTAGGCGCGCGCGGTCAGCAGCATCTTGCGCACGTCCGGATGCACGATGATCGGGTCGGCCGGCTTGTCCGGCGCCTTGGGGCCGGACAGGCTGCGCATCTGGATGCGGTCCTTCGCGTAGGCCACGGCATTCTGGTACGCCACCTCGGTCAGGCCCAGGCCCTGCATGCCGACGCCGATGCGCGCCGCGTTCATCATCACGAACATCGCCGGCAGGCCCTTGTTCGGCTCGCCGACGAGTTCGCCGACGGCGCCGTCGAGCACGATCTGGCAGGTGGCATTGCCATGGATGCCCATCTTGTGCTCGATGCCGGCCGCGCGGATGCCGTTGCGCCCGCCCAGGCTGCCGTCGGCATTCACCTTGAACTTGGGCACCACGAACAGGCTGATGCCCTTGCTGCCGGCCGGTGCGTCCGGCAGCCGCGCCAGCACCAGGTGCACGATGTTCTGGGCCATGTCGTGCTCGCCGGCGCTGATGAAGATCTTCTGTCCGCTCAGCTTGTAGCTGCCGTCGGGCTGCGGCTCGGCCTTGGTGCGCAGCAGGCCGAGGTCGGTGCCGCAGTGCGGCTCGGTCAGGCACATGGTGCCGGTCCACACGCCGCTGACCAGCTTGGGCAGGTACAGCTGCTTCTGCGCCTCGGTGCCATGCGCGAGCAGGCATTCGTAGGCGCCATGGCTCAGGCCCGGGTACATGGTCCAGGCCTGGTTGGCGCTGTTGAGCATCTCGTAGAAGCTCTGGTTCAGCACATGCGGCAGGCCCTGGCCGCCGTAGGCCTTGTCGGCCGACAGGCTTGGCCAGCCGCCTTCGACATACTTCGCGTAGGCCTCCTTGAAGCCGGCCGGCGTGGTGACGGCGTGGGTCTCGCGGTCGTAGCGGCAGCCTTCGGCGTCGCCAGGGGCATTCAGCGGCGCGATGACCTCGGCGGCAAACTTGCCGCCTTCCTCGAGCACCGCGTTGATCGTGTCGACGTCCACGTCGGCATGCGGCGGCAGGCGCTTGTATTCGGCGGTCACGTCGAGCAGCTCGTGCAGCACGAACTGCATGTCGCGCAGCGGCGGGGTGTACTGGGGCATCGCGGTTCTCCTGGAAGCGGGCTGGGTCGAAAGCGTCGGGTCGGGGCTCAGCGCCGCCTGGCCGCGGCGGGCGCGGGCGCGGCGGCGGGCAGCCGGTAGTGGTCCAGCAAACGGCGCAGCCCGGCGCGCGCGCGGTCGGGCGCGCCGGGGATGCGCAGGAAGCGCGCGTCGTGGTGCAGCGCGAGGATCAGGCCGTGGATCTCGAACAGCAGCTGGTCGCGGTCGGCATCGGCGCGCAGGTGGCCTTCGTCGACGGCGATCGCGATCGCGCGCGACAGCGCCGCATGCCAGGCCTGCACCATGCCGGCCAGCGCGTCGCGCACGGGGCCCGGGCGGTCGTCGAATTCCACCGCGCCGCTGATGTAGATGCAGCCGGAGTCGATCTCCACGCTGACGCGGCGCACCCAGCGCTCGAACAGCGCCTCCAGGCGCGGCAGCCCGCGCGGCTCGTGCATCGCGGGGAAGAAGACCTCCTCCTCGAAGCGTGCGTGGTACTCGCGGATGACCGAGATCTGCAGTTCCTCGCGCGAGCCGAAGTGCGCGAAGACGCCGCTCTTGCTCATCTGCGTGACCTCGGCCAGCGCGCCGATCGACAACCCCTCCAGCCCCATGTGCGAGGCCAGCGCCAGCGCGGCGTCGAGGATCGTGGCGCGCGTCTGCTGGCCCTTGTGGAGGGCGCGGGCGGCCGGGCGGGTGGCGGTGTCGGCGGGGGTGCTCAAGGCCGGTCGGGAGGCGGTGGTTGCAGGTCGGGTGCAGAAACGAACGTTCGTTCTATTCTGCCGGCGCGCTGGCCGGCCGCATGTGACAAGGGGCGACTTTTTCTAGGGCCGGTCTTCTAGAGACCGTGCTGCGCCGCAGCATCGAAGAGATCAAACCAAGGGTTAACCCGCCTGGCAGACCCCCGATGGCCCGCTATTGAAGGCCGTCACACGAATCGGCTACGCTATGCGCATGGACGTTCTGCAGCTCGACGTGTCGGGCCGCCCGCAGGCGTGGATCAGCCCGCGGGAGGCGGCCGTGCTGTACGCCAGCGACGCCGTCGCCTGGACGCTGGGCAGCAGCACGCAGGTACTGCGCGGCGGCATCCAGCGCGCCACCGGGCGGCAGTCGCGCATCGAGGTGCATCCCATCGTCGCGGTGCGCGGCGCCGTTCCCAGCCGCGCCTGGCGCACGGTGCCTGCGCTGTCCAACCCCAAGCTCTTCGTGCGCGACCGGCATGTGTGCGCCTACTGCGGCGGCCGCTTCCGCTTCGACGAACTGACGCGCGAGCACATCGTGCCGGTGTCGCGCGGCGGCGCCGACGGCTGGATGAACTGCATCACCGCCTGCCGCGCCTGCAACGGCCGCAAGGGCAACCGGCTGCCCGAGGAAGCGCACATGGCGCTGCTGTACCTGCCCTACGTGCCCAGCCTGCACGAGGACATGATCCTGCGCGGCCGCCGCATCGTGGCCGACCAGATGGACTTCCTGCTCGCGTCGGTGCCGCGCACGTCGCGGCTGCACGGCTGAAGCGTCGGGCGTCGTCGGACCGCAGGGCGGCGGCGGGCCGGACGTCGTGCCGGGCCGGGCGACGGGACACGCGCGGCGTCGTGTGGCGGCCGGCGGGCTTTGGTAGGCCGTGTTGGACTTGAACCAACGACCAAAGGATTATGAGTCCTCTGCTCTGACCAACTGAGCTAACGCCCCCTGAAAAAACCTCGACCTTTCGGCCGCGATTGTACGCACCCCTATTTGGAACGGCTGAGCGCGTTGCTGACCATCTTCGAGGTAATGTCTACGATCTGGATCATCCGGTCATAGGGCATCCGCGTTGGCCCGATGACTCCTAAGGTGCCGACGATCTGCCCATCTATCTCATAAGGGGCGCTCACAACGGACAACTCCTCGACAGGCACCACCTGACTTTCGCCCCCTATGTAGATTCGAACCCCCGGTGCCTCGGTCGAACCATCCAGAAGGCGTATCAACTGGGCTTTTTGTTCGAACAGATCGAAAGCCCGCTTCAGATGGCTCATGTCACTCGTGAAATCACTGACGGCCAACAGGTTTCGTTCGCCCGAGATGATGATCTCATCCTGGCCTTGTTGCATGACTTCGGAGCCAACCCGTACTGCGGCACGCATCAATTGCCCGATCTCGCTACGGAGAGTTTCCGCCTCTTTGGCAAGTCGTTCGCGAACCTGCTCAATCGCCAGTCCGGCGAAGTGCTGATTCAGATAGTTGCTTGCTTCCACCAGGTGCGACGGCAGATAGTCGACATCAGTGAAGATCACCCGGTTCTGAACATCACCTTCCGGCGAAACGATGATCAGCAAAACTCTCCGTTCTGACAGCCTCAGAAATTCGACATGCCGGAATTTCGATGAGCGCCGCGGCGTAAGCACCACACCGACGAAGTGGGAAAGATTTGACAGCATATGCGCTGCGTTGGCGATCACCCGTTGGGGTTGATCTGGTTCCAACTCAGGCGTTTCGAGTAGTTCCTTATGGACAGTCAGCATGGTATCGACAAAGAGCCGATACCCTTTGGCTGTCGGAATACGTCCGGCCGAGGTGTGAGGACTGGCGATCAAACCCAGATCCTCCAGATCGGCCATCACATTGCGGATGGTCGCTGGCGAAAGCTCCAGCCCGGACGCTCTTGACAGCGTTCTGGAGCCGACAGGCTGCCCGTCAGCGATGTACCGCTCTACGAGAGACTTGAGTAAGGACTTGGCCCGTTCGTCCAGCATGGCCGGATTTTAATGATCTAATCTCCAAATGGATTGCAGGTTTCACCTTGTCGGACTGGTCGGAAAGTATCAATCCTCCGGTTCTTCGGCCCACGCGCTGATCGTCCGGCAGGTCGTTGAAGAACTTGCGCAGTTTCTTTCGCGCGAAGGTTGTGAAGTCTTCATTGAGCGCGATACCGCCTCCAGCACGGGTCTGGCCCAGTTCACCACGATCGACGTGAAGCAGATAGGGCGGCAATGTGATCTGTGCCTGGTTGTCGGCGGCGACGGGACCATGCTCGGGATCGGCCGGCAACTGGCGCCGCACGGGGTACCACTCATTGGCATCAACCTGGGTCGACTCGGATTCATGACCGACATCCCGTTCGACCGTTACCAGGAAATTCTGCGACCGATGCTCAGGGGCTTCTACGAAGAGGAGTCGCGATCGCTGATTCATGGCAGCGTGATTCGCGACGGGCGCTGTGTATTCGACACACTGGCGATGAATGAGGTTGTCGTCAACCGCGGCGCAGCGTCCGGCATGGTGGAGTTGCGCGTTGAGGTTGATGGAAGATTTGTCGCGAATCAGCGGGCAGACGGCCTGATCGTATCGACACCCACCGGATCAACCGCCTACTCTCTGTCTGCTGGCGGTCCGATTCTGCATCCCTCGATTCCGGGATGGGTTCTGGTGCCAATCGCGCCGCATACGCTGTCGAATCGACCGATTGTGCTGTCTGACGACACCGAGATCACCATTGAAATTGTGGCCGGCCGTGATGCCAGTGCGAGCTTCGACACCCAAACCATCGCGTCGTTGTTACATGGCGACCGCGTCACCGTAAGACGCTCTGTACATCGGGCACGCTTCCTGCACCCGCGCGGCTGGAGTTACTTCGACACCTTGCGAAACAAACTGCATTGGAATGAAGGAGGCTCCTGACCGTGGCGTTGCTGTCTGTCACCCTTCGCGATTTCGTGCTGGTCAGGGAGCTCGAAATCGACTTCTCTGCGGGTTTCACGGTCCTGACCGGTGAGACCGGGGCCGGGAAGTCACTGCTCATCGACGCCCTGCAGTTTGTGATGGGTACGCGAGCCGATGCGAGCACCATCCGCAATGAGGCCGAACGCTGTGACGTCTGCGCTTTGTTCGAACTTTCGCCATTGCACCAGGAACGCCTGCTGGAGTTTGCGGCGGATGAAACGGAGCTGTTGTTGCGACGAACGATGGACAGGAATGGTCGCAGCAGGGCATGGATCAATGGCGTTCCCGCAACCGCATCCCAGTTGCGGCGCATCGGGGACGTCCTGGTCGACATTTATGGGCAGCATTCCTGGCAAAGCCTGGAGCGCGCCGAAACCTGCCGTGGCCTCCTGGATTCGTATGCCCAACTGGACACTGGCGAGCTATCCGCCACATGGCGACGCTGGAGGGATCGTGCCGGCGCCCTGGTGGAGGCGCAAACCTCACAGGACAAAAGGAGGGACGACAGCGCGCAACTGGAATGGCACCTTGCCGAACTGGGTCGTTTGGCTCCCGCCGTAGGTGAGTGGGATCAACTGCAGCAACAGCACAAGCGACAAAGCAGCGCCCAAGACCTCCTGGAAACAGCTCATCGCTCCCTCGCGCTGCTCACCGGCGAGCCGAGCGGTGCCCTGACCCAGATCGCCCGCGCTCGACAGCTCTTGCAAACCCGAGCCGACGTCGAGCCGGAATTTGCGATGCTGAGCCGCGAGTTGGACGGCTGCCTTGCCGTGATCGGCGAGGTCAACCGCACCTTGCAAGCCTATGGACAGCGGCGCGACCTTGAGCCCGAGACGCTCCAGCAGCTCGACCAGCGCATTTCCGCCTGGATCAGCCTGAGCCGCCGTCATCGGGTGCCGCAGGAACAGTTGCCGGAATTTCACGCGAAATTGAAAGAGCAACGCCTGGCATTGGACACCGCATTGGATCTTGATGCCCTTGGCCGAGCCGAACGTGCCGCCTATGCCGATTGGCATATGCAGGCGCAACGTGTCTCTGCCGTACGTAAGGCCGCTGCGCTGCGTCTGGAGAGTTCGGTATCCACCAGCATTCGCAGTCTTGGCATGATGGGCGGGCGCTTTCAGATTGAACTGAAGACACTGGATGCCCCGGGTGAAAACGGTCTTGAGGAGGTTCGGTTCCTGCTTTCCCCTTACCCAGAGGGGGACATGCAGACCCTGGGCAAAATTGCGTCTGGCGGTGAGTTGTCACGTATCGCTCTCGCAATCGCGGCCTGCACCAGTCAGCTGGGAGTCGCCGGGACATTGATTTTTGATGAAGTTGATACCGGGATCGGTGGCGCAGTCGCAGAGCGAGTGGGCAGATTGCTACAGCAACTCGCCGCAGACCGGCAGGTTATTGCCATCACTCATCTGCCACAAGTCGCATCAAAAGGCGCCCGACACATCGTCGTCCGTAAGGTGTCCACCGACAACGCGGTAGTCAGCCAGATCGACTACGTCGACGGCGAGCAAAGGGTGCGGGAAATTGCCCGCATGATCGCCGGCGAGCAGATAACCAATGCATCGCTGAATCACGCTTCGGAGCTGTTGTCGACCTGAGAACCATGTCCCAAATTTCAACAGACAATCGATCGGCCAACGAACTGGTGCTCATCACCGGAATGTCCGGCTCCGGCAAATCGGTCGCCCTGCGCGGACTGGAAGACATTGGCTTCTTCTGCGTTGACAATCTGCCGCCGGAGTTGCTATCGGACCTTGTCGATGTCAAGAACTACCGAAACTGCCATCAGCTTGCCATTGCAATTGACGCGCGCAGCGCAGAGAGCCTTCCAGAAGTCTCCCATCGCATTCGAGTTCTCCGCGCCAAAGGAATCAACGTCCGCTCGATTTTCCTGGACGCAACCACCGACACGCTGGTTCGCCGCTACTCCGAAAGCAAGCGCAGGCACCCGCTTTCGGCCACTCACGGTGGCGCCGAGCGCCATGCATTGATCGAAGCAATCGAGCTGGAGCGCAAGCTGCTCCTGGCGTTGCGCGACGAGGCGCATGTCATCGACACCAGCATCATCCGATCAACTCAACTCGTCGATTTCGTCAACCGGCTGGCCACAACTCAGTCATCGCCCATCACCATCGTTCTGGAATCGTTCGCTTTCAAACGGGGCATACCGGTGGATGCGGACTTCGTATTTGATGCACGCGCACTCCCCAACCCGTTTTATGAAGAGCCATTGCGGGCTCTCACCGGAAGGGATGGCCCGGTTCAGTCGTTTCTCGCCGAAATGGTGGAACCCGACCTGTTCAGCGAGGAGATCATCGCCCTGTTGAACCGGTGGATTCCCCGCTTCCAGAAGAACAAGCGCAGCTATGTCACCGTCGCGGTGGGATGCACCGGCGGGCAACACCGTTCCGTCTACGTCGTTGAAAAAGTTCACAGCCAGATATCGCATCGCTGGGCGGCCATTCGCCGCCACCGGGAGCTGGACTGAGCACTGCGCAACCATCGCAGGGCTTGCCCCAGGGGGCGCACCGCCCAGGATGCTGTTCTTGACATGAAATTTGGCCGTACCCATCGCAATATGGTCATTTATTGCTATCGCTTTTCACGATCTGGGCACCACCCCTACTCGCTGCAACCGGCAGTTGCAACATGCGCTTGACCGGCGCGGGCAAGCCGTAGGTGTGCAGTTGTTCGCGTGTGACCCAGTAGCCGTGCAAGCCGCCTTTTCGACCCCGCTTCGAATCGCTTCGATAGACCAGGCGGTGAATCGATAAGTCCAGATGGGTCAATGTGTGGGAAACCGGGGCGACCTCGGATTGCAACTCCCAGCCCAGCGATTGTCCGGCGGCCACGGCCGTCTCGCGGTCGCAATAGTCCGGAAGGCAATAGAGGCCACCCCAGATCTGCTGGTCTCCACGTCGGATCAGAAACACCCGCCCGTCCGCGTCGACTCCCTGCAGCAACCACATCGCCCGGGCTGTCCGAGTGGCCCGCGCGGCCGCACGCACCGGTAGGCGATCGACAATCCCCTGCGCCAAGGCGCAGCACTCGGCCGCAAGTGGACATTGCTGGCACAGCGGTCGGCGCGGCGTACAAACCATCGCGCCCAGGTCCATCAAACCTTGGGTGTACGGCGACAGGCTCTGCACATCAGCAAGCGATGACACGGATCGATCAGCTAGAGACCACAGTTGTCGCTCGGTCGCCGCCGACCGGATGTCGCCGTGCACCGCGTGGTAACGAACCAGGACCCTCTTCACGTTGGCATCCAAAATGGCAACCCGCTCGCCATTGCAGAACGCGGAAATAGCAGCCGCCGTCGATTTTCCGATTCCCGGCAAGGCAGCGAGCTCGGTCGCAGTCGCCGGAAACCGACCTCCATGGCGCAACACCAATTCGCGTGCGCATCGATGCAGGTTTCTTGCCCGGGAGTAATAGCCCAGGCCGGCCCAAAGGCTCAGTACCGCCTCAACAGGCGCGTTTGCAAGGGTAAAAACGTCAGGAAAGTGCTGAAGGAAGCGTCCGTAATACGCCAGCACCGTCACAACCTGGGTTTGCTGCAGCATGATCTCGGAGACCCAGACGCGGTAAGGCGTCCTGTCCACCTGCCACGGAAGGTCATGCCGACCGTGGTTCCGTTGCCAGGAGGCAACCTTTTCAGTGAAGCTGGTAAAGGTCATCGCGCTAGTGGCGCGCTGTCATTTCCGCAGCGGTGGCATGAACCGTTCGTGCAAGTGTCGCCGCCTTGGCACCCAGTTCGTCCAGCAGTCTTTCCTGAACACCAATTTCGTCCAGACGATAACCCAGGCCGTCCGCTGCATCACCGATCCGCTCGACCGCTTCAATGCGCCGCGCGTAGTTCCGCCGCTTTTCACGCAATTGGGTATCCAACCCATTGGCCGCAAAGCGGTTCCAGGCCTCCAGTTCGGACAGTTCAGAGTCATGAATGGACCGTATTCGCGAATACAAGGCCCGAAGCAGTTTTTCGGCAGCGTTCTCCTGCATCAGGCCGAAAGAATTCCCGAGACTTATGAACTTGAGGTATCCCGTTCTGACCAGCTGTACTTCATTGCGATATTTGCCGAGATCGACCGCCTCAGCGATCTGCAGAGAGAAACCAAACTCGGAATTAAGCTGCCGGAACGTCCCGTGCAGCATCTTAGTCATTTCATCCTGAAGATCGGCAACTTCACCTTGGATCGCCTCAAGGCGGTCAAACAGATCCTCGTATGCAGTCCTGAGCCCAATCTTGAAGCGGCTGGCGGTAAGAACACTCCGAATGGCCGCAAAATCCTTCTTGAGGCTTTCACTTCCCAGAATGGTGGCCAACTTTGATTGGCTCTTGTTGTGAATTGATCGAAGCGCCAGCATCCGCTGCCGAGCACCGTCAAACTCCTTCTCTTCCTGTTCTATCCGCCCACGCAATTGCTTGATAACCAGGCTGTTCTTGCCCTTGAGCCCTTTCAATTCGAGGGCTTGTTCCGAGAGGTCCCGCTTGCGTGTCATAACCAGATGGGCAATTTCCTTTTCGAAATCTTGGGCACTTGCCGCCAGCGCGTTGGTGATCACCTCCTTGCGATGGTGTACCAGACGCTCCACCAAAGCCTGTTCCAGATCGCCGAGGCGACTCGCTGCCAGCAGCTTGCTGTCGCCACGAACCTTCGCCAACAGCCCTTTCTGCGCGGAAACCGGGATGACCTGATCGACCGAAACGCCCAATGTGGCGGCCGTTGACACCCGCTGTTGCTCAATCTGTGCACTCACCGACTGAACAGTGCTCAGGCCATCCCACAGTACGTCGATCTTGTTCAGAACCGCCAAACGATTGTTGTGGTCACCCTCATGGACCACAAGGTGATTGCGCCAGATATCCAGGTCAGATTTGGTCACCCCGGCGTCTGCCGAAAGGATGAACAAGGCAGCCTGGGCCTGCGGGATCAGATTGACGGTCAGCTCCGGTTCCGCGCCGATGGCGTTCAACCCCGGCGTATCCAGGATCACCAAGCCCTGCTTGAGAAGAGGGTGCGCCATGTTGATGACCGCGTGGCGCCACCGTGGCACCTCAACAAGTCCGTCCGCATCGACGGGCGCGGTGGCACCGCCTTCGGCGGTCGACCAAAGGCCCAACGCGGCGGCATCCTGAAGCGATACTTTCCTGACCTCGGAGACCTTAGCCATTGCCGTGGCCAAGCCCTCCCCGTCATTGGCATCCAGCTCGATCCGTATCCATTTTTCCGGCGTCATCCGCCATTCCATCAAGGCCTGCGGCTCCAGCCTGGTCTCGATTGGCAGCAATAGCAGGCATGGCGGAAGCTGGTCGTCGTATCCCAGCTCTGTCGGACACATCGTCGTTCGGCCTGCGCTTGCAGGCATGATGCGACGACCATACGAGGCGAAGAAAATGGCGTTGATAAGCTCCGATTTGCCTCGCGAAAACTCCGCGACGAATGCCACCATGACTTTGTTGGCGCGAACCTGCGTGTCGATCCGGTCGAGTCGATCGGAGACAGAGGGAGTCAAGAAACCCTGCTCCTCTATCCAACGACGCAGTGCGGAGACCAGATCAAGAAGGTCGGCCCGCCAATGCCCGAAAGCCTCGATTTCGGTATTCAGTGACGGGCCGGACGGGAGCTCGGCACGTAAAGACTCCCCGGGAACGGATTGGGCACCTTTCGAAGGCTCAGACATGTTGACATCCTGGGCAGAAAAAGGTGGATCGGTTGTTTTGCACAATCTTGGCCACCGTGCCGCCGCATCGATGGCACGTCTGCCCGGCACGGCCGTACACCATGGCCACCGATTGGTAGTTGCCCGCACGACCGTGGACGTCTTGGTAGTCGCGAAGGGTGCTTCCCCCACGATCAATGGCGGCCTGCAACACGTCCCGAATGGCACTGTGCAGGCGCCGTGATCGCACAAGCCCAATGGCCGCGCATGGCGTGGTCGGTCCGATTAGCGCCCGAAATAGCGCTTCTGACGCGTAAATATTGCCGACACCAACCACCATTTCGCCTCCCAGAAGGGCCGTCTTCACCGAGCACCGACGCGCCTTCAACGCACGCTGAAAGCCTTTCAGATCGAAACTCTCGTCCAGGGGCTCGGGACCAAGGTGGCTCAGCAATTTCCGCGCAGGGTCAACCCCCTGGGACGCCGACCAGACCACCGCGCCGAAGCGCCGAGGATCGCAAAGCCGCAAAACACCCGCCGACGTTACCAGATCGAAGTGATCGTGCGGGCCAAACGGTTGATCCGATGCAGCAAGAAAGAGTCGACCCGACATGCCAAGATGCAGCAGGAGGATGCCCTGGTCCAGTTCGAGAATGATGTATTTCCCTCTGCGCAAGACCCGTGCGATGGTGCGCCCGCGTAGTTCGCGCCCCTCGACGCCGAGTGGCCAGCGCAGGCTTTTTCGCACAACCACGTCCGTGATCGATTGACCGCAGAGCCGATCGGAGATTCCGATACGGGTCACTTCGACCTCGGGCAGTTCCGGCATGGGTGCGTCTTTTCTTTCCAGTTGAATTATTATCAGCCGATGAAGTCTTCCCTCCGGCTGATGGTGATTCTGGCATGCCTGTCCGGCCAGGTCGGGATCGCTGCGGATAGCAGCGCAACGGATGTTGGGGGACCGCCTCCGTCCACCGCAGGCAATTCCGCTCTGGATGGCCGTACTTTCTATCAGTTGGTCCTGGCGGAGATCTCAGTCCACCAGAGTGACCCAGGAACCGGATATTCCTTGTTGCTGGACGCAGCCCGACGCAGCAACGCGCCTGAGCTCTATAGGCGAGCGGTCGAAATTGCGATTCGCGCCCGGGCCGGAGATGCCGCACTTCAGGCCACACGTGCCTGGCAGCGCGCGCATCCCACGTCAATCGAAGCCGCTCAGCATGAGTTGGAGATCCTCATCGCATTGAATCGCGTACCCGAATCCGCTCAAGTGCTGGAGCGAGTCCTGGACCTGAGTGCTCCGAAAGAGAAGCTACAAACGCTTGAACGCATCCCTGGTCTCTATGCTCGTGCCACCGACCGCAAGGCCGTAGCGGTCGCCGTAGAAGCAGGTTTACGCCGCAGCCGCTCGGACCCAACGCTGGTTGCTGGGGCATGGGCTGTCATTTCCCGGGCACGCTGGCTTGCCACCGACGAAGCCGGCGCCTTGGCAGCGCTTCAGCTCTCCCAAGCGGCCAATCCGCAGTACGAACCGGCAGTCCGCATGGCCTTGGACATGCTAGGACCTGAACGTCCTCTGGCGGAGAAGCTGGTCAAGCGATACCTCCAGCGGCAACACGCTTCCGACTTCAATGTTCGCCTGGCCTACTCACAAGCTCTGATCGCCCAGGATCGTCCGGACGAAGCCCTGGAACAGTTGCAGACTGCGCTCGAATCCAGTCCCGATCGAAAGGACATTCTGCTGGCCCAGGGCGGAATTCTGATTCAGCTCCACCGATTCGCCGAGGCCCGCCAAGCCTTGGAGTCTTTCCTGAACTCACTTTCCGAACCAGTAACGGACAACAGGCTCCGCCAGCAGCGGGAACACGCGCTGACGGCCCTGTCGCAGATTGCAGAACGGCAGGGCAACCTGATTGAAGCCGAACAGTGGTTGCGGAGAATCGATCCTGACAATGTTTCGCTGACAATCCAGGCTCGACGAGCCGGCGTGCTCGCCCGCAGTGGACAAATCGATGCGGCCCGCTCGGTGATTCGCGCGGTACCGGCTTCGAATCCGGGCGATGAAAAGTCCCGATTCATCGCGGAAGCGCAATTGCTGCGAGAGTTGAAGCGGTACCCAGCGGCGATGTCGGTGCTCGAATTGGCTGCTGCCGCTGCTCCGGCGGACACTGACCTCCTCTATGAGCAATCGCTGGTCGCGGAAAAGCTGGGCGACTTCACCCGGATGGAATCACTTCTGCGTCGTATTGTGGAAATCCAACCGAGCAGTCCCCATGCGTACAACGCGCTCGGTTATTCGCTGGCCGACCGAAACGTGCGCCTGGAAGAGGCCCGGGGGCTGATCGCCAAGGCGGTAGAACTCGCGCCAGAAGACGCCTACATTCAAGACAGCCTTGGATGGGTTGAATTTCGCCTGGGAAATCACGAGGTCGCAAGGCAAATCCTTGAGCGGGCATTCCAGGCCAAACCAGACGCGGAAATTGCGGCCCACCTCGGTGAAGTCCTTTGGACGCTGGGAGACCGTGAGCGGGCCAAGGTAACCTGGCGCAAGGGTCTTGCATTGAATGCGGACAATGACACACTGCTGAGCACCTTGCGGCGTTTTGGCAACCCGATAGCCCGACAACCGCACTGAAATGCATTTCAGCCAAGCGGCAAACCGCCTGCTGTGGGCGTGGGTACTTGCCCTGCCATGGATCCTTCTCGGGTGCACGGTCGCACCAGAAAAAACAGATCATGCGATTTCCGCTGGACCTGCATCCTGGTTTGGCAGGATTTCCATCGTCAACCCGCAAGCCCAACCGGTCCGGTTCTCCGCCTCCTTCGAGCTATCTGGATCAAAACTGGCCGGTAGCCTGCATCTTTCGACCAGCCTCGGTACAAGTCTTGCCCGCGTGGTCTGGAGCCCTGACGCCGCCCGCGTTGAAACGCCAGGCTCTGTCTCGGGATATCCGTCGTTGCACGGTCTGCTCGCCGCGCACTTCGGGATGGCCTTTCCGATTGATCAGGTATTCGCTTGGTTGAATGGGCAGACTCCCGCCCTGGAGGGTTGGTTGATCGAAATCGAAGAACCGCCTGTCAGGCGGCTGATCGCTCGAAGCACCCATCACCCTGGCGTCGAGATCAGAATCCTTGTCGATCAACCGTAGCTCAGGCCCGACGCCCGAAGAAACGATGAACGCCTTTTTCGACCTCCCTGCACCCGCCAAACTCAATCTTTTTCTTCATATCCTGGGCCGCAGGTCCGATGGATACCACCTTCTCCAGTCAGTTTTCGTCCTCATCGACTGGTGTGATACCTTGCATATCGAACGGACGACTGACGGCCGAATCCAGCGCAAGGACCTTGGCTGGGCGTTACCCGTCGATGATCTGACAGTCAGAGCCGCACGCGTACTGCAATCGGCCACCGGTTGCACTTTAGGTGCGACGATTACCGTAAACAAGCGAATTCCCGCACAGGCTGGCATGGGTGGCGGATCCTCCGATGCGGCCACTTGCCTTTTGGCGCTTAATCGTCTGTGGGACCTGAACCTCAGCTTGAAGCAGTTGATTGCGCTCGGGCTTCCGCTCGGGGCCGATATACCGTTCTTTCTGCGCGGGACAAGCGCCTGGGTGGAAGGGGTCGGCGAGAAAATCCAACCGATACACGTCCCGCGTCAGCGCTTCGTCGTGGTCAAACCCACCCAGGGGATACCGACGAAAGATGTATTCCTTCATCCCGAATTGAAAAGGGATACCGGGCATGCTATAATCGAAGACTTTGCTGTAGACCCGTTTGGCTTTGGCTGCAACGATTTGCAACCGATCGCAGAGCGGCTTTGTCCGTCCGTTCGTGAAGTCACTTTGTGGCTCAGAAAGTATGGGCTAAATGGTAGAATGACCGGATCTGGAAGCGCGGTATTTGCTCCCGTTGCGCTGGCTGATTGCGTGGGTGACCCCCCGCAAGGCTGGTCAATGCGAGTCTGCAGCAGTCTGGATTCTCATCCGCTTACCGGGTGGGCCTCCAGCGACGATTGATAGGTCGTACGATAATTTTTTCGCACGACCCGTGTAGGGGAGTCGCCAAGTTGGTAAAGGCACCGGATTTTGATTCCGGCATGCGAGGGTTCGAGTCCTTCCTCCCCTGCCAAACCTTTGAACGGTCAGGCACACTTCACGTTCGCCGGCACTCCGATGCAGCCTAACAACGCCCCCCCTACCCCCGACTTCATGTTGTTCACCGGCAACGCAAATCCCCGGCTAGCCGCGGAGGTTGCGGAACACCTGGGAACGACGCTCGGGGCCGCCGATGTCGGTCGGTTTTCCGATGGTGAAGTCACGGTAGAGATCAAGCAAAACGTGCGCGCACGGGATGTGTTTGTGGTCCAGTCGACCTGTGCCCCGACCAATGAAAACCTGATGGAACTGCTGATCATGGTCGATGCGCTCAAGCGGGCATCGGCGGAGCGGATCAGTGCCGTCATCCCCTATTTCGGCTATGCCCGGCAGGATCGTCGGCCCCGGTCAACCCGGGTTCCGATCACGGCCAAAGTTGTCGCCAATATGCTGCAGGCCGTCGGTGTTGCCAGGGTTCTGACCATGGACCTGCATGCTGATCAGATCCAGGGGTTCTTCGACATTCCGGTAGACAACATTTATGCATCGCCGGTTTTGCTCGGCGATCTCCGCCTGAAAAGATACGAAGATTTGATTGTGGTGTCGCCGGACGTCGGTGGCGTGGTCCGTGCGCGCGCTCTGGCCAAGCAACTGGGCTGCGACCTGGCAATCATCGACAAACGCCGCCCCAAGGCCAACGTCAGCGAAGTCATGCACGTCATCGGCGAAATCGAGGGTCGCAATTGCGTCATCATGGACGACATGATCGACACGGCCGGGACCCTCGTCAAAGCTGCTGAAGTACTAAAAGAGCGCGGGGCGCGCAAGGTTTACGCCTACTGTACCCACCCGATCTTCTCCGGCCCTGCGATTGAGCGGGTCAGCAAGGGGACTGCGCTGGATGAAGTAGTAGTGACAAACACGATCCCTCTTTCCGACAGCGCGCGTCAGTGCCAGAAAATCCGCCAACTTACCGTTGCCCCGCTGATTGCGGAAACCATCCAGCGTATTGCTCGCGGTGAGTCGGTCATGAGTCTTTTCTCGGATCAGGAAAACCTTTTCTGATCCGTTTTCGTCGGCCGGTCGTGCATAGCGCGACACGGCCATTTTCAATCGGAGCCGCACTGGTCGCGGTCGGCTTCATCAGGAGTCAGCTATGAAATTTGTCGCCTTCGAGCGAGCCAAGCAGGGTACGGGTGCGAGCCGCCGTCTGCGCAATTCGGGCCGTACGCCCGGTATCGTCTACGGTGGATCTGCGGAACCGCAATTGATCGAACTGGACCATAACGCCTTGTGGCATGCGATCAAGAAAGAAGCCTTCCATTCGTCCATTCTGGAAATGGAGTTGGGTGGCAACGTCAGCAAAGTGCTCTTGCGAGACCTGCAGATGCACCCCTTCCGCCCGTATGTCCTCCATATCGACTTTCAACGCGTCGATGCCAACACACGACTGTCCATGAAGGTGCCAGTGCATTACAGCGGCGAAGAAGAGTCGCCGGCTGTCAAACTCGAGCACTGCCTCGTGAACCACGTTGTCACGGAGATCGAAGTTAGCTGTCTGCCTGGTGATCTGCCCGAATTCATTGCCGTCGATCTCAGCAATCTGCAAAAGGGCACCTCGCTGCACCTCAACGACATCGCCCTGCCCAAGGGTGTCAAGGCAGTCACCCACGGCAAACCCAATCCGGTTCTGGTGTCGGTCACCGCTCCAGTTGTCGAGGAAATCGTTGCACCGACCGCCGCTGCGGCCGCTCCGGCCAAGGGCAAAGCCAAAGGCAAGAAGTAAGCTTTAGTCGGCAGATTATTCGATTGCATCGAACTACACGGCCCGCCTGCGCGGGCCGTTGTGCTTGGAACAGGCTAGCCGCCATGATCAGACTGCTCGTCGGCCTGGGAAATCCCGGCCCGGAATATGAGGCCACACGCCACAACGCCGGATTCTGGTGGGTCGAAGCGGCGGCCCGCGACCTGCGCACACACCTCGACCCTGACCGCAACTTCGCAGGCCTTGTTGCCCGCGCAGGCACCAATATTGCGTCGCCAGTATGGTTGCTGATGCCCCAGACCTACATGAACGCCTCAGGTCGAGCCGTTGCCGCGCTGGCACGTTACTACAAGCTGGAGCCTCAGGAAATACTGGTCATCCACGACGAGTTGGATCTTTCACCCGGGCAGGTCAAGCTCAAACGCGGCGGGGGCCACGCCGGACACAACGGACTGCGCGACATCCACGCCCAGCTGGGATCGGCCGACTACTGGCGACTTCGGATCGGAATCGGACACCCAGGCGTGAAGACCGAGGTTGCGAACTGGGTCCTTCGAAAACCACCCACCGAACAGCGCGCCGCCATCGAAGACGCAATCGCCCGATCGCTGGCAGCCCTGCCCAGCCTGCTCGGCGGTGAGTTCGAAAAAGCAACCCGCCTCATCCACGCCCCTCCGGCCCCAGCCGCGTAGTCCTGTGTCGGAGGCAGCAACCCGACGGCCCGACACTCATGCTCCCGTGCTACCACGGCCTGCGGCCATCTGCAGCCGATGGAATTTCCTCCACAGGGTTTCACGGCTTTCGACGCGCTCAGGATTCACCGGAATACACGCTACCGGACAAACTTGCACACATTGCGGCTCATCGAAATGTCCGACACATTCTGTGCATTTTTCCGGATGGATCTCGTAGATTTCCGCGCCCATGAATATCGCGTCGTTGGGACATTCCGGCTCGCAGACGTCACAGTTGATGCATTCGTCGGTAATCATCAGCGCCATGGCTGCTCTCACTTTTCCAATGGTCCGATCGCCCGGGAGGCGACCTGAACGACCGTCCGATTATCCGGCGCTCAAGGCCTGCGCCGAAGATCCACGGTGGCGAACCCTCCCGCGCGTGGGTCTTTGTCCATAATCGCGGCAAATTGACCCGCGCATGAGCCTATTCCTGATCAAGCGGTTTCTGACCCTGGTCGCCACGCTGCTGGCGGCTTCGTTGGTCGTCTTCGCGGTACTTGAAATCTTGCCCGGCAATGCCGCCCAGTTGCTCATGGGGCCCGACGCAAGCCCGGAAGCCGTCGAATCGCTCGCCCGCAAACTGGGTCTGGACCGCCCGGCACCGCAGCGCTACTTCCAGTGGATCACGGGCCTGCTGACCGCCGACCTCGGGGAAAGCCACGCCTATAGCAGCCCCGTCTCCGAACTCATTGCCCAACGTCTTGGCCTGACCATTCCGTTGGCCCTGATGGCCATGCTCATGGCCTCGCTGATTGCGCTGACCGTCGGCATCACAGCTGCCGCCCATCACAACCGCGTCGGCGACTACGGCCTGATGACCTTCACGCAGGTCGGCATCGCCATACCGAACTTCTGGTTTGCCATCCTGCTGATCCTGCTTTTCGCGGTGCACTTGCAGTGGTTTTCTTCGGGCGGGTTCCCGGGCTGGCATCCCGATGAAGGCGGCGGCTTTTCAGCCGCGCTGAAAGCACTGTTCTTGCCGGCATTGTCTCTGGCCGTGGTGCAGGGCGCCATCCTGGCGCGGATCACCCGTTCCGCGGTTCTCGAAGTCTTGAGAGAGGACTACGTACGTACGGCACGGGCCAAGGGCTGCTCGCGCCAGCGTGTCCTGTGGGGCCATGTCCTGCGCAACGCGCTCATCCCGGTGGTGACGGTCATGGGTCTGCAGTTTGCCAACTTGCTCGCCGGAACCATCGTGGTCGAGAACGTGTTCTACCTGCCCGGACTCGGACGCCTTATTTTTCAGTCCATTGCGAATCGCGACCTTATTGTGGTGCGCAACTGCGTCATGCTGCTTGCTGCAATGGTGATCGTGGTCAATTTCTTCGTTGACGTCCTGTATGCGCTGATCGATCCGCGCGTGAAAGCCGGTGACCTTTGATTGCACCGTTCCGCCACCCCAGCCTGATCATCGGCGCCGCGTTCAGCCTCGTGCTGGTGGCCGCAGCCCTGCTTTCCTGGATATGGACGCCCCACTCACCCTTCGAAATGAACTTGGAGCACCGACTGCTCCCCCCCGGCGCACCCTATTGGCTGGGCACCGACCCGTTTGGCCGGGACGTGTTGTCGCTCCTGCTGGTAGGCGCACGCAACTCGATCCTCGTCGGCGTCATTGCCGTCGGCATCGGCCTGATCGTCGGGACGGCCCTGGGCCTTGTCGCGTCGGCCCGGCGTGGCTGGACCGAGGAAGTGATCATGCGTCTGTCCGACTTCACATTTGCGTTCCCGGCAATTCTCTCGGCCATCATGATGACGGCGGTGTTCGGCCCCGGCATTGTCAATTCGATCATCGCGATCGGAATTTTCAACATACCGACCTTTGCCCGCATCACCCGCGGCTCCGCCAACGCGCTATGGGCGAGAGAGTTCGTACTGGCTGCACGCGCTTGCGGCAAAGGGCCAACCAGCATCACCGTAGAACACATCCTGCCCAACATCATCCCGATTCTCATCGTTCAGGCCACCATCCAGTTCGCCATTGCGATCCTCGCTGAAGCCGCACTGTCCTATCTCGGTCTGGGAACGCAGCCCCCGCAGCCCTCCTGGGGCCGCATGCTCAGCGATGCCCAAACCCTGCTGTTCCAGGCGCCCTTGCTTGCCATATGGCCAGGGCTGGCGATTGCCTGCGCTGTTCTCGGCCTCAACCTGCTGGGCGACGGTCTGCGTGACCTGTTGGATCCACGCCTGGCCCGCCACCGCTGAACCATGGCCGGAGACGCGCTGCTCGAAATCGAAGACCTTCGCGTGCGCCTCACGACGGCGCACGGACCGGTCGACGCAGTTCGCGGCATCAGCTTCACGTTACAGGCCGGCGAAACCGCCGGTCTGGTTGGTGAATCCGGTTGCGGCAAATCGCTGACCGCGATGTCCCTGATGGGCCTTGGGCCCGAGCACGCCCGCATACGCGGTACTGTGCGTTTTCTGGGTACCGAAATGACCGCGCTGACGGAGCGCCAGTGGTGCGCCATCCGGGGCAAAAAAATCGGCATGATTTTCCAGGAACCCATGAGTGCGCTCAATCCGGTTCATACCGTCGGCCACCAGATCGCCGAACCGTTGCGCCTGCACATGGGGCTGGACCGCCATGCCGCCCGCAAGCGGGCCATCGAATTGCTGGATCGTGTCGGCATAGCACACGCAAGCCGCCGCGTCGACGCCTGGCCCCATCAGTTCTCCGGCGGGCAGCGTCAGCGCATCACCATCGCCATGGCCCTGGCCTGCGAGCCTTGCCTGCTGATTGCGGACGAACCGACCACCGCGCTGGACGTCACCGTTGCCGGCCAGATTCTCGAACTCATCGGTGAACTGGTTCGCGAACGGCACATGGCACTGCTGATGATCTCGCACGATCTCGGTGTCATCGCCAACCACGTTGAGCGAACGATGGTGATGTATGCCGGAACCATTGTCGAATCAGGACCGACAGCGGCTGTTTTTCGGGCGCCATCTCATCCGTACACGCAAGGCCTGATGGGCTCGCGACCCCAACTGAGCCGCAATGGCGCCACCACACCCGGCGCACGTAAACGCCTTCCTGCGATTGCCGGCTTCGTTCCACGCCTGCACGACCTGCCCGAAGGCTGTGCGTTCGCCCCACGTTGCCCCCGTGCGACGGACCAATGTGCCGCGGCACCGCCACCGGTCTGGAGCCGGGAGGATCACCACCGCGTCGCCTGCATCCACCGCAGCAGCGCCACTCCATGACTGCCCTGCTGCACGTCGATTCCCTGTGCAAACGCTATGCCCTGACAGGGGCGTTGCCATGGCGCCCAGCGGAGACGCTGGAGGCCCTGGCCGGCGTTTCGCTCCAGGTGCGTGAGGGGCACAGCGTGGGCATCGTCGGTGAGTCGGGCTCGGGCAAATCGACGCTGGCGCGCTGCGTCATGGCCCTGGAGACACCCAGTTCCGGTGCGGTTCGGATGATGGGGGTCGACCTGCACCAGCTGCCACCCGGGGAACTGCGCAGGGCCAGGCGCCACTTCCAGATGATCTTTCAGGATCCGTATGGCTCGCTGGACCCGCGAATGCGTATTGGACGCACCATCGGCGAGCCCTTGGCTGCCTTGCCGGCCACGGACCGTCCGAGCCGCCGGGACATGGACGACCACGTCCGCGAAGCCTTGCTGGCCGTCGGCCTGACTGCGGCGGATGCGCAACGTTTCCCCCACGAGTTTTCCGGCGGCCAGCGTCAGCGCATCGCCATCGCACGCGCCATCATCAACCGACCCCGCCTGATCGTTGCCGACGAACCGGTCAGCGCACTGGATGTCTCGGTGCAAGCGCAGGTACTGAACCTGCTCATGGACCTGCAAGACCGCTTCGGTATCTCCTATCTCTTCATCAGCCACGATCTGGCAGTGGTTCAGCAT
>ERZ761602.3350-NODE-3350-length-22843-cov-11.230209_pt1 | contig 22843 bp, 22 predicted proteins | sample MGYA00512165_ERZ761602 | MGnify/ENA primary metagenome ERZ761602 (study PRJEB28899, sample SAMN02445085) | bioreactor sludge metagenome | biome: EBPR sludge; isolation source: Thorneside wastewater treatment plant | place: Australia: Brisbane, Thorneside...
ATCCGCACGCGCTTCCCGCCCGAGCCCAACGGCTACCTGCACGTCGGCCACGCGAAGAGCATCTGCCTGAACTTCGGGCTCGCCCGCGACTACGGTGGCGTGTGCCACCTGCGCTTCGACGACACGAACCCCGAGAAGGAGGAGCAGGAGTACGTCGACGCGATCATCGAGGCCGTGCGCTGGCTCGGCTTCGACTGGCAGGCCCACGGGACCTCGCACCTCTATTACGCGAGCGACTACTTCGACTTCATGGTCCGCGCGGCCGAGGCGCTGATCGCCGACGGGCTGGCCTACGTGGACGAGCAGTCGGCCGAGGCGATCCGGCTGACGCGCGGCGACTTCGCGGTGCCGGGCACCGACAGCCCGTTCCGCGGCCGCACGCCCGCGGAGAACCTCGACCGCTTCCGCGAGATGCAGCGTGGCACGCTGCCGGACGGCGCCGCCGTGCTGCGCGCGAAGATCGACATGGCGTCGCCGAACATCAACCTGCGCGACCCGGTGATCTACCGCATCAAGCACGCGACGCACCACAACACCGGCGACCGCTGGTGCATCTACCCGATGTACACCTACGCGCACCCGATCGAGGACGCGCTGGAGTGCATCACGCACAGCATCTGCACGCTGGAGTTCGAGGACCAGCGGCCGTTCTACGACTGGCTGCTGGAGAACCTGGCGCGACTGGGCCTGCTCGCCCGGCCGCTGCCCAAGCAGATCGAGTTCGGGCGGCTGAACCTGACCAGCGTGATGACCAGCAAGCGCAAGCTCAAGGCGATGGTCGACGAGGGCATCGTCGACGGCTGGGACGACCCGCGCATGCCGACGATCTTCGGCATGCGCCGGCGCGGCTACACGCCCGAGAGCATCCGCGCGATGGCCGAAGCGACGGGCGCGAGCAAGACCAACATCTGGCTCGACTACTCGGTGCTGGACATCGCGCTGCGCGACGACCTCGAAGGCCAGGCGCCGCGTGCGATGGCCGTGCTCGACCCCCTCGAACTCGAGCTGACCAACTGGGCCGAACTCTTCGGCACCACCCACCTCGAGCCCTGCTCCGCGCCGGCCCATCCGCAGCAGCCGCAGCTCGGGGCGCGGCAGTTCTCGCTGGGCCCGTCGGTGTGGATCGAAGCCGACGACTTCGCCGAAGTCCCGCCGAAGGGCTTCTTCCGGCTGTTCCCCGGCAACCGCGTGCGATTGAAGTACGGCATGGTCGTCGAGTGCACCGGCTGCACGAAGGACGCCGAGGGCCGCGTCATCGCGGTGCAGGCCCGCGTCGTGCCCGACACGAAGAGCGGCACACCGGGCGCCGACGCGGTGAAGGTCAAGGGGACGATCACCTGGGTCGGCCGGCACGAGGCCGTGCCCGTCGAGCTGCGGCTGTTCGAGCGCCTGTTCACGGTGGACCAGCCGGGCGCCGACGACACCGACTTCCGCAGCGTGCTCAATCCGCGCAGCCGCGTGGTCGCGCAGGGTTTCGTCGAGCCCTCGCTGCGCGAGGCCGCGCCCGAGGCGAAGTTCCAGTTCGAGCGGCACGGGTACTTCGTCGCCGACCGCGAGGACCACCACGCCGGCCGGCCGGTGTTCAACCGCATCACGACGCTGAAGGACTCGTTCGTTCGTTGAGCGGCGCCTGGCCCGGAACTTCGCCGCGTCCACCGGCCTCCATCGCCCGGAGGCCGGCGGCCGGCTGACGGTGGCGACCCGTCTCGAAGGAGGTTGCGATGCAGGCGACAACGAAGATCCGGGCACTCGCCTTGGCGCTGGCCAGTGCGGCCACGATGGGCAGCGGGGCGCAGGCCGCCGGGACGGTGACGGTGGAGTTCCGCGATCCGGCGTCCTATGTGGACATCGGCTGGGGCAGCCTCGCTCGCGAGACGAACCTGCGCACGCTCGCCGATCACATGCACGGCTGGCAGTCCCGGCTCGCGGACGGGCAGCGGCTGGAGATCGACGTGCTCGACATCGACCTGGCCGGTGAGGTCAACCGCTGGTGGCGGCACCCCGAGGTGCGCGTGCTCACCGGCCGCACCGACGGGCCGCGGATGCAGTTGCGCTGGACGCTGCGCTCGGGCGAACGGGTCGTGGGCAGCGGCCAGGTCCGGGTTTCCGATCCCGCGTACCTGGAGCGCTCGGGGCGGCTGCGCAGCGACGGCGCGCTCGCGCACGACAAGCGCCTGCTGGACGACTGGCTGCGCCAGCACGTGCTCGTCGACGGCACGCCGCATTGAAGGCGTCCGCCGGCGCGGCGCTCGACACACGACGTGACCGACCCGACGGCCGGGCCGCGATCACCCGTCCCGCAGGCGGGCCGCCCGCAGCGTGGCGAGCAGCCCGGCGGCGAAGCGGCGATAGCCCTGCGCGTTGGCGTGGATCGCATCGGCGCGCAGGGCAGGTTCCTGCAGCACCTCGGACCAGCCGCGGCGATGCAGCGGGACCTGCAGCGCCTCGGACAGCTCGCCGTAGAGCCGGTGGTCGTCCAGGGAATCTGTCAACCTCGAACCCAGCGTCGGTCGCGGCACGGCGATCAGCAGGACCTGCGCGTCGGCAGCGCGGCACAGGGCGACCATGCGCCGGATGTTCTCGCGCAGCTGGTCCTCGGGCAGGCGGCGCAGCAGGTCGTTGCCGCCGATGCCCAGCAGGACGAGCGCCGGCCGGTGCGTCTCGAGCAGCGCCGGCAGGCGTGCCAGTGCCTGCGCCGAGGTGTCGCCGCCGACCCCGGCGTTGACGACGGCCCAGCCGGTCAGCGAGGCAAGTACCTCGGGGTAGGCCTCGCCCGCCTCAGCGCCGGCACCTGCGGTCAGGCTGTCGCCGAGCGCCAGCACGGTTGCGCCCGGCGGCACCGGACGCCCTGTCAGCGGGGCACGGCCGCAGCCCGCGGACGCCAGCGTCAGGCAGGCCGGCCCGAGCGCCAGGAGCTGGTGCAGCGCACGTCGCCGGTCGATCATCGTCACCTCCGGTTGCGAGGTCGGGGCAGGCCGGCTCCTGCGGCCGGCGCGAAAGCAGGCATCATCGCAGCCGTCGTCAACCGCGCCGCCCCGGCCCCGACCATGTCCGACCTCCGCCTGCCCTTGCCTGCTGCCCGCACCCTGGTGCTGGCCGTCCTCGCCGCGACGTGCGGCCTCGCCTCCGCCCAGGCGGTGGTGTCCACGGCGGCGCCCCCGGCGGCGGCGGTCGTCACGACCTCCAGCGGCCTGGTCTATCGCGCGCTGAAGGAGGGCAGCGGACCCAGCCCCGGTGCGACCGATGTCGTCAAGGTCCACTACCGCGGCACCTTCCCCAACGGCACCGAGTTCGACAGCTCGTACAAGCGCGGCAGCCCGGCCGAGTTCCCGCTGAACCGCGTGATCCGCTGCTGGACGGAAGCGCTGCAGCTGATGAAGGTCGGCGGCAAGGCCCAGCTGACCTGCCCTGCGGCGATCGCCTATGGCGCGCGCGGCACGCCGGGCGGACCGATCCCGCCGAACGCGACGCTGCAGTTCGAGGTCGAACTGCTCGGCATCGCCGGCAAGTGAACCGCGCTCAGGCCCTGGCGAACAGCCGCCGGCCCAGCGTCACGGCCCCCAGCACGAGCGCGCCCGCCACCACGCCGACCATCCCGTCGGCCAGGGTCAGCGCGAGCGGCCGCACGACGCCCGCGAGGCCGGCCATCGCCGCCTCGATCGCGTGCGCAAGTGGCGGCACGCCGTGCACGAGGATGCCGCCGCCGACGAGGAACATCGCCGCGGTGCCGACCACCGACAGCGCCTTCATCAGCCACGGTGCCGCCGCCAGGATCGCCCGGCCGAGCCCCGCCGGTGCGCCACCCGCGCGGCTGAGGGCGAGCCCGAGGTCGTCGAGCTTGACGATGCCGGCCACGAGGCCGTAGACACCCAGCGTCATCGCCAGTGCGATGCCCGCCAGCACGGCCAGCTGCGTCGCGAAGGGCTGGCCCGCCACGGTGCCCAGCGTGATCGCGATGATCTCGGCCGAGAGGATGAAGTCGGTGCGGATCGCGCCCTTGATCTTGTCGCGCTCGAACGCCACGAGGTCCGCCGACCCGCCGGCGAGCGCCCCGGACAGCGCCGCGTGCTGCCGCGCGTCCTCGTCGCGCGGCAGCAGCAGCCGGTGCGCGAGCTTCTCGAAGCCCTCGTAGCACAGGAAGGCGCCGCCGACCATCAGCAGCGGCGTGATCGCCCACGGGACGAAGGCGCCGATCGCCAGTGCGGCCGGCACGAGGATCGCCTTGTTCAGCAGCGAGCCCTTGGCGACGGCCCACACCACGGGAAGCTCGCGCGCCGCGGACACGCCGGTCACCTGCTGGGCGTTGAGCGCGAGGTCGTCGCCGAGCACGCCGGCGGTCTTCTTTGCCGCGACCTTGCTGAGCACGGCGACGTCGTCGAGAACGGTCGTGATGTCGTCGAGCAGGGCAAGCAGACTGGAGGCCATGCGCCGCATTGTCGCCGTGCGGAGGACGGCCTCAGCGGCCGGCGCGCTAGAGTCGAGGCCATGGCCACCGTTCGCCGGCTCGTCGCCTCGTTCACCCTGGGACTGCTCGGCACCGGGGGCCTGGGCCTGCCGGCGTGCGCGCAAGAGGAGGTGCCCTTCGTCACGACGCCCGACCGGGTCACCCTGGCCATGCTGGGGATCGCCGGCGTCGGCCCTGCCGACCGGCTGATCGACCTCGGCTCGGGCGACGGCCGCATCGTGATCACCGCGGCGCGGCGTTTCGGCGCGCGCGGGCTTGGCGTGGAGATCGTGCCGGACCTGGTGAAGCGCAGCCGTGACGCCGCGGCGCGTGCCGGCGTGGCCGATCGCACCGAGTTCCGTGAACAGGACCTGTTCAAGACCGACCTGTCCGGTGCGACGGTGATCACGATGTACCTGCTCCCGGAGGTCAACCTTCAGCTGCGCCCATCGCTGCTCGCGCTCGCGCCGGGCACGCGCGTGGTCTCGCACGACTGGGACATGGGCGACTGGCTGCCCGACCGCAGCCTGACGCTGGACGTGCCGGAGAAGGCGATCGGCCGAGAGAAGATCAGCCGCATCCACCTGTGGCGCGTGCCCGCGCCGGTGGACGGCTTGTGGTGCGGGACCGAAGGCGTGGCCCTGCTGCTGCAGCAGCGTTTCCAGCAGGTCCAGGGGCAGGCGCGGGCGGGCGGCCAGGCCCGCGGCCTGTCCGGCCGCCTCGACGGCGCACGGCTCGAACTGCTCGCCGCCGACGGGCGGTTGCGGCTGCGCTGGACCGGTGATGCGAGCGCGTCGGCACCGCGTGCGGTCCCCGATTCGGGCGTCGACGGCCTCGCTGCCACGGCCGCGACGGCCGCGAGGGCGGCGTCGCCCGGCACCCGCCTCGCACGGCTGCGCGTGAAGCACGCCACGGGCCGGCTCGGCCCGTGGCTGGGGCAGTCCCTTCGCCGCGCCGCTGACGGCGCGACGGCCTGTTCCGGGGAAGCGCTGATTCACAGGCCGTAACGAATTTGCACAATTGGACCTCGCTGGAGGTCCACCCGATGAACGCTGCGAACGGTTCTCTGGGTTCCGCATCGCCCGCCGGTCGCCAGGCCGGCGACCCGCCCGCGGCCCTGAAGGTGCTGCTCGATGCCGCCGACGTGCGCACGGACGGGTCGCGACCGTGGGATCTGCAGGTGCACGACCCCCGCTTCTACCGGCGGCTGCTCAGCGAGTGGTCGCTGGGCGTCGGCGAGAGCTACATGGACGGCGACTGGGACTGCGAGCGCCTCGACCAGCTCTTCGAGCGCCTGCTGCGCAGCGACATCGAGTCGCGAGCGGTGGGGCTGGCCCGGCTGAAGCTCGCGGCTTCGCTCGTTCCCTGCCTGCTCGTCAACCGCCAGCGGCGCGAGCGCGCCTTCGTGGTCGGGGAGCGGCACTACGACATCGGCAACGATCTCTTCGAGCGCATGCTCGACCCGCGGATGGTCTACTCGTGTGCCTACTGGGAACGCGCCCGGACGCTGGACGAAGCCCAGCTGCACAAGCTGGAGATGATCTGCCGCAAGCTGCAGTTGCGGCCCGGGATGTCGATGCTGGACATCGGCTGCGGCTGGGGCGGGCTGGCTCGGCACGCGGCGGAACACCACGGGGTCACGGTGACTGGCATCACCGTGTCGCGCGAGCAGAAGGCGCTGGCCGAACAGCGCTGCCAGGGTCTGCCGGTGACGATCCGGCTGCTGGACTACCGCGACCTGCAGGGCCGCTTCGACCGCATCGCCTCGGTGGGCATGTTCGAGCACGTGGGGCCGAAGAACTACGCCGTCTTCTTCGAGACGGCGCATCGCCTGCTCGAACCCGAGGGGCTGTTCCTGCTGCACACCATCGGGCTGGATCGCGCAACGGCGCGCACCGACCCGTGGATCGAGCGGTACATCTTCCCGGGCGGCAAGCTGCCCGCCGCGCGGCAGGTCGCGGAAGGCTTAGAACCGTGGTTCGTCCTCGAGGACTGGCACAACTTCGGCGCCGACTACGACCGCACGCTGATGGCCTGGAACGAGCGTTTCGAGGCCGCCTGGCCGGAGCTCTCGTCGCGCTACGGCGAGCGCTTCCGCCGCATGTGGCGCTACTACCTGCTCAGCTGCGCGGGCTTCTTCCGCAGCCGCCAAGGGCAGCTGTGGCAGCTCGTGCTCTCGCGACGCGAGCGGCGGGCGGTCTATCGCTCCGTGCGGCCCCACGGCGCCCCCGCCGCCTGAGCGCGCACCTCGCCCGCCAGCCGGCAGACGCCGCAGTTGGGGGGTCGCGACGGGTCATTTCGTGGCACACGGATTCGGCGAGCCCCCGCAGAATGCGAGCACGGATGGCGAAAACCGGCCGCAACATGGGGCGGCTCACCGGAACCCGTGCCCGGCGCCATCGCGGACCCCGTCGGGGCACGCTGCCGTGCCTCGCCCGGTAGCCAGCAGGGCCACCCATCGGTGGCCCTGTGCTTTTCGGGGCCGGCCAGTTGGTGACCACGACCTGCCGCAAACGACGGCCCCCCGGGATCGCGTATAACCGCGGCCCATGTCGCAAGCGAGCACCGTCGGCGCCCCCCCCCTGCTGGAAGCCCGCGGCCTGGAAGGCCAGCGTGGCGAGCGCGTGCTGTTCCGCGGCCTCGACCTGCAACTCCAGCCGGGCGAGGTCACCTGGCTGCGTGGGCGCAACGGCCGAGGCAAGACCACCCTGCTGCGCATCCTGGCCGGCCTGAGCACGCCGGCCGACGGCCTGATCCTGGTTGGTGGCACCGCGGTGCGCGAGGCCGGCGCGGGCTGGCGCGACGGCCTGCTCTACATCGCCCACGCGAACGCGCTGAAGGACGACCTGACCTCGACCGAGGCCCTCGCCTTCGTCGCCGGCTTGCGCGGCCATCGCCACGGCGATGCGGAGCTGAGGACCGCGCTCGAGCGGCTGGGGGTGCAGCACCGTGCCCGCGCCGCGGTGCGCACGCTGAGCCAGGGCCAGCGCCGCCGCGTCGCGCTGGCGCGCCTGGCACTGCCCGATGCACCTCGGCTGTGGCTGCTGGACGAACCGTTCGATGCGCTCGACGACCAGGGCATCGCGGCGTTGAACTTGTTGCTCGGCGCCCACGCCGCGCGCGGCGGGGCGGCGCTGCTGACCAGCCACCAGGCACTGAGCCTGGCCGACCCGAAGCCGCGCACCTTCGACCTGGACCGCTTCGCCGTCGGCACCTGAGACCGCCGCCGCACCGCGCCACCGCCCCGCCCCGACCGCATGCGCCACCTGTTCATCACCGTCGTCCTGCGCGACCTTCGCCTGGCCGCCCGGCGACGCATCGACGCCTTGCTGCCCCTGGTCTTCTTCATCGTCGCGGTCAGCCTCTTTCCGCTCGGCGTGGGCCCGGAGCCGCAGACCCTGCGCGTGATCGCCCCGGGCATCGTCTGGGTGTGCGCGCTGCTGGCGACGATGCTGTCGGTCAATTCGCTGTACGCAGGCGACCATGCCGACGGTTCGCTCGAGCAGATGCTGCTCGCCCCGACGCACCCGGTCGCGCTGGCGACGGCGAAGGCGGTCGCGCACTGGCTGATCACGGGGCTGCCGCTGATCGGCATGTCACCGCTGATCGGGCTGCTCTTCGACATGTCGGCGCCGGCGATGGGCGCCCTCGTGCTCGGCCTGGTGCTCGGCACGCCGATCCTGAGCCTGCTCGGCGGGCTCGGCGCCGCGCTCACCCTGGGACTGCGCAGCGCCGGCATGCTGTTGATCCTCATCGTGCTGCCACTGGCCACCCCGACGCTGATCTTCGGCGCCGGCGCCGTAGGGGCGATCGAATCGGGGGTCTCGGCTGCGGGACACTACTCCCTGTTGGGAGCCTTGCTGATCGCCACCGCCCTGGGCGTGCCCTGGGCGACCGCAGCGGCGCTGCGCATTTCCACCGAATGACATGGGACTGACCTTCTACACCTTCTCGTCGCCCCCGAAGTTCTACGCGCTGACCGGCGTTCTGGTGCCGGTCTGCTGGGCCTTCGCGATCGTCCTGACGGTCATCGGCCTGTGGATCGGCTTCTTCGTCGCGCCGACCGATGCGACCCAGGGCGAGGTCTACCGCGTCATCTTCATCCACGTGCCCGCCGCGTGGATGGCGATGTGGCTGTACCTGGTGATGGCCTTCTGGGCCGCCATCGGCTGGGCCTTCAAGGCGCGCCTGGCGTCGATGGTCGCCCGGGCGACCGCGCCGACCGGCGCGATCTTCGCCTTTCTCGCACTGTGGACCGGCGCCTTCTGGGGCAAGCCCACCTGGGGCACCTGGTGGGTGTGGGACGCGCGGCTGACTTCCACGCTGATCCTGCTGTTCCTCTACCTCGGCTACATCGCGCTGGTCGAGGCGATCGACGACCCGCGCCGCGCCGACCAGGCCGGTGCGCTGCTGTCGATCGTCGGCACGGTCAACGTGCCGATCATCTATTTCTCGGTGAAGTGGTGGAACACGCTGCACCAGGGGGCCAGCGTGAGCCTGACCGCCGCACCGAAAATGGCGACCACGATGCTCACGGCGATGCTGATCATGACGCTGGCCTTCTGGGCCTACTCGTTCGCCGTGATCTTCACGCGGGCCCGGGGCATCGTGCTCGAACGCGAACGCGGCACCGCCTGGGTGAACCAATTGGCCGGCAAGGGGTCCAGATCATGAACTGGGGCAGCCTGGACAACTTCCTGGCCATGGGCGGCAACGGGCTCTACGTCTGGGGCTCGTACGTCATGACCGCCGTGCTGATGCTCGTCGAGCCCCTGTTGGCCGTGCGCCGCAGGCGGCACGCGCTTCGTGAGGCACAGGAGGAACAGGAATCGTGAAATCCCGACACAAGAAGCTGGCAATCGCCGGCGGGGTTCTCGTCGCCGTGGGCGCGATGACCGCGCTGGTGCTCAACGCCTTCCAGAGCAACCTGGTGTTCTTCTATTCGCCGTCCCAGGTCGCGGCCAACGAGGCGCCGAGCGGGCGTACTTTCCGCGTCGGCGGGCTCGTCGAGGAAGGCAGCGTCAAGCGCGAGGGCACCCAGGTCAGCTTCGTGATCACCGACTCGGCGAAGACCGTCCCGGTGCGCTACAGCGGCATCCTGCCGGACCTGTTCAAGGAGGGCAAGGGCGTGGTGGCGCAGGGGCAGCTCAAGGGCGGTGTCTTCGAGGCCCGCGAAGTGCTGGCCAAGCACGACGAGAACTACATGCCCCCGGAAGCCGCCGAGGCACTCGAGCAGGCGCAGAAGGGCAACGCGCAGCTGGGCCAGACGCTGCAGATGCCGCCCCACGGCGCGACGGCCGGTGCCAAGCCATGACGGCGCTCGAGCCGGTCGCGCCGCGCGATCCCGTCCCGCCGCACGGGGCGCAGACGCGCGGCACCGCGCGGGGTGAGCGTCCCGGTCGCCGGTGCGCGGGGGGGTGGGTGTGAGGTCCTTGCGTTTCCTGATCCCGCTGGCCGCCTTCGCGGTGCTGGTGTTCTTCCTGTGGCGCGGGCTGTCGCTGAACCCGCGCGAGGTGCCCTCGCCGCTGATCGGCAAGCCGGCGCCGGCGTTCGCGCTGCCGAAGCTCGGCGAGCCGGGCACGACGATCCGTCGCGAGGACCTGGCCGGCAAGGTCTGGGTGCTCAACGTCTGGGCCTCGTGGTGCGCGCCCTGTCGCGAGGAGCATCCGCTGGTCATCGCGTTCGCCCGGCGCAGCGGCGTGCCGGTCTACGGCCTGAACTACAAGGACCAGTCGGCCGCGGCGACCCGCTGGCTGCAGCAGCTCGGCGACCCGTACGCCGCAACGCTGGTCGACGCCGACGGCAAGGCGGGCATCGACTGGGGTGTCTACGGCGTGCCGGAGACCTTCGTGATCGACAAGGACGGCGTGATCCGCTTCAAGCACATCGGGCCGCTGAACGAAGCGGTGATCCGCGAGAAGCTCGAGCCGCTCGTCAAGAGCCTGCAATCCTGAGCCCCTGCCGCGGCGGGTGAGCCGCCGCCCGGGGCGCAAGGCCTGCAACCCGGCTCAGGCAAAGCGGCCGTGCAGGAACCAGCCGCCGGCCGCGGCCGGGCCCGGGTCCTCGCCGCCGCCGGGCAGGCGCGAGCGGTAGATCCAGACGACCGACCCGTCGTGCGCCTGCGCGACGAAGTAGTCGCGCGCGACGGGTTCACCATCCCACCAGCCGGCCTCGATGCGCTCCGGGCCGGCCAGCACCTGCAAAGGCCGCCCCTCCAGCCACGGGACCGAGCGGCGCTCGACCAGCGGTTGCGGGGTCGGCAGCAGCCACACCGGCCGCGTGAGCATCGGCGACGACGGCCCCGCAATCCCGGCAGCCGCTGCCGTCGCAACCGTGCCGGCCACCGCTGCACCGGCCTGTGGTCGCACCGACGACGGCTCGATCGGCAGCAGCAGCGTCGAGCGCTCCGGGCGATGGTCGGCCACCGGCTGCACGCGACGCACGCACTGCGGACCGAGGCGCGCCTGCAGCCGCTCGACCAGCCGCAGCAGGCCTTCGCGCTCGGACGTCCGGGTCGGGAACAGCTCGCCGCTGGGCGCGTCGCTGAACGCGAGCTCGTGACAGACCATGCGCAGCTCCAGCGTCGGTGCCGGCAGCGGCATGCGGGCCAGGTGCTCGCGCAGCAGCGTGGTCACGTGGGCGCTGTCGTTGCCCGGTTCGGCCAGCGCGATCTCCAGCGTGCTGCGCTCGGGCGTGCGGTCGTCGTGCCGATGGCGCGGCTCGTGCAGCATCTGCAGTTGCAGCCGGCGCAGCCGCCCCCGCCGCGCCCGCGCCCAGGCCAGCAGCCGCTCCAGCAGCAGCCGGGCCCCGTACAGCACCTGCTCGGCGGTGTCGGCACGGGCGAAGAGTTCGAGCCTCGCCTCGAAACGGTCGGGCAGCGTGACCCACTCGTGCACCTCGGGAACGGGGCCGTGGGCCGCGTCGATCTCGGCCAGCAGCTGCGGACCGAAGCGACGGGCCAGCCCGTCGCGGGGCACCGCGCGCAGCTGGGCCAGGGTCGACAGGCCCATCGCCTGCAGCGACTCGATGTGCCCGGCGGCATGCGGCAACAGGCTGACCGGCGCATCGTCGATGAGTTCTTTCAAGGCTTGCAGACGATGCGTGTGCTCACCTATCAAGGGAATCGCCAGCTTCGGCCAGCACGCCAGGATCGCCGCGCCGGTGGCGGTCGGGGCCGTGGCCAACCGGCAGCTCAGCCCCAGCGGGGCCGTCGCAGCCTGCAACTGTTCGATCAGGCGCGGCAGGCCGCCGAACGCACGCTGCGTCGTCGACACCTCCAGCAGCACCCCGTCCCGGCCGTGCAGCGCCACCGACGGCGTGAAGGCCAGGGCGGCGTGCGCAACCGCCTGCCGCGCCTGGGCCTCGCGCGCCGCGTCGGCCTGGCCGAAGACTGTCCGCGGCGCGAGCGCCACGGCGGTGGCCCGTTTCATGCCGGGCTGGAGACCCGCGGCCGCCGCCAGGGGGTCGACGGCCGCCAGACGTGCCCCATCCAGCAGTGCCAGCGGCAGCCCCTGGCGCTGCGGCGGCAGCGTCGCGGCAAAGGCCTCGAGCGCGAGCTGCGGCAACTGCAGCGCGATCCACAGGGGGGCGGGCGGGTTCGCGGGGCCACCCCACGGCCTGCTGCCGTCCTCGCGCGGCGGGACTCCGCCCCCACCCCGGCCCGCGGTTTCAGGCCTGCGGGCCATCGGAAACCACAGCGCGGCAGGTCGCCGCCGCGTCCTGCCCGGCGTCTTCGGGCGGCAGGCCAGCCTGCACCGACACGGCGCGCCGAAAGGCGGACACCGGGGGCAGCCGCAGCTGCAGCGGTTGCGGCCGTGCCGGACCGCGCCGCTTCAGCAGCTGCACGGTCAGGCCGTCGGGACCGGCCGGGTGCAAGGCCAGCCGCAACGGCGCCGGGCTGGGCTTCAGGCGCTCGCCGATGCCGCGCAGCAGGAACACCGGCCCGTCGTGCGCCTGGGCCGCCAGCTGCAGGCGCCGCAGCGCGTCGGCCCGCAGCCGCTCCGGCAGCCAGGCGACGATCGCGCCGGCATAGCCGCTGCGCAAGGCCTGCTCCAGCGCCCACAGCACGTCGGCCGCCCCCAGCAGGTGGCGCACCGCCGCGCCGCGCGGCCCTTCGCGCCCATGAACGACGATCAAGGCCTGCGGCTCCAGGCCGAGTTCGGCCATCGCCCAGGCGCAGGGCATGGCGGGCGGATCGAACAGCATCACGCTGCGCGACGGCCCGCAGTCGCCGCGTGCCGTCGCCGCCAGCGCCGGCGCCAGCAGGCGCATCTCGCCGACCCCCGCTTGCCGCAGCAACAATTCAGTGAGCGCTTGCTTCGGCCATCCGCCTCCAGGCAACTCGAAGTCCAGCGCTGCCAGCCCGGTGGGGACGACCGTACCCGCCGCCCGACCCAGCTGGTGGCCACGCCACAGTCCGGGGTGGATGCGCTCGGGCTCGACCGGCAGGCGCGCAGCGGCCGCGCCGGCCGGCCCCGCGGTATCCGGCGGCTCAGGCAGGCGCGAAGGAACGGCGGGTGCGATGTCCATCGGACGGAACGGGACCGTGCGGTACTTTCCGACATCGCGCGACGGCGGCCGGAGGCAGGTGTCGAACCCGGCACGGGACATCCGCCCTGAGGCGAGACATCGACCGGGAACGACGGGATAGCTGTATGAACGTACAGCATCCTAATCGCTCCGGCACGCCCTGGGGAAGGCCTTTACGGTTCCTTGCACAAGGCCGGGCCCCGCACCGGGGGTGCCCCGGGCAGGGGTCAGGCGGGCGGGCCGGGCATCGCCGGCCCCGCGGCCCTCAGAGGCCGCCGATGCGGCGACGCTGGTCGGCCGGCAGCGCGGCCATCAGCTGCGCGGCAAAACGTTCGTGCTCGCGGTGGGCGCGGGCGGCATCGGCGTCGATCGACGACAGCCGGAACAGCACACCCTCGGGCGCCTGGCCACTCAGGACGAAACGCAGTTCCTCGAAGCGGCTCTCGAAGCGTCCGCTGACCTGCCGGCCACCGAGGCTGAACCAGTACGTCACCGGCTCGTGACGGGTGTCGCGACGCGTCACGAGCCGCTTGCCCTGGATCGTGCCGACCGGTGTCGCGATCGTGGCGGCCTCGCTGGCGAGCAGGTCGAAACCCGAGGCGCGGTAGCAGAACTCGGGGAAGTGCGCCTGCAGGCCGCCGCGCTGGTTGTCGCCGTAGGCCACCGAGACCATCACGCGGTAGCCTTGCGCGTCTTCGTACGTGCGGGTCAGGACGTCGCTGTAGATGTTGCCCAGCGAGGCCTGAACCTCCGGGTTGGCGATGATGGCCGAGCCGCTCGAGACGAGGCGCCAGTCGCCGAACCGCCCGGGCACGTGCTCGGCCAGCACCAGGCCCGGCGCTGCACGTTCCGGCGCCTGCTGCGCGGACGGCTGCACCCGGTGGCCGACGAACGAGGTGGCCACCATCAGGATCAGGATCGATCCCGACAGCCAGGTGCGGGCGGCCGTGCCCGTCATGCTGCCGTCCCTTCGGCCGCTGCGGGCCGGCGTGACGGCAGCAGGCGCAGCAGCAGCGCGTCGACGCCGAAGAGCACCGCCAGCGACACGACGAGCAGCGCCATGCCGGCGAAACCGTGCAGGAACCCGCTGCCGGCCTCCTCGCCGAAGTAGAAGGTGACCAGCACCAGGATCATCACGCGCACGATGTTCGCGAAGAAGGCCGTGGGCAGGATGATCGCCAGCATGATCGCGTTGTGCAGGCGGTTGCTGCGGCGCACGATGTACATGTACAGCGTGCCGAGCGCCGTCAGGCTGAACATCGAGTGCATGCCCGAGCAGGCGTCGGCGACCAGCAGCTGGTACGGGCCCACCGAGATCGTCACGCCGGTGCGCGAGACCGGATAGCCGAGCGCATGCAGCAGTTCGGTGATGATCACCGAGATCCACTGCTTGAGCACGTGCGTGCTGCTGTCCACCAGCGTGCCCGGCAACGGCGTCATGAACAGCAGGAACAGCAGGGCGAACCACGCGACGCGGATCCCGGCGGAGCCCTTGAGGAGCAGCAGCACGCCGGCGGCGATCGGCAGTTGCGCGCCGAAGACGAGGAAGGGCAGCGAGAGCGTTCGCCCGAGCAGGAAGCCGAGCAGGCCGACGAGCAACAGCGGCCAGCCGGCCAGGTGCTGGTGGCGATCCGGCAGCGCGGCCAACCGGTCCTTCTGCTGCCAGAACAACCAGGCGCAGACGACCAGCACCAGTGGACCGTGTCCCTGGTCCTCGGTCTTCCAGAGGGTGTCCAGCGCCTCCCAGTAGACCGGCCCGAACAGCGCCGCCCAGCCGCCGAGGACGAGCAGCACGGCGCTGTCGGGCAGGCCGACGGCCCGCGGCGGCTGCAACACGGCAGTCATCGCGGGACGACCCCGCGGACCGAGCCTGCCGCGACACCCCTGCGGGTTGGAACGCGTGCCGCGAGCACCGGGCCGGGCCTCATGTCACGAGAGCTTGCCGCGCCGGCGCCGCGGCGGCGGCACGTCGACGAGCACCGAGCCGAGGACCTTCGCGCCGACGTCGGTGACCATCGCGGTCGTGTCCGTGAAGGCGTCCAGCCGCGTCTGGTTGATGCGGGCGACGGCGATCGCCGCACGCGTGGCGCGCGCGAGAAGGCTCGCGTCGATGCCCTCCTCCATCGCCGGCGTGTCGACGATCACGACGCTGAAGGTCGACGAACTCTGCTCGAGGATGCGCTGGAACACCGGACGCGCGAGCAGTTCCTGCGGGTTCGGCGGCAGCGGGCCGGACGGCAGCACGGCCAGTCCTGGAATGCCCGAGACGAACTGCACGATGCCGTCCTGCACATGGCCGGCCAGCAGGTTCGACAGCCCGGCGCCGTTCTCGAGCTTGAAGTAGCGGTGCTGCGAGGCGTTGTGCAGGTCGGCGTCGATCAGCAGGGTGCGCTCGCCGGCCTGGGCGAAGGACACGGCCAGGTTCGCCGCCAGGTGGCTGCGCCCCTCGCCCCGCTGGGGGCCGACGATGGCCAAGCTGGTCTGCTTGCCGGAATCGTCGAACCAGCGCAGCTGCAGCTGGCTGCGCAGCGAGCGCAAGCGCTCGCCTTCGTGACCGAAGGGCCGGTAGGCGACGACGATGTCCTCGCTGACCGGGCGCGTCGGGCCGCTGAGGAACGGATAGTCGAACTGCAGCGACAGCGCGAACAGGATGTCCGCTTCGGTCAGCAACCCGAGCTTGATGCCGGCCTCGCCGAAGCGCAGCCCGGCCTCCTTCTGGAACTGCAGGACCTTGTCGACGTCGTCCGGCGCCAGTCGGCCACTGTCGAGGAGGATGGCGCCGATCGAGCGTTCCGTGCCCGGCGCGGCAAACGTCGAGTTCTTGAACATCTCAAGTGCCCTCGCTCATGGTCAGGCGCGGCGCCTGCTCGCTGGGCGGCGGCAGCATGCGCTCGTGACCGGTGCCGATCCGGCGCGTGCCGGTCAGCGGCTTGGACGACAGCACGGCCAGCACCGGCACACCCTCGGCGACCGTCAGGTCGTCGGCACTGCGCACCCGCCGGTCCATCATCTCCAGGCCGATCGCACCACCGATGCCGACCAGCAGACCCAGCAGCGCCGCGGCCGCCAGCACGAGGTTGCGCTTGGGCTTCTCGGGATGGAGCGGCGCGAAGGCCGGGGTCAGCACGCGCGCGGTCGCCGCATCGGACTTCGACTCGAGCGACAGTTCGCTGCGGCGCTGGTTCACCGCGTCGTAGGCCCGCTGTGCCGCCTCGAGCTCCTTGATCAGCAGCGCACCCTCGTCACGCACCGCCCGCATGTTGACGATCGTGCGCTTTTGCGCCTCGACCAGGCCACGCAGCTCGCCAAGACGGGCGGAAGCCACGCGGTTGGTGCTGGCCGAGCTGCCCGACGCCAGGCGGACCTCGCGCGAGAGCTGCTCACGCAGCTCGCGCACGCGCGACTCGAGCTCGATGCGCTGCGGGTGACTCGTGCCCAGGGTCAGGCTGGCTTCGGCCAGCCGGGCCTCGGCGGCGGCGAGCGCCGTTCGCGCCGCGACGACGGCGACGTTCTGCGAGACGTCCGCCGAGGTCTCGCTGCTGTTGCGCGCGATGCTCGAGGTGGCGGCCTGCTCGGCCAGTGCCGTCGCGTACGAGGCCTCGAGGCTGGCCAGGCGCGCCATCTCCTGGTCGTAGCGCTCGTTGCTGATCACGACACCGCGTGCCTTCTGGAACGCGGCGACCTTGTTCTGCGCGGCCTCGAGATCGGTTCGCAGCGCCTTCAGGCGCTGCTCGAGGAAAGCGGCGTTGTCACGTGCCGGGTCGGCACGCAACTCGACACCCAGGTCGATGTAGGCCCTGGCGAACGCGTTCACCGCGGTGGCGGCAAAGTTCGCGTCCTCGGCCGTGAACTCGAGGCCGACGATCTGGCTGCCCATGCGCGAGGTCTCGACGCGCAGGCCGTTGCTGAGCATCGCCGCGTAGAAGGTCTCGATCGGGAGCTTCGAGTCCGTCGCCTTGCGCCAGCGCTCGACGGCCTCGGGCATCTCCGGCAGGCCCATCATGCGAACGACCCGGCTGGCCAGCCGTTCGCTCTGCAGGATCTCCACCTGCGTCGCCATGTAGCCCGCGGTGCCGAGCACCGGCGCGAGCGGGCTGACCAGCGGGTCGGTCCGCAGCTCGATGATCAGCTGCGTGCGGGCCACGTACGTCGGCTTGGTCACCAGCAGGTAGCCGACGGCGGCCAGCAACGCCGCGGTCAGGCACGCCAGCACCACCCACCAACGGACCCGCAGGGCCAGCAGCATCTGTCGCAAGTTCATGGCGGATTCCGGTCAGAAGAGCGATTCGCGGATGAAGACCACGTCGTTGGCCTCGATCCGGTCGGTCATCTTCGGCTCGAGGATGCGGACCTGGCCGCTGGCCGGATCCTTGCGGTGGATGCGCAGGCCCTTCTCGGTCCCGCGCGGTGTCAGGCCGCCGGCGGTCGCCAGCGCCTGCATCACGGTCATGTCGCGTTCGAGGCGGATCAGGCCGGGGCGCTGCACCTCGCCGTACAGGTAGACCTGCGGCTGACGGTCGACCCAGACGACATCGCCGTCGCGCAGCAGCACGTCCTCGCCGCGCCGCCCCGCCGCGAAGACGCCCGGCAGGTCGACGACCTGGCGGAACGGCGCACCGTTGCGCGTGCCGACGACGGTGATCGTGTCGGCACCGCCGGCGATGATGCCGCCGGCCGTCGCGATCAGGTCGGTCAGCCGCACCTCGCCGGTTTCCAACGGGAAGCGACCCGGGCGACCCACCTGGCCGAGCACCGACACCTGGTTGCCGCGAACCTGCAGCAGGGTCACGGTGACCTGCGGCCGGTTGACGAACTTGCCGTCGCGCAGGCCGTCGGCGATGCGCTGCTCGGCCTGGTTGACCGTCAGGCCGGTCAGGTTGATCGAGCCGAGCAGCGGATACGAGACCGTGCCGCTCTCCGTCAGCCGCAGCTCGAGCGACAGGTCGGGGTTCTGGTAGACGAACACGCGGATGGCGTCACCCGGCGCGAGGCGGTACTGCGACGTCGCCGATGCCGATGCGCCACCTGCGGACTGGGCATGGGCAGGAGCGTGGGCGAACAGGGCGATCGCCGCGGCGGCGAAGGCAACCCAGATGCGGAACAGCAGACCCGTCTTCATCACGTCGAACCTCACTTGAGACCCAGACCCTTGGTGATCGTCTTGGTGTCGAGCGCACCGGAGGCCGGTGCCGCCGGCGGCGGCAAGGCCGCACCGGCGGCACCGACCGCCGAGGCGGCCACGTCGGCCGGCGTCGGCGCGGCAGCGGCCGGCACGGCCTCCTTCGCGGCCTCGGCGAACTTGCCCATGTACTGGATATCGGCAGCTTGGCGGAGCGCCTTCAGGTCGTCGGCGATCAAGCGACGCTTGCGATCGTTGACCAGGAACTGCTCGATCGCCGGGCGCGCGGTCTTCTCGTCGACCGGCTGAGCACGGGTCCCGACGAGCACCAGCACGCTCGCACCGTTGGGCGCAGCGTTGAACAGGGTCTGTCCGTCACTCATCTTGCTCAGCGACTCCAGCAGGTTCATCGGCACCTGCTCGGCGCCGCGCACCACCTGGTTGCCGCTGAATCTGTAGCCGTTGTCACGCAGATGCTGGACGAATTCGTTCACGCTCTTGGCCGACTGCAGCACCTGGCGCAGCCCCTGCACCTTGTCCGGCGTGGCCTCGATGTTGATTTCCTGCAGCTGGTAGATCCGCCGCTGGGCGAACAGCGCCGGGTTGTCGTCGTAGTACTTCTTGATCTCGTCGTTGGTGGGCTTGGGCGCGGCGTCGCCGACACGGTCGAAGTAGGCGCGCGCGATGATCTCGCGCCGCGCCGCCTCGAGCTGGGCGACGACGCGCGCATCACGGTCGAGCTTCTGCTCGCCGGCCTTCTGCAAGGCGAGCTCCTGGTCGATCAACCGCTCGAGGATCTGCCGGCTCGCCGCGTCGGTCTGTTCGGGTCGGATGCCGCGCTGCTGGGACAGCACGAAGTTGATCTGGTGCACCGTCAACTCTTCCTTGTTGACGCGCGCGACGGTCTGGCCCGCCGACTTCTTCGTGTCCTTGTCGCCGCTGCACGAGGCGAGCATCAGCGAGGCGCTCAGCAGGGGAACCAACAGCCAAGGTCCGACGCGGACAGCCTTTTGCACAGCACGGGGCATAGATGGAGCTCCAGATCCCTGATTCATGGTCCCGGCCGAAGGTGTCGCGGCAACGCAGACGCCCTCCACCACCGGGTGGAAAGTCCAGCGATCCAGTTTAGCGGTTGACCCGTCGCGGGCACTCCTATCAACAATGGGGGGTCGGTGCCGCCGGACGGCGTCCAGACGTGAATTCCCGCACGGCCCACCCGATTGGGGGGGACGTGCGGCAGTGCTCCCGCCGCCTCAGCAGCGGATGCCGACGTGAAGCGCGACGACGCCGGCGGTCAGGTTGTGCACGTCGACGTGCCCGAAACCGGCCGACTTCATCATCTGCTTCAGACTGGCCTGGTCCGGGTGCATGCGGATCGATTCGGCCAGGTAGCGGTAGCTCGCCTCGTCGCGCGCCACCCAGCGCCCGATGCGCGGCAGCACCTTGAACGAATACCAGTCGTACGCCGGCCGCAGCGGCTCGGCGATCTTCGAGAACTCCAGCACGAGCAGCCGCCCGCCGGGCCGCAGCACGCGCGCCATCTCGGCCAGCGCCTGCTCCTTGTGCGTCATGTTGCGCAGCCCGAAGCTCACCGCGACCAGGTCGAAGGCAGCGTCCCGGAACGGCAGGCGTTCGGCGTCGCAGCCCACGGTCGGCAGCGCGAGACCCTGGTCCAGCAGCCGGTCGCGCCCGACGCGCAGCATCGACAGGTTGATGTCGGTGTGCACGACGACGCCCTGCGGGCCGGCCTGGCGGGCGAAGGCGCGCGTCAGGTCGCCGGTGCCGGCCGCGATGTCGAGCACGCGGTCGCCGGGCCTGACCCGCGCGACGGCCACCGTGTAGGCCTTCCAGGCACGATGAAGGCCCATCGACATCAGGTCGTTCATGACGTCGTAGCGCGACGCGACCGAGTCGAAGACCTGGCGCACGCGCGCAGCCTTCTCGTTCTCGTCGACCGACTCGAAGCCGAAGTGGGTTTCGCTCACGCGCGCGTCCGCTCTCTCGTCAGTGGTGCGAGCACGAGCCGCCGCCGGCGGCCCCTGCCATCGGGGCATCGCGATCCAGGCCGGCCGCGGCGAGACGGTCCAGGTAGGCCTGCCAGAGCTCGGCCTGGCGCGAGCCCAGATCGTACAGGTATCCCCAGGAGAAGATGCCGCTGTCGTGGCCGTCGCTGAAGGTCGGCTGGACCGCGTAGTGGCCCACGGGTTCGATCGAGACGATGCCGACCTCCCGCTTGCCGGTCTGCAGCACCTCCTGGCCCGGGCCGTGGCCCTGGACCTCGGCCGACGGCGAGTACACGCGCATCAGCTCGAACGGGATGCGAAACCGCGCCCCATCGTCGAACGCGACCTCGAGCACGCGCGAGGACTGGTGGACCGTCAGCTCCGTCGGCTGGGCAGGGGTGGGGGCAGGGCTCATGGCGGTTCTCCGTTGGCACGGCCGCGGAGCGCGTCAGACGAGCACGCGCTCGATCCCGCCCCGGTTGGCCTTGGCGACATAGTCCTGCAACCAGCTTTCCCCGAGCAGCTTGCGGGCCATTTCGACGACGATGTAGTCGGCCTCGAGCAGCCCGCTGGACAGGTCGTCCTCGTAGCGGCTCAAGCCCTGCAGGCAACTCGGGCAGCTGGTCAGGATCTTGACGTTGGCGCCGTCGCCGACGGCGCCGGTGGCTCGCAGCGCGGCCTCGCCCTTGCGCAGCTCCTCCTCCTTGCGGAAGCGGATCTGCGTGGAGATGTCCGGACGGGTGACACCCAGCGTCCCGCTCTCCCCGCAGCAGCGATCGCTCCGGAGCACCGCCTCGCCGAGCAGCGCCTTGACGGTCTTCATCGGCTCCTGCTGCTTCATCGGGCTGTGGCAAGGGTCGTGGTACAGGTAGCCCTCGCGTGCGTCGGCCGGCAGCGTGATGCCCTTCTCGAGCAGGTACTCGTGGATGTCCACGATGCGGCTTCCCGGGAAGATCTCCTCGAAGCGGTAGCCCTGGAGCTGGTCGTGGCAGGTGCCGCACGAGACGACGACGGTGCGGATGTCCAGGTAGTTCAGCGTGTTGGCCACGCGGTGGAAGAGCACCCGGTTGTCGGTGATCATCTGCTCGGCGCGGTCGAACTGGCCCGAGCCGCGCTGCGGATAGCCGCAGCACAGGTAGCCCGGCGGCAGCACCGTCTGCACACCGGCATGCCACAGCATGGCCTGCGTCGCGAGCCCGACCTGGCTGAACAGCCGCTCCGAGCCGCAGCCCGGGAAGTAGAAGACCGCCTCGGTGTCGGCGGTCGTCGCCTGCGGGTCGCGGATGATCGGCACGTAGCGGCGGTCCTCGATGTCCAGCAGCGCGCGCGCACTGCGCTTGGGCAGCCCGCCGGGCAGCTTCTTGTTGACGAAGTGGATCACCTGCTCGCGGACCGGCGCGGTGCCGATGGTCGCCGGGGGAGCCGCGGTCTGCCGCCGCGCCGCCACGCGCAGCATGTCGGCCGCCAGGCGCTGGGCACGGAAGCCGACATCGACCATCGCCGAGCGCAGCAGCCCGATCGTGCGCGGGTTGGTCGCGTTGAGCATCAGCATCGCCGCGGCACTGCCCGGCCGGAAGCTCTTCTTGCCCATCTTGCGCAGCAGGTTGCGCATGTTCATCGTGACGTCGCCGAAGTCGATCTTCACCGGGCACGGGCTCAGGCACTTGTGGCACACGGTGCAGTGGTCGGCGACATCCTCGAACTCGTGCCAGTGCTGCAGGCTGATGCCGCGGCGCGTCTGCTCCTCGTAGAGGAAGGCCTCGATGAGCAGCGAGGTCGCGAGGATCTTGTTGCGCGGGCTGTACAGCAGGTTGGCGCGCGGCACGTGCGTGGCGCACACCGGCTTGCACTTGCCGCAGCGCAGGCAGTCCTTGATGCTGTCGGCGATGGCGCCGATGTCGCTTTGCTGCATGATCAGCGACTCGTGGCCCATCAGCCCGAAGCTGGGGGTGTAGGCGGCGCTCAGGTCGGCGGCGCGCTCGTCGCCGACCGGCGTACGCAGCAGCTTGCCCTTGTTGAAGCGGCCTTCAGGGTCGATGCGCGCCTTGTACTCGGCAAAAGGCCGCAGCTCGGCGTCGTCGAGGAACTCGAGCTTGGTGATGCCGATGCCGTGCTCGCCGCTGATCACGCCGCCCAGGCTGCGCGCCAGCGCCATGATGCGCGCCACCGTCTGGTGCGCGGTCTGCAGCATCGGGTAGTTGTCGCTGTTGACCGGGATGTTGGTGTGCACGTTGCCATCGCCGGCATGCATGTGCAGCGCCACCCAGACGCGGCCGCGCAGCACCTGGGCGTGGATGCGCCGGCACTCGTGCACGATCGGCTCGAAGGGCGCGCCCGCGAAGATCGCCTGCAGCGGCTTCAAGATCTGCGTCTTCCACGACGCGCGCAGCGTGTGGTCCTGCAGCAGCGCGAACAGCGTGCGCCCGGGTTTGCCGAGTTCATCCGGCTGCACCGCATCCAGCTGCGCCAGCCAGCCCTGCCACGACTCGCGCACTTCGGCCAGCAGTTGCAGCGCCTGCTGCACGCGGTCGCCCAGCAGCTCGGCGCTGGGCAGCGCGGCAGCGTCGTCGGCCTTGCCCAGCGGCAGCGCGCCGCGCGCGAACAAGACCTGCAGCGCCTCGACCAGCTCGAGCTTGTTGCGCAGGCTCAGCTCGATGTTCAGCCGCTCGATGCCTTCGGTGTACTCGCCCATGCGCGGCAGCGGGATGACCACGTCCTCGTTGATCTTGAAGGCGTTGGTGTGGCGCG
>ERZ761602.3351-NODE-3351-length-22838-cov-5.623403_pt1 | contig 22838 bp, 26 predicted proteins | sample MGYA00512165_ERZ761602 | MGnify/ENA primary metagenome ERZ761602 (study PRJEB28899, sample SAMN02445085) | bioreactor sludge metagenome | biome: EBPR sludge; isolation source: Thorneside wastewater treatment plant | place: Australia: Brisbane, Thorneside...
ACGAGATTTCTGCCTGTCTCGTGGGCTCGGAGATGTGTATAAGAGACAGCGGTATATGCAATCGGCAGCATTTGATGAGGCGGCCCGCCTCTTCATTTGCTCGGCGATGGACCGTCCCCGTCACGGACTGGCTTATGCCGGCCTTGCCTTGAGTCTGGCGGCTGAAGGCGACGACCTCATGGCCCTGCGCTTTGCCCACACGTCTGAGGAACTGACTAGCCCTGCGACCTTGCTGCAGTGGCTGGCTGACGCCCGCCCCGCTGGTGCCCCACTTGCGCTTGCCGCCCGTCGTTTTGAAGCACCCGGCGAAGGGGCCAAATCGAAGACGGCACGCCTGCGGCTTGCCTGCATGCTCTGGTTTGCGGCGGGATACTACGAAAGCGCCCGCAACGCGGCGCTGGCCCTGCTGGTCGAGAGCCGTTTGGACAGCCTGGCGCGCCCGCTGCTCGACTTCATGCAGAGCCGCAGCCTCGAGGACGACCCCGTTGAGGTGCGCCCGCAGTCGCCCAAACCAGACGAGAAGGAACTGCCAAAACCGGCTGTGGAAAAGCCCGCGCCTTCACTGGCCAACACCATCGATGATGCCCGAAAGGCCATTCGCAAGTTGGACTACAGCGGGGCTCTGAAGCTGCTTGAACCGCTGGTCAGCGAAGACCAGCAGGACCTCGCTGTGTTTCACCTGCTCTACGTAGTGCTGGTAGGGCGAGGCGAACTGATTGATGCCGCCACGGCCTATCAGGCATGGTTCTTGCGCGCTCCGGAGGCCGAGCGCATGAGGTTGGGGGTCCTGAGGCCACTGTTCGACCGGGACTCCGACTACGAGGCCTGGAAACGGCCCCTCCTGGAAGCCCGCAACACGGACTTGATTGCGGCCGTGCCGCGCCTGTTGCTGGCGGCCTGCGACATCAGCGAGGGACGCTACACCCAGGCCCGCACGAATCTCGCGGTGGCGCTTCGCGCCGAACCCCGCAATGCCACGCTTCAGGAGCTGAGCAAACTGCTTGGCCAGGCAAAGTATGACGTGGATACGGAAGTTCCACGGGCGCCGGAGGCCGCCAATCCGCGCGTAGTGCTGGGAGAAGCGGAGCGCCTGTTCAGGGATCGGCAGTATGAAGCTGCGCGCAGCAGGTATCTCGCAGCCGCCGAACTCGACCCATCACTGAAGGACATCCCGCTCTGCCTGCTCAAGGTGAACTTCGCCCTGGCTGACTACGAACGGGCCTGCACGGCCCTTGAGCAATTGCTGGCCGCTCAGCAAGTCGATACGCTGGGGGCGGATGCCTACGGCCTGCCCCTGGCTGGCTCATTTGCCGACAGTGCAGAGTTCACTCGACACTTCGAAGCCCTGCGCAAAGCCTGTGAACAGCGTCCGCTGAGCGACAAACCCTGGCTGCTGCTGGGCGCTATCCAGTACGGAAGACGCAGCTTCGCCGACGCCCGGGACGCGCTGCAGCGTTACAGCGAGAACACGCTCGCCCCGGCAAGGCCCAATGGGGCAGCCATGAAACTGCTCGAAAGCGCAAAGAAGCTCGCGAACTAGGTTGCGTTTGCCGCCGGGGGGCGACATATATGGCGCCCCTACAGGTGCTCCATGAAGCTGCGCCAGGTTCCTTCTGATTTCATCGTCGAAGAAGTCAGCAACTTCACGCCCGAGGCCGAGGGCCGCCACTTCGTCTACCGTCTCGAAAAGCGATCCTTGAGCACGATGGAAGCGCTGGAAATCATCGCGCGCCGGGCCGGGCTGCGCCCCAAGCAGCTCTCCGCCAGCGGCCTCAAGGACAAGCACGCCGAGGCCACGCAGTTGTTCTCCAGCGAAAAGCCGCTGCCGGCGGAAATCTCAGACGAAAGATTCAGCCTCGCCTTCGTCGGCAAGTCGTCGCGCCCGCTGACCGCCGCATTCATTGACGAGAATCGCTTCAAGCTGGTGCTGCGCGGCCTTGACGAATGGGAGCGCGACGCTGTACCGGTCAACGCGGATGAACTGGCCCGCTTTGGGGTGCCCAACTACTACGACAACCAGCGCTTTGGCTCCAACATGCATGGCGAGGGCTTCATAGCAAAGGCCCTAATCCTGGGCCGGTTCGAAGAAGCCCTGCGCCTTCACCTCGCCGTGCCCCACCGCAAACAGAGCCTGCGCGACAAGCAGAACCGCCGCCTGGCCAAAGAGCTGTGGGGCCAATGGGAGGCCATTCATCGACGGATGAAGCGCTCACCGGAAGCTGCGCTGATCGAGTTCCTGGTCAAGCATCCGACAAGCTTCGCCGAATGTTTTGAGCGCATTACGCCTCCGCTGCGCATCATGTACGTGGCCGCCTACCAGAGCTTCCTGTTCAATGAGAGCCTCCGCCGTTTCCTGGAGGGCCAGCGGGAATCAGGAGAACTTGACCTCGTGCAGGTGCAGAATCGCGGGGGGTTCATTCCCATGCACCGGCGCCTCAACGACGACCAACTGAGCGCCTGGCGTGCCGCACAGTTTCCGCTGCTGGGCCCCCGCACGGACATTCAGGCCACGCCTCTGGCCGCCCCACACGTAAGAGCCACGCTGGAGGCCGAAGGCATCACGCAGGATATGCTCGAACTCAAAGGGCTGGAACGCACACGATTCAAGGGTGCCATGCGGGCCATCCTTCTCATGCCCAGGGATCTGCACGTGGGCCCTGTCCATGACGACGATCTGAACCCCGGCCGCTGGAAGGTGGAAACAAGCTACACGCTCCCGCGCGGGAGCTTCGCCACGATTGTCGCACGAAGGCTGGTGCTGCTGCCCGGCCGCCGCTAAGTCTCATCCAGGGCGGCCTTCACATCGGGATCGTCAAGATCAATTGTCTTCTCCCGAAGATCCTGGCCGCGCGATAGATCCTCCGTGATGGCATATTCGCCTTTGAGCCAGCGGCCCAGGTCCAGGAGCTTGCAGCGTTCAGAGCAGAACGGAAACCAGGGGTGCTCACCCGCGCTGGAGAAAGTGAACCTGACCCCGCACTCAGGGCACTTCCTGGCTTTGGGATTGCAGGCCATCTCAGCGCCCCTCGCTAAGAGCAAGGCCGGCCCAAGCCATGGCAAGGCTGCCCAGCACCGAGGCAGCTACGTTGAGCATCCCCTTGCCACTATCCAGGGCGAGCGTCTGGTTCGCAAACGCGCTGAAGGTCGTAAGCCCCCCACAGACACCGACCAGCAGCAGGGCGCGAAGCTCTTCGCCCAAGGGCTGGTCGCCTCGGGCCAGCCAGCCGTAGCCCAGACCGATGGCGAAGCAACCTGCCAGATTGACGAATAACGTCGCCCAGGGAAACACCGCTGCGAGCTGAGGCGCCATGGCTCTAAATGCGAGGTCGACACCGTAGCGCGCGCCTGATCCCAGTGCCCCACCGAGACAAACCAGCAGGAACAGCTTCATGGTTACCCCGTAGTTGAAGACCTGGCCTGAAACCTTACTCTTGGCGCAGCATGACCGACAGTGCCGAGTCCCGCGCCGACCTTCACAGCCATACCACCGCCTCTGACGGTCGCTTGACCCCTTACCAGCTGATTGCTGCGGCCGCACAGCGAGGCATCCGCTTTCTCGCAGTCACGGACCACGACACGACGGCTGCCCACGACGAAGCACGAAAGTCCGCCTCGGAACTTGGTGTCGGTTTCATTGCGGGAGTCGAGATTACATGCGAAGCCGCCGGCGGCGAAGTCCACCTGTTGGGCCTCGGTGTGGACTCCGCCTGCGAGCGCCTGCAGCAGCTATGCCGCGAAATGCAGGTGCGGCGCCTGGACCGATTCAAGGAGATGCATGCCAGGCTCCAGGCTGCCGGGGTCACCTTTGATCTGCCGCCGACTCAGCCGGGCACCTCTCCTTCGCGCCCTGTCATGGCCCGGGCACTGGTGGCAGCGGGCCGTGCCGGAAGCGAGGACGAGGCGTTCGCTCGCTATCTGCGCAAGGGGCGGCCGGGCTACGTCCCCCACCGGCGTGAGCCCGTGGGCACAGCTATTGAGGCCGTGCAGGGGGCCGGTGGCGTGGCCATCCTCGCACACCCCGGGCTCTATCCAGACGGTGACGCCGCCATTGAGGATGCGCGCCGACATGGACTCGACGGCATTGAATGCCTGCACCCCGACCACGATGAGATTCATGTTCAACGGTACATGAAGATCGCGCGCAAGCACGGCATGCTTGTTTCCGGCGGAGCGGACTACCACGGGCCCGGGCACGCACGCAGCCATTTCTTCGGCAAGCGCTTCTGCCCCGCGGACGAGTTCATCCGGCTGCAGATGGCCATGGCCGGGCGCAGTTCCCGCACCAGCCTCTGACGTAAGGGCGCCGCATCTCGCCCCTACAAACGCCCTGCCCGGCGCGCTATTGTGCCGCGCGACTTTGGGGAGACTGCATTGGAAAAATCTGCGGACATCCTGATTGTGGGCGGCGGCTGCATCGGTGTCTCGATTGCCTACCACCTGGCCAAGCGTAAGGCCGGCCGCGTGCTGCTGCTGGAGCGCGGGGAATTCCTGGGTCAGGAATCGACGGGCAAGTGCGCGGGGGGCATTCGCGCCCAGTTCAGCACCGAGGTCAACGTCCGACTGAGCCTGGCCAGCATCGAGCGATTTGAACGCTGGGAGCAGGAACTGGGCTTTCCACTCCAGTATCGGCAATGGGGCTATCTGTTCCTGTTGACGTCGGAGGAGCTTGAGCAGAGCTTTGGCCGGAACTTCGAACTCTGGAAGCGCCTTGGCATGAAGGCGGAGTGGCTCTCGACCAAGGACGTGGGCAAGCGCTTTCCTTATGTCAATCTTGAGGGTGTGCGCGGGGCCACGTTTCACCAGCGCGACGGCTTTGGGGACCCCAACGACATCACCCAGGGTTATGCCAAGGCGGCCCGTCGCGAGGGAGCCCTGATCGAAACCGAGGTCACCGTGACCGGTATCGACCTGGATTCCACGGGCCGCCGTGTTGTGGGAGTGCGAACGGATAAGGGCGAAATCGCGGCCGGCAGCGTCATCCTGGCCACCGGCGCCTGGTCTCGCACCGTAGCGGCGCTGGCCAATGTTGATGTGCCCATCGAGCCCTTCCGTCGTCAGATCATCACGACGGACAAGTTTGACCTGATCAAAGACCCCTGGCCCATGACGGTGGATCTGTCCACCACGCTTTACTGCCATCGGGAATCGGGCGGGGTACTGATTGGCATGAGCAACGAGGAGGAGCCGCCAAGCTTCAACCAGACTTTCGATGAGGAGTACGGTGAGAAGATGCTGATGACGGCCATGGGACGAATCCCATTGCTGGAGCACGCATCTCCGCGGGCCAAGTGGGCGGGGCTGTACGAAACCACGCCCGATCACCACCCCATCATCGACCGGCTGGAACCCGTAGCAGGCCTCTACATCTGTGCGGGCTTCTCTGGCCATGGTCTGATGCACGCGCCTGCAGCGGGTCTGGTCACCTCAGAACTGGTGCTGGACGGCAAGGCTGGCTCCATCGACATCTCGAGGCTGCGGCTCTCGCGATTCACCGACGGCACGGAACTCGCCGACGAACGTAACGTGATTTGACCTAACAACATCGGAGTGCTCCCATGGAGAAGCTCTGGACGCCGCTTCTGCTCGTCGGGTCAAACATCTTCATGACCTATGCCTGGTATGGCCATCTCAGGGACGCCAAGGACAAGGCCATCTGGATTGCCGTCCTGGTGAGTTGGGGCGTGGCGTTCTTTGAGTACTGCCTCCAGGTTCCGGCCAATCGTATGGGTAAAGCCGCGGGCTACGACTTGGGCCAGCTCAAGGTAATGCAGGAAGTCATTACGATGGGAGTCTTCGCCCTATTTGCGATCTTCTACATGGGTGAGAAACTGCGCCTCGACTTCCTGTGGGCGACCCTCTGTCTGATTGGCGCCGCTTTCTTCATGTTTCGTGGGGCCGGCAGTCCGACCTGAAAAAGAGCACTCGCGGCCCTTGAGGGCCGCGAGCGAAACACCGCGCCTGAAAGCCGCTACTTGATGATGCCGTATTTCTTGCCCAGCGTTGTGAACGCGTCAATGACGTGGGCGATGTCGCTCTGCGTGTGAATGGCCATGAAACTGGCTCGCACGCCGCTCTGCCCCTTCGGGACACCGGGGGTGATCACCGGATTCGTGTACACTCCCAAGCCCAGCAGTTCCTTCCAGAACATGAAGGCCGCCTCGTCTTCGCCCACCTTGATGTAGACAATGGGCGTGTCGCCCTCAGGCACGGAAAAACCCACGCGCCGGAACTCGTTGCGCACCGTCTTACAAACGTTGCGCAGGTTCTCGAGGTGCTGCGGCTCCGTACGGATCAGGTGCAGCGCCATGGTGACGGCGGCCACGCTGGCCGGCGTCATGCTGGCAGCAAAAATCAGCTGACGGGCGTGGTGCTTGACGTAGCTGATCACTCGCTCGGGGCCGGCAATGAAGCCGCCCAAGCCCGCAAAGCTCTTGGAGAACGTGCCCATGACCACGTCCACCTCGGTCTCGAGGCCGTGGTACTCGCCCGTGCCTCGACCGTTCTTGCCAATCACGCCAAAACCGTGGGCGTCATCAATGAAGATGCGACAACCGTATTTGCGCTTGAGGCGGACCATCTCGGGCAGGTTGGCGACAATACCCTTCATGGAAAACACACCGTCACTGACAATCAGCTTGCCGGCTTCGGGGTCGCTGCCCAACAGGACGCGATCCAGGTCTTCCATGTCGTTGTGCTGGTACTTCTTGGTCTCGGCGAAGGTGAGCATCGTTGCATCCATGATGCACGAGTGATTCTCACGGTCCGAGAAGATGATGTCACGGCGCCCGGCCAGGGTCGAAATGGCCCCCATGTTGGTGGTGTAGCCGGTCGTGAAGCAAAGGGCCTTCTCCTTCTTCATGAAGTCGGCCAGCTTCTCTTCCAGCTCCACGTGAAGCACGTAAGTGCCGTTGGCGTAACGCGATCCAGAGCAGGAAGTTCCGAACTTCTTTGTGGCGTCCACAGCGGCCTCCACGACCTTGGGATGACGCGTCAGGCCCAGGTAGTTGTTTGACCCCGCCATAACGACTTCACGGCCGTCAATCACTACCCGAGAGCCAAAATTGCCCTCAATGGTCTTGAAAAACGGGTACAAGCCCGCGGCCTTCACCTCGAGGTCGCGCTTGAAGTCGAAACACTTTTGAAAGACGTCCACAAGACCCCTTTACGGCATGTCACCAGTCGCGGCGCCAGCCTAGCGGCGCTCCAAATTGGAGTCAAGCAAGCCGCGCTTAGCGCGGTCAGGCACCCTTGACCGCCTTGACCACCTTGGTGGCTGCATCGGTCATGTCAGTGGCCGGAAGGAGCTTCAAGCCGCTCTTGGCCAGGATTTCCCGCCCTTTCTCAACGTTTGTGCCTTCCAGGCGCACGACCACGGGCACTTTCAGCGAAAGCTCTTTCGCTGCGGCGATCACGCCGTTTGCGATGACGTCGCACTTCATGATGCCGCCAAAGATGTTGATCAATACCGCCTTTACCGACGGATCACGCAGAATGATCTTGAAGGCCGCCGTGACGCGCTCCTGCGTCGCGCCGCCGCCGACATCAAGAAAGTTCGCTGGTTCGCCGCCATGAAGCTTGATGATGTCCATGGTCGCCATCGCCAGTCCGGCGCCATTGACCATGCATCCGATGTTGCCATCAAGCTTGATGTAGCTGAGGTCGTACTTCTTGGCCTCGGTTTCCTCGGGCACCTCCTCGCTCAGGTCGCGCAGCGCCTCGGTGGCCTTGTGTCGGTAGAGGGCGTTGTCGTCAAAGCTGATCTTGGCGTCCAGGGCCGCGACGCGGCCGTCCTTAGTGGTCACCAGGGGGTTGATCTCGACCAGGGAGGCATCTTCCTCGACAAAGGCCCGTGCCACACCTTGGATCAGGGCCGCCGCCTTAGTAATCAGCGCCGCCGGAATGCCGATACCTTGGGCCAGCCTGCGTGCCTGGAAGCCCTGCAACCCCTCATGGGGATGGAAAAACTCTTTGATGATCTGTTCGGGGTGCTTGGCGGCCACCTCCTCGATGTCCATGCCTCCCGCGCCGCTGCCCATCACACAGACCTGGGAAGTCTCGCGATCGAGGACCGCCGCCAGGTAATACTCGTGATCAATGGGACAGCCTTCTTCTACGAACAGGCGCTGCACCCGCTTGCCCTCAGGCCCCGTCTGCGGGGTAATCAACTGCATGCCGAGGATCTTTTCGGCGGCTGCGCGCGCCTCCTGCGCGTTCTTGGCCAACTTCACGCCGCCACCTTTGCCTCTTCCCCCCGCGTGAATCTGCGCCTTGACCACGCACAGGTTGCCTCCGAGGTCTTTGGCGATCTGCACGGCTTCGTCCACCGTGTAGGCCACCCTACCGTTGAGCAAGGGGACGCCATAGTTGCGAAGGATGTCTTTCGCCTGGTGCTCGTGAATCTTCATGGGCAAACCTCTTGGTGCTGGCTTGTGCCAGCCGGGTCAATTTGGCGCGGCATTGTGCATCGGCAGCGACGAATGAAAAATGAAAATGGAAAATGTGTGGGTGCCGTTGTTACGGGCCTGAGGTTATCGCCGGGCTATTTGCCCTTCTTGTGGCTTCCGACCTGGGCATGGAGCGCCTTTTTCTTGCCGCGCAGTGCTTCGAGCACCTCGGCTGGAACAAATCGGCCCACATCGCCGTCCAGAGCTGCAGCCTCTCGGATGAGCCGCGAGGAGATAAAGCTCTCCTCAAGGCTGGCACAGACGAAGACCGTCTCAACCTCCGGCGCAAAGGTACGGTTGGCCAAGGCCATCTGCACCTCAGCCTCGAAGTCCGAGAAGGTGCGAATGCCGCGCAGTATTACGCGCGAGCCCTGACCCTTCACGTAGTCCACCACCATGCCTTCGAAGCTCTCAACACGCACGTTCTTGAGCCCCCGCGTCACGGACTTGAGGAGTTCAAGGCGCTCAGACAGACTGAACAGCGGCTGCTTGGAAATATTCACGGCGCAGGCGACCACCAGCTCCCCGAAGAGCTGCGCGCCTCTTCTGATTACGTCGAGATGTCCGTTGGTCACCGGGTCAAAGGTGCCCGGATAAACGGCGATGTTCGTCGGCATGGCAACCTCGATACATTGGGGCGACCTGGCGCTCTGGGTCCAAGCGTCCCTTCGGCGGCCGACGCTATCCATTTCCAGCACGGCTTGCCAGTTGTCCCTGAAATCACTTGCGCACGGACCATGTTTTATGTATTTTACGTTTACGGTAAGTGCGGTGAGGGGCGACCCTCCTACACTGGACTCTCAAACTCTTCGAAGCCTTCGCGAGCTAGGTGGTGACTCACCGGATGCCCTGATCGCGGAGCTGTTTGGGCTCTTTTGCTCTACGCTCGATTCTCAGCTCCAGGCACTGGATAAAGCGATCTCATCCGTCTCTATGGATGGCGTTGCTGCGGCCGCCCACGCCATAAAGGGCAGCGCAGCCAGCATCGGCGCTCTGGAGGTTGCGTCCATCTGCGCCCAGATGGAATCCGCAGCTCGAGCTGGCGTCGGCAAGGATCTGCCAGCCGATTTGATGCGACTGCAAGGCGCAACAGCACGCCTGCTGGGGCGAATGGCCGAGATCAAGTCTGAGTCGAAAGGCGCCGGCTCATGAGCATCCTCGTCGTCGACGACTCTCCTGTAAACCGACGGGTTCTCGAGGCCACGCTGCGTGTGGAGGGCTTCCGTGAGATTCTCGGCGCTTCATCCGCCGAGGAGGCCTTCAAGCTGCTGGGAGTAGGTCCCTCTCAAAGGCCGGTCTACGACGTCGAAGTGATCCTCATGGACGTCGTGATGCCGGGAATTGATGGATTTGAGGCCTGCCGACGGATCAAGTCCACCTCTCACTTGGCCGACATCCCCATCATCATCGTTACGGCGATGTCGGAGACCGAAAGCATCGAGAAGGCCTTCGACGCGGGCGCCTCGGACTATCTGACGCGCCCCATCAGCCGGGTGGAGTTGCACGCGCGCCTGCGAATGGCACTTGCCGTGCGCCGCGAACAGGAATCCCGCAAGGCGCGCGAACGCGAGCTTCTGGCAGTCACTCAGCAGCTTGAGATCGCCAACCGCAAACTCACTGAGTTGACTCGGACCGATGGCTTGACCGGCGTGGCCAACCGCAGGCACTTTGATGAAACCATCGAGGTGGAATGTCGACGGTTACGCCGCGCCACCCATGCGTTGAGCGCACCCACTTGGCTGAGCTTGCTGATGATCGACGTGGACCACTTCAAGGCATTCAACGACGCCTATGGCCACCCGCGCGGGGATGTTTGCCTGCAGATGGTTGCTACAGCAATTCGGCACGCACTGTTGCGACCAGCCGACCTGGTGGCCCGGTATGGCGGAGAAGAGTTTGCCGTCATCCTGCCCGACACCCCGCCCGACGGCGCCCTCAACGTCGCAGAGCGCATACGCGCCGCGGTCCAGCACCTGGGCATTGTCCACGAGCGCAACACGGCGGCGCCCGTGGTCACGGTGAGCGTGGGTGCAGCCTCCAGCCCCACGCCTGAAGGCGCAGACCTGCTTGCCAGTGCGGATGCGGCCCTCTATGAGGCCAAACGCGGCGGACGAAACCGGGTTCATGTTGCAACCTGCGCCAATCGCCCTGTAGCCTGACGTGTGTCGGACAGTACGGAGCCAGGCTATGGACCATGAACGACACGCGCTTCACGGGATCACAGTCGTGATCGACACGGGCAAGGATGCTCTGATTGCAGGCAGGTTTCATTCCATCTTCGAGGGCGCAGCGCTGCTGCTGGATGTTGAAGTGCACCGTGATGGAGACGGCAACAAGAGCCAACAGGAGTGGCTTGCCTTCGCCCAGAAGTTCGGACAATGGCCCAGAGAGAAGCAGATGCGCCTGCCTCTGAATCAGATCAAGAGTGTGCGGCGGCTGGTCGACCTTTCACCCGCAACGCTTTGAGGCCCCGGCGGTTAGAAACCCAATGGCTGTCGCCATCGGCAAATCGCCAGGGGGCGCGGACATCGCGTCGCAGGGCATAGTCGATGCCAACCCTTGGCCCGGCCAGAATCAGGGCAGGTAAGCGGCCCTCGCACACCTGAATCACTCCCCCGCCAAACAGAGGCGTGCCATTGTCGCCCAGAGTTAGCGCCAACGCCTGGCCAACGCAGCCCGGCCCGGTCAGGAGGCGCGTCCCGGCCAAGCCGCCTCGACGCTCGACAATCGCTGATTCTCCGGCCACGGGCTCACAGGAACGAATCAAGACGGCGGCACCTATGCCCTCACGCTCGGTTACGAAATTCAGCATGTGGTGCAGACCGTAACACAGGTAGACGTATGCGTGGCCGCCCAATCCGAACATCGCCGCGTTGCGCTTCGTGATTCCCCGATAGGCGTGGCAGGCGCTGTCTGACGGCCCATAGGCCTCAACCTCCGTAACGCGAAGCACCACGGAATCACGAACAATCAGCGCGCCCAGAAGGTCACGTGCGACCTGTGCCGTGGGCCGCAGGTAGAAATCGAGTGGAAGCGGGATCATCCAGCCGCGCCCTCCTCATCAGCGCGCGCCAGCAAGGCGGCGCGCCGCAGATAGTAAAGCACGGCCAGGCAGCCCAGCATGCAGGCCCCTACCGCCATCACAACGACGGCTCGCTCCAGAAGGACCGCAGCCACGGCGGCGAACTGTGCCACCGTGGCAGCCTTACCCGGCAACCCGGCCCTGAAGTTGAACCGAAGCCGCGGCCGCAGAACGCGCACCAACCTGTATGCCAACATCAGGGGCAACTGAACAATCTCACGCGCGCCAATCAATATGAACACCCACCAGGGCGCCGCCAACTGCAACATCAAGGCAGCCAAAAGAGAGACCACAAAGGCCTTGTCGCAGACCGGGTCAAGCCAGGCTCCGCGCCCACCCATCACACCAAGGCTGCGCGCGGCCCAACCATCCAGCACATCGGTCAGCGCTGCCAACCCCATCAGCGCCATGAGCGCCCAAGGCCAAGGCACCACGAACCAGACAGCGACTGCCATCGGCAGGCGTGACAGGGTCAAAGCATCCGGCAGCCAGGAGAGCGGGGTGATCGAGGCCGGAAAGCTGTCTATGCCTTCCGCCATAAAGCACCCGAGAGAACGCGTCGCCGGGCAGAGCCGGGCGCAGGAAGCTGGTGGGCGTAGCCGGATTCGAACCAGCGACATCCTGCTTGTAAGGCAGGCGCTCTAACCGCTGAGCTATACGCCCCAAAACGCAATTGAAGGTTGCGCGCGAAAAAATGAAAGCAGGAAGCCGCGTCAGATCTTGCGCTGAAGCTCAACCAGCAGCAACTCGGCGGACTTGAGCAAGCGGTTGTCCGTGCTGGTGGCGCAAAGCGGAAGCAGATTCTCGCGCGTCGCCTTTCGGTACTGAGCTATGTGCTCGGCCCCGCGCCCTGAATTGGGAAGGGTTCGCAGATTGTGGACGCGATCGAGAATCTTGACTGCCTTGACCCAGACCGGGGCGCCGCGCAGTCCTTCGTAGTAGCGCCTGAGTCCCATCTCCTTGGGGCTGCCGTCGCGCTTGTACATCTTCGTCAGCAGAACGACGGCCTCCGCCACCGTTGCGCCGAAGAGTTTCTCAATGTCCTGCGGGGTGGTCTCCATGTGGTCTTCCAGCACGTCGTGCAGCAGCGCCGCCAGAACTTCCTCCCGCCCGCGCATTTTGCATTCCTCGACGCCAAGCAACGCGACGTGCAGGGGGTGCGTTGCATAGGGGACGCCTTCATCGCGCGTTTGGCCTGCGTGCGCCCGATACATCAGTTCCAGCGCGCGCGTTACGTCCCGAGCGAGGCTGGGATCGATCTGGCGCAAGAGACGCTCTTCGAGTTCCTGGCAGCCGGCCGGTCGGCTGATCTTCAATTCAGGCTCATGCTCCTCACTGCCCGCGCGCCTCACGCTAACTGAAGTGCCACCCGTTCCGCCCTTCTTGACGTGGCGCTCCTGCATCTGGCGCCGCAAGTCCTCCAGGCTGACTTCACGCTCCACCATCAAGACGAGCAGGTGATAGAGCAGGTCGCACATCTCCCCCACCAGGGCTGCCTTGTCGCCATTCTTTGCTGCAATCACGGTTTCCGTGACCTCTTCGCCAAGCTTCTTCAAAATCTTGTCCAGGCCCGCCTTGAACAAATAGGTGCTGTAGCTGCCCTCCGGCAACTGTTGCCGCCTCGCCTGCAGAAGCGTCCTCACATCCTCCAATAGGCTGCCCAACCGCGCTCCCCAGCCGGCAGCCTCTGAGTGCGGCACCGGCTTCAGAGCCTCTTCATCCTGCAGGATGGTGTTGAAGAAACAATCCTTCTCGCCGGTGTGACAGGCGGGCCCGGCCGGAATAACACGGGCCACCAGGGCATCGCCGTCGCAATCCAGCTTGAGCTCGGCCACGCGCATGGTGTTGCCGCTGGTCTCGCCCTTGCGCCAAAGTTCCTTGCGCGAGCGCGACCAGAACACGATTTGGCCGCTGCGCATCGTCTCGGCAAAGGCCTCGGCGTTCATATAGGCCAGGGTCAGGATGTCGCCGGTAGCGGCATTCTGGAGTATGCAGGGCAGCAGGCCCTTTTCGTCCCACCTTACACCGCGCACGGGCTCGCGTTCTGTCGGGTCACTCATGCCGCTGCTTCCTCCGGCGGGCGCACAAGAACTCCGCGATCGCGCAGATATTGCTTGGCCTGACGCACACTGTAATTGCCGAAATGAAAGATGCCCGCTGCCAGCACTGCGGCAGCGCCCGACTCAAACCCCTCACGCAGATGCTCAAGCGTACCAGCTCCACCGGAGGCAATCACCGGCACGGGGCTGACTTCCGCGGCCCGACGCGTAAGTTCTAGGTCAAAACCGCGGCCTGTACCGTCCTGATCCATACTGGTCAGCAGGATTTCGCCCGCACCCAGTTCCGCGCCACGCGCCAGCCATGACAGCGCGCCCCGGCCAGTATCCGTTCGACCGCCGTCAACGTACACGTGCCAGTCGCCCTGCACCCGCCGGGCATCTACGGCCAGTACGACAGCCTGAACGCCAAACCGGCGCGCACACTCGGTGATCAACTGTTCGTTGCGCACTGCCGCGCTGTTGATGGCGACTTTGTCTGCCCCGGCGCGCAGCAGAGTCTCAAAATCTGCCACGCTGCGAACTCCTCCCCCGATGGTGAATGGAATCGAGAGTTCCTGCGCGCAGCGCCGGGCCAGGTCTACGGTCGTCTGGCGTTTTTCATGGCCAGCCGTGATGTCCAGAAACACAAGTTCGTCGGCCTCTTCCGCGTCATAGCGCACGGCGCACTCGACGGGGTCCCCCGCGTCGCGCAGTCCGACAAAATTGGTTCCTTTGACGACACGCCCGTCCTTTACGTCCATGCACACGATCAGCCGCTTGGCCAACATGCTACTTCCGCTCTTTCAGCCCTGTGGCCGCAGCTTCGAGGGCCTGCGCGTAAGTGAACTTGCTCTGTGCCAGCGCCTTACCCACCAGCACTCCACCCACGCCCGGTGTGGCGGCCGCCTGCCGTATATGCGCAAGTTCACTCACGCCACCAGCAACTATCAGATTGACGCCGAGTTCACCAATGCGGCGGGCCGCGCCCAACTCGGGGCCCGTGCTGGCCGCGTCAGTCTGCACGTCCTGGTAGATGAAGTGTTTGACCCCCGCTGTACGCATGTGCCGCGCCAGCTCCTCAACGCGCATGTCCTTGATCTTGACCCAGTCCTGGGCGACGCACAAGCCATTGCGGCCGTCGATTGCGCAGACCACGGCCTCGGCGTTGAGCTTTACCGCGTTCTTCACCAGGTCCGGGTTGCGCATGGCCGCAGTACCCAAGGCCACACGCTTGACTCCAATGGATAGCACCTTCATGACGCTATTGATGTCGCGAAGACCGCCGCCGAACATCAGCGGAGTCTTCACAGCCTTGGCCATGGCTTCAATGGTTTCCAGGTTGTGATTTGCGCCGGCAAGCACGCTGCCTCCGTGTTCACTCTCCCCCACCAGAAAGGGGCCGTCCAGATTCACGAGATGAATGAAAGGCGCACCCGCCTTCTCGTACTCCAGTGCAAGCTTCACAGCATCGACGCGGCTGGCCCGAGTGCCCATACCCAAATTCTCATAGCGCAAACCCATTCCGCCGCGCAGTTCAATGGCGGGATACACAGTGAAGCTGCTCATGGCTCATCCTCTAACCGGAGCTCGTTCAGGCTCCAATGGACTCAACAGCAGACAAAGCCTGTCTTAGTGTAAATCGGCCTTCGTACAAAGCCTTTCCAACAATCAAACCTTCCACGCCCGCCCGGGCGGCTTGTGCGACGTGGGAAAGGCTGCCCACGCCGCCCGAGGCAATGACACGGCCTCCAAGCACCTGCAAGGCTGCGGCCCCCGCGAGGTCCGGCCCGCACAGCATGCCGTCGCGGGCAATGTCCGTATAGATGAAGCGCCGGACGCCAGCCTCTATCATGCGCCGCGCCAAATCGAGGCCAGTCATCTCGCTGGTGGCCACCCAGCCCTCAACGGCCACCATACCACCCTTGGCGTCAATGCCGACAGCCAGCTTCTCTCCCAGCCTCGTAGCCAAGGCCTTCACAACGTCCGGCTTCTTCACCGCCACCGTCCCGAGGACGACCCTGGCCACGCCCAGCTCAAGAGCTTGCAACACGGCGCGCTCATCACGCAGCCCACCCCCAAACTGCACGGGCAGGCTCACGGCGCGGCAAATCTCGCGCACGACCGCCATGTTGGGTGACGCCTCTCCAAAGGCTCCGTCAAGATTGACTACGTGCAGCCACTTCGCCCCCTGAGACGCAAAATCCAGGGCCTGACGCACCGGGTCTTCGCCGTACACGGTTTCGCGCCCGGCCTCACCCTGGGTGAGACGCACGACTTTGCCGTGGCGCAGGTCAATGGCGGGGAACACTGTCAGGGTCACGGGCACAACTCCAGAAAGTTGCTCAGCAGCTTCTGCCCCGCCTGCTGGCTCTTCTCCGGGTGGGGCTGGATGCCCCAGACATTGCGCCGCCGGACTACGCTGGCAAAGGTCTCTCCATACTCAGTCACCGCCAGAACGTCTTGCGGGTCGCTGGGCTGACACAGGTAGCTATGCACGAAGTAAAAGTAGCGCCCGTCAATGCCTTCAAGAAGCGGGTCAGGCCGCTTGCCGGCCACCTGATTCCATCCCATGTGCGGAACACGCAGGTTGCCAGCGCGAAACATGCGAACGCGGCCAGGAATCAGCGAGAGCCCCTGCGTCAGCCCGAATTCCTCGCCTTCCTCGAGCAGTAACTGCATGCCCAGACAGATGCCCAGCAGGGGGCGCCCGCTGGCGACGAAGGCCTTGAGGGCCGGTACCAGCCCGCGGCCCTCCAAGGCCTCCATTGCCGCGGGAAAACTGCCCACGCCGGGCAAAATGAGCTTCTGAGCTCGATTCAGGGCATCGGGCTCACTGGTCACCTCGACTTCGGCCCCGACACGCCGAAGCGCACAGGTGATGCTGCCCAGGTTGCAAATGCCTGAATCAATGACTGTGACGGAGCGCTTCACAACACGCCCTTCGTACTGGGAACGCCTGCCTCGCGGACGTCCGTCGTCAAGGCGGTGCGCAGAGCGCGGGTCACCGCCTTGAAAACGGCCTCGATGATGTGGTGAGTGTCTTCACCCCGCAGCAGATCAATGTGCAGGTTCATGGGAAAATGCGTGCTGAAGCTTCGGAAGAAGTGCTCGACCATTTCCGTAGGCATGCCGCCAACCACTTCGCGCCTGAGCGTGCCAAGGCTGCACACCAAGTAGGGGCGGCCGCTCAGGTCCAGGCAGGCGCGCACCAGGGACTCGTCCATGGTGATGTAGACATGCCCGTAGCGCAGAATTCCCTGCTTCTCGCCCGCCGCCTGCTTGAACGCCTCTCCCAGGGCGATCGCGATGTCTTCGACGCTGTGGTGCGCATCGACGTGCAGGTCCCCTTTGCAGGTTACGCGCAGGTTGAACAGGCCGTGACGCGCGAACAACTCAAGCATGTGGTCAAGAAAACCGATGCCCGTATTAACCTCGTAACGGCCCTCGCCGTCAATCTCGACCGACGCTGAAATGCTGGTTTCGCGCGTCTTTCGCTCGCACTTGCCGTTGCGGCTGACCTTGGCTTTGCTCATGGACCCTCCGGGGCGACTTCCACCATCGCATATTCAAGGGCCTTGAGGAACGCGTCATTCTCCTCGGGGCGCCCGATACTCACGCGCAGCGCTCGTCCCAGACCGGGATAGCTTGAGACATCCCGGATCAGCACACCCCGCCGCACCATGCTGTGCCAGACTTTGCGCGCCGGACGGTCCGTTTCGAACAACACGAAGTTGGCGCGGCTGGGAAAGGCCCGAATCGTGGAGTAGCTCTTCAGCACCCTCAGGACCCTCTCTCGCTCGCGCTTGATCTCCTCAAGGCGTCCCTTCAGGGTCACAGCATGCTCCATGGCGACCTCTACGGCCGCCATGGTGAAGATGTTTACGTTGTAGGGCAACTTCGCCGTGGCAAAAAAGGGCAGCGCATCGGGGTGCGCCACCATGAAGCCAAATCGGAGTCCCGCCGTGGCAAAGGCCTTGGAAAAGGTGCGCAGAACCACCACATTGCGGTAGTTTCGAGTCAACTCCAGTGCGGTCTCGCCATGGAAGTCAAAGTAGGCTTCGTCCACCACAAAGAGTGCGGCGCTACCCGCCACAAGGTGCTCAAGGTCCGTCGGCTCGATGACCGTTCCGGTGGGATTGTTCGGCGAGGCAATCACGACAACGGAGGCACTTTGGGCTGCCTTTTCGATGCCGGCAATGTCGAACTGCATGTCTGCGGTCAGCGAAACGTCGACAACCTCGGCACCGAAGACCCTGCCCAACAAAGCGTAGAGGGTGAAGGTCGGCTGGGTGATCACCAGTTTGCGACCGGGCTCCAACACGCACGCAAAGACGGCGTACATCAGTTCGTTGCTGCCGTTGCCCACCAGAATCTGCGAAGGCTCAACGCCAATATGCCGCGCCACGTGTGACGTGAAGTCCGCCGGCACAAACGGCGGATAGCGGTTCCAGGCCTCCTCGCGAACGCGCTCAAACACTTCCTGCTTCAATGAAGCGGGCCAGTCGTAGGGATTCTCGTTCTGGTTGAGCTTGACCGAACACTCGGGCACGTCCAGCTTGTACCCGCCGACGATGTCCTGGAGCTGGCGCTTGAGGAAAGAAAGGGTGTTGTCACTCATGGCGTGTTCCGGGGCGAGGCGTCAGGAGCGCAGTTCAACGCTTCGAGCGTGGGCTTCCAGGCCTTCCGCGCGGGCCAACTTCAGTATCGTCTGCCGGTTGGCCGCCAGCAATTCCGCGCTGCCTCGAATGATACTGACCTGCCGCAGGAAGTCGCCTACGCTCAGCGCGCTTGCAAAGCGCGCCGTGCCAACCGTGGGCAGCACGTGGTTGGGGCCGGCGCAGTAGTCGCCAAATGCCTCGGGGGCGTAGGGACCCACGAAGATGGCGCCCGCATTCTTGACCTGGGCGGCATGTTGCTCGGCCTGCTCGGTCAGAATCTCGAGATGCTCGGGCGCCAGTGTGTCGGCAAAGCGGATTCCAAACCCCATGCTAGGCGCCACCACAATGCCCCCGAAGTTCTGCAGGCTGCGCCTCGCCGTAGCCTCTCGCGGCAGACTCGCTAGTTGCTTTGCCAGTTCCGCCACCACTGCTTGAGCTGCCTCGGCGCTGTCAGTTACGCCCACGGCCGCCGCCAGTTCGTCGTGCTCGGCCTGCGCCAGCATGTCCGCCGCGACCCATGCCGCATTGGCGCTGCCGTCGAAGAGCACCACGACCTCACTGGGACCCGCCACGTTGTCAATGTCTACCCGGCCAAACACCATGCGCTTGGCCAAGGCCACAAACTCGCTTCCCGGCCCCACGATCTTGTCGACGCGCGCGACCTTCTCTGTGCCGAAAGCCGCAGCCGCAATGGCCTGTGCACCACCGAGCCGATAGACCTCGCTGATTCCCAATTCCTTGAGCAGCGCTGCCAACAGGGGCGTTTGCTCCAATGCGCCGGGAGGCGTGAAAACCGCAATCTCCTTCACACCCGCGACCTTGGCAGGCACTGCCGCCATCATCAACGAACTGGGGTAGAACGCCTTTCCGCCGGGCACGTACAGAGCCACACGCTGCAGAGGCTGCACGCGAATGCCTACACTCCCGCCTCTTTCCTCAAGCTGCCAGCTCTCCTGCCTCTGCCTCTCGTGAAAGCGCATCAAGCGGGGCAGTACGTCCCTGCGACAGACGTCGAGGAGTTCGGGGTCCGCCTTCTGGGCAAGTGCATCAAGGTCCTTCTGGGACACACGGATGGTGGCGCTGGTCAGCGGATAGCCGTCAAACACCCGCGTAAGCTGCGTAAGCGCGACATCGCCCTGCCTTGCGACAAGGTCAAGAATTCTTTCGACGGTAGCTTCCGCGTACGGGTGCAATCCCTCGAACAGCTGCTGCGCGAACTGAGTCAACTCGCTGTCACCACTTTCACGCACCCTGGCGAGCAGCCGGCTGTTGACGTCTCCCGTGGGGCTGCCGCCGGCGTCCGCGCGTTCGCGCATGCGCTTGAAGAAGGCGTTGAACTCAGGGCTACCGATTTCGTAGACATTGACAGGGTCAGGCATGTGCCTTCTCCAATGCGGACTTGAATGCGTCCAGGATGGCGCCGATCTCCGAAAGATGGCTGTAGAACGCCGCGCGATTGACCACAAGCCGCGCGCTGCATTGGGCCACTTCTTCGTGCACGACCAAGCCATTTTCGCGCAATGTCGTGCCGGTCTCCACAATATCGACGATGTAGTGGCTTAGCCCAAGCACTGCGCCGATTTCGACACTGCCCGAGAGCTTCAGGATTACACTGGGCACGCCCGACTTCTCAAAGTGCAATCGAGCCACGCGCGGGTACTTGGTGGCCACACGAACGGGGCTCAATGTGTTGTCCAGGCTGCGCCGGATTTCCGGGCGGCCGGCCACGACCATGCGGCAGCGCGCAAAGCCCAGGTCCAGAGGTTCGAGGATGTCGGGTGCAAGCTCCATCAGGACGTCCTTGCCGGATACGCCCAGCTCAGCCACGCCCTGCTCAACATAGAGCGGAGAGTCCACCGGCTTGACCAACAGGTACTCCACCCGACCGCACTGGCTTGGAACCATCAGCTTGCGAGTCTGGGACAGATTCTCGGCAGGCGGAAGACCCGCTGCCGCCAGAAAACGCTCGGCATCCTTCAGAATCCGTCCCGTTGGAAGGGCTATGCGCAGCATCATGCACCTCCCGCCAATATTGCTTGCTCTCCTCGGCCTCTGGCCTCAAGCAGCGACTTCAGCCCTTGTGCGCCCTGCCCCGCCGTAGCCGAGGCTACGGATGCCGCGCCATGAACCTCTGTTCTGGGCAGAGCTTCCGTAAGCCGCGCGAGGTCAAAGCCAAAGCCGATGGCGGGAACGTCAAGCCCGTAGCGGTCAAACAGCCGGTCATAGCGGCCACCGCCGCCCAGTTCTTCGCCCACGCCGTGGTGGTAGACCTTGAACATCATGCCGCTGTAGTAGCTGAACTGACGTACTTCCCCCAGGTCATACAGTACATTGAGCGACGCGACGCTTTCCCTGAGCGTACGCGCCAGGGCCTCAAGCTCATCCAGGGCGGCAGCCGCCTCGGGCTCCGGGGCGATGGTTCGCGCAAGGGCAATGACCTCGGGGCCCCCGCACAAGCCGGGCAACCGTGCCAGCAGCTCTGTGCGCGTAGCGTCGAGACCGCGCCGCTTGGCCAACTCATGGATGCGGGCCGGGTTCTTATGATCCAGGGCCTCAAGCAGCGCGCGGTCGCCGCGCCCTTTTTCACCCAGAGCAGCTCCAATGAACGCCGCATGGCCGACAACGAGAACGGCATCATGAAGACCCAAAGCCGACAGGCACTCGCCCGCGATGCAGAGTGTCGCTGCGTCGAAGGTCGTGCCCGGCGCGTTGACCCATTCCAGGCCGCGCTGGCTCTGTTCAACACGAGCGCCGTGCCCCGATGGCTGAAAGCGAAAGACACGCCCTTCATAACTTGCCCTGATAGTTCGCGGCTCACGGCGCAACTCCACGGCCAGGGCCTTCGCGGCGATGAGGGTGAAGTCCGCGCGCAGCGTAAGCCAGCGCCCTTCACGATCCATGAAACGGTACAGGTCCGCATCGTGGGCGTCGCCGCCCTCGAAGGTCCGGCGATCATCAAACGAGGGCAAGATGATATCGGTGAAGCCCCAGCCCCGTGAGACTCTCGCAATCGTATCGCTGACCTGGCGCCGGCGCGCGGCCTGAGGTCCGAACACGAGTTCGGTGCCCGGCACAAATGCGAGGTCCCGGGCGTTGGTTGTCCTTGCCTGAGGCATGGCGGTGTTATTACCGCTTCGTCATCAGAAACTCAACCAGCGCACGCAGCTCTTCATCGGGAATCTGCGGATACCCCGGCATCTTCGCGCTGTAGGCGCTGTCGCCATGGTAGACACCGGGATGCGCCTCGGGGTTGCGAATGTGGGACCACAGCCAGCGGCGCACGGCCAACTCGTCGCCTTTCAATCGTACCAGATGCCGCTCAGCTGTATTGCCCAGGGGCGGGCCTGTCAGCCCCTGGCGATCACCGCCCAGCGCATGGCAGGAACCGCAGACGAACTTCTTGTACACCTCTTCGCCGCGGACACTCAACTCCTTGTGCTCGCTTGCCGATGGCAGGGCCCCAAAGGCCGCCGCTGCGCCTTCGTCACCGCTTGCGGGGCGATTGGCCGGTGGGACGGAGTTTCCTCCGCAGGCTGCGGCTGACAGAACTGCCGCCGCGGCAAAGAAAGTCAGCAGTTTCACAGCTCGCGACCCCCCTTGCCAGCCTCGATGCGATCAATGGCGCCGTCCTTGATGTGAATGATCCGATCGGCACGCGCAGCAACGGACGGCTCGTGCGTGACCACCACCAGTGTCATTCCGTGGCGCGAACGCAGGTTCTGAAACAATTCAAGCAATGCAGCCTCCGTGACGCTGTCCACGTTGCCAGTGGGCTCGTCAGCCAGCAACACCCGCGGGTTGTTCACAATGGCCCGTGCAATGGCCGCACGCTGCCTCTCCCCGCCGGAGACCTTGCCCGGAACGTGGTGCACACGATGGGCCAGGCCTACCTCCCCAAGCGCCGCAGCGGCGCGCTCGCGGGCGTCTCGTTGCCCGAAGAGCGGAAGGGCTACGTTGTCGAGCAGGGAGAGGTGAGGGAGCAGGTAGTGAAGTTGAAAGACGAACCCGATTTCTCGACTCCGAAATCGAGCCAGGTCGCGAACCTCGCGCAGATCGACACCATGGTAGCTTACGCTGCCGGAATCCGGTTTGTCCAAGCTGCCAATCAAGTTCAGCAGTGTGGACTTGCCGCTTCCGGACTTGCCCATGATGGCCACCATCTCACCCTGGGCAATCTCCAGATTGATGTCACGCACGGCGTTGATGCCGCCCGGGTAGGCCTTGCTGAGGCTCCGCACGGCAATGGCGACGGCCGGTGCCGCAAGAGATGTGGGCGTCTGAGGCTCTGGCACGGGACTATCCAAGCAAGAGAGCACCAACGTGGCAATCATGTGGTAGGTCAATGAAGAAGTCGCCATATCCACAACAATCACAACGCCAGCCCACCCTGCTAGTTTTCTTTGCACTTGACACGGCTTGCATTTGCGACAGAGAATCCCGACTTCACTTTTCTGCTCCCATTGCGCTCCACGCCGAGCATCGGTGGCAAAGGTATGGCGTCACAAGAAGTCATTCTGCGGCCAGGGGATTCGATTACGCTTCAAGTCGAACTGGCCGGAAAGTCCCTGCAACTTGACCTGCGTCTGACCGAGAAGGGCATTGCCATCGGCAAGCT